>Ga0134125_10006745_pt1 | contig 12965 bp, 10 predicted proteins | sample KB31751_FD_96464 | JGI IMG/M metagenome (GOLD analysis project Ga0134125, IMG submission 96464) | Terrestrial soil microbial communities with excess Nitrogen fertilizer from Kellogg Biological Station, Michigan, USA - KB3-175-1 | ecosystem: Environmental > Terrestrial > Soil > Unclassified ... | reverse complement strand
TGCTGCGGCCACACCCACACCGCGATTGACGCGCTGCTCGAGCTGCGCGCGGCCGCGGGGGACGAGCCTCCGGCCGCGATCCAGATCGAGACGTACGCCCCCGGCTACGCCATCGTACGCGAGCCCAACCCGCGCACGCCGGCGCAAGCGCAGTTCAGCCTGGCCTACGCCGCCGCGGCCGCCTGGTTGGAGGGACGCGTGGGTCTCGCCCAGTTCGCGCCCGAACGCTTTGGCCCCGCTGGGGTGCGCGAGCCGCGCATCGCGGCGTTGCTGCCGCGCGTCGCGATCACGGTGGCCGACGGCCTCACCGCCGCCTACCCTCTGGTCTGGCCGGCGCGCGTGGCGGTCACGCTCGCCGGAGGCCGCGTGCTCCACGCCTTCCGCGAGCACCCCGATGGCAGCCCCGCGCATCCGGTGGATACGCCGCGCCTGGAAGCCAAGCTGCGCACGCTCGTGAGGCCCGAACAGGCCGCGGCGGTTCTCGCCTTCCACCGCCGTTGGACGGCCTGCTAACCACACCCATGGACATCAACCCGCGCCACACCCTCCACCCCGAGATCCGCTCCTCCGTGCGCGAGCTCTGCCGCGGCTTCGACTCCGCCTACTGGCAGAAGGTCGAAGCCGCCGGCGGCTACCCCGAGGAGTTCGTCGCCGCGCTCACCCAGGCGGGCTGGCTGGCGGCGCTCATCCCCGAGGCCTTCGGCGGCGCGGGGCTGAGCCTGCTCGAGGCCTCGGTCATCCTGGAGGAGATCAACCGCTCGGGCGCCAACTCCGGCGCCTGCCACGCCCAGATGTACATCATGGGGACGGTGCTGCGTCACGGCTCCGAAGCCCAGAAGCGGCGCTATCTCCCCGCGCTGGCGCGCGGCGAGCTGCGGCTGCAATCGTTCGCGGTCACCGAGCCCACCACCGGCACCGACACCACCAGCACCGCCACCGTGGCGGTGCGCGACGGCGACCGCTACCTGGTTTCCGGGCAGAAGGTCTGGATCTCGCGCATGCGCCACACCGACCTGATGCTGCTGCTGGCCCGGACCACGCCGCGCGCGGAGGTCGCGAAGAAGACCGAAGGGCTCTCGGTGTTCCTGGTGGATCTGCGCGGCGCCGGCCCCGGGCTCACGGTGCGGCCCATCCGCAACATGGTCAATCACGAGACCAACGAGGTTTTCTTCGACAATTTTCCGGTGCCCGCCGAAAACCTGATCGGAGAAGCCGGCCAAGGGCTGCGCTACATCCTCGACGGGATGAACGCCGAACGCATCCTGATCGCCGCCGAGTGCATTGGCGACGGCTTCTGGTTTTTGGACAAGGCGCGCAAATACGCCGCCTCCCGCACCGTGTTCCAGCGCCCCATCGGCCAGAACCAGGGGGTGCAGTTCCCCATCGCGCGCGCCTACGCCAACCTGCTCGCCGCCGACCTGATGCGGTACGAGGCCGCCACCCAGTTCGACCGGGGCGCGGCCTGCGGCGCCGCCGCCAACACCGCCAAGCTGCTGGCCGCGGACGCCTCGTGGGAATCCGCCAATGTGTGCCTGCAAACCCATGGCGGATTTGGCTTTGCCGCCGAGTACGACGTGGAGCGCAAGTTCCGCGAGACCCGGCTCTACCAGGTCGCCCCGGTTTCGACCAACCTCATCCTCGCCTACCTCGCCGAACACGTGCTGCAACTCCCGCGTTCGTTCTAAACTGCTAGTGGAGCGGACACCGCTGCCGGTTTCACCCCCGTGCTTTCCCCTCTGCCATTGGAAGGTTTGCGCGTCATTGCCCTGGAGCAGGCGGTGGCGGCTCCTTTCTGCTCCCGCCAATTGGCCGACCTTGGCGCCGACGTGATCAAGATCGAGCGGCCCGACGGCGGCGACTTCGCGCGCGGCTACGACGGCGCCCTGCACGGTCTCTCCGCCTACTTTGCCTGGTTGAACCGGGGCAAGCGCAGCGTGACACTCGACCTCCAGCAAGCCGGCGCGCGGCTGGATTTGGGCGAGCTGCTGCTCGGCGCCGACGTGTTCCTGCACAACCTGGCGGTGGGCGCGGTCGAGCGCTGGGGCTTTGGCTACGATGCGCTGCGCGAGGCCTGCCCGCGGCTGATCTGGTGCGGCATCAGCGGCTACGGCCCCGACGGCCCCTATCGCGACAAGAAGGCGTACGACCTGCTGGTGCAGGCCGAAGCCGGGGTGATCGCCATCACCGGCACGCCCGAAGCGCCCGCCAAGGTCGGCGTCTCGGTGGCCGATATCGCCGCCGGCAGCTATGCCTACTCCTCGATTTTGGCGGCGCTGTTGGCCCGCGGCCGGCACGGGCGGGGCGAGCGCATCGACATCTCGATGTTCGAGTGCCTGACCGAGTGGATGACGCCCACGCTGTACCTCTACCAGGGCACCGGATTGGTGCCTTCCCGGGCGGGGCTGCGCCACCACATGGTTGTGCCCTACGGCGCCTACGCCTGCGCCGGCGGCCCGGTGTTGCTCTCGGTGCAGAACGAACGCGAGTGGAAACGGTTCTGCCTGGGGGTCCTCCGCCTGCCCTCGCTCGCCGCCAACCCGCTCTTCGACTCCAACGCCTTGCGGGTCAAGAACCGCGTGGAGTTGGAGGCGCTCATCGAGAGCTGCTTTGCCGAGCTCACCCAAGCCGAGGTGCTGGAACGGCTGGATCGCGCGGAGGTGGCCAGCGCCGCGCTGAACGACGTTCCCGACGTGCTCAAACACCCCCAGTTGGCCGCGCGCGGGCGCTGGACCACCGCGGCCTCGCCGGTGGGGCCGGTGCCGGCGCTGCGCCCGCCGCATAACCTGGCGGGCGTCGCGCCCCGCATGGGCGCCATTCCCGCGCTGGGACAGCATACGATGGAAGTGCTGTCCCCGTTGCGGCAGCACAAACCCAAGCCATGAACGCCACTCTCCGCCTGGAACGCAGCATGCTCTTTGTGCCGGCCAACAACTGGCGCATGATCGAAAAAGCCGCCGCCAGCGATGCCGACGCGGTGTGCCTCGACCTGGAGGACGCCGTCCCGGTGGAGCACAAGGCCGCCAGCCGGGCGCAGGTGGTGCGCGCCCTGCGCGAGCTCGATTTCGGCCGCCGCCTGCGCATGTTCCGCATCAACGGGCTCGATACCGGCTTCGCTTACCGCGACCTGGTGGATGTGGTCGAAGCCGCCGGCGACCGGCTCGACCTGGTCATGCTGCCCAAGGCGGCGGGGCCGGGCGACGTGGACTTCGTGGCCCGGCTGCTCACCCAGATCGAGCAGGACCGCGGCTTCGCCACCCCCATCGGCATCGAGGCCCAGATCGAGACGGCGCGCGGCTTCCTGTACTGCCGCGAGATCGCGGCCGCCTCGCCCCGGCTCGAGGCCCTGATCTTTGGCGCGGGCGATTATGCCGCTTCCATGCAAATGCCCTCCACCGGCATCGGCGACTTCGACCAGCATGACGCCCTCTACCCCGGCCACCGCTGGCACGCCCCCATGCACACCATCGTGGCGGCGGCGCGCTCCTACAACTTGCGCTGCATGGATTCGCCGTACGCGGCCTTTCGCGATGCCGCGGGCTTCGAGAGATCCTGCCGTATCGCCCGCGCCCTGGGCTTCGATGGCAAGCAGTGTATCCACCCCTCCCAACTCGACACCGCCCGCGCGGTCTTTACCCCGGACGCCGAAGCCGTTGCCCAGGCCCGCCGCATCCTCGCCGCCTACGATGATGCCGCCGCCGCCGGACGCGGCGCCGTCACCCTGGATGGCAAAATGATCGATGCCGCCAACCTCCGCATGGCCCGCGGCGTGGTCGCCAAGGCGGAGCTGGCGGAGTAGCCCGCTCGCGAGAATCCACTATGTCCCCTGCTCCCCACCCCACCGCCGGACGCTGCTACGAGGACTTCGAAGTTGGCGCCATCCTCCGCCACCCCATCGGCCGCACCGTCTCCCAGACCGACAACACCTGGTTCACGCTGCTCACCGCCAACACCAACCCCATCCACTTTGACACTTTCTACTCCGCCCAAACCGAGTTCAAGCGCCCCTTGCTCAACTCCTGCTTCACGCTGGCGCTGGTGACTGGACTTTCGGTCAACGACATTTCGCGCAATGCCGTCAACCTGGGCTGGGACGAGGTGCGGATGCCGCATCCCGTCTTCGAGGGCGACACCATATACGCCCAGACCGAGATCCTGAGCAAGCGCGAATCCAAGTCGCGCCCGCACCAGGGACTGGTGGAGATCAAGACCGTGGGGTTCAACCAGGAGGGCACGGTGGTCCTCAGCTACCGGCGCACCATCCTGGTCTACAAGCGCGGCTTTGCCCCCACCATCCCCCAACCGGCCTTGCAGGGTAAGTAGTTAAGTAGCCGTCTAAAGATTTCCACATCGCAGCGGCGGCGGTGCGCGTCTCACCTTCAGTGACGCTTCGCCCCCGCAACACCGCGCAGTGGCTCGGATTGGCGGTGTGTTGGTACGGTCTGGCCGTTCTTGTTGCCTTCGCGGCGCATCACGCCGCGCTGCTGCGGATACAAATCGGGCGCGACGCCTCGGAATCGCTGGCCGACGGCATCTGCCTGGTGCTCGCCGGAATCAGCCTGGTGCTGGCGGGCTGCCGGATGCGGGGGCCGGTGCGCGCCGCCAGGGCGCTGGGGGCCGTGCTGCTGGCTTTTAGCGGCTTGGGCCTCGCGGAAAACCTGTGGGATGTGAACCTGGGCATTGACTTGCCCCGGCTGCACTTTTGGCTGGCCGATCCGGTTCTCCGGCCCGGGCGTATCGCCGCGAACGCAAGTCTCGGCTTTCTGCTGTTTGCGCTGGCCATGGCGATGTGGCCGCACCGGCTGAAGGTGTGGACGCATCTCCGCTGCCTGAAGTACCTGGCGGTGCTGGTTGCCGTGATCGCCGCCTCCGGCCTGCTTGGCTACAGTATTCACTCGGAAGCGATCTTCACCGTTCACGGCGTCCCGGGCATGGCGTTCTATACCGGCGCTGCGCTGCTCGCGCTGGCGGCCGGGCTCTGGCTGGAGGCGGTGGCGTTGCCCGGCCTCGAGGTGACCCCCGCCCTGCCCGGCGCCCGCATTGTGAACGTCGCCGCCGCTGTGGTCATCGTGGCGGTGGCTTGCGCCGGCGTGACCAGCATCGTGCTGGTCTGGCGCGTGGCGGAAAGCAATGCCAACACCAACCTGGCCCTGCGCCGCGACGAGCGCGCCGCCTACATTGCCGCGCTGATCGCCTCGGCCCGCGAGCGGGGCGTCATGTACGCCCGCAGCGCCGCCCTGGTGCGCGACCTGAGCGGCAGACCCGGAATCCGGCAATTGAGCTTACCCTCACCCCAGTTCCAGTCGGTCACGCTCTATGACGACGCGGGCCGCGTCCATGGCGTGGCGGGAACGCCCATTCTGAGTCCCGCCATCGTGGTCCCCATCGCGCCCCAGGACCTGCTGCTGTGGCACAACGGCTTCTTCCTGCGTCAAATCCTGCCCGTGGGCGGGCACAGCGGGGCGGTGACCATCGAGCAGCCCGTTCCGCTGCTCGCCACCATCGGGGTGGAGAGCTCGATCTGGGGCCGCAGCGGCGAGATGGGCCTGTGCGGCGTTCCCTCCCCGCGCGACGGCCTGCTCGAGTGCTTTCCCCAGCGGCTGCGTCCGCGCCCGTTCGTGGTGACGCGCGCGCTCTTCGGCAGCGACCGGCCCATGAGCCTTGCGCTTGACGGCCGCACCGGCGTCATCCAGTCCGCCGACTATCGCGGCCAGCGCATTTTCGCCGCCTTCACCCCCATCCCCGGCGCGCGGCTGGGGCTGGTGGTCAAGATGGACACCCAGGAGCTGTTCGCCGTCGTGCGCCACCAAATCGAGTTGATGGTGCCGCTGCTGGTCGCGTTGGTCTTGGCCGGGCTCGAGATCCTGAGCTGGCAGATGCGGCCGCTGGTGCACGGGCTCGCCCTGATGGCGCAAAACGACCCGCTCACCGGCCTGCCCAACCGCCGCGCCTTTTTACCGCGCCTGCAACACGCCATGCTGCGCTCGCAGCGCCTGCGCACCCAGTCGCTGCTCGCCCTGCTCTATTTGGACCTCGACAATTTCAAGGAGGTCAACGACACACGGGGCCACGCCGAGGGCGACCGCGTGCTCCGCGCCTTCGCCGGCCTGCTGCTGGATTGCGTCCGCCACGCCGACATTGTCGCCCGCTTGAGCGGCGACGAGTTCACCGTGCTGCTCGAAAACCTGGACACGGTCGAGGACGCCGAGCGCGTGGTGCAGGCGATCTTCGCCGCGCTGCGCGCCCGCCTCGGCGTCAACTGCAGCATCGGGGTGGCGTTCTACCAGGGGGCCGATCTCAGCCCGGAGGAACTGCTCCACCGCGCCGACGCCGCTCTCTACGAGGCCAAACGCGCCGGGCGCAACCAGCACCGCATCCAGGCGGCGTAGAGATACGCGCCGCGCCCCCGGAGCCCACCGCCCGCTTATTTCGCCGTAAACGCCGCCTTCATCATCGGCACCCAGGTGTTGGGGTCCAGTTCGACCGCCGTGGGCGCAGCCGAGAGCGGAATGGTCAGCGTGTTGTGCTGCCGGTCAACCAGCATCTTCACGATGACGGTCTGCGGAGCGGCCGCGGAGCCGCGGCCCCGGCCGGCGGCGGCACCCGCCGCCCCGCGTCCGCCCCGCCCGGCGGGCGCCGCCGGCATCAGCGCAGCCGGCAGCGTCACACCCGGAGGCAGCGTCAGCCCGATCTCGATCGGCATGCGGAACAGACCCTGGGTTTGAGCCTGGTCGAGGGTGATCTGGAGCTGCTTCGCGGCCGGATCGTAATGCCATCCCCCGTTGAGCGTCATGTAGCCGCCCCGGTTCAGCCACTCGTGGAAGAACCATGTGAGGTCGCGGTTCTCCTCGGGACAATCGTTGGCCAGGATGCAGGCGTCCTGCATCGCCTTGCGGAAATCGTCGCTGGTCGCCTGCTGGTTGAAGTACCGGCTGTAGTACAACCGGATGCCGGCCCAAAAATCGTCGGTGCCGAGCACGCCGCGCAGCATGTGCAGCACCATCGCGCCGCCCTGGTAGATCTGCGACGAGTTCTCGAACACGTCGCTGCCGTGGGCCAGGTTGTTGTGGACGATGGTGTCGTTGGGGTGCGCGGTCTCGTAGGCCAGCGCCGTATCGCGCGTGCGCTTCACGCCGGCGATGAAGGCGTCGTGGCCGTCCTTGTGCTCGGTGTAGAGAAGGTTGAAGTACGTCGCGAAGCCCTCGCTCAGCCACACGTCGTCCCAGTCGGCTTCGGTCACCGCGTCGCCGAACCAGTGGTGCGCCATCTCGTGCGCCGAGGCGCCGAAACCGCCGTAGTAGAAAATCGTCGTCGCCGGCTCGGTCGCGCCGCCGCCAAACGCCGCTTCCACCTGCGCCAGCTTTTCGTATGCGTAGGGGCCGATGTGGCTGCTGTAGAAGTCGAAAATGTTCTTGGTGTCGGTGTCAATCGCCTTGAAGCCGGCGTCGCGGTTCTCGGGAAACACCCAGGCGGAGAGCGCCACGTTGCCCACCGATCCGAAGTGCTCGACCGCCATCTGTCCCACGCCCAGCGAGAACTGCCAGGACGGGATCGGTTCCGACTCGACCCAGGTGGTGCGGCGCAGGCCGTTGCCCAGATCCGAATCCTCGGTCATCAAGCCATTGGAGATCACGTGGTACTTCACCGGCGCGGTCACGGTGATCGTCTTCGGCGTCTTGACCGAAATATGGTCGATCGTGGCCAGCCAGTTGCGCGCCTTGTTGGGCCAGTTGTCGGTGTAGAACGCCCGGTCGCCGTAGCGCGTCACCCCGATGTTGAGGCCGATGGCCGGAACGCCGTGGTAGTCCACCTCGATGCGCAGCTCGTCGCCCGGCTTCGCCCCCGCCGGCAGCTCGATCTTGAGCCGGTCGTTCTCGTGGGTGTAGTTGAGCTTTTCGCCGCCGCCGCCGGTAACGTTCCTAACGCTGGTCACCGTCATCCCCGTGCCCACGCTGCTGGGCGCGGGCGGCACGGGAGCGGCCGAGCCCCGCGGCGCGCGCGGCGCGATCTTGAGGCAGGGGTTCTCCCGATCGGGCGCCGCCGGCGCCGTGATCAGCTTGCACAGGTTGAGCGTGAGCTCGTTCGCCCCCTGCGGCTGGATCTGGAGATCGATGAAATCCTTGACCGTGAGCGAATCGGAGGCGTCGCCCAGGCTGACGTCAAAGCTGTAGCGCAGGATCTTGATCCCGGGCTGCCGTGGAAACTGATCGGCGGCCGCCCGCGCGCCGAACGCCGTCAAGGCAACCAGCAGCACGCCGAGCGCGCGTCCCCAACCCAGAGATGTTTTCATCATGGATTCTCTTCCCTCACCAAGCTGAGGCCGAGTATAAAGAATAAAATTCGCGTGTCAAGGGCAAGGCAACAGGACGTACACAGCACTAAATCGTCAACAGCTCCTCAAAGAAGGCGCCGATCTTGCGGACGCGGTCCACCAGATGGATCTCCAAAATCCAGTGCCGCACGCCGCCCTGCGCGTCCCGCGCCCGCAGGTCGAGCGGGTTCCGAGGGTGGATGTACAGGCTGATCTTGTCTTCGGGAATGCGCTCGTGCGGGAACTGCCCGATCAGGTGTCCGGCGATGATGCCGCCGAACTCCCAGCCCGCCTGCCGCGCCAACCCGGTCACGTGCTGGAACATCCCGGCCGCGGTCACGCCGGGCGTTTCCTCGAAGTACCGCTTGCCGCTGGCGAATGCCGCCGCGCAGTCGTCGCGGATCTTGAGCTTGGCGGAATCGCCGCCCAGCACGAACGTGCGTCCGAAGTCCGCCTCCCAGGCCTCGAACACCGGGCCCAGATCGAGGAACACGATCTCGTCCTCGCCCACCGTCAGGTCGGGCGGGTTCTCGGCGTAGGGCAGGAGCGTGTTCTCGCCCGCGCGCACGATGCGTTTGTGCCAGTAGGTCTTGACCCCGAACAGCTTCTCGGCGAGGTCGTAGACCTCCTGGTTGATGCGGCTCTCGGTCACCCCGGGTCGCAGGATCCCCGCGTCCTCGACCGCCGCGAACAGCTCCGCGGCGTGGCGCTGGGCGGTGAGCAGCTCCGCGGCGCGCTCGGCCTCGCGCGGATGGCTCACGCCAACTGCCGCAGCGCGGTCATGAACGACTGCATTTCCTCCGGCTTGCCCACCGTCACCCGCAGCCAGTTGCCCATCGAGGGGAACTTCCGCCCCACCAGGATGCCGTGCTGCCGGAAGCCGGCGATCACCGGCTCCACGTCTCCCTTCATGTTGATCATCAGGAAGTTGCCGTGCGAGGGAATGTACTCCCGCCCATCCTTCTTCAGCTCCGTATACAGCCACTCGCGCGTGGCGATCATCTTCTGCCGCTGGTCGGCCACGTGGGCGCTGTCGCCCAGGCTGGCCATCGCCGCCTGCAGCACCGCCACGTTGGCGTTCATGGACATCTTGTACCGCCGCATCGCCGCGATGGTCTCGGGCGCGCCCACCGCGTAGCCCAGCCGCATCCCGGCCATGCCGTAGACCTTGGAGAAGGTGCGCGCCACCACCAGGTTGGGGTAGCGGCCGATCCAGGGGATGGTGGTCGCGTAGCTGGGGTCGGTCACGAAGTCGAAGTAGGCCTCGTCCACCAGCACCGGCACCGAGGACGGCACCTGTTGCAGGAAGGCCCGCAGCTCCGCCTGGCTGACGATGGTGCCGGTCGGGTTGTTGGGGTTGCAAATGTAGACCAGCCCGGTGGAGGCGTTCACCGCCGCCGCCATGGCGTGCAGGTCGTGGCGGTGATCGGCCGTCTGCGGCACCGGCACGGGATTGCCCTGCATCACCTGGGCGAAGCGCAGCACCGTCTCGAAGGTCGGCTCGGAAGCGATCGCCCCCTTGCCCGAGTGCAGGAAGGCCATGTCGGCGCAGCGCAGGATCTCGGTCGAGCCGCATCCCAGCAGGACCTGGCTGGCGGGGAGGTTGTAGTACTGCGCGATCTTGGCCACCATGGCGCTGTCGCTGACGTCGGGATAGCGGCAGGCGATGCCCTCGGAGCCGGTAATCGCCGCGCGCGCCGCCGCCGAGGGCCCGTAGGGGTTCTCGTTGGAGTCGAGCTGGATGGCGTTGCCCGCGGTGCGCGGCAGGTGCTGCAAGGCGGCCGCGGTGGCGGCCTCCGCCCGCGGCAGGAGTTCGGGAACCACGAGGGTGGCGCCGAGCGCGGCGCCAAGGGACTGGGCAAATTGCCGACGATCCATGGCAAGGCCTCCTGCCGTGTAGTGTACGCGCTTTTTGCGCTACGGGACGGCCACCAGGCTCCGGCGGGCGAGGAGGCTGCGGTAGGCGTTGGCGACGAAAGCCGCGGGCGGAACGCCTTGCGGGAAGGTGGCGTCGAACTCGCGGGTGGGGGCGGCCGCCACCACTTCCGGCTCGGTCTTCCCTTCCCGGATCAGCTTGGCGAGCCGCTCGTGTACCGTGGCCAGCATGGTGGTGAAGTGTTCGAGCTCCGCGCGGCCGGAAACCGGGCCGTGCCCGGGGATCACACGGGTCTGGGCGTCGCACTGGGCCAGCATCCGCCGGCCGGCCTCGGCCATGCCGCCGATCCAGCCCTGCGTGGAGTAGTCGATCAGCGGGTAGAAGCCGTTCCAGTACAGGTCGCCGGCTTGCAAGATGTTGGCCTCGGGCAGGAACGCGAAGCAATCGCCGTCGGTGTGGGCCTCGGGAACGTGGATGAGCTCCACCGTGCCGGCGCCCGAAACCAGCGTCTCGCGCCGGGTAAACGTCCGCACCGGGCGCCCCTCGTACGCCAGCGGCGGAAACACGCGGTCGTTCATCGCCGCCACGGTCACGGTCTCGCTCAACCGCTTCCTGCAATTCTCGTGCGCCACGATCGCCGCGCCGGCCTGGCCCAGCGCCACGTTGCCGCCCACGTGGTCCACGTGCCAGTGGGTGTTGACCACGGTACGCACCGCCTCGGGCGCGTGCTCCGTGAGCGCCCGCATCAGGTCATCCACACGCTCCACAAAGCCGGTATCGATGAGCACGACGCCCTCGTCCGCGCGCGGGGCGATCAGGGCCATGTTGCCGCCGTCACCCTCCAACACCGTAACCCGTTCGTGAAGCCGCACCGTCCGGAGAGGCCCCGGTGGTTCCGGCTGGCCCGCAGCAAAAATGAGCACCATATTGTTATGCTGCCATAAGAAGCCGAACCCGCCGAACCCGATTCATGGGCGCGGGTCCTGGCCCGGCGCGGGCGGGGTGCCCGCGCCGGGCGCGTGGCCTTCCGCGCTGGGGTCCGCGCCCATCAAATGGCGCCGCTGGATAATCTGGACGCTGGCGCGCAGGCGGGAGGCGGCCAGCCGGCCGGGCGCGACCCCCAAGCCAAGCAGCGTGGCGGCGAGCGCGGCGAAGGTCAGCACTTCGCGCGGCTTCAGCTCGAAATGCAAAGCGGGGTGGGCGCGGGTGTCGGGCCGCCCGCAAAACAGCGAAAAATACATGCGCAGCACCGCCACCCCGGTGAGCGCCGAGGCGGCCACAATGGCGTAGCCCATGACGGGGAACGCGTCCACGGCGCCGTGCAGCAGCAGTTCCTCGCCGGCGTAGCCCAGGGTGCCGGGAAAGCCCGTGCAGGCGAGCCCGAGCACGAGGAAGCATACCGCGAGCACCGGGGTGCGCTCATAGCCGCCGTGATACCGCGTCAGGTCCAGGCGGCCGCGGCGCGCCTCGAGTACCAGGACGGCGCGCGCGAATCCGGCAAAGGCCAGCCCGGCCGAGAGCCACACCAGCAGCCCGCCGGCCAGCGCCGTGGCGTTGGTGCAGTCCAGCCCGGCCATGACCAGCGCGGACTGGCTCATGAACAGGTAGCCGCAGGCGCGCCGCGCGCTCGTCTGCACCAGCGCCAGCGCCGCGCCGTAGACGGCGGTGGCGAGCGCCAGCAGCGCGATCCCGCGCAGGAGTTCGGACGAGGCGCGCGGAACGATCAACACCACGGTGATGTAGGCGCCCACCTGCGGCGCGCTGAACAGGATCGCCGGCCCCAGCCGGCCATGATCGAAAACCTCGGGCATCCAGGCATGAAAGGGGAGGATGCCCTTGCGCAGCAGCGCCGCGATCGCCATCAGTCCCAAGGCCGCCGCCTCCACGGCCCCGCCATGACTCCCACCCCAGAGCAGCAACGCCGCGCCCGCGCCCAGCAGGGCCGTGGAGGCGCCCAGGTAGCCGGCCACGATGCGGCGCTGGTAGCGGTGCGCCGGGTCGCGCAGCGCCGCCAGGAAAATCCACACCGCCGCGGCCTGCAGCACGAGCAGCGCCAGGGCGCTTTCGGTGAGAAAGGATGCCAGCGTGGTCAGCGTGGCCAGCGCCGCGCGCCGCTGCCCGCCCCGGTCGAGCGCGGCGTGCGGCGTCACCGCCACGGTGAGCAGCCACAGGGCGGCGGCAAACGGCAACAACGCCGACGCCAGGGTGTTCATGCGCAGCAGCGCCCCGCCCGCGTTGGCGTGCCAGGCAAAGGAACGCAGCGGCGCCGCGAATGACGGCAGCAGCGCGGTCAGGAGCATGGCGCCGGCGGCGGCGACCGCGAGCCGGCGCAGCCGATCCGGTTCCACGCGGAAGAGGGAGGCCGCGGCGACCAGCGCCGGCAACCCGGCCAGCGCGCCCAGCCAGAGCTCGGGACTACTCATCCACATCCTCCGCGGCCGGCGCCGCGGTCATGGTGGGAAGGAGAACGCCGCAAAGCCAGGCATCCAGCCGGCTCAGCTTTCGGGCAAGGTGCGTAAAGGGACGAACCGCCAGATCGTCCAGGGTACTGTCGAGGAAGCCCCGCTCCAGGGCGAACAGATACAGACGGGCCAGTCGCGGGGGTCGCGCCGTTTGCACTGTGGGCAAAGTCAGCGCGAAGGGCTGCGATATTCCGCCGGGCGGCCCGCCCCCGGCAAGCAATGCAGGCGCGGCCCCCGCGAGCGCAGCACCGGCATGGGGCTCCGGGGTCCCCATGCCGGTGCGAGCACAAGCGGGGCGCGCGGCGCAGCCGCGCTGGGG
>Ga0134125_10006743_pt1 | contig 12971 bp, 9 predicted proteins | sample KB31751_FD_96464 | JGI IMG/M metagenome (GOLD analysis project Ga0134125, IMG submission 96464) | Terrestrial soil microbial communities with excess Nitrogen fertilizer from Kellogg Biological Station, Michigan, USA - KB3-175-1 | ecosystem: Environmental > Terrestrial > Soil > Unclassified ... | reverse complement strand
TCCTGCCACACGCGAATGTAGCCCGCCTTGACGAATTCCTCGTCGCAGAGCGGCAACGTTGCCTGCAGCGAGCGGCTGAGGGAACGCTGCGCACGTTTCGTCGCGTTGTAAGGCGTGCGGGTCATCACGATCGGCGCATCGTGCGCGAGCTTCGGCACCAGGATGACCGTATGCAGCTTGATTCCATCGCGCATCGGGATCATCTCGATGCGCTTCGTGTAGTCCTGATCGGGAATTTTGCCGACGAACTTCTTCGGAATATCGTTCATATCGAAATCCGTCATGCGAGCCTCGCGATGTCGGTCAGCACGGGTGGGTGCATGTCATTGTATCCAGGAACTCGGCTCCCGGAAGGATCGCCCTCCGGGGACCGGTATTACTCCTCCGGGCGCCCGATCGGGACGCTCAGCGCACTTGGGTATTTGGCGTCGTGGAACAGCTTCACGGTCACCGTACGCGCGTCCTTCATCGTCTCTTCCGCGTTCGGCTTACCGCTGTTGTAGTTCTTCTGCCAATGCACGGTATGGTTCGCCCCGATTACGAGGCGCAACCGATGGCCTCTGCCAATGCGGCGCGACACGAAGAAGAAGCGATCGAACTCGTAGCGCAGAGGCTCTTTGGTTTCGATGAGCTTCTCCACGCGCAGCCCCTCCCGGTATCGCGCCCGCAGGTGAGTGCTCGCGAGATTCACGCTCACGCCGTCATCACTGATATCGGAGATCGAGGCGGAAAAATCCGTATCGGGCTGGTCGATCGAGAGCCATGCCGTCAATCTGAAGAAGCCGGTCACCTCGGTGTCTTTTTCGAACGGCGCGGTGTGGTAGTAGAGGAGCTCGTTCTCTCCGGCGACCAGATCCTGATCGGTCAGACCGCCCGGCGGCAGCTTGCGGTCCAGCCGGCTGATCACATTCGCCACTTCGCGCCGCGGCCGGCTGAGATCGCGCGGATCGTAGACGTAGTGGTCGGCCTGCGAGCTCTCCGGTGGTTTCGAGCCCATCGTCCCGGAGTGGAACACGTCGCTCGGGTTGCCGTTCGACTGCAGATAGAAATTCTCGACGCGCGCGGTGACTTCTTCGATCGTATCGGCGTAGCGCCATTTGTCCGCATCCATGACGTAGTGCGCGACCTTCTTCTTGAGGAACTCCGGCTTGGGGCCGTCTTCCATGGTCCATTTGTACCACTCGCGGTGCAGCTTGCCCATGTCGACGACGCTGTCGGGGCCGAGCTTGAGACCCAGCATATCCGCTTGCGGGCGCCAGACGCCCGGGTGATCCCAGGGGCCGATCACCAGATAGTGTTCCGCCTTGTCACCGGCATGTTTGAGATGATGACGGTGGAATTCCAGCGTACCCGGCTGGTCACCGTCATAGATGCCGGTCAGCGAAAGCACTGGCATGGTGAGCTTCGCGAATTGCTCCGGCGTCGGGTTCGCGCGGTCCCAGTGCTCGGACTGGTGCGGATGACCCAGCCACTCTTCGAACGGCTTCGAATTGATGCCGAAGTACTTCAACAGATCCTTGTAAGGCAGACCGGATTCGAAGAAGCGCAGGTACCTCTCCAGCCACATGCGCACATCCAGTGTGAGCATGGTCTGCGAAGTCTTGCCCCACGTGGAGGTGAGCCAGCTCGCCGCGAATGAGAAGAAGACGTTGAAGCGGAACGGGTAGTCGAGTCCGACCCAACACGGCGCCGATGGCACGATCGTGGCGAGGTGAGCCGGAGATCCGCGCACGGTCGCCCACTGCGTGAACCCCACGTAGGATATTCCGCGCATCCCGATCTTGCCGTTGCAATATGGTTGCTTCGCAATCCATTCGACGACATCGTGACCGTCAGCCGGATCCGGAAAAAAGGGCTCGAATTCGCCGTCGGAATTGCCACGACCTCGCACGTCGACCGCAAGGTAGGGATAGCCGTACTGCGCCAGCTTGTAGCCGTCGTCGTGATCGCTCTGCGCAATGTAGGGTGTGAAGGAGAAGATCGTCGGCCGTGGAGCCTGCTGATCCTTGGGGACATAGACGGTGGCGTTGAGCAGGACGCCGTCGCGCATTGGGATCTTGACGCCCCATTGAATGTGCACGTCTTGCTTGGTTTCGGTTTCGGAGTTCTCGGCCATTTTTTTCGCATCTCCAACTTGTGGATGCAGGCGGATGACGGGCCTCCCTCCCTCGTTGCGCTGCTGCAACGACTGTAATCGTGCCATCTTGAGCCGGACAGCTAATACTTCTAATGGCGTCGATAAGCCGCGCGGATGGAGTGCGCCGAAGGCTCGAAGGGGGCATGCTCCCGCATCGTGCGCTCGAGAGTCTGATAGGCGAACTCGCTATCGGACTCCCGCGCCTGACGGATGGTGATTTTTTCCGCGGAGAGCACTGGGCATCTCGATGCTGTCAGCCCTCTCCCCGGCCGTTCAAGAGCACATCCACCGCACCATAAGGATCGAGATCCTTGTCCACCACCCGCGAGACGACCTGCTCGAGGCCGCCCTTCTCCAGGCGTTCGCGCAACTCGCGCAGGACTCTCTCCTGCATGAGCATGTGGATCTCGTTGCGCATCGCCTCCACGCTGCGCCGGCGCGCCTCGCCGCTTTCAGCAGCCCATGCCCGGTGCTGTTGCACCGCCGCGATCAGCTCCTGGATGCCACTTCCATCCTTCGCCGAAGTCCTCATGACGCGTGGGCGCCAGGACGTTCGCGGCGTTCCGAGATTGAGCATGTGGGTCAGGTCCTTGGCGGCTTCATCGGCCCCCGGCCGGTCCGCCTTGTTGACCACCAGGATGTCGGCAATCTCCACGATTCCGGCCTTGATCGCCTGGATGTCATCTCCCGCTCCGGGGATGGTGAGCAGGCAGACCGTATCCACCGCCCGCGCGACCTCGATTTCGTGCTGGCCGACACCGACGGTCTCTACCAGAACCACGTCGAAGCCGAGCGCATCCAGCACGCCGACGACTCTGCGGGTCGCCCGGGCCAGCCCGCCCGATTGCCCCCGGTTGGCCATGCTGCGGATGAATACGCCGGCATCGAGCGCCTGCTCGCGCATTCTGATCCGGTCCCCCAGAATGGCCCCGCCGGAATACGGGCTCGAAGGGTCGACCGCCACGACTGCCACCCGAGCCCCCGTTTGGCGGTACGCAGCCGTGAGTGCCGCCACCAGGGTGCTCTTGCCGGCGCCTGGTGGACCCGTGAATCCCACCAGAGTCGCGCGACCCGTCTGGGCGTAGGTCTGGCGCACGACATCGGCCGCTCCCGGCTCGTCGTTCTCGACGATCGACAGCAGCCTTGCGGTATCCGCAATCCGGCCCGCGCGAGCCCTTTCCAGCAGCCTGTTGATATCGTTCATGGACGCGGCTCAGTTCGATGCCGTTGCCGCCTGAGCGCGCACGACGCGGCGTGCAATCTTGCCAATCCCGGTTCGCGGCAGTTCCGGCACGATATGAATGACCTTGGGACGCTTATACCCCGTCAACCGCTCCTGGCAAAAGGACTTCAGCTCCGATTCCGAGGCGGCCGCGCCGGGCGATAATGTGACGAAGGCATGCACCGCCTCGCCCCAGCGCTCATCGGGAACCCCGATCACCGCGACGTCCCGCACGCTGGAGTGCTGCATGAGCACCCCCTCGATCTCCGTCGGGATCACCGTGAGGCCTCCCGACTTGATGATCTCCTTGATGCGACCCTCCAACGTGAGAAATCCTTCGGAGTCGAAGCGTCCAAAGTCGCCCGTGCGCATCCACTCACCTCGCATGACCTGCGCTGTCGCGCCCGCATCCTGCCAGTACCCGGCAAAGAGCGTCGGACTGCGCGCGATGATCTCGCCCGCCTCGTCCGGAGCGCTCGGGCTGCCGTCCGCGGATTGAAGGTAGAGCTGGGCGCCGATCATCGGCCGGCCCACGGTCCCCCTCTTGCGGCGCTGCTCGGCGGGGCTCAGAACCGTCAGGCACAGCTGCTCCATCATTCCATAGAATTCGACGAACTCGACGGCCGGCATCCGCTCGATCAGCTCGGCGATGAGGCGTTCCGGCATCCGCTCCGAAGCGTAGGAGATCAGCCGCAGCGATTCGGGCATCCGCGAAGGTGCCACCTCCAGGATTCTGCGAAGAGTCGTCGGCACCGCATCGAAATGAGTCACATCGAAGGCCGCAACCGCCTCCCACACGCCGGAGGCATCGAAGTGCGGCATGATGATGTGGGTCGAGCGCATCAGCGTCAGCGGGATGAGATGCTCGAGACACGAGGAGAACAGCGGCAGGAAGTGCAATGTGCGCTCGCCGTCCCTGAGACCCAGCTCGAGCGCCATGACGGTGGCCGAGGAAAGGAGGCTGCCATGCGTGTGCACGGCGCCTTTCGAGCGTCCTGTCGACCCGGAGGTAAAGAGGATGACGGCGGGATCGCTCGCAGCCACCGGTGTCAGCGCCTGCAGCGCGCTCGCAGAACGCAGCTGATCCTCATAGCGCTTGCACGGCAGCCCTTCGATGGGCTCGCCCAGGCTGAGCACACACTCGACGCCGGCGGCCTCGAGCGCGTCGCGGTGCCCGCAAACCTCCAATACCTGCGATTCCCCCACGATCAACACCCGGGGGCGTATCTGCTCCAACGCAACGAGCGCATCCGCCCATCTCCACCAGTGATCCAGGGGCGAGGCGATCGCGCCGAGCATCGACACTCCGAACAGCACCTCGACGAATTCAGGCCGATTCGCGGCCCAGAACGCAACGCGATCGCCCTTTTGCAGGCCGTGATCCGCGGCAGCACCGGCAAAACGCCGGGAGCGGTCGCTGACCTCGCCATAGCTCAATGTCGTGCCCTGGAAAACGACGGCAGGTCGTCGGGGCGCAGACGCAGCCGCTCGCGTCAGAAGAGCATCCAGGCGCGGCATGGTGCCGTACACGGGGGCGCTCATTGTGCGTCGTGCCACTTGTTCACGTAGTCGATGATCGTCGTGGTCGGCGTGCCGGGTCCAAACACCTCCGCCACCCCGAACGCCTTGACCTTCGGAATATCGTCCGGCGGCAGGATACCGCCCATGACGATGAGCACCTCCTTGGCCGCCTGCTCGCGCAGCGCCCGACACAACTCTTCGGCGAAATGCAGATGCGCCCCGGACAGAATGCTCAGTCCGAGAACGTCAGCGTCCTCTTCGATCACGGTCCGGGTGATCATCTCAGTCGTCTGAAAGATCCCGGTGTAGATGACTTCCATTCCTGCGTCGCGGAAAGCACGTGCAATGATTTTCGCGCCTCGGTCGTGCCCGTCCAGCCCGGGCTTGGCTACGACGACGCGTAGCGGACGCTTGGCCTTGCTCACCTGCCGCTCCCCCGTTTTGATTTCCCAATTCCGATTTTTCCCGAGCGCATCCCGATTCTTCCCGCGCAACACCGACCGGACATTCTGGAGGCCATCCACCTCCAAAGAAAATCTAATACTTTTAATGTGCCGTATAAGGTCGCCTTTACTCCTCCGTGCCGGCAGCGGAGGGAGGCGCGCTACAGCCCCGCAGACGCTCGGCGGCTCTTCTGCGCACCTCGCGCCGCTCCTCGTCCGTCATTCGTGTCCATGCCGCGATTTCCGCGAGCAACCGTCCGCAACCGACGCAGATGCCTGTTTCGCCGAGCCTGCACACGCCTATGCAGGGCGATGTCGTTACGGGCAAGGACACGGCACGAGGCTATCTCGCGACCAGGCGCTGCTTCTCCACGGGCACCACGGCCACACCCGTGGCTTTGACCACCAGGATCGGCTCCGCCAGAAGATTGGCGGTGGAATCCTCGGGACCAACAGCCTCGATGACCTTGTGCGCCGTGCACTCGAACTTGCGCGATGACTTGCCGACGGACAGGAGCCTGGCGCGCACCTCGATGTAATCGCCGCTGCGCACCGGCGCAAGGAATTCGGTCTCCATGGCGCGCATCAGGCCCTCGTCGCCATCGTTGCGGATGAGCAGCTCGGTGACCGCATCACCAAACAGCGCCGCGATCCGCGCACCATCCACCAGGCCGCCGCCGTAATGTCCGTCCGCCGTGGACATGCGCAACCGGATCAGACTTTCGATAGGGGCCTTCATTTGACTTTCCGTACCGTGGCTCGTCGTGGCGCGAGATTCTACCGGCCGCGTCCACCGCAGCGTTAGTCAATAGAGCTAATGCTGACGCTAAGATATTCTGATGATGGCCTGCACCAGGTCAGAGCCTGGGACCTGACCGCGGTGGAGGATGCGTACGCTGGTTGCGTTATCACCCGTACCCTCAGTCGCGGATCACCGCGACAGCAGGCCACAAATGCGGCTAATGGCGCCCATAAGGCACGCTTAGCGCACGCCGGGGCTTAATGGCTGCTAATAGCTCTGCGGCCTGGATTAAGGTAGCATGAACTCGTGAGTGTCCGACTCGACATCGATGTGCTGCGCAACTTTGTGGCCATCGCCGACGCCGCGGTCATGAGCCGCGCCGCAAAGCAGGTCGGAAGAACCCAGGCGGCCCTCAGCCAGCAGATCAAGAAGCTGGAGGAAGCGATTCAGCAGCCGCTGATGATCCGCAACGGACGCGGCATCACGCTCACGATCCATGGCGAGCGCCTGCTGCTCCACGCGCAGAAGATTCTCCGCATGCATGATGAGGCGGTCGCCGAGATGACGGGCGTGAGCCTGTCGGGACGCGTGCGCTTCGGCTGCCCGGACGACTATGCGCGCGTCTTCCTCCCGGGACTGCTGCAGTCCTTTTCCCGACAGCACCCGCAGGTCTTCATCGAAGTGGTTTGCGCGTCCACGCCCCGCCTGGTCGAGCGCCTGAAGGACCAGGCCCTGGACATCGCCATCGTGTCACGACCGGACAGCCCGGAGCGCGATCAGTTTTTGCGCTGCGAGCCGTTCGTCTGGGTGGGAAGCAAGGGAAGTGATGCCTTCAACCTCGATCCGCTGCAGCTCGCGCTGTCCGATGCAGACGCTCTGGATTACCTCGCCGCCACCGCGAGCCTCGAGCGGGCCGGCCGCGGTTATCGCATTGCCTATGCCAGCGGCAGCGTAGCCGGGCTGTTGGCGGTCGTGCGCTCCGGCCAGGCCATCACGGTCCTGACGCAAACGGGCGTACCACCGGATCTTCAGGTACTGCCGCCTGCCACCGGCTTACCGCCCCTGCCCTCCGTGGGAATCACCGTGCAGACCGCCCGGCGCAATCCGTCGCGGCTGGTCAGCCGCTTCGAAACTCACGTTCGATCGGTTCTGCCGACGCTTTGAGCCGCGCGTGCAGGCGAGCAAAGAGCCTGCGGCGCAAAACGATGGCGAGCAGAGCACAAGCGCTGCCGCTGATCAGGGCATCGGCGAGGAAAGCACCGGTAATTCCGTCCCAGTGATAGCCGCGCGCGTCGACGAACTCCATGTAGTCGACCGGCAGAGTCAGCGCGGCGCAAAGCAGCGCAAAGGTGGTGGCGGCGAGCGGATTGCCGGGGCCGATGACGTCGAAGATGATGGCGAGGCCGGTCGCAGCGGCTGCGGACTGGAAAAAGTTCTCACCCACGAAGGCGAGACCGAACGTAGCGGAGCCCCGCGGCGCGAGCAGGAGGCCGAGCGTGAAAACCGCACCGACGAGGCCAATGGACAGGTAGAGAGGACGCAATGCCATCCTCCTCGCCAGGGGCGGCACCAGCGCACACCCGGTGATGCTGCCGAGGATGATTCCCACACCGCTGATGAGACTCACCAGGGAAGGCGCGGCGTGGAAGCTGTCGCTCCAGGCGCCGAGCACATTCGTCAGGGCAAATGAGGCCGAAGGAAGGGCGAACATGGCGAGCGCCACGAGCACTTCGCGCTTCTTGAGAAGCGCGATCACTTCGCGGCCAAAGCGGCTGAAGGTCGTAATGGCCAACATTTTGGCCGGTGGCGGCGCCGGAATGACCGGAAACACGACCAGTGGGGCAAGGAAGGCGGCAAAGATGATGCCCGCGGCTGCCGTTCGGGAGAAATGCTGCACTGCATAGCCCGAAATCAGGACCCCGACACCACTGCCGCCGACGCTGAACATGCCGCTCCAGGCGCCGAGAACGCTGTCGTGTCCTTTCGCGATCAGACTGCCGGCCCAGCCGCCGACGGCGGACTGGAAGAGGCAGCAGGAGAGAAAGCCGAAGAGCATGACCGTCTCGACCTCGCCCAATACGGCGTGGTGAACCACTGTAACCGCAATTGCAGCGATGCCTGTTGCGCCAAACACCAGCGCATAGGTTCGCCGCCGGAAGCGGACGTCCAGGATCGGCGCGAGCACAAAACTCCAGAATACGGGTGAAAAGATGACTGCGACGCAGATGGCCGCGCGATCGCCGGGAATGCCCTGGGCGACCAGCATCTGCGGCAAGGTCACGACGACGAAGCCACCCACCATGCCCCATGTGAGCCATGGGAAAGCGAGAATCCAAACGGGAGGGACTCGTATCGGGTGGCCCGGCGATCCGGTTTCAGTCTTCCGCGTGGCCGATAGGGACATAGAGCGCGCTGGGATGGGCGGCGTCGTGAAAAAGCTTGACGGTGACCGGCCGCGCGTCCTGCATCGTCTCCTCGGCATTCGGCTTGCCGCTATTGTAGTTCTTCTGCCAGTAGATGCTGTGGTTCGGCCCGATCATGAGCCGCAGTCTATGGCCTCTCGCTATCCGGCGCGACACGAAGAAGAAGCGGTCGAAGTCATAGCGCAGCGGCTCGGTGGTATCGATCAGTTTCTCGACGCGCAATCCCTCGCGGTATCGAGCTCGGGATACCTGCTGCGCGAGATAGACGCTCGAGCCATCGTCACCGACGTCGAAGAGCATGAGCATGAAATCCGTGTCTGGTTGATCCAACGAGAGCCACGCCGTCAACTTGAAGACGCCGCTGACCTCAGTGTCCTTCTCGAAGGGCTCGCTGTGGAAGAAGAGATACTGCGCGCTGTCGCTGTTTTCGGCCTCCTCCGGAGGCTCCTCGACACTGACGCCGAGCGCCATCGCTTCGCCTCTGGGCAAGCTGAGATCGCGGGGATCGTAAATATAGTGGGCAGGGTGCGAGGGGCCCGGGGCCTGGGTCGACATCGTCCCTGAATGGAAGGGGTCCGACGGATTCTCGGCCGAGTGGAGGTAAAGCGCTTCTACACGGGCGGTGACTTGCGCGAGCGTATCCGCATAGCGCCACTTGTTCGTCCCGGTTACATAATGGGCCACTTTCTTTTTCAGGAATTCGGGCTTCGGCCCTCCTTCCATGGTCCAGGCGTACCAATCGCGATGCAGTTTGTGCGCATCCAGGGCAGCCTCCGGGCCGCACTGGATGCCGATGATGGTGCTCTTCGGCCGCCGCACGCCGTCGTGATCCCAGGGCCCGATCACCAGATAATGCTCGGGTGGCTTTTTCGCATGTTGCAGATGCAGGCGATAGAACTCCAGCGTTCCGGGTTGATCGCCGTCGTAGGCTCCGGTGAGCGACAGCACGGGAATCGAGAGCTCCGCGAGTTGCTCAGCCGTCGGGTTGGCACGATCCCAGTACGAGTCCTGATAGGGATGCTGCAGCCACTCCTGGAACGGCTTGGACTCAAAGCCCAGGTAGCCGAGGAGATCCTTGAAGGGCAGACCGGATTCAAGAAACCGAAGGTGCTGCTCCGCCCAGAACCGGGGATGGTCATCCACCATCTGCTTCTGCGAAGTGTTGCCCCAGCAGAGGGCCAGCCAGTTCCCCACGAAATTGAGGAAAATGTTGGCGCGCATCGGATAGTCCACCCCGACGTAGCACGGCGCCGAGGGGACGATCGTTGCAAGGTGCTGAGGAGCGTGGCGCAGCGCGGCCCACTGAACGAATGCCACATAGGAGTGTCCACGGGTGGCCACCTTGCCGTTGCAGTACGGCTGTTGGGCGATCCACTCCACGATGTCGTGACCATCCTCCCCTTCCTGGAAAAGCGGCCGGAATTCCCCTTCCGAATTTCCCCGTCCGCGGACATCGACCGCGAGATAGGGATACCCATGCGAGGCGAGATCGCTGCCCTCTTCGTGGTAACCCTCTGCGATGTACGGCGTAAAGGTGAATAGGGTCGGCCGCGGCTCCTTCAGGCCTTTGGGGAGATAGAGCGTGGCGTTCAATCTGACACCATCGCGCATGGGGATCTTGACGCCCCACTTCATTTGCACCTGATAGTTCATGACTGATCCGTGCTCAAATGTGCCGGAGCGCTCCGCAATACCACCGTCTTGGATTCCAGGTACGGAAGGACCGACTCCGGCCCGCCCTCGCGGCCGAGGCCGGATTGCTTGAAGCCGCCGAACGCAATGCTGAAATCCACTCTGGAGCCGTTCTGTCCCATGGTTCCGGTTCTGATGCGCCGCGACACCCGGTAGGCCTGCTCGAGGTCATTGGTGAACACCGCGCCATTCAAGCCGAAAATCGAGTCGTTCGCCAACGCGATGGCCTCATCGACATCGCGGTACGTAATGATGCTCACCACGGGGCCGAAGATTTCCTCCTGGGCGATCGTCGATCGGTTGTCGACATGCGCAAAGATCGTGGGTTCGAAGTAATAGCCGCGGGCCGGGCTCGCGGGCCGCGCCCCTCCGGCAATCAGCAGCGCTCCCTCGGTCTTCCCAATCGCGACATAGCGCTCAACGCGCTCCAGCTGCCGCTTCATCGCGAGCGGGCCCATCAGCGTCTCCTTTTCATAGGGATCCCCAATGCGGATCGTCTTCAAAGTGGCCGCCATCGCTTCGACCAGCTGGTCGTGCCGCCGCTCGGACACAAGCACGCGGGTGAGATTGGCGCAGTTCTGGCCCGTCAAGATGCACAAGCTGAAGCCGAGATTCCCCGCGGCCTCGCCGATGTCGAAATCATCGAGGACGATGGCGGCCGACTTGCCGCCGAGCTCGAGGGTGTAGCGCGCGATGCGCTCCCCGCACAGGGTCGCGACTCGCCGCCCCGTGGCCGAGCTGCCCGTGAAGCTCACCTTGTCCACACCCGGGTTTCGCACCAGATGCTCCGAGGCCGCCCGCTCCGCCGGCACCAGGTTCAAGACCCCCGCCGGCAGTCCTGCCGCCTCGGCGCACTCAGCCAGGATGTAACTGTCGATCGGTGTTTCCGGTGACGGCTTCAGGATCAACGTGCAACCGGCGATGAGCGCTGGAGCGACCTTGTTGGCCACCGTCAGGAGCGGTGCATTCCAGGGCGCAATGGCCGCCACGACACCCACGGGCTCCCGCACGAGCAAGCCATAGTCCTGCGTGTAGAAGAGCGACTGACGCGGCTCTTCCCAGGAGAACGTGTCTGCCAGGGCGGCATGCCTCTCATAGATGCCGAACATCAGCTCCATCTGACCCTCGGCGATCCAGATGGGCGCGCCTACCTGCTCCACGAAGGAGGCGCTGAGCTCGGACCGCCGCTTGCGCAACTCGGCTACCAGCCTGAGCAGGTAAGGAGCACGCTCGGCCGCGCTCATGCGCGGCCACGGCCCCGCATCGAACGCTCTGCGCGCTGCCGCGACGGCCTTGTCGACATCGGCCTCGACTCCCTCGGCGACCGAGCCGATCGGCTCCTCAGTGGCGGGGTTGACGGGCGTCAGCCGCCGCGGGGAAGAGGCCTCGACCCAGCGCCCGTCGATGAAGAGCCGCTGCGGGTGTTGCAGCGTGATCTGATTAGAGGCGAAACTCGTGGCCACGCTCAACCTCCCATCGCAGCGAGCATCTCGAGATCGAACGGGATATCGGCGAGGCGATACTTCGGTGGCGTCTCGCCCATCAGGTGCTGCACGAAATAATCCCAGCGACGCCGCACCCAGTACGCCGCGTTGACGGCCATGAAGTGGTCCGCATTGGGGACAATGAGCAGGTCGAAGTCCTTGTTGGCCTTGATCAGTGCGTCCACCAGTCGCATCGTGAGATGGGGCGTCACGTTGTCGTCCATCTCGCCGTGCGCCAGGAAGAGCTTGCCTTTGAGGTTCTCCACCAGCGCCACGTTCGCATGCGCGTCGAAGTCGAACTCGCCGACCCGTCCGTAGAACTTCTCGCCCCACCAGGAATGATAGGTCCGGTCATCGTGATCGCCGGCCGAGGACACCGCGACCTTGTAGAAGTCGGGCGCCTGCAGCAGGGAGCGCGTCGAGGCGTAACCGCCGCCCGAGTGGCCGAAGATGCCGACCCGGTCCAGATCCATCCATGGCCGCATCTTGCCGAGCTGTTTGATGGCCGCGACGTGGTCGTCGACGTACTGGCCGTCGCCTACGAGGCGCGCGTGATCCTGGAATGCTTTGTGGCGAAGGGCCGTGCCACGCCCGTCCACCACCACGACGACGAATCCGAGGGCGGCGAACACCATCCCCGACCTCTCCCCCGTCATGACGCCACCCGACAACGGAAAGCGCAGCGGGGCACACGAGATCTGCGGCCCGGGGTAAATCTCATCGAGTACGGGATACTTCTTGTCCGGGTCGAAATCGAAGGGCTTGTAGATGGCGCAAGAGATATCGGTCACACCATCGGCCGACTTCACCACGACACGCTCGGGCGGCTTGAATCCGGCATCGAACAGCGCGGAGGCATCGGCGCGCTCCAGCTCCATGACGACGGCGCCGGTCGCATCGCGCAGCACCGAGACTGCCGGATAGTCCACGCGAGAAATGACGTCGACGAAGTACCTGCCCGACTTCGAGGGGAACGTCTCGTGATCGAGGCGGTCCGAAGTGATCGTCGTGATCTCCCCCCCGTCGAGCGACACGGAGTACAGCTCCTGCAGGTATACGTCAGCACCGCGTTCCCGCCCGCCTGCGGTGAAGACGACGCGACGGTTCTTTTCGTCCACGGCGACGATCTTGCGGACCAGCCAGTCACCGCTCGTGAGAGGAGTGACTGTGCCGCTCTTTCCGTAGAGGTAGAGGTGACCCCAGCCGCTGCGCTCCGACCACCACAGGACTTCGCCCGATGCGAGCACGCGTACGTTGCGGTCGCTGTGATGCGGTCCCACCAGGACGTTGGTCTTGCTCGTCTCTTC
>Ga0134125_10006742_pt1 | contig 12971 bp, 13 predicted proteins | sample KB31751_FD_96464 | JGI IMG/M metagenome (GOLD analysis project Ga0134125, IMG submission 96464) | Terrestrial soil microbial communities with excess Nitrogen fertilizer from Kellogg Biological Station, Michigan, USA - KB3-175-1 | ecosystem: Environmental > Terrestrial > Soil > Unclassified ... | reverse complement strand
TGCGAAAGGCGCGGGACGACATGAAAGCGCTGGGCGCGACGTTGGTCGAGTTCGATGAGAACATTGCCAATGCAGGCGACGCGGAAGGGATCGTTTTGAGTTATGAATTCAAAGCGGGAATCAACGAGTACCTCACCTGGCTGGGACCGGACGTGCAGATGCACAGTTTGCAGGATTTGATCGAATTCAATTTGAAAAACAAGGAGCGCGAGCTGGCATTTTTTGGCCAGGAACAATTTGAAAAAGCACAAGCGCGAGGACCGTTGACGGACAAGATTTACCTGGACGCGCTGGAGAAATGCCGGCGCAGGTCGCGCACGGAGGGAATCGACGCGGTAATGGACAAATATCAACTGGACACAATTCTTGGCCCATCGGGTGGACCGGCGGGAACAACGGATGCTGTTTACGGGGACCGAGATGTAGGCGGAAGCTCATCGCCGGCGGCGGTTGCAGGGTATCCAAATATTACCGTGCCCGCGGGGCAGGTCCTGGGGTTGCCGGTGGGGATGTCCTTTTTTGGCCGGGCTTATAGTGAAGCGCTGTTACTCAAGATTGCGTTTGCCTACGAACAGGGCACGAAGAATCGTAGAGCGCCAAAATTTTTAGAAACAATTGGGTGAGAACAACCTCATAGTTTCAATGGTGCATCCGGCAGGACTTGAACCTGCAACCTTCTGATCCGAAGTCAGAAGCTCTATCCAATTGAGCTACGGATGCGCGAGAGGCAGGAAACCGCTGGTGGTCAGACCAACGGCGTTCCCATGCAGTCTATATCTGGTGCATTCGGCTGATTGTGGCAAGCAATTCCTTCATTCGGCACTGCAATCCACCGTCAATAAATGACAAGCCATCGGCAGCGTCATTCTCGACTCGTTACTATCTTCCCACACATGAAATTGAAAAATGACTCAGTCGGTATTCTCGGTATTCTCTCAGCCCTGGCGCTCGCGCCCGTCTTCGGCGCGCACGCCCAGACTAATTCTCCCGCTGCCCCGGACGACAGCAGCAACCGTTACGGATTATTCAACGCGCTCGATCATCGGAGCTCATACGGGCAGGGCGCATTTCCTGAACCATTTCTCGTCGATGACTCCGATCTGGAAGACAACGAAGCGCGCCTCGATTGGACCCACACCAAGGCCGGAAGCGTGACCGATGACGAAGTGACGGCGGAAATCGAAAAAGGCTTTGGCCTCATGACCGTGGAGGCGGAACTTCACTACGAACGCGCCTCGGAAGCCGGGGATGTCGTGGACGGCATCGGCAATATCGATCTCGGCGCGCGTTATCCCTTCTATCAATTCGTTTCCGAAAACGGCTTTTTCGACACCACCGCCGGCGCCGGCGTGGAAGTCGGCATTCCGGTTCATTCCTCGGTCAGCAAGAACACGGAATTGGTCCCGAAAATTTTTAATGACCTGCGCCTCGGCCAGCACGTGACCCTGCAAGCCATCACGGGCTATTCGATGTTGTTCGGCCCGGGTGAAGACGGCGGCGCGCACTCCTGGGAATACGGTGTCGACCTCGGCTATTCGATTACGCCCGAGCAACTACATATCCCACACGTCCAGCGCATCATTCCGCTCTTCGAAATGTCCGGCGAAACTGCGTTGAACCACGGTGACTCCGGCCAGACGAGCCTCACTGGGTTGGCCGGCGTCCGCGTCAATCTCGACACCATCGGACGCATCCAACCGCGCCTCGGTCTCGGCTTTGTTTTCCCAATGAACAACAACGCCCGCCAGGACGTGCATTGGGGCATCGCGACAAGTTTGGTCTTTGAATATTGAGGCGGTTGGCGGACCTTGTGGCCATGGAAATGAATCGGAGACACTTTTTGTTTCTGACAGCGGGCCTGGCCGCAGGGGGCTGTCAATCGGGCGAGAGCGGCCATCCTTCAGCCGCTCGGCCAAAAATCATCAACGCGGGGCCCGCCGGCAATTACACCGCGGATGGAATTTACTCGCGCTATCGCAACCAGGGATTTTTCATCGTGCGCCAGGGGGAAAAGCTCTTTGCGCTTTCCTCGTACTGCACTCACCGCAAATGCAAGCTCACGGCCGAGGCGGATCATACGTTCTACTGTCCGTGTCACGGCTCAACCTTTGCTCTGAACGGCCATGTGACGAAAGGCCCGGCGCGAACCGACTTGCCCACATTTCAGATGACTCCGAATGAGCAAGGGCAATTGCTGGTGCAGGTCACCATAACCGGCCGATGATTTAGTTCAGGACGGCTTGAATTCCCGGCCGGACCGGGCCATCCGGTTGCTTTTCCTTTTCCGCTTCTTTCCAGCCAATGTTCGCCGGCATAATTGGAGGCATTCCCGGCTGCATCGCGCAAACAATCTCATTGAGAAATTGCTCCGCCTGCGAGCGCCCCGGCGCGTAGATGAGCAGTGATTTATTCGCGAGGCCCGGCGGTGATTTTCCGCCGTTCAACGACGCCACCCACGCCCGGCAATTCGCCACCGGATCTTCGAGCGCCAGCAACTGTCCGGCGATGCGATGAAACAACGGCAACGGTCCGACCGCCTTTTGGCCGAGTGGACGCGCCGTATCCAGTGCAGCCATCAAATGCTTTTTTGCCTGCTCCTTGTTCTTCGCGTGCGCCTCAATGCGCCCAAGCCCCAGCAAGCTTTCCGGATAAAATCCCGCGGCCAGCGCTTCGTTGTAAAAATTCGCCGCTTTCTGATACTGCCGCGCAACTTCATAAGACTGGCCAAGCCGCACGAAAAGGTGCGGGCTGGGCTGCTTTGCCCGCATTTGCCCGGACCACTCATCGGCAGCAATGAAATTCCTTTGCAGCAAATTCAACCGCACAATCGACAGCATAACTTCAACATCATCCTGCGCCCCCGGCTCCACTTGTTTCAGCCATTCGCGGGCTTCGCGCAGGTATCCGGCTTGCAGCAGCAGATCCACCAGAAATCTCGCCTGCTCCTTGTGGTGCGGACGAAGCTCGCACGCCTGGCGGGCGCTCAGTAACGCGCTCTGCAATTTTCCGCGATTGGACTGGCACATCGCCAGCAGCATCAACTGCGTCGGATTTTTCGATTTCTGCTGGCACAAATTTTCCAGGAACGCTTCCGCCGCCATCCAATCCCCGCACAAAACCAACGCCCAGGCCGCGCTCCACGCGATGCTCGGCACCTTCATTCCCACCGTTCGCTGCAGATAATTCAACGATTGATGCACCTGCTGGACCTGATGCAACGCGGCAGCCGCCACCGCAAGTGCCGCCACGCCTTCCGTCGATTTTCTGTTCACCTGCAAACAGAAGCGCGCCGCGATATGCGCCCGCACATAATCGCATCGCGCCAAATGTTGATATGCGATGGAAGCGAAATGCATTTCACGCTGATGATTGTTGAGATTGGCCGGCACGCGCGCTTGTATTTCAGCTTCCATCGCTTTCACCTGCGCATCGTTAAACTTCGGCGGATTTTGCCAGGCATTTTTCAAAATGGAATAATCCGGCACCGTCAATGGAAGTCGTTCGCGGAATTTGCCAAAATGAAAGCCGAGCACGCCCAAGCCGATCGCTCCAACCATCGCGCCCATCAGGGGGAACGAAATCATCCAGTCAAACAACATGAAAAGACCGATGACTCCGCCAATCAAAATTAGGAGCACGCCGAAAGATTGGAGCGGCCGCAAACGCGCGTGCATGTTGGTTTTCTTGCTCCAGCGTTTCAATCGCTTGCTGTCCTTGCGCTCCTCTTCCGCCGCAATTTTTTGGATTTCTGAAATCAGCGCTTCCGCCACCTTGTCGGGCTCCTTTAACAACGTGATAGCCGGCGGCGAACTTAACAACGGTTCACTCGCATCTGCCGGCAGCGCCGCCAATCGATCCGCGAGATTGGGATGCGTGGAGTATTTGAAGAACAACGGTGCCTCGGCTTTCTCCTCCCGCTTGAAATCCGCGGCGGCCAATTCGCCCACCAGCCATTCGCTGAATCCTTCTCCAGCTTGCAGCCTCGCCACGCGTTCGTTCCACGGAAGCCGCGCCGCGTGCCGCCCGAGCGGTTCCAGCTTCAACAACGACGAACGGATCGCGCCCGCGCCGCAAAGCGCCGCCGCACCTCGGTCCGCGTCAAATTCATCCTGTCGCGAACAACTGGCCACGAGTCGAGCCGCGGACCGCCCCAGAGTGTCCGTCACGCGAAACAAATACCCCGCTGGTTCAACCGTCCGGCTGGCCCTGCGATATTTTTCAATGTGCGCGTTCAAGCCGCGCTGCAATTGCCAGATGCGCCCGAGGCCGCGATTCAGCCATTTGTTGTACCCCCGCTGAACGAGTTTCGCGTGCGTGATTTCGTGGGCCAGCACGCCTTCCATTTCCCATTGCGACAATCCGGCCAGCAAATCGTATCCGACTCCCAGCACAGTCCGGCCCGCTCCCCGCCGATATCCCTTCAGACTGACGAAAGCATTCACCGTCATATCGACAAGGACTTCGTGCGGCATTTCCACCTGCGCCATTTGGCAAAGTGTTTTCAGGACGTCGAATAGCGCCGGCGCATCCTGCGGTTGCAACTTGATGCGAAACTCTGCTCCCTTTTTGAGCCAAACACTTCGAAAAAACACCGCCAGCAGAGCGCCATGCGAATTAATGATACCACCGACCAGCCGCACCAACCCGAAACGGGCAGCCGCCACCACAACAATGAATTCACAAAGAAGCAGGCCGACCAAAAGAACCGCAAAAACGGAGGAGACAGCGTAGGAAAGAAGAATGATGCCTCCCGCTCCCAGAAACAAAAAAAATCGCGAAGAGCCGCTCAACGGCTTTTCTCGAAGCACATCAGATTCCGTCTTCATCCTTCGCCATCATCATCCCGGAATCCGAATCGCTTTATCAAGGAACATTTGAAAGGAATACCAAACCGGGAAGGATGGGGTGGCCGACGGGACTCGAACCCGCAACAGCCAGAACCACAATCTGGGGCTCTACCATTGAGCTACGGCCACCAACCAGCGAACACACTAGATTTCCCGCGCGCCTGCGTCAAGTTTGGGCGCGATAAATCGAACGACTTATCCGTTGTTGAAAAAGTGGGATGAACGTGCGGAAAGCGGCCAATTGTAGCGCAGGCGTCCTCGCCTGCGAGTTCAGGGCACCGTCCCGGTGCCAGGAACGATTGTCGGATCCTCGTGCCTCGGAAGTCTGGCGGCGAGACGCCGCCGACACTCGCAGCCGGGACGGCCGCGCTACACCGCCACCACCGCCACCCAATACGTCCCGCCAAACTTCCCTCTGAACTGTTCCGCCAGCTTTTCTCCCGCTGCCAGGCTTGGCGCGAGCGCAAACGTCGTGGAACCGCTGCCGGACATCAGTGTCGCTAGAGCCCCGTTTTCGCGGAAGAAATCCTGGAACAACGTCAGCAACGGATATTTTTCCAACGCCGGCGCTTCCAGCGAATTATAAAATTCCGCTCCGGCCGTCCGCAAATCCGCCGCGTGCAATAGCGAAATCAATTTTTGCGCCCGGCCCGGCGTGCCATTCAGCGCGCTGGGGAATCGTACGAGGTTCTGGTACGCCCACGGCGTTGAAATTCCGAATCCCGGGTGCACCAGCAAGAACGCCGCGCCGGCCATCGCGGGAAAGAAATCGAGCGGCTGGATTTTCTCGCCGCGGCCGGTGCCGAGCCCGGGTTTTGTTTGCAGGAAAAAGGGTATGTCCGAGCCCAGGGTCGCCGCGATGTCCTCCAGCGCCTTCGCGGACAGCGGCTTGCCGAAAATTTCATTCAGGCCGAGCAACGTCGTCGCCGCGTTGCCGCTGCCGCCGCCGAGGCCCGCGGCCATTGGAATCTTTTTCTCCAGATGAATCCGCACGCCGTCGCGAATTTCCGTCCGTTGGAAAAATAACATCGCCGCGCGATGCACCAGGTTTCCCGAATCCGTTGGCAAAGCGGGATCGCTGCACGTGAGATGAAATCCGCCGGTGACGCGCGCGAAGCTCAATTCGTCAAACACATTCACCGGGTGCATGACGGTCTCGAGCTCGTGGAAGCCGTCGGCGCGTTTGCCGAGGATGTTCAGAAGCAGGTTGACCTTGCAGGGTGATTTTTTTTCGAGCTGCATCGATTGTTTAAACAAAAAAGCGCCAACGGTTCGTTGGCGCAATCTTGATTGTTTTCGAAACTCAGTGCATGTCGAACACGCGGAACCGCATGCCGGGGATGAACGGCAGCACATCGCCGCCGCTGTAGCCGAGCTCGGTGTCCGTGGCGAACATCGAATCCGCAACCAGGCCGGGCGTGTAGTTGTCCGGATACACCGGGCCAGGTGAAAATTTATCGGTGCACACCGGGCCGTAGGGCGGGAAAGGCGCGGTGACCACTTCATACACGCCAATGCCGGTGCGGGCCAGCGTGCGATTGATGCCATGGAAGAAGCCAACCGAGTAAGCGGCGTCCGGTCCCTGGAACAGGGCCGTCTGCTCCATCGAGCGGCGAAATTCACCGGCGCGGACGATCTCATAAGTATTGGACATGCCGCGGCCGAATTTATTTTCAACATTGGCACAACCGGAAGCAAATACGGCGACGAGCCCGAGAACAAGAAGAGGCAGGATGTTACGCATAGAGTTCGATTCGATTCGTTATGCCGAGATTATCGCGAAATGAGGAGTTGGCAAGTGCGGAGTTTACCCCCTTCTCATTTACGATTTTCGATTGCAAACCGGACGCCAGGAATCCGAAAGTGCCGGAAAAATCGGCGAAAGTTGCATTGATTCTGGCTTGAAAACCATAAAGGTTGGGCGTTAAATCGAACCATGAACAAGGAATAAAACATGCGCATCACCTGGAACGAATTGACGGTTAATTTTCAAAAACACGGCGCGAACGATCTTCTGCAAGACTGGCGCTGGCTTTTGGGCGATTCCATGCAACTGCTCCTCGTCAGCGCCATTGGCGACATGTTTTTGGCGGACGCCGCAGGCCAGGTTTTCTGGCTCGACGCGGGCATGGGGAAGTTGGAAAAAATCGCGGCGAGCATTGACGAATTTCAGCAACTCCGCCAGCAACGGCAAAACGTGGATCAATGGTTCATCCCCCAACTCATTGGCGATCTCGTCGCCAGCGGAAAGCGGCTTTCTCCCGGCCAATGCTACGGTTACAAAAAGCCGCCCATTCTCGGCGGCGAGATTGAACTATCGAATTTCGAGCCGACGGATTTGTCCGTCCACTTCAGCATTTTGGGCCAGATTCACCGGCAGGTAAAAGATTTGCCGCCTGGCACGAAAATCACGAAGATCAATTTTGGGTAACTGACCCGTGGTTAATAAATGACGAAACGAACAACCATATTGATCCTTTCGCTCAGTATTCTTGCGCTCCTGCTCATGCGGGCGGCGCGGGCGAACCGAGCCTTCAATCGTCATCCGAAATGGTGGCAGCTTTTGGTTGGCGCGGCGGCAGTGATCGTGGTGGTGCTCATCATCCTGAACCCGGAACTTCTCGGCCTCGGATTTTTCGGGGACACCGCGTTCGTCGATCTCCTGCTTTTGGCGGCGAGCTTTCAATTGGAAACGGTGGTGAAACAGGCCTCTCGTTTTTGCGTTTCGGCGGTTCAGAAGTTTATCGGTCACCATCATTAATTCACTCGGACAAGCCGCAGTGCTCAAATCGTGGCCCGACGGGGCAGCGACGGAAGCGAGAGGAGATTTTTGGCCACGCCGGGCTCCGAAGGAACCATCGAAAATAGCCCTGCAGTTCACTGCCGGTCCAGGAACGAGAGCTCGCCAAGTCCCGAAAGAGACGCTTGAAAAGTGAGACAGGCAAACTACCGGTCCTGCGATTTTATTTCCTATGCAGCCACTGCTGCTGCACCCACGGCCAGCCGTGCACGCAGCCCTGCCACAACGCCACACCGAGCAGAATGAGCCCGATCAGCACCAGCAGCAATCGCCGCTGCGCCCTGGCGCGATCCGGCTGTTCCCAATACCACGCAACCAGTACGGTGAGTTCGTAGAGGCCCCACAGCGGAAGGGCCATGAGAATTTGCGTGATGACTTCCGGCGTCGTGAGCACCGCGCCCAGAATGAATACGATGATGATGACATAACGGCGCGAACGGGCGAGCGTGGCGTGGCTGAGCACGCCGATCTTCACCATGGTCAGCACGACGACTGGCAATTCAAAGCCGAGGCCCATTCCCAGCATGAATTTGCAGACAAATCCCACGTAGTCTTCCGCGCGCCATTGATAAGCGGCAAATCCCAGCCATTCCGCGTATTGGACCGACGCCGCCAGCGCCACGGGCATCAGCACGAAATAACAGAAACAAACTCCCGCCGCGAACAGGCCGCCGCCAAAAAGCAAACCGCGGTAAACGTATTTTTTCTCCACCATCTTCAGCGCGGGAAAAACGAATTGCGCGATGAAATATAAAATCAACGGCGCGGAAACCAACAGGCCGCCATAGAACGCCACCTTGGTGGCGACGATGAACGAGCCCGCCGGGCTCAGGTTGATGATTTGAATGCCGAGACCGGGTTCCTCCGGCAAGTCCGGCCGCGCATTGAGGCCGAGCAATACATTGGTGCCGACGGTGATCGGAACGATCTCCAAATGAACGAAATGATTGGTGCCGATGACGGACGCAAACGCGTCGTTCGTGCCGACGGTGAAATTCGAGAGTTGATTGGTGCCGAAAGAGAGCGTGACGCTTTGCTGCTCGGTCAGGTGCAGAGGATGCGCCCGATGCAACGGCAATTCGAGGACCCGCACCAAATGGTTGCCCGCCAGCAGACACAGGAGCATGGCGACCATGGCTGCCACGCCGCTTTTGATCAGCACCCAACGCAGGTCCTCGAGATGCTCGAGGAAAGACTTTATCGGGCCGCCGCCATCGTCGTCGAATTGCTCCGCTTCCGGTTCATGGGCCATGGCAGGAGGAACCGTTCAACGAATCAGGCGTTTGAGGCAGGAGGCGTTTGAGAAACCGTCTTCGAAGGATCCGCAGGCTGAGTGGGGAGGCGCTTCGGCGGGGGATTTTCATCCACGGCATTTTGCACTTCATCGGTCACTTCGCGAGTGGCCTTCTTGAATTCCCGAATGCCCTGGCCCAAACCTTTTGCCAATTCGGGCAATTTCTTGGCGCCGAACAGGATCAAAACGAGAGCGAGGACGAGAATAATCTCGCCGCCACCCAGGTTAAATAGACCGAACATTGTATTCATAAAAAAGCTATCCAACTAATCACAGGGTACGCCACCCGTTAAGGATAGTAAAGCGCCAAAAGCCGCGAAAGCGGACCCCCAAAATCCCGTAAAATAAGACGTTTTTGGGCCGAAAATGTTACCTCGGATGCAACAGGACGAATTCATCCCGGCGGTTTCTGGCCCAGGCGGACGGCGTATGGCCGGGATCGGCGGGCTTGTCCTCGCCGTAGCTGCGGGTGGCCACGCGGCTGGAATCCACGCCGGCATTGGCCAGCGCCTCGCGGGCAGCCAGCGCGCGGCGTTCGCCGAGGGAGCGATTGTATTCCTCGGTGCCGCGTTCATCGCAATTGCCTTCGATCAGGAGCTTGGCCGAGCCGTCGGATTTCAACGCGGACGCCACGGCGTCGAGCTTGGATTGCTCGCTGCCCTTGATGGACGAACTGTCATAATCGAAATAGAGCGTCTCCGTGGCGAGCGCCGCGCGGTCCTGGGCCATGTCGTCGGGATTGAAATTGGCCAAATCACCGCCGCCCATCTGCCCGGCGCCGCCGTTGTTGTTCGACAACATCCCGCCATTCGAGAGGTCGTTATTGTTTTCGCCACCGTTCAAACCTGAGTTGGGGATGCGGGTCAGCGGCGGCTGCTTGTGTTTGCAACCGGTTGCCGCAAAACTCAACGCCACACCCAGCGCCAGCAAACCGGCGAATTTGAAAGGTTTCATTTTTGGTATTCTCAAAATAATATTTGGACTCAGGAACCGCGTCCCTTAGGTCCTTTCCCCGTCCGTTACTTTCCGGGCGGCGTCAGGACCACGAAATCCGCGCGGCGATTCTTCTTCCACGCGGCCTGGTTATGCCGGGTATCGACGGGCTTGTCTTCACCGTAGCTGATGGTATCCACGCGGCCGGAATCGATGCCGAGACCAACGAGCGCTTCACGCGCGGCCAACGCGCGGCGTTCCCCGAGCGAGCGATTGTATTCTTCCGTGCCGCGTTCATCGCAATTGCCTTCCACGCGGACGGCGGCATTCGGATTCGACCTCAGGAAATCCGCCACCGAGGCGATTTTCGATTTATCACTCGTCGGCACCGCCGAGCTGTCGTAGGCGAAATGCACGGTGTAATCCTTCAATTGATCCGGATTTTCAGCCCAGTTGGTGTGGCCAGGGTATTCTGTTGGAAACGGCACCATGGTGGGCATCTGCTGTTCCGTGAAGGGGTTCGGAGTCTGAATGGACGGCATCGGATTGACCTCGGGCGGAGGATTCACCGACCCGTAGATCGGCTTCATGTTCTGCGGATGCGTGCTGCATCCGGCGGCGATGAAGCTCAGCGCCATTCCGAGCGCCATTAAAGTGGTAAAGCAATTTGCTTTCATAGTTTTTTTGGGAACGGGCTAATTCGCCCAGCTGGGTTGAGAATTACTTCCCGTAATCCGGGAAATATCCTTGTATTGTTTAGTGGGCACGTCAAGCAGAGACAGCACACGGCGCTCGCCCTGGCGCCGCGCATAAACCAACGTCCGCGAATTCGGCGACCACGACGGATCTTCGCCCGAAACCAGCTCCGTCACCGCGCCGCCAGTCGCCGGCACCACACAAATATCAAAGCCGCCCGCTTGCGTTGTGAACGCAATCCATTTTCCATCCGGCGACCAGCTTGGTTCGCTGGGCGCCATGACTCCCGGCGTGGACACCACTTGCGCAGCGCCGCCGGTGGAAGGAATTTTTTCGAGCACCCGCCGTTCCCGCACCTTCGTTGCAAAACAAATCCATTGGCCATCCGGCGACCAGCACGGCGAGGATTCGTCCTCGCGCGTCTTCGTCAACCGCAGCAAACCGGTTCCGTCCGCCCTGCACACATAAACATCCGGGCTGCCGCCTTTGCTCAAAATCATCGCCACGCGCCGGCCATCCGGAGAAACCGCCGCGCTGGTGTTCAACCCGGCGTAGCGCGAAAACACGCGGCGCTGGCCCGAGGACAAGTCATGGTAAAAAATGTCCGGGTTGCCGAGCTTGTAAGACGTGTAATAAACCGCGAGCCGGCCCGGCACCCAATCCGGCGCCGCCACAATCGTGCGGTCCGCGGTCACCGCCTGCTCGCCCGCGCCGTCGAAATCGGAAACGGCGATCTCGCTGGTCGAGCCCAGGTCTCTCTTGAACGCAATCTTTGTCCGGGAAATGCCCACGCGGCCGAGGGCCTTCATGAATTCATCCACGAACAAATGCGTCTGCCGCCGCAACGACGCGCCGGAATACGCCTTCGCCAGCACCGTGCTCCTGTTGTAACGATCCGTCACGCGGCCCTGGAAATTCCCGTTGTTGCTGCCGGCGATGAGATATTGCGCGTTGTCGGCGTTCGTGAAATTGAAGCCCTGCACATAAAGGTCAAAGCGCAGCACCGATTCCGCCTCGCCGGTGAAACCGGAGAGCGAGACCCAGATGGGAGGTTCCGCGCCGGGATGGCTTCCCTTTATGACTTCAATTGGCTGGTCGGCCAACATTGAGAAGCTGATTCCGAGCAGCAGTCCGGAAAACAAAATGCGTTTTTTTAGTGAATCCATTTTCATCCTGTTGTTGTCGATTGAATTGTAAATTTAATGAGCACCTCACGCTGATCCTCAGTGGCGCTTTCGGGCAGTGGGGCAGCAAATTTCACTCGGTCAATTGTCTCTTGCACAGAGTTATCCACGGTTGAATTTCCTGAAGGAGTAACAATGTGTGCGGAAACAACTGTTCCATCCCGAGCTATGGTGACGGAAACTTCCGCGCTAACCTCGGGAACACCGTCCGGCTGACGCCAGGCGTTGTAATAGACGGTTCGAACCGCTGAAGCAAAATTCGCGTAAGGAATGCCGCCGCCGCCGGGTCCTTTTAATTTTACTTCCGTGCTCCCGGCAACTCCACCCTTAATGCCGGCAATCGCGCGGCCCAGCGCGGCGTCTGCCCGGCGTTTCTCCGCCGCGGCTGCTTTGCGCGCGGCATCCCGCGCCGCTTTCACATCGGCGGAACTGTTCATCACGAGCTTGGTGCTCACCTCAATCTTATGCGTGCGCGGTTTTGCTTCCACCACGGGCGTATCATTTTTTGGCGGCTTCACTTCTCTCGGCCTTTCACGAGGCGTGGGCGCTGAAGTTTTTTCCACCGGCGGCGGGGTTCTTTCGGCCACAGGCGGAGGAACCGGCGCCGACGGCGCGACCTGAGCCGGAGGCGCCACGGGAACTGGCGGCGCGGTCAATTCAGCCGGAGGGGATTTCACCGAGTTATCGCCACCCCCGGAAATCGCCGCATCCACCGTCTGTGCCGCGATAAAATTGAGCGGCGGGGTCGCATCTCTGGAACTGTTCGAAAGAAAAGCCGGCCCCACGAACAAAACCACCACCAGCACCAGGTGGATGCCCACCGAAACGATAAAACATTTTTTTTGCAACCGGTTCATCGCTGGTTCTCCGGTTGTTCGCGGAAGGAATACCGCGTGATATTGTTCCGCGTGAGTCCGTCCAGCAGCGCGGCAAAATCCTTCGTATGACTGTTGCCGTCCGCGCGGATGTAAACGATCAAATTCGGGTTGTATTTATAGTCCTGGACCAACTGCGCGATGACCTGGTTCAACGCCATCACGCGATGGTTCATCGCGTAAATCCCCTGCGCCGTGATTTCGACCACGCGCACGTCTTCCTTCCGGATCTGTTCCTTGTCCGGCGGGCCGCTGCCTTTGGGCAGGTTCAAATCCAGCCCCTTCTCCAGCAATGGCGTCGTGATGACGAAGATAATCAGCAACACAAACGCGAGGTCGAGC
>Ga0134125_10006741_pt1 | contig 12972 bp, 12 predicted proteins | sample KB31751_FD_96464 | JGI IMG/M metagenome (GOLD analysis project Ga0134125, IMG submission 96464) | Terrestrial soil microbial communities with excess Nitrogen fertilizer from Kellogg Biological Station, Michigan, USA - KB3-175-1 | ecosystem: Environmental > Terrestrial > Soil > Unclassified ... | reverse complement strand
TCCACTGCAAAACTTGCGACATTATGGATCCTTACCAGATAATTACCTGGGTGCCGCCGGAAGGTGGCGGCGGGCCGAATTATGATGGAATGTGATTACGGCACGCGATCATCTACCACTTATGAGTTGCCTGAATCCTGTTGTTAATCTCATTTTGCAAACCTCTACAAAGCACTTTGTCTTTATCCAAAACCGCCACATTGTCTAGGCATGAAGCATATTGGCGCGTCTTAAGACTGCTCGTTCCAAAGACGATTTGACCAACCTTCAGTTGTGATTTATTGAGTTCTACATCTGTACTCGCCTGTAATTCCGCATCCCATTTCTGGAATTGCTCGACGGTATCTTCTACCTCTGACCCTTTGCGCGAAATGTAGTAGATGAATGCGCCGAATAGGATGAGCATTCCGGCTGAAGTCGCAATGATAGCTTTCGCAACGCTTCGTTTATTTTGATTGGTGGTTGAATTCAACGCAAGTACCCAGCGATTCTTCCCCAAAAATTAACAAGCGTCCGGACTCTTTCGAGTCATCGGACGCCCGGGCAGCCCTCCCCCAGAACTGCTCGATTGCTAAGGTATATTGCTGGGCTATTTCCTGGAATAGCACTTACGTGCCAGCGCACCCTACCGAGGTGCCATCTGCGTTTTCGGCGAAGTTTCAGGACTATGCCGACCCCGCACCGGCGGCAAATAAGGAGGTTGCTACCTCCACCCGGTTCCGCCCGTTGGCTTTCGCGCGATACAGTGCCGCGTCCGCCGCATGCAGCACCGACTCATAGTCAAAAATACTGTTGGCCTGCATGGAGACCACGCCCAACGAAAGCGTAATGGAAAGCTGCCCTGCGTCGGTCTCAATGGGATGGGTGGCGATGGATGACCGTATCCTCTCCGCGCTGGCCATAAGATCGGCGGCATCGCAACCGGGCACGACCGCCAGGAATTCCTCTCCCCCATAACGGCCCACGAAGTCGTAGCGACGCAGCGATTTTACGATTCTCGCGACAACCTCCAGCAAGACCGTATCTCCCGCAGGATGCCCGTAGGTGTCATTGATCCGCTTGAAATGGTCCACGTCTGCCATGATGATGCCCAGCGGTTCGCCGTTACGGTGATGGCGTTCCACTTCCTTCTTCAACAGGTCGAGAATAGCGCGGCGGTTCCAGATTCCGGTCAGCCCGTCGTGGGCCGCTTCAAACTGCAATTTCTCGTGCGCCTGCAGCAGCGCGTCCTGAAGTTGAAGAATTCGAGTTCCCGAACGCACGCGCGCGCGCAGTTCGTCCACGTCAAAAGGCTTGGTAAGGTAGTCGTCCGCGCCGGCCTCAAGACCGGCCACTATGTCCTGTATGTTGTCCTTGGCGGTGACCAGCAGCAGGTAGCGGTAAGTGCCTTCCTGGCGGTGGCGTAGTTTGCGGCATAGTTCCAGACCATCAAGGCCCGGCATCATCCAATCTAGAATCGCCAACTGGGGAGCGTCCGGTTGCTGCAGAATTTTCCAGGCTTCCGCTCCGTTTTCAACCGCGACCACCCGGTAATTCCATTTCTCCAGGCAACTCTGCAAAACATGGCGGAAGACCGGATCATCGTCTGCCACTAAAACCATATTGCTGAGGGATGGTTTTTCGTGGACCACCGGATATTCGCCCTCTAAATTTGGGTTGGGCTTCATTTTTAATGGACACCCATAGCTCTGTCGAGAGCCAAGTGCAAAAGCGCCAACGATTGTTCCAGTGCGGCCAAAGAGGCAGGGGCGGAGGACAAGTTGCCTTCGCGTCCCATATCTTCCATTGATCGGGCAATGCTTGTGGCTTGCATGGCGCTCAGATAGCTCAGTTCGCCTTTCAGGCTATGGGCAGCTTGTTGCACACCGAGCGTATCGCCAGCCATGACCGCTACACGCAATTTTCCGATTAATGTGGGATAGCCTGCCAAAAAGATCTGGCAAAGCTCCTGCAGCAGGGTTTCATCTCCTCCAACCCGGTCGAGCGCCTCGTCGCGCCTCCATATCTCTGCCATGTCATTGGCTATCATGCGCTTTGGAGTTTCGTTCTGCAATCAAATCTCAACCTGTGGAAGGTGGGAAGCGAACACCCTCATCTTTCGGCATAGGCATACTCCCGCTTTAACATCCGCCATGTCTCTTGGTACATGTCCTTTCGGACACCGCTTTAGGCTCTTCGTCAGGCCACAGCCCCTTCACCATTGGTGGAATTTCCCACAGTGAACCGTCTAAAGCCGCTTCCGCCCTCGCCGATGACCTAGATGCATGAGGAGTAGTCCGACATCTCGCCCTGCGCCGTTTGTGCCATTCCTGCGTGGATCCAGCAATGAGTTGTGGGCAGGCACTGCCCTCGCCGGACTTCCCGCCAATTCCCCGCCTGGGACCAAAAACGCCCTGCTGGCGCAAACGAATTTGCTGCAAACGGTATTGGACAGCCTGGGGGACGGTCTGATCGTTGTAAACAAGGCAGGTAAACTTCTGATTTGGAACACAGCTGCAGAAAAGCTTATTGGCGCAGCGCCTGCCACTCTGGCTCTCGGGCAGTGGCCGGAAGCCCTCGGTCTCTACGAACCAGAGGAGTGTAAGCCCTATCCGGCGGAGCGGTTGCCCATGGCGCGAGCGCTCCGGGGCGAATCTTGTGAATGTGAAATTTTAGTGCGCACACCGCTTACGGCGCGGTCAATTTGGATTGAGGTAACGGCCCATCCGCTGAAAGACGCAAACGCCAACGTGGCCGGGGCCGTGACCGTGTTCCGAGACATCACGCAACGGAAAATCTCTGAGCAGGAAATCCAAAAGTTGCACCATGAGTTGGAATCCCGGGATCGCCAGCGCACCGCCCAGTTGGAGGCGGCCAACAAAGAGTTGGAGTCTTTCACCTATTCCGTCGCCCACGACCTGCGAGCCCCATTGCGCCATATTGTCGGCTTTGCCCAGATACTGGAAGACGATTTCAAACCCAGGCTCGAACCTGAGGTGCAGCAATACCTTACACGGATCCGGCAGGGAACCCGCCGTATGGGATTGCTGGTCGATGAGTTGCTAGCCCTCGCGAAGGTCGGTCGGCATTCGCTAAATCTCCAACTCGTGGACCTGGCGCCGATCGTCGGCCGAGTGATTGCGGAATCCGCTTCCACTTATGAAGGCCGCGAGGTGGAGTGGAAACTCGGCGAGCTTCCCTGGGCGCATTGCGATGCAAACCTGTTGAAGCAGGTATTTCAGCACTTCATTTCTAACGCGATCAAATACACCCGGCTTCGGCGCCGCGCCGTCATTGAGATTGGTAGAAAAAAAGTTGATGGGCAAACATCCATCTTCGTTCGCGATAACGGCGTGGGTTTCAATATGAAATATGTGGGGAAACTATTTGGAGTATTTCAGCGCCTGCACCGCAACGAAGATTTCGAGGGAACAGGAATCGGACTCGCCACCGTGCAGCGGATCGTCCAAAAACACAATGGACGGGTATGGGCGGAAGGGAAAATCGACCACGGAGCTACTTTTTACTTCACCCTGAAAGGCTTCGAACAAAAACCAGTTAACCAAGAAAACAAATGAGGTTTAAGTTGCCATGAAAGCATTTGACGCGGAAATCCTTTTGATTGAAGACAACCAGGACGATCTGGACTTGACGCTTCACGCGCTGAAGCGGGAGAACCTGGCAAACAATATTCTGGTTGCGCGCGACGGGGAGGAAGCGCTGGACTTCTTCTTTTGCCGCGGCAGCTATGCCGAGCGCAACTTCGACACGCCTCCCCGGCTGGTCTTGCTCGATTTAAAGCTCCCCAAGGTGAATGGAATTGAAGTGCTGCAAAAGGTAAAAAGCGATCCCCGCACCAAGAGCATTCCCGTGGTGGTGTTGACCTCCTCCAAAGAGGAATTGGACCTGGTGCGCAGCTACAACCTCGGCGCAAACAGCTATATCCAGAAGCCTGTCAATTTCACGGAATTCCGTCAGACGGTGAAACATCTCGGCCTTTATTGGCTTGTGGTCAATCAACCCGCGCCGCAGGGTGCTTGTGAACCTGCGGGTCAGGAACCATGACAAGCGGAATGATCCCCGAAACCAGGAACCACGCCGAAAAGACCTCTAGGGACAGCGGAGAGCTGCTGCGCGTCCTGCTGGTGGAGGACAACGCCGCCGACAGCGAACTGGTATTGCGCGAACTGAAGCGTGCCGGATTCGACGTTACCAGCAAGCTCGTGCAGGCTGCGGAGGAATTCCGGCTCACGCTCGAGGAGTTCGTCCCTGACATTGTGCTGGCCGACTACAACCTTGGCCAATGGAGAGGCATGGAAGCGTTGGAAATTATTCGCAACAAGGCCCTCGACATCCCGCTGATTCTGGTTTCAGGCGCGCTCGGAGAAGTCACGGCGGTGGAATGCATCAAGCAGGGCGTGACGGACTACGTTCTCAAAGACTCGCTGCCGCGGCTGCCGATCTCCATCCGCCGCGCCTTGCGCGAGCAGAGGCTCCGCGCACAACGCAAGCAGGCGGAAAACGAGCTGGCGTTGAAAGTTGAGGAACTGGCCCGCTCCAACCGCGACTTGGAGCAATTTGCCTATGTCGCCTCCCACGATTTGCAGGAACCATTGCGCATGGTGGCGATGTACACCCAGCTTCTTGCAGAACGTTATCGGGGAAAGCTCGATGAGCAGGCTGACAAATACATTCACTACGCTGTGGACGGCGCGTTGCGCATGCAGACCCTGGTGCAGGACCTGCTCGCCTTTTCACGGGCGGGCCGCGAAGGCACCAAGATGAGCCCGGTGGATTGCAATCTGGTCATGCGGCAGATCCTCAAAAACTTGGAAGCGGCCATTCGTGAAAAAAATGCGGTGATCAAGCACGACGCGCTGCCAACGGTCCGCGCCAACAGCTCGCAGCTTCAGCAGGTGCTTCAGAATTTGGTCAACAATGCCATCAAATTCCACGGAGAGAAAGCGCCGGAAATCGAAGTGCGAGCGGAACGAAACAGGATGGAGTGGGAGTTTTTCGTGAGCGATAACGGAATCGGCATCGCGCAGGAACATGCCGACCGCATTTTTGTCATCTTCCAGCGGCTGCATACGCGTGAAGAATATCCGGGAAATGGAATTGGCCTTTCCATCTGCAAAAAGATCGTGGAACGGCACGGAGGAAGAATCTGGGCGGAGTCCGGCGTTCATGGGGGGACGACCTTCCATTTCACCGTGCCAGCGCCCGACGAAAAGGAAAACGCCGCTAGCCGCGGTGCTGAACCAAAAAACCTGGACACGAAAGATCTGGACACGAAAGATGAAGAACCTAAACATGAGCCCAGCGGAAGTCTTGTTAGTAGATGACAATCCGGCCGACCTTGACCTTGCGCGCGACCTGCTAATTGCCAATGAGCATCCGCGCCAGGTTAGTGCTGTGACCGACGGGGAAGATGCGGTTGCGTTTCTGCGCCGTGAAGGGCGTTTCACCTCTGCGCAACGGCCCGACCTCATCATTTTGGATCTGAACCTGCCACGCAAAAATGGATGGCAAGTGCTGGAAGAGGTGAAAGCTGACCCCAAGCTGCGCTCCACACCGGTGGTAATTTTCAGCACCTCCGAGGCCCCGCGCGATATTGGGAATTGCTACCGGCTGGGCGCCAATAGTTACGTGCGCAAGCCTGGGAATCTGCAGGATTTCATGGCTGTGATTCAGTCCATCGGTGAGTTTTGGTTTCACTACGCGTGTTTTCCGCGCAGGGAGGAACAGTGAGCAATCGCCACACGGTGCTGTTGATCGAGGACAATCCCGGCGATGCGGATTTGGTCCGCTTGCGTCTTGTCGAAAGCGAATCCGATGTTGACGTGCGTTGCGTGGACCGCCTCTCCGCGGGTTTGCAACAGCTCGGGGACGAGTCGCCCACTCTCGTGTTGCTGGATTTAAACTTGCCCGACAGTCACGGCGCGGAAACTTTTCGCAAAATCCTGAACAAGGCCCCAGGAGTTCCCGTCGTCGTTCTCTCCGGCCAGGACGACGAAGAGTTAGCTGTGAAGGCTGTACACCAGGGCGTCCAGGACTATCTGGTCAAGGGTGAGTTCAACAGTACGCAACTGGCGCGGGCCATGCGCTACGCCATTGAGCGGCAGGCGCTGCTTACCTCGCTCGACATCAGCCGGCGGCAGCAACTGGAATTTAAGAATCAATTTTTGTCGCACGTATCGCACGAACTGAGAACACCGCTCACCTGTATTCATCAGTTCGTCACGCTCATGCTGGACGGCCTTACCGGCCCGCTGGTCCCTCAACAGACGGAGCATCTGGAAACCGTTCTTCGCAGCACGAACCAACTGCGTTCCATGATCGGCGACCTACTGGAAGCGACCCGCGCGGAATCCGGCAAAATCCGGATTGAGCAGCAGTGTATTGCTATAGGCGAAGTGATTCACCAAGTCCTCTCCATGCTTCGCGCCAGCGCCCAGAATAAAGGAATAGGCCTGGAAATTGGCGTGGACACCCGTATCCCACTGGCCTTCGCCGACGCTGACCGCATTCTTCAGGTGTTGACCAATCTCATGGATAACGCCATCAAGTTCACCGCGCCGGGCGGCTCAGTGATGGTGAAGGCATTTCTTCTCGAGTCTGATCCCGACTTTTTGTACATCTCGGTCTCCGATACCGGGCGCGGTATCAATCCGGAAGTCAAAGCAATGATCTTCGAACGCCTCTATCAGGAGCCGGGCACCATTGACGACAGCCGCAAAGGCCTGGGACTGGGTCTTTACATCACGCATGAAATCGTGAGCCTGCACGGCGGACGCATCTGGGTGGAAAGTGAGCCCGGGCATGGAAGCACGTTCACCTTCACCCTGCCCCTGTTCTCCCTGGCCAAGCTGCTCCTTCCGGCGGTGGTCGAAGAAGGAAAGCTGCGCAGCTCGTTGTCTCTCATCACGGTCGAGTTGACCCCAGTCTCCGCGCAGGCGGTGGGAAATTGGCGCGAGATTCGGCGGCAATGCCTGGAACTGCTGCGCTCCTGCATTCTCGCGGACAAAGACCTGCTGCTGCCCACGCTGGGCATTGAAAAACGCGAAGCATTCCTCATTCTGGCTGCCGCGGACCTTCACGGCACCGAGGTGATTACGGAAAGAATTCGCGAGCAGATCGCGCGCGCTCCGGATTTGCAGGGCCGGGTGGTCGGAAATGTTTCCGCCGTGCCGATCGCGCTTCCTACCCGCGACAATTCGGAGCCGATCGAGAAACAAGTGCAGGAACTTGCCGACAGCGTGACCGAGCTGGTGATGGCCGTACTGCTTAAGCCCAGGAATTTAGAGCCAAAGAAGATCAACACGAAAGTGAACTGAGAAATCGCAGAAGCGAGGAGAAAATGGACAAAGCAAAAATCTTGATCGTTGACGATGATCCCGATCTCAGGCGCGGGCTGAACCTGCGCTTGCGGGCCAACCACTATGACACCGCATACGCCACCGACGGTTTTTCCGCCATTGCCATGGCGCAGAAAGAAAAACCAGACCTCATCATTCTGGATATCGGGCTCCCGGCGGGGGATGGCTTTGTAGTGCTGGAGCGGTTGCAGGAGAACGCCTCGCTGTCGGCGATTCCCGTGATCGTGCTCACCGCTCGTGATCCGCAAGCCACGCGCGAAAAAATCATGCGCGGCGGCGCTACCGCGTTCTTTCAAAAACCGGCGGACAATGCCGAGTTACTCAGCACCATTCGCTCTGTGCTGAGCCCTCCATGGCCCGGGACCGTGGCTACAATGGCTTAGGGGGGCGGCGGTCCCACGCAGGAAGGGCGTTTCGCGAGCCGTGGTTGGCTGCGGAATGCCTTTCCTGCTCAACCCCTTTCGCACCAAAGTTCCCCGCATATTTTAAGTCCCCAAGTTTCCTGCCGATGTGCAAAGTAGGCCTCGCACCCAACGGCTGGACATGCTCGCCAACGACCCAAATATATTTCGCGCCATTCTCGACAGCCTGCAGCTTGGCGTGTACCTGCTCGATAAGAACCGCCGAATCGTGTTCTGGAACCGCGGAGCTGAGCGCATCACCGGCTATCAGCGCCATGAGGTTGTTGGCCATCTCTGCCAGGAAAATATTCTTCCCGACTGTGGCGATCACGGATGCGGCCTTTGCGGCGCTGTTTGCCCGCTGGCTTTGACCATTCACGAAGGCAAACCCAAAGAGGCTCATGTGTACTTACGCCTGCATGCCGGGCACCGTGTGGCGATGCAGGTGTGGGCGGTGCCCGTCCGCGACGAAAATGGCACGGTGATTGGAGTGGCAGAAAGCTTTCATGAGTTGAAATCAGTTTCAGACCGCAATCGCCGCCAGGGGATGCTCGCCGCCCACGGCTGTCTGGATGCGATCACCGGCCTCGCCAACATGGACTTCACCAACTTCCATTTGCGCGAGAACCTGGCCAGCTTCAACGAATACCGTTTGCCTTTCGGCATCGTCAGCATTCGCCTCAATAACCTGGACCACTTCAAAGCCGCATACGGACGCCTGGCCGTAGACGAGGTCGTGAACATGATCGCGGAAAGCGCCCGCAACAGCATCCGCCCCACCGACTTCGTGGGACGCTGGGGCGAGGACCAATTTCTGGTGATCGCGCTGAACTGCACCCAATCCGGTCTGGAAAAAGTTGTGCAACGCATTCAAAGGGTCACCGGGCACACGGAATTGAAATGGTGGGGAGACAGACTGGAAATTTCCATCTCCATTGGCGCTGCTACCGTGCAAGCCCAGGATTCAGTTGAATCGCTCTTGGTCCGCGCAGGAATTTCAAAGAAAGAAAATGCAAGGGGCGCGGCCCCGGGCATGGAGACTTAACACTCAGATGTTCGCCATCATTGGAATTGTTGTGGTCTTCGGCGCGGTGCTAGGCGGCTACCTGATGGAGCACGGTAACGTCAAAGTGCTCATTCAACCCGCGGAACTTCTTATCATCGGCGGCGCTGCGATTGGCACTGTATTAATCGCAAATCCAGTTCACATTCTTAAGGATATCGCCGCGGGCATCGGCTCTGTGTTCGGAAAGTCAAAATTCAGCAAACAGTATTACCTGGACTCTCTCAAAATGTTGTACGACCTGCTGAACAAAGCACGCCGCGAAGGACTCATGTCCCTGGAAAACGATGTAGAAGATCCGGAGAACAGTCCGGTCTTCTCCAAGTATCCCGCTTTCCTGAAGGACCGCCACACGCGCGATTATGTTTGCGACACACTCCGCATGGCGGTGAGCGGCACCGAAGCTTTTGATCTTGATCAACTGCTCGATCTCGATATGGAAGTTCATCAACACCACGCAGCTCAACCGATTTCCTCTCTCAGCACCATGGCAGACTCCTTGCCGGGGTTGGGAATTGTGGCGGCGGTGCTTGGGGTGGTCATTACGATGGGCGCGCTCGGCGGGCCACCCGAGGAAATCGGCCACAAAGTCGCCGCAGCCCTGGTCGGAACTTTTCTGGGAATTTTGCTGTGCTACGGCTTAATCGGCCCAATCGCCGCCAACATGGCGAAAGCCGCGGATGAAGAGCATGCCTTCCTTCATGTCCTGCGCGTTATGATCATCTCTTTTCTGAAAGGCACCGCTCCCATCATGGCGGTGGAAGTCGCTCGCCGCGCCATCCCCGGCTATGTGCGGCCCTCGTTCAAAGAACTGGAAGAAACCTGCCGCGCGAGCGGAACGGCAGCGCCCATAGCGGAGGCTGCCTCGGCTTAACGCGAAGCTCCGGCCCGGCTCAAATTCTATGGACAGCTCCCGCCCCATCATCATCGTCAAAAATAAAGCCGGACACGGCGGCCACCATGGCGGCGCATGGAAAGTCGCCTATGCGGATTTTGTGACCGCCATGATGGCGCTATTCATCGTCCTCTGGCTGATGAATACCAACAAACCCGTGCGCGAAGCGATTGCCGGATATTTCAAAGACCCCTCGGGAACCCTAAACAAAACCGACAGCAGCCACTCGAAAGCCAGCGAAAATCCCGTGCTGGTCAAGGACAATATTTCCGAACTGAAGACCAAACTGGAAAAAACCATTGAGCAGATGAAAGATTTCAATAAGCTCAAAAATCAAATTGTGCTCACCGTCACCCCCGAAGGTTTGCGGATTGAGTTGCTGGAAACACAATCTGGCACCTTCTTTGATCTCGGCAGCCCTGAACTCAATGGCAACGGGCAAAAATTGGTGGCGCTCCTCGCGCAGGAGCTGGGGAAAGTGCCCAACAAAATCACGATTGAAGGCCATACCGACGCCAAACCCTACACTGGCCGCAAGGAGTACAGCAATTGGGAGCTTTCCACTGACCGCGCAAATTCGGCTCGCAGATTGATGCAGGACAATCACCTGCGCGAAGACCAAGTCTCGCAGGTGCGCGGTTACGCCGACCAAAAATTGCGTGATCCCAAAAATCCGTTAGATCCTTCGAACCGAAGAATCTCCATCATCGTCCACTACATTGACGAACAGGTCGACAGTACCGAGCAGTCAGCCGCACAAAAAATTCCAGAATTGCAGCATCCAGCGAAATAGCTCAACCTCCGGCGGACGCCACAAATTATGGCGTTACGTCGAACGTGCCGTGCAGTCCTTCCGCTGAACTCGGCCCAATCCACACATCGTAAGTTCCCGGAGGAACAATCCACTTCATTTGCGGATCGTACGATCCCAGGTCTTCCCCGTGGACCGTGAAAGAGACGGCCTTGCTTGCGCCGGGTGCAAGCGTCACCCGCGAAAATCCTTTCAACTCTTTCACCGGACGCGAAGTCGGAGCCACGCGATCATGAACGTAAAGCTGCACGACCTCGGTCGCCTCACGCGTTCCTGTGTTTTGAATTTCAGCAGTCACATGCAGATCACCTTTGGCGCTAATGCCCGAGTTCTCCACGTGAAGATCGCCATACTTGAACGTGGTGTAAGTCAGGCCATAACCGAACGGAAAAAGCGGCTGCGAACTTTCATCGAGATAACCAGTATGCCAGCGGTCTGGCGAACTGGGCCGTCCCGTGTTCTTGTGGTCGTAGTAGATAGGAATTTGTCCGACCGATAACGGCCAGCTGAGCGGCAATCTGGCGCTGGGCGAAACATCGCCAAACAGAACATCGGCAATCGCATTACCCGCCTGCACGCCCAAAAACCAGCCTTGCATGATTGCGGAAACGTGATCATTGGCCCATCGAATATCCAGCGGACGGCCGCTCTCAAGCACCAGCACCACAGGCTTGCCCGTGGCGACGACAGCCTCCAGTAACTCCTTCTGCTTTCCCGGAAGATTCAGCGTTGCGCGAGAGCTTGCCTCGCCCGTCATCCCCGCAAGCTCGCCTAAAAACATCACCACCACATCAGCTTTGTTCGCCGCTTCCACAGCATCTGGAATGCTCGCGCTTCCCGTGCCATGCGCTCCGCTGGCTCCGGTTGCGGTTGCCGGTGCAGGTGCCGCGCCGCTGACATTGGAGTTGCTGGGAAACTCCTCTAAATCCACGCCTTTGGCATAAATCACTTTGGCGTTGGGCACTTTCGACTTAATGCCTTGCAAAGGCGTTATGGCATCTTCTGCTTTTCCCTGTCCAGCCCAAGGACCAAGCTGGTCTGCCTGATCGTCGGCCAGCGGCCCAATCACCGCGATTGTTCCCGCGTTTTTATTCAGCGGGAGAATATTGTTCTGGTTCCTCAGGAGCACAATGGATTCCTGTGCCAGTTTGCGTGCCACAGTAAGATTTTCAGGAGTCAGGATTGCCGTTTTTTCCCTTGCGGGATCGGTGTAAGGATGGTCGAAAATTCCCGCCGCAAATTTGATCCGCAGCACGTGCCGCACAGCTTCATCTAAAACTGAAACTGGCAATTTGCCCGATTGCACCAGAGACGCGAGAGTCCGTCCATAGGCGCCATCGGCCATGTCCATATCCACGCCGGCGGAAATTGCTTTGAGCGAAGCCATCGCCTCATCGCCGGCCACGCCGTGCTGCATCAGTTCGTCCACCGCGCCGTAGTCGCTGACGACCATTCCCTGGAAATTCCATTCACCCCGCAAAATATCTCCCAGCGTGTGATGGTTCGCGGTGGCCGGCACGCCGTTCAAGTCTTCGAATGAAGCCATAATCGTTCCCACGCCCGCCTTCACCGCCGCATGAAATGGAGGCAAATAAACCTCCCGCAGCAGTTGTTCCGAAATGTCCACGGTGTTGTAGTCGCGGCCGCCTTCGGCAGCTCCGTAGGCAACGTAGTGCTTCGCCGACGCCACCACACTTTCCGGATCGGCCATGTTCTGCCCTTGAAAACCGCGCACCCGTGCCGCCGCAATCACCGACGCTAAATACGGGTCTTGTCCCGGACCCTCCACCATGCGCCCCCAACGCGGATCGCGCGCGATGTCGAGCATGGGCGCGAACACCCATTTCACTCCTGCGGCGGAAGCCTCCTTCGCCGCAACGCGCTCCGACTCCTCAATCAACGCCGGATCGAAGCTTCCCGCGCTGGCAATGGGAACAGGAAAAGTGGTGCGATACCCGTGGATGACATCGTAGCCAAACAAAATCGGAATCTTAAGCCGCGACTTTTCGACCGCGGTCTTTTGCAAAGCATTGGTAGTATCAGCTCCCAATACATTAAACAGGGAACCGACTTTCCCTTCGCGCACCTGGTCTCCGGTTTTGTCGTTGGCGGTGGGGAGTTGCACTAGCTGCCCGACCTTTTCCTCGAGCGTCATTTGCTGGATCAATGCATTGATGCGCTGTTCGGTCGCGGGATTTTCTAAGGATTGCGACCACGCGGAAGGAATTGTAAGAAGGATTAGAACCAAGCCAACTATCACGCTACGAACACGGACCATGTTTCCTCCGGACTCATTTCCTATTGGGCATGATGGGAATGGATTCCGTCAAGGCAGCCGGAAGCGGTGACGGAATTCGCGCCTCCCGCCTTCGACCTCGCGGATATTGTCGTCTGTGGAGTCTGGAAGGGAAAACGCAGCGCTGAAGTTTGAACCAACTGCACTG
>Ga0134125_10006739_pt1 | contig 12972 bp, 10 predicted proteins | sample KB31751_FD_96464 | JGI IMG/M metagenome (GOLD analysis project Ga0134125, IMG submission 96464) | Terrestrial soil microbial communities with excess Nitrogen fertilizer from Kellogg Biological Station, Michigan, USA - KB3-175-1 | ecosystem: Environmental > Terrestrial > Soil > Unclassified ... | reverse complement strand
CCCGCCCCAGCCCGGCCGCCGTCGCAACGCGTCGCCGGCCTCATAGCCCATCACCAAGACGCCGTAGAGCCCAAAGGCGAGGAGATGGGCGAAGAACAGCGCCAGCGCCGCGACCACACCGACCGCGAGACGCAGTGCCGGCGGCCGCTGCCGGAGCGCGATCCATCCGGCGACGGCACAGAGCGCCAAGCCAAGCCCGCAGAGGTAGTTGAGGAAACCCCACAACAGAATGCGGCTGTAGAGCAGCAGAAACGCCAGGCAGGCCCACGCCGACCAGGCGCTGAACAGGACTCGGTGCAATACCGCCGTGCCGCCTGCCAGCAGCAGCATCGTGGTCAGTACGAAGGCCTTGCCCGCCCATTCGAGCGGCATGATATGGGCCAGCGCCGGGACAATCGCGTCCATGGCCAGATTGGGCACCGGCCGCCATTGGACCGCATAGTAGCGCTGCAGCTCCGGCGAGCGCGCCAGATCCGCCAGGATGTGCATGCGCGCGAGGTGATTGGGATAGTCGAAAAGCGGCAAGGTGTCGCAGACCAGCACCGGCACTGCCGCCGCCGCGAACAGCGCCGTGAAGAGCAGGGCGAATCGGCGCGGACCGAGCGCCGGTAGAGCGGTCGCGGCTTGCATCGGCGCCGGAATCCCCCCAATTGCCTTAAAGCTGGGCGCCGCAGAGTTCCACGTCACGACCGCCACAGCAAGCGCCGCGCCGCCGGAAACTTCGCGCTAGGCTCGGCCAAGACGCCGCACCTATAATCGGCCCCGCATGAGCTGGATCACGCGTTACATCCTGCGTCAGACACTGGCGACCATGATCTTCGTCGCGGTGTGCTTCACCGCGGCGGTGTGGCTGCTGCAGTCGCTGCGCCTCATCGACCTCATCGTCAACCGGGGCCTCTCGGCGGGCCTCTTCGCCTATCTCGCCATCCTCATCCTGCCGCGTTTCGTCGATGTCGTGCTGCCGATCGCCGTCTTCATCGCCGTGCTGTTCACCTATAACCGGCTGCTGACCGAGAGCGAGCTCGTGGTGATGCGCGCCGCCGGCATGAGCCAAGCCGATCTGGCGCGGCCGGCGCTCATCACCGGCGGCGTCGGCATGGCCTTGCTGCTCTCGATGTCGGTCTATTTCCTTCCCGCGGCCAACCGCGCCTTCAAGGATCTGCAGTTCGAGATCCGCAACCGATTCGCCTCGGTGCTGCTGCAGGACGGCATCTTCAACACGCTGTCGGATAGCCTGACCATCTATGTCAGGAGCCGCGAGCCCAATGGCGAGCTCCTCGGTCTCCTGGTCCATGATACGCGCGACCCGTCGAAGCCGGTCACCATCATCGCCGAGCGCGGCGCCTTCGTCGACACCGAGGGCGGGCCGCGCGTGCTGATGGTCAATGGCGGCCGCCAGCAGTTCGACCGGGCCACCGGCAAGCTGTCGGTGCTCAGCTTCGAGAAGTACACACTCGACCTTGCCAGCTTCCGGGATGCACCCGGGGTGCGCGACCGCCAACCGGACGAGCGCTATCTGCCAGAGCTCTTATGGCCGGGGGATGGCGCGCGCGCCGATCGCCGCAGCCTGCTCATCGAGGCCAATCTGCGCCTGATCAATCCGCTCACCGCGCTCGCCTTCGCTGCCATCCCGGTCGCCTGCCTGCTGACCGGCGAGTTCAATCGGCGCGGACAGACCCGGCGCGTGCTGCTGGCCATCCTCCTGGCGTTCGGCTTCGAGGTCATGGATATTGGCCTCAAGAATCTGGCCGGACGTACCTCGATCGCCGTGCCCTTCCTCTACCTGAACGTGATGGCGCCGATCTGGGCGACCGCATGGCTGCTGTGGCGCGACAGCCGGCGGCCTGTGCTCACGCGCCTCGCCTCGGCGAGCTGACCCGCGATGTCGCCCTGGAAGACGCTCTTTCGTTACATCGTCCTGAAGTTCTTCGCCTGGTGCGCCGGCGTGTTCCTGGCGATGCTGCTGATCGTCTTCCTGCTCGACTACATCGAGCTCATCCGCCGCGCCGGGACCAGACCAGAGGCGACGTTCCTGACGCTGCTCGAGATGGCCGCGCTGAAGCAGCCTCACATGGCACAGCAGGTCATGCCTTTCGCCATCCTCTTCGGCACGATGATGGCGTTCTGGCGGATGACGCGCAGCAACGAACTGGTCGTGGCCCGCGCCGCTGGCGTGTCAGTCTGGCAGTTTCTGACGCCGCCCCTCGCCGGCGCGGCGCTGATCGGCATCGTCGCTGTGGCAGTATTCAATCCGATCGCATCGGTCATGCAGGCGCGCTACGAAACGCTGGAGAACCGCGTGCTGCGCGGCAGCGGCGACCAGTTGATGCTGTCGCGCTCGGGCCTGTGGCTGCGCCAGAGCGACGAGAAGGGTCATCATTCGGTGATCCACGCCGACAAGCTCCTGCCGAAGCGCACCGAGCTGCAGGATGTGATGGTGCTGTCCTTCGTCAATGACGGCGAGCTCAGCAGCCGCATCGATGCCAAATCCGCCATGCTCGTCGCCGGCCAGTGGGAAGTACGCGACGGCACGCGCTGGACGCCCGGCAGCGCGCCCGAGCCGTTCGAGCAAGCCGAGGTGCCGACCAACCTGACGCCGCGCAAGATCCAGGAAAGCTTCGCCTCGCCGGAGACGATGTCGTTCTGGGAGCTGCCCGGCTTCATCTCGCTGCTCGAGACCTCGGGCTTCAGCGCACAGCGCCATCGCCTTTATTTCAATGCGCTGTTGGCGCGCCCCTTCCTCTTCACCGCCATGGTCCTGATCGCCGCCACCTTCAGCCTGCGCATGCAGCGGCGCGGCGGCACCACGCTGATGATCGCCGCCGGCATCGGAACCGGATTCCTGCTCTACTTCATGTCCGACATCGTCTTCGCTCTGGGCCTCTCCGCCACGATCCCCGTGGCGTTGGCCGCCTGGACGCCGGCTGGCGTGAGCTGGCTCCTGGGCGCGAGCATGCTGCTGCATCTCGAGGACGGCTGACGCGAATGCGCGGCACCGCCGCTCTGTGCCTTTGCGCGCTGCTGGCCGCGGCGGTGCCTGCGGCCGCGGCCGAGCGCGAGCGCGCCGCCGGCACTACTCCCATGCTGTTCAGCGCCGACGAGGTGCAATACGACGACGAGCTCGGCCTCGTCGTCGCCAAGGGGCATGTCGAGGTCAGCCAGAAGGACCAGACGCTGCTGGCCGACACCGTGACCTACAACCAACGCACCGACACCATCACTGCCTCGGGCCATGTCAGCCTGCTGCAGCCGACCGGCGACGTAGTCTTTGCGGATTTTGTCGAGCTGCACGACGACATGCGCGAAGGCTTCCTGCGCAACCTGCGCATGTTGTTGTCCGACCGCTCGCGCCTCGCCGGCAACACCGCGCGACGCGTCGAGGGAAATCGCATCGAGATCCGCCGCGGCGTCTACTCGCCCTGCGAGCCCTGCCGCGAGGATCCAACACGCGCGCCGGCATGGCAGATCAAGGCCGAGGAGATCGTCAGCGACAAGGAGAAGAAGGTCGTCGAGTACCACGACGCGCTGATGGAAATCGACGGCATTCCAGTTTTCTACACGCCCTATTTCTCTCATCCCGATCCGTCCGTGAAGCGGCAAAGCGGGTTCCTCGCGCCGAGCATCGGCAATTCGAGCACGAATGGGTTCCACGTCAGCATTCCCTACTACTGGGTCATCGACCAGGACAAGGACGCGACCTTCCGGCCGATGTTCACTACCGAGGGCGGCCAGTATCTCGGCACCGAGTATCGCCAGCGCTTCAGCAACGGTGAGCTCACGACCGATGGCAGCATCACCGTCGGGAGCAAGGAGTCGAACGCGGCTGATACGACGCCGGTGAGCGCCGTGCGCGGGCACCTCTTCGCCACCGGCGAGCTCGACCTCACGGATGACTGGCGCAGTGGGCTCGACATCCAGCGCACGTCCGACCAGACCTACCTGCTGCGCTATCACATCCCATCGCCGACCACCTTCCTCACCAGCCATGTCTATGGCGAGCGCTTCACCGCGCAGAGCTACGCCAACATCAGCGCCTGGTCCTTCCAGAGCCTGCGGCCCGGCACGGGCGACAGCATCCAGCCGCTTGTGGCGCCGGTCGCCGACTACAACTGGCGGAGCGGGGCCGACCCGATCGGCGGTCGGTTCTCCGTCGACGGCAATCTGCTCAACCTGTCGCGGATACGGGGGATCGATACGCGGCGCCTGTCACTCGGCTCGGAGTGGCAGCTGCCGTTCAAGGACGCGATCGGCCAGCAATATCTGATGTCGCTCAGCCTGCGCGGCGACGGCTATCATTCCAACAATCTGCCGGTCGGCATCGGCAATGGCAGCGAGACCGCGCTCGCCGGCCGCGCCTTCCCACAATTCGCCTTCACCTGGCGCTATCCCTGGGTGCGCCGGGGCGACGGTGCCAGCCAAGTCATCGAGCCCATTGCTATGGTCGCCGCCGCGCCCAGGGGCGAGAACCCCTCCACCATCCCCAACGAGGACAGCCAGGGCTTCGAGTTCGACGAGACCAGCCTGTTCCGGCGCAACCGCTTCCCCGGCTTCGACCGCGTCGACGGCGGTGAGCGAGTCGATTACGGCGTGCGCGCCGGATATTACGGCGACAAGGGCGGCAGCACGCGGATCCTGGTCGGCCAGAGCTACGCCTCGGCCGTCAACCCCAACTTCTTGCCCGGCTCGGGCCTGGACCATCGCTCGTCGGACGTGGTCGGCCGGGTGACGCTGTCGCCCAACCCCTATCTCGATCTGGTCTATCGCTTCCGGCTCGACCATGCCAACCTGGCGCTGCGCAGCCAGGAAGTGGCGGGCAGCATGGGGCCGAACAACCTGCGCCTGGGCTTGAGCTATCTCCAGATAGCCGCCATCCCAAACCTGCCGCAAGTACCCAAGCAGACGCAGATCTCCGCCACCCTCACCGCTCAGCTGACGCGATATTGGTCGCTGCAGCTACTTGAGACACGCGACCTGGGGAACACGATCCTGCCCACGACCGCGTCGGGGGCGCCGATCACCACCGTCACCTCGACGGCGACTCTGAATTCCGGCATTGCCCTGACCTACCGCGACGAATGCATCGCCTTCATCACTTCGCTCACGCAGTCGGGCATTACCAATGGTGACGTCAAGCCGGGCACTTCCCTCGTCTTCACCATCGTTTTCAAGAATCTGGGCGATATCGGCAGCACGCTGGCGACGTTCTGACCTGGCAGACGGCATGGCGGACGGGCGACACAGGGCAGGCGGCGGTGTATGGTGGAGGCCCGCGCCGGCAGCGCCCGGCCTCTTTAGCGTTCTGATGGTTTTGTCCCGCCCATGAGGCTGATTTCCGTATTTTGCCTGGTTTTTCTTCTCGCCGGCAGCGCCGTGGCGCAAGAAACCCGCATCGCCGCCATCGTCAACGACGAGGTCATATCGCTCAATGACCTCTCCAACCGCATGCAACTGGTCATGCGCTCCTCCGGCATGGAGGACACGCCGCAGAACCGCTCGCGCATCCAGCCGCAGATTCTACGCAGCCTGATCGACGAGAAGCTGCAAATGCAGGAGGCCAAGCGCCTCAACGTCACAGTGACACCCGAGGAGCTCGACCAAGCCTTTGCCCGTATCGAGCAGCAGAACAACATGACGAAAGGCGCGCTCGACGATTTCCTCAAGGAGAGCGGCGTCCCGCGCAGCACGCTAGCCGATCAGCTCAGCGCCTCGATCGCCTGGGGCAAGCTGGTGCGCAACCGGCTCATGCAGGATGTCACGATCTCCGACGAAGAGGTCACCGAGGCGCTGAACCAATTGAAGCAAGAAGCCGACGTGCCGCAGAACAGAGTGTCCGAGATATTTCTCGCCGTCGATGCGCCGGGACAGGATGAGGACGCCAAACGTTTGGCCGACCGCCTGATCGACCAGATCCGCGGCGGCGCCAATTTCGCCGCGGTCGCCCAGCAATTCTCGCAATCGCCGAGCGCCGCGGTGGGCGGCGACATCGGCTGGGTGACCTCGGCTCAGCTCTCACCGGAGATCGGCGGTGCCATCGACAAGATGAAGCCGGGTGAGATGTCCTACCCGATCCGTACGCCTGCCGGTTACTATCTCCTCTACCTACGCGAGCGGCGCAAGCTCGGCCAGCCCAATCCCGACGACACTGTGTTATCGCTGGTCGAGGTCGCCTTCGGCTTGAGCCCCATGGCGACAGCTGAGGAGCAGCAGCGCGTGACCGCCGAGGCGCAGCAGGTGAGCAGCAGCGCCAAGAGTTGCGGCGAGCTCGCCAAGCTCGGCCGGGACAAGGCGCCCCAGGCGACGCGAGAGATCCCGTCGATCAAGGCCGGCGATCTGCCGGCACAGGTACGTGAGGTCGCCCTCTCTCTCGGCGTCGCCGAAGCGAGCAAGCCGATCGCCATCCCGGGTGGCGTCGGCGTGATCATGGTCTGCGAGCGCAAGGACCCGCCGGGCGGCTTGCCGACGCGCGACGAGATCACCGAGCAGCTCGGGCGGACGCGGCTTGACGCGCTGGCGCGTCGCTATCTGCGCGACCTGCGCCGTGGCGCTTATGTGGATATCCGGGGATGATCGCGCCGCTGGCGCTCACCATGGGCGAACCGGCGGGAATCGGTGGCGAGCTGACGCTGCTCGCTTGGCGCTTCCGGCAGGCGGCGGCACTGCCGCCGTTCTTCGCGCTCGATGATCCGGTCCGGCTCGAACGGCTGGCGGGAGCGCTCGGCTGGCCGGTGCCGCTCCACCCCATCGCCGCGCCGGAGGAAGCCGCCGCGGTATTTCCCCAGGCTCTGCCGGTTTTGCCGTTGACGTTGCCCGGCGCAGTGACAGCCGGCCGCCCCGACCCGGCCAACGCGCCGGCGGTGATCGAAGCGATCCGCCGGGCGGCCGCGCTGACCGGTGCCGGACGCGCTGCCGCGCTCGTCACCAACCCGATACAGAAAGAGACGCTCTACGCCGCCGGCTTCCGCCATCCCGGGCACACGGAGTTCCTCGCCGAGCTAGCCGGCGGCGCGGAGGTCGCCATGATGCTCGCCTGCCCCGAGCTGCGCGTCGTGCTGGCGACGGTGCATCTGCCGCTCGGTCAGGCGGCGGCAGCACTCAGCACTGACAAGATCGTCACCGCCGGCCGCATCACCGCGGCGTCACTCGCCCGCGACTTCGCCATCGCCCGCCCGCGGATCGCCGTGGCGGCGCTCAACCCGCACGCCGGCGAAGGCGGCACGCTCGGCCGGGAGGAGATCGAGATCATCGCGCCCGCGGTGGCGGCGCTGCGCGCGGCGGGCATCGAGGCCGACGGCCCGGCGCCCGCCGACACGCTGTTCCACCCGGCGGCGCGGCGGCGCTACGACGCGGTGCTCTGCATGTATCACGACCAAGCGTTGATCCCGCTCAAAACCATCGATTTCACTGGCGGCGTCAACGTCACGCTGGGCCTACCCTTCATTCGCACCTCGCCCGACCACGGCACGGCGCTCGACATCGCCGGCAGCGGCAAGGCCGATCCGGCAAGCCTCGTCGCCGCTCTCAAGCTCGCCGGCGAGATGGCGCGGCGGCGCGCGGCGCAGCGCGCAACCGCCTGAGCGCCACCACCATGGCGCAGCCCGAGCCGGAGCTGCCGCCGCTGCGCGACGTGATCCGCCGCCACGACCTCGCCGCGCGCAAATCGCTCGGCCAGAATTTTCTCCTCGACCTCAATCTGACGCGACGCATCGCGCGCGCCGCGGCGCCACTCGACCGATGCGGAGTGATCGAGATCGGCCCCGGACCGGGCGGCCTCACGCGCGCGCTGCTCCTCGAAGGCGCACGCCACGTCACCGCGATCGAGCGCGATCAACGCTGCGTCGGCGCCCTGGGCGAACTCGCCGCGGCCTTTCCCGGCCGGCTCACCGTCATCGAGGGCGACGCGCTGACGCTCGACCCGGCAAGCTTGGTGCCGGCGCCGCGCAAGATCGTCGCCAACCTGCCCTACAACATCGCGACGGCGCTGCTGCTGCGCTGGCTGCCTGGCATCGCGGCCTATGAGAGCCTGACCTTGATGTTTCAAAAAGAGGTGGCGCAGCGCTTCGCCGCGTCACCGCGCAGCAAGAATTACGGCCGGCTCTCGGTGATGACACAGTTCCTCTGCGAGGTGCGCCCGCTGTTCGACATCCCGCCCCGCGCCTTTGTGCCTCCACCCAAGGTGACCTCGACGGTGGTGCGCCTGGTGCCGCGCGCGACGCCGCTCGGCGACTGCCGCTTCGGTGATCTCGAGCGCGTCGTCGCCGCCGCCTTCGGTCAACGCCGCAAGATGCTGCGCCAGAGTCTGAAGCCGCTCTGGCCCGCGCCCGAACCGCTGCTCTGCGCCGCGGGCATCGCACCTACCGCGCGGGCGGAGGAACTCGGCGTCGAGCAATTCTGCGCGCTGGCGCGCGCTGCCGCGGGCTAAACCGCCGGCCGGCGGTCAGCCCAGGGGCGCGCTTTCTCGAGCTGGGCGGCGAGGCGGAACAAAGTCGCCTCCGCCCCGAAATCGGCGGCGAACTGGACGCCGATGGGAAGCCCGTCGCGCGACCAGGAGAGCGGCACCGACATCGCCGGACTGCCGGTGGTGTTGAAGGGCGAGGTGAACGCGATGGTGCCGAGGATGGCCTCGAGATAGGCGTGCGGATCGTTGCCGGACTGCGCCAGCACACCGAGCTTGTGCGGCGGCCGGCACATGGTCGGCGTGATTAGCACGTCGTAGCTGGTGAAGAAGCGGCCGACGACACGGCCAGTCTGGTGCAGATCACGAATCGCCTTGGCGTAGTCGCTCGCCGCAACTTGGCGCCCATACGCGGCGGTGGCCCACGTCGAGGTCTCGACATCGTCCGGGCGGGGCTCGCGACCCAGCGCCTTGCCGCGCAACTCCAGCGTCGCTCGCGTATGTGCGCAGATGATGATGCGCATGGCGGCGTTGCGTGCTTCCTCATCGATCGACGGCGATGCCTCCGCCACGTCATGGCCGAGGCTCTCGCAGAGCCGCGCGGCATCCAGCGCCGCGGCAGCGCATTCCGGATCGACCGATGAACCGTTCCATGCCGTCGTGGTGACGGCGATCCTGAGCTTGCCGGGATCGGCGCCGAGTTCCGCCAGAAACGATCCGCGTGGCGGCGGCGCGCAATAAGGATCTCCGACATCGGGCCCCGCCGTCGCATCAAGTAACGCCGCGCTGTCGCGCACCGAGCGCGTCACGGCGTGGCCGATGCCCGCGCCGTTCCAGCTCTCGCCGACATCGGGACCGGCGGGCGTCCGGGCGCGCGTCGGCTTCAAGCCGAAGAGGCCGCAGGCGGACGCCGGAATGCGGATCGAGCCGCCACCGTCGGTGGCGTGCGCCATCGGCAGCATGCCGGCAGCGACCGCGGCCGCGGCGCCGCCGCTCGAGCCGCCGGCGCTGTAGGCGTGGTTCCATGGGTTGCGCGTCGGCCCGAAGAGGCGCGGCTCGACGGAGGTCGAAAGGCCGAACTCCGACGTGTTGGTCTTGCCGAAGATGACGAGGCCGGCGCGCTTCAGGCGCAGCACGATCTCGCTGTCATGGTCGGCGACGGCGTCACGGAAGAAAGCCGAGCCGTTGGTGGTCGGCGCGCCGGCATAGAGAGCGCCGAGATCCTTGAGGAGATAAGGAACGCCGGTGAACGGGCCAGTCGACGCGCCGGCGGCCACGACTCTGCGTGCTTCATCGTCCATGCGATGGATGACGGCGTTGATCGCCGGATTGCGCGCCACGACGCGGGCGATCGCGGCCTCGAGCAGTTCCGCCGCGCTGACCTCGCGCTGCCGCACCAACGCGGCGAGCCCAAGCCCGTCGTAGCGGTCGAGTTCCGGTAGCGCTGTCATGGTCACTGCTCCTCTATCCGGCCGACCTGCCTGCGATCCTATGTTACGTCCGAGTCTCCAACCCGCGCATAGATTCGTTCCCATCGGTGATGCTTGCCTGAAGCGGCCGGCCGATTGCCTGGAAAGGTGTCGCCCAGCAGCGCAAGGGCGGAGATTTCGGCAATGCCTAACAGGCGCCAGCCATGAGCCGGCCTGCCGTCCGCGGCAAGCTGGTAGGCAAGCAGCCGGTCCGTGCCATTCTGCACGCCATAGTCGTGCGGCTCCACCACCCGCTCCTTGCCGTGGAAGGTCAGGCGAACGAGCTTTTTCTCGTGGATGGCCGCGAGCAGCAGATCATGCGGGGGCGGCCGGTTTTGTGCGCGCAGGGTATTGACGAACTCGGCAAGCCCCAACAGCCGCTCACGGCGGACACGCTCGGCGGTCAAGATGGCTTGAACCTGCTGCACGCTCTTCGCGATGTCGTGGTTGATGAATACATAGTCGTATTCGGGCCAGTGGCTCATCTCGTCGGCGGATTTGGCCATGCGCGCCTGGACCACATCGTCGCTGTCTTGCGCCCGCGTCTTGAGCCGCTGCTCGAGCGCCGCCATGCTCGGCGGCAGCACGAAAACCGAGACAAGATCGGCCCTGATGCTCTGCTTGAGCTGCTGCGTCCCCTGCCAGTCGATATCACTGACGATGTCGCGCCCGCTGGCCAGCGCCGCTTCGACGGGCACTCGGGGCGTTCCATAGAAGTGGCCGAAGACGCTGGCGTGCTCCAATAGCTCGCCGCGTGCCACCATACCATCGAAGCGTTGGCGCGTGATGAAATGGTAGTGCTTGCCGTTGCTCTCGCTGCTGCGCCGCGCCCGCGTCGTTACGGAGACCGAGACGTCGAGCAGCGGATCGCGTTGCACCAACTCGCGCGTGATCGTGGTCTTGCCGGCGCCGGACGGCGAGGACAGCACCAGCAGGATGCCGCGCCGGGTGATGTCGCACCCGCTCATGGCGATGGCTTATTCAAGGTTCTGCACCTGCTCGCGCAGTTGCTCGATCGCCGCTTTGAGGTCGAGCCCGATGCGCGTCAGCGCCACGTCCGACGATTTGGAGCAGAGGGTGTTGGCTTCGCGGTTGAACTCCTGGCACAGGAAATCGAAACGGCGCCCGATGGCGCCGCCCTCCGCGAGCAGCTCCTGCGCCGCCACCACGTGCGCGGCGAGACGATCGATCTCCTCGCGGATGTCGGCCTTGCCGACGAGCAGCGCCGCCTCCTGCGCCAGTCGTTCCGGCGGTAGCGCCGGCGATGCATCGAGCAGCGCGGCCACGAGGTCGCGCAGCCTGAGCTTGAGCGCCTCCGGCTGCACCGCCGCGCTGTCCTCGGCGGCGGCGACCAAGTGCGCGATCTCGGCGAGCCGCGCCTCTAGCACCGGGATGAGGCGCGCGCCTTCGCCGCGCCGCATCGCTACGAGCCCGTCAAGCGCCTTCTCCCAGCTCGCCAGCAGCCCCGCCTGGCGCCGCTCGCGCTCAGCCTCGTCGTCGGGTTCCTCGCCACTCTCCAGCACGCCGCGCAGCGCCAGGAGACCATCGGCACGTGGCAGCGCGGCACGCCCCTCGGCGACCAACGCCTGGCTCGCAGCGAGCACCTGCTCCAGCGCCTCGCGGTTGATGCGCACGCCGCCGGTGGCGGGGCCCCGCGTCACCGTCAGCGTCACCGACAGCGCGCCGCGTTTCAGCTTCTGCGCCAGGCTGGTGCGCAATGGCAGCTCGAGTCCGTCCAGCCCCGGCGGCAAGCGGAAGCGCAGATCAAGCGATTTGCTGTTGACGCTTTTGAGCTCCCAGACCCAAGAAGCGCCGTCCTCATGCCCATCGGCACGGGCAAAGCCGGTCATGCTGGACACGGTCACGCGCGGCCACCCCTCTTAACTCCCGGACGATGGCAGGTTTTATAGCATAGGCGCAGGCGGCCCGCGTTATTGCTGTTCGTCGCCGATGCCGCGCGCCTTGCGCAGATGAGCGACGTTGCGATTGTGGTCGTCGAGGGTGTGCGCGAAACTGTGGCCGCCGGTACCATCGGCGACGAAATAAAGATCGTCCGTCGCGGCCGGGTGCAGCACGGCATGCAGTGCGGCGAGGCCGGGATTGGCGATCGGCGTCGGCGGCAGGCCCTTGTTGAGATAGGTGTTGTATGGCGATTCGATCGCCAGATCGTCATGGCCGAGTGGGCGATCGATCGGCTTGGTGCCGCCCTCGGTCACGGCATAGGCGACGGTGGGATCGGCCTGAAGCCGCATGCCGATCTTGAGGCGGTTGAGGAAGACCGCAGCGACCCGCGGCCGCTCGTCCTCGCGGCCCGTCTCCTTTTCGACGATCGACGCCAATATCAGCGCATCCTCGGGCGTGGCCAGCGGGAGATCGGGGCTGCGCTCGGCCCAAGCGGCGGCGAGCGCCTTGTCCATGGCACGGCGCATACGCGTCAGCAGATCCTGGCGCTTGTCCCCGAGCAGGTAGAAATAGGTGTCGGGCAGCAGATGCCCTTCGGGCGGCATCTGATCGATATTGCCGTCGAGATTGGGCAGCTCGCGGAGCTGCGCCACGACGTCGGCGGTCATGTGCCCCTCGATGACGACGAAGCGGTGCTGCACGACGCGGCCGCTCGCCAGCAGCTCGGCGACGTCTCGCGCGCTCATCGCTGCGGCGAACTCGTACTCGCCGGCCTTGAGCGTACCCGCCCTGCCCTCGAGCTCGACCCCGGCGACGAAGACCCAAGGATGGGCGACGACACCGCTATCGCCGAGCTCGCGCGCCATGGCGCGCAGGGAGGCACCGCGCGGCACGACGACGGTCTTGGCCTCGCCGAGTGGGCCCGACGCGGTGTAGGCGTACCAGCCCCAGGCGCAGACAAGCAACGCCGCCGCCGCAACGAGCAGCGCTGCTCCGCGCCAAAGCCGGCGCGCGGTCGATGTCATGCTAGGGAGCCCGGCCGAAGATCAGCGAGGCGTTGGTGCCGCCGAAGCCGAAGGAGTTCGACAACGCATAACTGACCCGCCGCTCCTTCGCCTTGAGCGGCACGAGATCGATGTCGCAGCCTGCCGACGGGTTCTCGAGGTTGAGCGTCGGCGGCACCACGCTGTCGCGCATGGCAAGAATGCT
>Ga0134125_10006736_pt1 | contig 12980 bp, 13 predicted proteins | sample KB31751_FD_96464 | JGI IMG/M metagenome (GOLD analysis project Ga0134125, IMG submission 96464) | Terrestrial soil microbial communities with excess Nitrogen fertilizer from Kellogg Biological Station, Michigan, USA - KB3-175-1 | ecosystem: Environmental > Terrestrial > Soil > Unclassified ... | reverse complement strand
GAGCAGCGGCGCAAGAAGCTGGCGGACTTCCAGAAGGTGCACCGCCGCCCCATCGACCGCGCCTTCGTGAGAAGCATCTTCGAGCGCGACCACCCCGGCACCGCGGACGACGCGACCGTCGAGGCCTTCGCCGACGCGATCCTCGCCCTCGACGACTCCGTTCCCACGGGCACCTACGTGGACATGTGCTCGAAGCTGCCGCTCGTGGATCCGGCGAAGCTCCCGGTGCCCACGATCGTCATGCGCGGCGAGTTCGACGGCATCGCGGGCTTCGACGACCTGGTCGAGTTCTTCAAGCGCCTGCCCAACGCCGACAAGCAGTTCGCCGTGATGGCGGGCATCTCCCACGCGAGCTTCCAGCAGAAGAACTACCGCGTGGTCTACCACATCCTCGAGTCGTTCTTCTCGCAACCCGAACCGGAGTATCGCGCGTGAATAAAGCGTCCACCACGGGAAGTGCCCCGGCAATCCGCGTCGCAAGAGCAATCGTCTCTTTCGTGTTTTTCGTGGTCCCATCCTTGGCAGCCACCGCGGCGGACACCTACCCGAGCCGCCCGGTCCGCATCGTGGTGCCGTTCGGGCCCGGCGGCTTCACGGACGTGGTCGCGCGCATCCTGCAGAAGGAGCTGGGCACTTCCCTGGGCGAGCCCATCGTGATCGAGAACAAGTCGGGCGCCGGGTCGACCATCGGCACGGCGGACGTCGCGAAGGCGAAGCCCGACGGCTACAGCCTGGTGATCGTCTCCACGACGCACGTGATCAGCCCGCACCTCTACAAGGAGATGCCGTACGACCCGGTCAAGGACTTCGCGCCCGTGACCAAGCTGGGCGAAGGCCCGTATGTCCTCGTCGTGCATCCGAGCCTGGGCGTGGGGAGCGTGGCCGAGCTCATCGCCAAGGCGAAGGCCAACCCGGGGAAGATCGATTTCGCCTCGTCGGGCAATGGCAGCAGCCAGCACCTGGTGGGCGCCCTCTTCTCCACGATGGCGGGCGTGAAGCTGAATCACGTGCCCTACAAGGGCAGCAGCGGCGCGATGAACGACGTGATCGCGGGCACCGTGAAGGTGAGCTTCGTCGGCATGCCCAATGCGCTCCCCAACATCGCGAGCGGCCGGCTGAAGGCGCTGGCCGTCACCACGCGCAAGCGCGCGGCCGAGCTGCCGAACGTGCCCACGCTGGACGAGGCCGGGGTTCCCGGCTTCGACGCCACGATCTGGCTGGCGCTCCTCGCCCCCGCCGGCACGCCGCGCGACATCGTGATGAAGCTGAACGCCGAGGTCGCGAAGGCGCTCTCGACGCCGGACGTGCGCAAGCTCATGCGCAATGCGGGCGTGGACGTCGCGACCAGCACGCCCGAGGAGCTGGGCACGTTGCTGCAATCGGAGCTGGACCGCTGGGGGAAGGTCGTGAAGGAGACCGGCGCGACGGTCAATTGACCGTGTTGGGCGGGTGGCGGCGAAGGACGAGGTCCTCGTCCTGCGGGTGGGTCTCGATGAAGCGGATGTTCTGCTTCAAGGCGTCCATGTAGGGATTGGCGCCGTTGAAGTGCTTCGTCACGTATTGGTGGGCGCCGCCCAGGTCTTCGTCGAGGCGGCGCGCGGCATTGCGGAAGAAGGACGGGGTCTTGCGGATGAGGTCCTCGGCGGACTCGAACACCACCACCTCGCCCGCCTCGGTCTGCTTGCGCGTGATGCCGCCCGCGACGAACTCCGGATAGAGGCGGTCCTTGCATTTCTCGAGGTAGCAGCGGTCCGACATCTGGGCAATGATGTCCGCGGAGCCCAGGAGGCTCCCCACCAGGCGGAAGATCGGGTCCGGGACGCGGATGCTCTCCACGGGCTGCTCGTAGCCCGTGAAGTGCAGGACGGAGCCCGCCACCTCCGCGTAGTCCTCCATCCCGATCGTGGGCAGGTAGTCGCGCAGGAACTTGCCGCCGCGCGAGACGTGCGTCGTGGTGTACTCCGCGCCGTTCACGTGCCGCGTGTCGTTCATGCGGCGGATGTAGCCCATGTCGTGGAAGAGCGCGCAGATGACGCCCAGCTGGAAGAGCCGCTCGCCCAGCGCGGGGCCGGCGCGCGAGCGCTCGTAGCCGTCCAGCAGCCGCGCCATGGCGAGCGTCACGTCGAGGATGTGCTGGAGGTCGTGGTATTCGGTGTCGCAGCCGGTGTAGCCGGGGAACGTGCCGCGATACAGGCGCACCACGTCGTCGAAGGACTGGTTCAGCATCGGCGCCTGGTTGCGCGCGTACAGCGCCCGGTAGAGGCGGATCACCTCGAGCTTCACGCACACCGGATCCGTGGTGTTGATCCGGTTCGTGACGTCGAAATCGCTACGTCGAAAGTTCATGCGCCGCGCCGCCCGCCTAGCCGTTTTTATACCAACGAATGGCGGCATTGGACCGCATTTCCGGGTCCTTCGCAAGCCGGGTTATCCACAGCATTCGGACTAGCCAAAGCCCCCCGGGCGGAGTAAGGTTTTCTAAAACCCCGGAGGACGTCCGCCCATGGCTACCATGACGATGGAGAGCGGCGAGGAGATCAAGCGGCGAATCAGCGAGTTGAACCTGGAGCACCGCGATCTCGACAGGGCCATCGAGGCCCTGGAAATGAACCCGCTGCACGACGAGCTGCAGTTGAAGCGGCTGAAGAAGCGCAAATTGATGCTGAAGGACCAGATCTTCATGTTGCAGCGCCAGCTGGTCCCCGATATCCCCGCCTAGCAGCACTCCCCAGGAACGAAAAAGACACAGTTCCGGGTCTCGCGACCCGGCCCTGTGCCCAATTATTCGTGGATGAAGCCCGCGGAGGCTAGCTCTGCGTCTTCTGGAAGGTGTGGTAGAAGCCGAGCACTTTCGGCACGTAGTGCCGCGTTTCGGCGTAGGGAGGAATCTTGCGGCCGCTGCGGATGACCGCGTTCTCGCCGGCGTTGTACGCGGCGATGGCGAGGTCCAGGCGCCCCTTGAAGAGATCGAGCAGGTCGCGCAGGTAGCGCACGCCGCCGTGGATGTTCTCGGTGGGGTCCATCATGTTCTGCACGCCGTAGCGGCGCGCCGTGTCCGGCATGAGCTGCATGAGGCCCATGGCGCCGGTGCGCGAGACCGCGTTCGGGTTGTACGCCGACTCGGCCGAGATGACCGCATGGACGAGCGAAGCGTCCACGCCGTAGGCCTTGCTCGCCGTCTGGATGATGTGGGCGTACTTCTGCATGTCCTCCTGGGAAGGCATGAAGACGCGCGCCGGGGCTCCGCCCACGTAGGGCATGCCCGGGTTCGCCTCTTCCCGGCGGATCAGCCGGTAGCGGGGATCGAGGCCCTTGATGTTCGTGAAATGGACGACGCCGTGCTCGTCCTTGTACGAATAGATGTCGGCGAAAGCGGGGGCGGCGGCGCTCACGGCGAGAGCCGCGGCGGCCATGGCGAACAGGCGATTCAAGTGCTTCATGTCCGACACCCCGACCTCTTCGATTCCGACAGAGGTGTCGATATTACCCTACGACACGGTCGTTTCCAAATGACACCAGTAATGCCTTGTCCTACAGAACAAGGACTTAGCGCCGCAAATTGAGGCAAATTTCAGGATCCTGCAATGCCGGCCGGACTACCCACGGCCATCCGGCCTAGGGGCAGTAGGTCTTGATGTTGGCCTGGACCTGCTTCTTCGCGGCTTCGGTCTTGGCCGCATCGAGGGTCACCCACTCGCCCTTGCCGTCCTTGTAGGTGACGTTGCCGGCCTCGAGGACTTTCAGCTGGTCTTTCTCGAACTGGCAGCGCTTGGCCTTGGCCTCGGGGGTATTGGCCGTATGCCCTTTTCCCGGGTCCTCGGCAGCGGCAGCCGGAGCGGCGGGCGCCGCGGGTGCGCTCGCCGGGCCGCCCCCCGTGGGCACGTTCAGCCTCTGGGCGCCGGCCGGAGGCGGCGTCTCCGTGTATTGGGTCTGACCCTTGTCGTCGACCCACTTGTAGACGTCGGCGTGGGCGCCCAGGGCAGCCAGCGCGCAAAGCCAGGCGAGCTTCCTCATGACCATCTCCTTGCGGGTGTGCCCATCAATCATAACCAGCTATCCCTGGCTGTCGATGAGGTTCCGGGCCCACTTCTCGCCCTCGCCGAGCGCTTCGTTCACCCGGCCCTTGCCTTCGGAGAGCGCGCGGCCCTTCGACACCTCGCCATCGATGATCGCCACCCCGATGTACTTGCCGTTCGCGATCTTCGTCGCGGCGATCTTGACCTGCTTCCCCTTGTATTCGAACTCGCGCGTGTTGCTCAATTGCCTCCCCATGTCCGGTGACCATCTTCCATGCGCAGTCTAGCAGTGCGCCGCTATGCCGCCGCACCCGCGGCGCGAGCCGACGACCACGCCCATTGGAAATTGAAGCCGCCGAGGTGCCCGGTTACATCAACGCCCTCGCCGATGAAGTAGAGGCCCCGGGGGTTTCGCGCCTCCATGGTGGCGGGCGAGAGGCCGCGCGTGTCCACGCCGCCCAGCGTGACCTCGGCCTTGTTGTATCCGAGGGTCCCCGAGGGCTGCACCTTCCACTCCGTGAGCGAGCGCGCCGCGCGCCCCACGGCGTCATCGCCCAACTGCGCCAACGGGACTTCCAGCTCGTGGGCCGCGCACCAGCGCTGGGCGATTCGCCTTGGCATTCGCTCGGCAAGCAGCGTGGAGAGCAACGCCCGCGACCGGCGATGGCCCGCGAGCCATCGGGGCACATCCGCGCCGGGAAGCAGGTTCACGCGGATCGGCTCGGAGGCGCGCGCCTGTTGCCAATAGGAGGAGACCTGGAGGATCGCGGGACCGGAAAGGCCGCGGTGCGTGAAGAGGAGGCTTTCGCGGAAACGCCCGCCCGCGCAGCTCACCTCCACCCCGGTGGAGACCCCGGAGAGCTCGGCGTATTGCTCGAGGAAGCGCGGCTCGAACGTGAGCGGCACGAGGGCGGGCTTCGGAGGCACGACGGCAAGCCCGAACTGCTCGGCCACCTTGTACGCGAAGGGCGTGGCGCCGATCTTCGGCACGGTGAGCCCGCCGCTCGCGACGACGAGGGAGCTTGCCTTCACCGGCGATCGCGAAGTCTCCAGGCGAAAGGCGTTTCCATCGTGCCTCACGTCGCGGATCTCGCACGGCTGCCACCATTGCACCCCGCCCTTCGCGCATTCGGCGCGGAGCATGTCGATGACCTGCACGGAGCTGCGGTCGCAGAAGAGCTGCCCCAGCGTCTTCTCGTGCCACGAGATGCCATGGCTTTCCACGAGCGCTATGAAATCCCGCGGCGTGTAGCGCTCGAGCGCCGGGCGGCAGAAGCCCGGGTCGGTCGAGAGGAAATCCGCGTGCGTCGCGTGGAGGTTGGTGAAGTTGCAGCGCCCGCCGCCCGAGATACGGATCTTCTCGCCCACCTTGGCGTAGTGATCGATGAGCAGCACACGGCGGCCGCGTTGGCCCGCCGTGGCTGCGCACATCATGCCGGCCGCGCCGGCGCCGATCACGGCGACGTCGAAGGCTGCGTCCACGGTACCCATGGACGGAATGATGCGGGAATCGGCGGGCGTCAGGCCGCTTTCTTGTGGCCGTTCCCGTCGCGGATCACGTTCGCGAGGAGCACGTCGACCAGGGTTCCGCCGCCACTGCCGGAAGCCCCGCCCGCGACGATCTCGGGCACGAGGCGCTGGCCCGAGCCCGAAAGCGCCTGCGCCACCTGCACCATCGCGTAGTTGCCCGACTCCATCGAGTCGATCTTCTGCTTGATGACATCGGCCTCCGCGCTGCCCACGGCCTGCGTCTTGGCCGCTTCCGCGTCGCCCACGATGCGAAGCACCCGGGCATCGGCTTCCGCGTTGATCGTCTTCGAACGCGCGCTGCCCTCGGCGGACTTCACGGAGGCCTGCGCTGTGAAGTCGGCGATGGACACCTGGCGCTCGGCGTCGACCACCTTCTTCTGCGTCTCGGCGAGCGCCGTCGCCTGCTCGAGCTCCTGGCGCACGACCTGCGCAAGGCGCTGGGTCTCGAAGGTGACGCGCTCCTGCTCGGCCAGCTTGCGGTCCGTGAGCGTCTTCATGAGCTGCTCGGGTGGCACGATGTCGCCGATCAGTGTGTCCACGGCGCCCACGTTGTACTCCTGCAGCGCCGCGGAGATGGCGCGCCGCGCCTCGTCCTGGCGCGCCGAGCGGTGCTTCAGGAAATCGATGATGTCCGAGCCCTGCGCGGCGTTGCGGAAGTAGTTGCCGATGGTGGGCTCGAGCACCTGCGTCACGAGCGCCAGCATGTCGCCGAAGCGCGCGATCACCTTGGGAGCGTCGTTGCGCGGGATGTGGATGATCTGCGAGACGTCGAGGTTGAACTTGAAGCCGTCGGCCGAACGCACCGTGATGGTGGAGAGGTTCGCGTCCAGCTTGTGCGCCTCGGTCTTGCCCGTGGCCCAGTTCAGCACGACGTTCGCCGTCGGCACGCAGCTCACCTTGTGCGTGTACGGGTTGATGGGGTACTTGCCAGGGTCGAGCGGCTCGACCCACACGCCGCGCTCGCCCTTGCTCACCAGGTTCCCGTGCCTGAACGCCTCGCCGGTCACGTCGCGGCCTTCGCGGCCCACATAGGCGATCACCACGCCTACGTGCGCGATCGGGACGTCCACCATGTCCACCACCTCGATGGTGGCGAAACGCGGGTTGATGAAGTAGCGCCCCGCGAGGAGCACCTGCTCCTGCAACCCCTTGCAGCCGCCATTGGCGAGGAACGCACCCGGGTCCTGGAACATGTCATGGTCGGGCACGACCGGCCCGGCGATCTCGCCCTGCGCGAGCGCCTTGCCCTCGCGCGTCGTGACGATGCCCACCTTGTTCTCGAGCACGTCCACGACGGGAGCCAGCCGCACGTCGAAGAGCATCGTGTTGATGCGGTACGTGCCCGCGGCGATCACCGCCATCTGCGGGCCGCGTTCCCCGCCGCCCGCGATGAACGCCGCGCCGTCCTGGAACGAGTCGCAGTGCACGCTGCGCGCGATGATGCGGCCCTGCTCCAGCGGCCGTCCGTCGCGCGCCTCGACCACGCCGATCTGCCCCGGCGGGATGCTCACGACGGGCGCCGCCTTCACGGTGAAGAGCAATGGGTTCACGCGATAGGAGCCCGGCGGGATGACCGCCATCTGCGGCCCGCGCTCGCCGCCGCCCTCGAGGAACGCGCGCGCGTCCTGGAACGTGTCGCACGCGACCTGCTTCGCGATGATGTGCCCGCTGGGAAGCGCCCTGCCGTCGCACGCCTGCACGAGGCCCACGCTGTCGGCGGGAATCACGCAGAACTTCACGAGCTCCACCCGATACTGCCAGGGCCAGAGCGCCCCGTGCATGCCGGGCGCCAGCGTGTCCGCCTGGTAGCCCGCTTCGCCATTCAACGCGACGATGCGCCCCGGCGGGAGCTTGCGCCGTGCGCCCACCGTCCACTTCTTCGTCACCACACCGATGCTGTCGTCGGGCACGAGGATCACGCCCGCCAGCCACAGCACCACGCGCCGGCACAGCGCGAGCAACACGATGACTGCAACCGCGACAAACACCCACATCCAGTTGTTGATGATCAGGTCCATAGGCCCTCCCGGTAGGAAACGCCTTTCGGCACGCGCGGCGCGCGTTTTGCGCGCACCGCGTGGAAAAGGCTAGGCCCGCGGATATAAAGGTAGTGAAAAAACGGTGCGCCGGCGCGGTGCGGAGGGTTGTGACCGGCGATATGAAATCGGCTACTTCGCGCTCTCCGGCGCCACGGGGAGCTTCGACACATCGCGCGCATCGTGCTGGATCACGACGGTGGCCTTCAGGTTCGCGGCGAGCTTCTTGATGCGCTCGATCGACGCCTCCGTCTGCGCGCGGTCGTAGTTGAAGCTGGGAACGCCATCCGTATCGTAGTTCTCGTGGAAGTGGGCGGCGTCGCCCACCAGGATCACGGGACCCATCTTCGCGAGCTTCACGAGCAGGCTGTGGTGGCCCGGCGTGTGCCCCGGCGTGTAGAGCATCATCACGCTGCCGTCGCCGAAGACGTCCTTGTCCGCGGGCACCGGCTCGACCTTGCCGCCCCCGCTGATCCAGTGCGCGACGAGCGCGGGATTGGCGCCCGGCGCGGGCTTCGCGGCCGTGAGGCCCTCCCAGTCGCCCTTGCCGATGAGGAGCGTCGCGTTCGGGAAGCCGCTCACGCCGCCCAGGTGGTCGCCGTGGTAGTGGCTGATGCCCACGAACTTCACCTCCTCGGCCTTCACCCCGATCTTCGCGAGCTGCTGCGGCACCGTCTCCCTGGGCGCCGTGGGCCCGGCGTCGGCCGCGAATCCGGTGTCCCACATCATGTAGTCGTTGCCGTGCCTGATGAGGTAGCAGCTGTACACGAACTGCACCTTCACCCCGGGAAACGCGAACGTGTCGGAGAACCGTTGATTGACGTCGGTGGGCTGCTGCGGCGTGCCGCAGTCGAATCGGGTGAGCGTGAGCTCGGGAGACTGGGAAAACGCCGGCGCGGCGAAGGCAATGGCAAGGAGACCGGGGGCGAGCGATTTGACGAAACGCATGGGAGGAGTCCTTTGGCAGTGGATGGCAATCAAGGCGAGAACAGCCTTTGGCCCGACTTCATCCCTACAGCGGCTTCCAGACGAACCCTTCGCCGGAGCGGTAGTACACGCGCGAAGCCTTCGCGTAGATCTGGTCCACCCGCACGAACCCGAAATACCGGCTGTCGTGGCTGTTGCCGCGAAAATCGCCCATCGCGAACACGCTTCCGGCAGGCACGCGGATCGGCGCCACGTCGGGGCCGCCGCCCATCTGGAGGTTGAGGACGGCCTTGGCATCGCCGGCCCGCCCGTTGACGAACACATGCCCCTCGCGAACCTGGAGGAGGTCTCCCCCGATCGCGACGACGCGCTTGATGAGCCGCGTGCCGCTATCTGGCGCGTCGAAAACGATGATGTCGCCGCGGGCCGGCGGCTCGCCCGGCAGGACCTTCACGAGCGTGAAAGGGATTCGCAACCCGTAGGCGTGCTTGTCGACGACTACGCGATCCCCGGGATAGAGAGTCCTTTCCATCGATCCGCTCGGGACGACGTAGTGGTCCGCGAAGGACGAGCGGGCCACCAGGAGCACGAACATGAAAAGGAGGAACGAACGGTTCTCACGCAACCACTTCTTCATCGGCAAGCTCCATGAACACGTTGTCGCATTCTCCTATACTTTCGCGTCACGATGCCCTCCCCCCTTGCCGTCCACCTGATCGACGGCACGTACGAGCTCTTTCGCCAGTTCCACGGGCGGCGGCGCTTCGAGAAGAAGGGCGCCTCCCCGTTCGGCGCAGTGGCCGGCGTGCTGCATTCCATCCTCGAGATGATCGAGAAAGGCGCGACCCACCTGGGCGTCGGCACCGACCATGTGATCGAGTCCTTCCGCAACGACCTGTGGCCGGGCTACAAGACGGGTGACGGCATCGAGCGCGCGTTGCGGGCGCAGTTCGTTCCGCTGGAAATGGCGCTCGGCGCGATGGGGATCGCCGTCTGGCCCATGGTGGAGCTCGAAGCCGACGACGCCCTCGCGTCGGCCGCCCGCGCCGCGGCAGCCGACGCGAACGTGGGGCAGGTCTGCATCTGGACCCCGGACAAGGACCTCGCGCAATGCGTGCGCGGCGATCGCGTAGTCCAGGTGCTGCGAAAGACAAACACCATCCTGGACGCGCCCGGCGTGCGAGCCAGGTTCGGCGTGGACCCCGAGCGCATTCCGGACTTCCTGGCCCTGGTCGGCGACTCGGCGGATGGCTATCCGGGGATCGAGGGCATCGGGCGCGTGGGGGCTGCGCACCTGATCGCGCAGTACGGCGCGCTCGAGAATTTTCCCTCCTCCGTCCTCGGGGAAAAACGGGAGCGCGCGTTGCTGTTCAAGGATCTCGCCACGCTGAGGTCCGATGCCCGCTTGTTCGCCGGCGTGGAGGAGCTGCGCTGGCGTGGCCCCACCGACGCATTTGCCGGCGTCGCGGCGCAGATCGGCGACGCACGGTTGCTCGAGCGTTGCAATCGCGCCGCTGGAGCCACGTAGCGGTCCGCGCGCGCCGCCGGCATGGCTTCAACGAAAATCCCGCCAAGTAGTAGGATTGCCTCGCTAGCTGAACAAAACCAACAAATACTCCCGGGAGGTTGACAATGAAACTGCACCCCATAGCAAGGGCTGTACTGCTGGCTTTTCCCTCCAGCCTGGCGATCGGCGCGGCGGGCATCGCGAATGCCGAGGATACGCAGCCGCCCCCCAAGGCCGACTCCCCCGTGAAGGCCGAACGCATCGTCGTCACCGCGACCAAGCGCGACGCTTCCCTCGTGGACGTGCCGTTCTCCATCAACGCGCAGACGCAGGAGGACATCCAGCGATCCGGCGCGGTGACGCTCGAGGACCTGTCGAAGAACGTCGCCGGCCTCGCCGTCCAGAACCTGGGACCCGGGCAGAGCCAGGTGTCGATCCGCGGCGTATCCGCGGGGCAGATCGTCCGCGACCAGCCCGGCGTGAAGGAACAGGTCGGGGTCTACCTCGATGAAACGGCGATCTCCATGTCGCTTTTCACGCCGGACATCGACCTCTTCGACCTGAATCGCGTCGAGACGCTGCGCGGCCCGCAAGGCACGCTCTTCGGCGCCGGCAACATCGGCGGCACGGTGCGCTACATCACCAACCAGCCGAAGCTGCGGGTCACCGAAGGCGCCGTCGAGGTCAACGCGAACAAGGTTACGGACGGCGGCACCGGCGGCGGCCTGAAGGCGATGCTGAACGCGCCCTTGGGGGATGCGGCAGCGGTGCGGGCGGTCGCCTATGCAACCCGTTTCCCCGGCTGGATCGACGCCCTGGGCCCGGGCGGCGGCAAGGACGTCAACAGCGGCGATCGCACGGGCGGGCGCCTGTCGTTCACGTTCCAGCCCAACGCGGACGTGACGATCACCCCGCGCGTGATCTACCAGAAGGTGACCGCGGACGGCTTCAACCGCGAGGAAAAATACAACCTTTACGCCAACCCGTTCACCACCACGGTGCCGCCGGTCACTTTCCGGGACGACCAGCAATACCTGCTGCAGCGGGAGAAGTTCGAGGACAAGACGAAGATCGCCGACCTGGTCGCCAAGTTCGGCTTCCGCGGTTTCGACGTGACCTCCGTGACCACCCATACCGATCGCAACATCCTGGTGAGCCGCGATGCCAGCGCGTTGAGCGGCTCGGTGTCGGTGGACCTCGGCTTTCCGACGGCCGCGGTGCTGCTGCCCTCGAACCTCCGCGATACCACCGACTTCAAGAGCTTCACGCAGGAATTGCGCTTGAGCTCCAACGACCCGGGCCCGCTGCAGTGGCTGGTCGGCGCCTTCTATTCCAATGCGGACCGCAAGTATGCCCAGCGCCTGCCAACCCCGGGCTACGACGCCTTCACCGACTCGACGCTCGGCGCCGGAACATCGGCGGCGGTGGCCAATGGCTTCGGCACGGATTCGCCCTACAACGCGGACATTCCCTACAACCTGAAGCAGACGGCGATCTTCGGCGAGGCGAGCTACGACCTGACCCGCCAGTTGACGGGAACGGCCGGGATCCGATGGTACGACTACAAGGAGGAGCGCACCTTCAAGTCCGGCGGCCTGTTCTCCAACGACGACAACCAGAGCGACAGGACGAAATCGGACGGGTACAGCCCGCGCCTGCTGCTTGCGTACAAGATGACGCCCAGCGTCACCTGGAATGCCCAGGCCTCGAAGGGCTTCCGCCTCGGCGGGGTCAACGACCCGCTCAACATCCGGCTGTGCACGACATCGGACGCCGCCATCTTCGGGGGCTACCAGCGCTACAGCGACGAGTCGCTGTGGAACTACGAGGTCGGCGTCAAGATGGCGCAGCCGGGGCTGCGCTTCAACGCGGCCGCGTTCTATACGCAGATGAAGGACCTGCAGGTCACGCTGGATGCGGGGTCGTGCTCGTCACGCGTCGTATTCAACGTGCCCAAGGCCCACTCGAGGGGTGTCGAGGCGGAGATCACCTTCATGCCGAACGAGAGCCTCGAGCTGGGTTTCGCGGGCTCCGCGGTCAACGCGCAGTTCGACTCGACTGTCGTGGACGGCACGGGCGCGGTGCTCGGCGGCATTCGCGACGGCAATCGCCTGCCCTCCGTGCCGAAGGTGCAATTCACCGCGAGCCTCACCTACAACTTCAACCTGATCCAGCACCCCTCCTACGTCACGGCCTCGTGGCAATACGTGGGTAGCCGCTTCACGCAGCCCTCGGACCAGGAGGACAACCCGCGCACCTTCGCGCACGGCCTGCCTTTCCTGGGCGCGCCGGCGAGCGCGGCGACGACGCTCGACCTCGAGCTGCCGAAGTACAACCTGGTCAACCTGAGCGCCGGGATGGACTTCCAGCGCGGATTCTCGGCCGTCGTCTACGTGAACAACGTGACCGACGAGAAGGCGCTGCTCTCCTTCGACCGGGAACGGGGTGGCCGCGCGCGGCTCGGGTTCGCGACCAACCAGCCTCGCACCATCGGCGTGACGCTGCGGAAGTCGTTCTAGGGCGGTCTTGTCGCAAGAAGAAGAACGCCGGCCTGGGCCGGCGTTCTTCTTTCCATACTCCTCGTCAAGCCACCCAACGGGACTCACGGACCTCAAGGACGCCATGCCAGCAAAGCCCGCCTGCGGGCCCTCGCCCGAAAACGGGAGTTACTGGAGCGGCATCGGACGGCCAAGTAGCAGGAAGGACTAGACCTTCGATTTCGGCTTGCGCCCGGGCGCTGCCGGCGGGACGAAACCCGAGACCCGGCCTTGCCACGCTTCGAACGCGCGACCTTTTTCGAACTGGATGGTCTTGCACACGATGGCTTCCCGGCTTTCGGCGAGGATCGTGAGGTGCAGCCTCACGGTTGCGAGGGGCACTCGCATCTCCCTGGCGATCTCGAGATCCAGGCGCTGGCCGTGCTTTTTGAGGTACTCAAGGGTTTCGATCATTGCGATGTGTCCT
>Ga0134125_10006734_pt1 | contig 12981 bp, 10 predicted proteins | sample KB31751_FD_96464 | JGI IMG/M metagenome (GOLD analysis project Ga0134125, IMG submission 96464) | Terrestrial soil microbial communities with excess Nitrogen fertilizer from Kellogg Biological Station, Michigan, USA - KB3-175-1 | ecosystem: Environmental > Terrestrial > Soil > Unclassified ... | reverse complement strand
GAGCAGCGTCGATCTCATCAGGATCTTCATTTTGTATCTCCCTGGTTTGTGATCGGGGTTGAACAGGAGTTTGCATGGTGGCGCCCGAGGCTCATCGGGGCATTTACTTTCCGACGAGCCGGCATTTCTGCGGAACGAATGCCGCTTTCGGCCGCGCGAGCACCCGTGCAGGGGCGGAATCTCCCTGCAGGAAGCCCTGCTGTCTGCGGACCGGGAGGTCTTCCGGCGTGACTTGGCCGGGATGAGTTGGTTACTATCAGCGCGCTGACTCAGGTGACGCCATGAATGCGACCGCCATCGGGCTGCCTATCCGTGCCCACCTCCAATGGGGGCGCCTGCGAGCGCTCTATAACGGCTTGGGCTATGTCCTGGTGATGTGCCTGTTATGTAATCTGTGGTGGACCGCTGAGGGGCGACTTCCGCAGCTCGTAGCGGGCGACTGGGGCGCCTTCGTACGGGGATTCCTCTCCGACGGATGGGTAGGAGCCCTCACGATGCTTCCCGCCCCTGTACTGATCCCGCCCGCCGTAAATCTGGCACCGCGCTCGACCGCTGCCCGACTCGTCTGGCTATCCGTACTGACGATTCCGCTTTGGTGGTGGTGCCTGGCCGTGATCGACGGCGTGCATTTCGGATGGAACTGGCCGAGCCTGGGCTTTGTGCTCAATGGATTCCTCGTGCCCGGGGCCGGAGTGTGCGTGTGCGCCTATCACAGCCAGGGCCGTGAGGCGGCGGACGCGCTCCTGCGCGCCCAGATCGATCGCGCGAGTCTGGATGGGGAATTGATGCAGGCGCAGCTGCAGCTGCTGCGAGCCCAGATCGAGCCGCACTTCCTTTTCAACACGCTCTCGGTCGTCCGTGCCCTCTCGCGCAATGATCGCGCCTCCACCGTGGCGATGCTGGATCATCTCATCCGCTACTTCGAGGCGGCGCTACCGCGCCTGCGCGAGAGCGCGGTGCCGCTCGCGCAGGAGCTCGAGCTGGTGGACGCCTACCTCGCCATTTATCGCGCACGCATGGGTGCACGACTTACCTATCGTATCGCGGTGGCCGAAGGTCTCGGGCAGCTGAGGATTCCTTCGATGATGCTGCTGACGCTCGTCGAGAACGCGATCAAGCACGGTGTCAGCCCCCTGGTGGAAGGCGGCTTGATTCACGTGAGTGCCAGCTGTGAGCGCGATCGGCTGCTGCTCAAGGTGGCAGACTCGGGGCGTGGACTCGAGGCCCGGCATGGTCATGGCACGGGCCTGCCGAATATCCGCCAGCGGCTGCTATTGATGTATGGCGATGAGGCGGAGTTGACCCTGCGCGCCGCGGAGCCGCGCGGCATGGTCGCCAGCATTTACGTGCCGGCGTGCTGAAGAGGTCGCAAGTGCGGAGCGAGCTGCGTGCGGTGACCTGGCGGGCCATTCTCATCACCCAGAGCCTGGGCGCGCTGTTCGCCCTTTACCCTTGGCTGGAGCAGTGGCACAGGCCCGGTCAACCCTCATTGGTTGTAAGCCTGTTGAGTCAGTCGGTCATGGCCGGACTCGTTCTGATCGCGGCACTGGCCTGCGACGAGGCCGTGCGGCGCGGCGTGCAGGTGTGGCGTGCGTTTGCGATCGTAATGCTGTGCGCCTCCAGTACCAACGTAATCGGCCAGTGGGTCATCGCCTCCGGCGGCCGCTTTGAGAAGCCTGACGCGCTCGCAAGCTTGAGCGCCTTCATGGATGTCGCCACCTATTGGGGCACCGGCGTCATGGTGTACGTGAACCGCCGCAGCGCGCAGCGACTGCTGGGGCGAATTCGCACCGGGGAGCTGGATCGTGTGCGTGCCGAGCGGCGACTGACCGCCTCCCGGCTCGCAGCCGCCGAGGTCCAGATCGACCCGGCGGCGGTGCTGCGGGAACTCGCCGACGCGCGTGATCTGTACGCGAGCGGCCACGCGGGCGCCGAGGAGCGGATCGAGTCCCTCATCGCGCGACTTCGCGACAGTGTGGGGCGGAGCACGCCGTCCACGGGCGGAGCCATCACTTGAGTGCGACCGGAGCGGTGATCGCGGAGGACGAGCCGCTCGTGCGACAGGAGGTCCGCGAGACGCTCGCGCAGGTGTGGCCCGAGCTCAACATCCTGGCGGAGGTCGGAAACGGCCTAGAGGCGCTGGCGGCGCTCGATCGACTGCACCCCCGCGTAATTTTTCTCGACATCCAGATGCCGGGGCTGAGTGGCCTCGAGGTCGCACAGCGCCTCAACGGCCGAGCGCACGTGGTATTCATCACTGCCTTCGACCGCTATGCCGTCGCCGCTTTCGAACAGGGCGCGCTCGACTATGTGCTGAAGCCCATCTCCCGTGAGCGCATGCAAGTCACTGTGGAGCGGCTGCGTTCGCGGCTGGCCGGCCCACCCGCTGACCTGCATCGCATCGCCGAGCTGCTACGGGACATGGCGCCTGCGGAAGCCAAATACCTGAGGTGGCTCACGGTGCCTCACGGCGCGGAGCTCAGGGTCATTGCGGTAACGGAGATCTGCTACCTGCGCGCCGACCAGAAGTACACCACCGTGGTCGTGCCTGGAGGCACCTTCCTCCTGACATCGTCCCTGCGGCAGATCAAGGAGAAGCTCGATCCACAGATCTTCTGGCAGATTCACCGCGGCATAGTGGTCAATGTCGGCGCGATCGATCGGATCTACCGCAGTTTCCGCGGCACGCTGGAAGTCAAGGTCAAGGGGCGCGAAGAGCTGTTGCCGGTGAGCGGCCCGCACGCGCACCAATTCCGAGAATCGCACTAGAGACACAAGGGACTGCCGGAGTCACCGCCAAGGATTCGAGAGCAGCTGGAGCAATTGCAAACGGCCGCCGCTGGCACTCCATACGCGCTTGGGTAAATCCAGGTTGGATCGCAATGGGCGGCGGTCAGGTGCCTTGCTCCGAGGTTGACAGCATCGCTGTGCGCACGCGCTCGGGACGGAAAGGCGTCTGCCGCAGTCGGACACCGATCGCATCGAATACGGCGTTACCGATCACGGCCGCAGTCGGACAGGTCGAGGGCTCCCCCGCCCCGAGTGAGGGATATTCCGGCGAATTGTTCACCAGCACGACCTCGATGCTGTCCGGAATCTCCGCGAAGCGCAGGATCGGATAACCCGCCCAGTCACGGCTCGTGACGTGGGCCCGATCGAAGGTGACTTCCTCGTGCAGCGTGCGACTCAGGGACTGGATGATGTTGCCTTCGACCTGATTGCGCAGACCGTCCGGATTGACGACCAGGCCGCAGTCGTGCGCGACCACCACACGCTCGACCCGGATGGCGCCTCGCTTCGGGTCGACCGAGACGTCGGCGATGGTTGCCACCCGAGCACCGTCGCGATTCACCCAAGCGATACCCCGCCCCCTCGCGACCTGCGCCTTGAGAGGACCCTGCCCAGCGGCCGTCGGACGGCTCCTCCAGCCATACCTCTCGGCAGCGGCCTTCAGGACAGCCAGAGCACGCGGATCCTCCACGTGACTCATGCGGAAAGCCAGCGGGTCCTGACGGGCGGCCGCGGCGAGCTCATCGATGAACGATTCCATGGCGAATGTCGTCTCGAACTGTCCGGGAGAGCGCAGCCAGGCGGTGAGCAAGCCGACCCGTCCCTCGCAGTGGCCCATCACGTCGGCATTCGGGAAAGTGTATGCATAGGTGACCGACGGATCGCCGGAACCGGTCTCGCCGCACGCTTGGGGATTGCCGATGAGTGCGGCAGCGATCAAGTGCGTATCCTCGAGTGTGGGAACCCAGATGTGGTGCCGCCAGGCGATGACTCGGCCCTGCGCGTCAAGTCCACCGGTGAGATCCTGCACGATCGGCGGACCCTTCGGCTCCCAGCCATGTTCGTCCCAGCGCATCCACTGCACCCTCACGGGCCGGCCGACGATCTGGGACATGATGGCCGCATCCGCGACGACGTGATCGAGCCCATTACGACCGTAGCCGCCCGACGCCTCACACCAACGCAGCTCGAGCCGCTCGACAGGCATGCCGAGCACTTTAGCGATATCGCGCCGCGTCTGATGCGGCATCTGCGTGCCGGACCAGAAGATCGCCCGATCGGCTTTCACGTCGGCCACTGCACAGGAAGGCCCGATCGAGCCGTGCATTTGATACGGCGTCCGGTACGTGGCCTTCAGCGCACGGGTCGCACGCCCGAGCGCCGCATCAACCGAGCCATGGTTCGCGACCACGGTATCGCGGCCCGCTGTGTGTCGGACGGTTTCCCAGATCTGATCCATCTCGGGCAGACCGTTCCAGTCGGACCACTTGGCCTGCCCCGCGTCAGGTCCGGAAGGCTGGAGCGTCGAGCCGAGCTTCGCAGCCGCCTGGATTGCCGCCCATTCCGTCTCGGCCACCACGCCGAGGAAGTTCTCGCGCCGCAGCGTGCGAACGAAGCCGGGAATGCCGCGCAACCCGGACTCGTCCACGTCGCGCAATTGCGCACCCACTCCGTATGGGCGCACGACCCGACCGTGCAGCATGCCCGGCACGCGCACGTCCTGAACGTACGTGAATGCGCCGGTTACCTTGGCTGGAATATCCTTGCGGCGGATCGGGCGACCCACGACCGTGTAAGTGCTGGGATCCTTGGTGCGCACCCGAGGCGCGACTTTCATCGCGAAGCTCTCGCCGCTGGCGCCGATACTGAAATTCAAGCGCCGGCCGTCGACGAGCTCACCGTACGTGATCTTCTGATCGGGCACGCCGCTGACCTCGACGATGCCCTCGCGTACCCCCAGCCGGTCCGCGGGAACTTTGAAATGCTTGGCGGCAAGATCGAGCAGCACCGCCCTGCCGGCGGCCGCGGCGTGACGGATCTGCGGCCCGGCCATACGAATCGCAAGGCTGCCGTAACTAGGTCCCTGATCCACGGTCTCCGAGGTCGTACCCATCACCACGTCCAGACGCTCCACCGGAAAATCCAGCTCCTCGGCGGCGATCTGGGCCAGCGCCGTCTGCGTCCCGGTGCCGGTGTCCACCTTGCCGGTGAAGAGCGTCGCCCGATTGTCGGGATGTACCGCGAGCCACGCAGACAGCAGCCCCGCAGGAGGCGGTTCGAACGAGCTCGCGTGATCGGCCCCCGAGACGGTGGCGCCAGCACGCCCAGGCAGACTGAAGGCGATCACGAGTCCGCAGGACGACTGCAGGAAATGGCGCCGGGTGAGCCCGAGCCGTTCGCGTGTGTCGAGCCCGCTCATGAGGCACCGCCCTTCTTCGCGGCGCGCTCGACCGCGCGCACTATCCGCATGTGCGTCCCGCAACGGCACAGATTGCCGTTCAACGCTCGCTTGATTTCATCGCGCGTTGGATCGGGCTTGCGGGTGAGCAGAGCATGCGCCGACATGATGATGCCGCTGATGCAATAGCCGCACTGGGCAGCCTGCTCGTCGATGAACGCCTGCTGCAGGAGACCCGGACGTTCGAGGGTGCCGAGGCCCTCCAGAGTCGTGATATGGCCACTCCCCACAGCGGAGACCGGCGTGACGCAGGAGCGGATCGCGTTGCCGTCCAGCACCACCGTGCATGCCCCGCACTGCGCAAGTCCGCATCCGAACTTCGGGCCGTACAGCCCGAGACCGTCACGTAGCGCGTACAGAAGCATGCTGTCGGGCTCGGCCGAGACTTTGCAATCCTGGCCGTTCACGTGGAGCGTCAGGCTTTGCGGCATGAAAGTCTCCCTCTGGAGCAACCCAGAACATAAGATACACTACTGTGAATATTCGCTCGGCGCCGATTGTATTCGTCGGCGGCGGCCGACGCTGGATCGTTCAGCCTGCCGTGCTCCCGCCGATGATTCTCTCCTGGGCACTCCTCATCGTACCCCACCTGTTCGTGGTGCCCGGCATGGGTGCGGCATCGCGGGCTCAAAGACACCCAAACAGAATCTGGCGCGCCTCAAGAGTGCCGGAAGGCACTCGATCCTTGGGCTCCGCATGTCCGCCACCGCGCTGGTGTTGGCAAGAGAATACCCGGAGGCAGCGGCAAGCATCTACCGCTCCGCATCCGGTCTCCCGGGCCCAGCACTCGGAGATTTCCGCCTATTCCCATCGAAGGGCATGCACGGGACTCGTCCGCGCAAGTCGCAGCGTATGCAGGAAAACTGTTGTCCACGCAATCAGCAGCGCAATCGCGCTCGCAGCGACAAAATAGAGTGGGTTGAGCCAGATGTGACTGGCAAACCCCTGTAGCCAGCGTTGCAAGTAGTGATACGCCACGGGCCAGGCAATCACATCGGCGAGGAGCACGGGTAACGAAATCCGCCACAGCATGATCTTCAGGATATCAATCGTGTGCGCGCCGGATATCTTGCGAACAGCCACCTCCTTGGTGCGACGCTCGGAGGTGAACACCACGAGACCGTAAAGGCCCAAACAGCCGATCACAATCGCAACGATCACGAATACGCCAAACAGCGTACCTTGCTGTTGATCCGAGCGGTAAAGGTCCGAAAAGGCCCCAGTGAGAAACGTTCGTTGGATGGCCACCGTGGGTACAAAGGAACGCCAGGTCTGATCGATGAACTTCAGGGTCTGCGGAACACGTCCAGGACGCAACCGCACAGAGAAATTCATAGGCAGCTCTGGAATGTAAACATAGATCGTCGGTTCCACAGGTTCCCGCGCGCCCTGCGTCTTGGTGTCTCCAATGACCCCCACGATATGTACGCCGGATGCACCATCTGCCACAATTGTCTGACCAATCGCTGTCTGCGGCGTGAAGCCCAGCCTTCGGGCTCCGGCCACGTTGACCAGCACGTTTCCGCCCGTCTTTGAAAACCGATCGTCAGGCCGCGAAGATGACAGCAGGCGGCCGCTCACGAGAGGAATCCCATACACGCGCGGATAGTCCGGACCACTTATCACGCCATTGAGCGTGAACTTATACGGCTGTCCGGGCACCTCGATCGTTGCGACGTTTACGCCGGGCTGGAACGGCACGAATTCCGAGAGGCCCACTTCGGTCACGCTGGAATTCGCCCGCAGCGCCTGGGCGAATGCGTCTTGTTTCTCGCCCTTCAGCCTGTCGTTGCGAATGACGACGATATTGTCCCGGCGAAATCCCAGATCCATATCTCGCGAATAACTCACTTGACGGAAAACGACTATAACGGCAATACCAAGACCGATTGATACGGCAAATTGCGTCAGTACCAGAAGGTCGCGCAGTCCGACCGCGCTTCTGGAGCTTCCGGGTTTGGCCCGCAGCGAAGACACCGGACGAAGACTCGACAAAACCAGCGCAGGATAAGCGCCACTGATCAGCCCCGCACCGACCGCAACGCCTATGAGGATCAGGTTCAGCTTCCAGTCGCTCCAGTAATTGAGCGCTACCGACTGATGCAACAAAGCGTTGAACGCCGGCAGCAGAATCTCTGTCAACGCGCCCGCGCAGACCAGAGACAACAGCGCCAGCAATACAGCCTCGCTCAGAAACTGGACGCTCAGTTGTCCACGGGTTCCGCCCAAGACCTTGCGCACCCCGATTTCCCGCGCCCGGAGCTCGGCGCGCGCAGTGGCCAAGTTGATGAAATTGAAGCACGCGACGAGCAGAATCAGAATGCCGATGACGATCACGCCATAGAGCGTCTCCCAGCTTCCCGGAGGTTTGAGGTTGTTTTGCCACCGCGATGAGCTGAGATGAACCTCAGTGAACGGCGTGAGGTGAATTGCGTAGGCCTGGCTGCCCCGCCAAGCGATGCCCATCTTGCGCAGTACTCCCGTAACATTCTGGTCGAGAATACCGGGCATGGCCGCCAGGATGCTCTCCGGACTGACGGCCGGCGCCAAAGTTACATAGGTCACCGCCGGGGTGAAGAACCAGCTTTCCCTTAGACCAGGCGAAACCGGGTCCGCCAATGACTCGGTCGGAATGAGCACGTCCCCGGTCAACTGAGTGTTTTGCGGCAGGTCGCGCATGACACCCGTCACTCGCAACGAAACGATCCCACTTCGGCAACCGGCATCAGGATCGGGACAACTACCCGTGTCGGTGGTCAGCGTCCGCCCCAGCGGGTCCGTATTCCCGAAGTATTTCCTCGCTGCCGTCTCAGAGAGTACCACCGACTCAGGCTGGCTCAAGACCGTGTCAGGATTTCCTTCGATAAGCGGCAGGCGAATGATGCGGAAGAAGTTTGGATCGACGAAGTCGACTTTTTTCTCCAGGAACTGCCGATCGCCGTTGGCGAACGTCAGGGTCGTCGGCTGCAGCCGGGTCATTCCCGTGACCCCGGGAAGCTGATCGCGCATCGCCGTCCCCAGCGGATAAGAGCTGTCGGCGAAATGGAACGGAGGTCTTCCCGGCATCCGGGCGGTCAGTTCCACGCGGTAGAGGTCTTCGGTTCCGGGAATCCATTTGTCGTAAGACAGCTCGTTGCGTGCAAAAAGGATCACGAAAATCACGCACGTCAGCGCCACTGACAGCCCAATGACGTTTATGAGGCTGTAGAGTTTGTGGCGGACGAAACTCCTCGCGGTCATCATGAGGTAGTGTCGCAGCATGGCTGATTTACTCCTACCGACGTTCCTGGACGGGACCGATGCAAACCTCACGCAAGATGTCAGACCTTGCCAGATGGGGGCTTCGACCGCAAGCTCGGCCGGCCCTGCATACCGTCGTTCCCTATCCCCGATGCGAAGAGGGAAGCAGGGCTCCTCCACTCGACCGCTGGTCGCAGAGCAATCCCACCCCCCGTGCACACCCCCCGAATACCGACGTGCCGCCGGGCGGCAGGCTCGAGCGGATCATCCCCGGCCCCGGCTCCACTTCGGCAGTCGGTGGCAACGTGACAGCGCTCGCGTTGCCACGCTAGCAAAGTATCGTCCGCTGCGACACACGGTCGACTTCCGACTCGATCAACGTCTGCACGTTGCTCGGCGCGTTTCTTACCGCAGGCAGAACATAGCTCGCGTCGGCGTACTTGCTCGGGTACGGGAGCCTCAGGCCGAGAAGCGGTGCCCATCGGGTCACCACCGCCCCCGGGTCATCCAGTATCTCCGTGCAGTTGAGCCATCTCCCGTCCTTGTCGCATATCGCACCGATCGCAAGCCGCCGTGCGCCACAGGCCGCGATCTCCACGACGTTCACGGACTGTCCCCTGCCGCACATCAGCTGTCGTACGTCGACAAACTCCCGGAAATGCTCATTCGCGAACGCGTCGCCGAATCTGGTCACCAATTCCACCTCGAAGCACGGCCATTTTCGCAGAAACCTGTCGTAATTGAGCTCCTGCTCATTGGAGTTCTTCCGTACATTCCTGAAATGAGGCAGGTGTATGCCCCACAGGTCGTCGGCGAACTCGAGCGAAATTCCCTCCTGTTGCAGCCGATAGCCCCACTCCAGATCCTCCGCGCCCCATCCGGTGAAGGTCTCATCGAAATATAGCGAGTGCCTGGCGACAAGATCGCGGGGCACCGCCAACAGGGCTGTCCAGCACAATGACCAAGGAATGCTCCGCGCCGAATCCCACCTGGAATCGTTCCTCAGGCCTTCTCGGCAGTTTCGGGCAAGATAAGTATCTCGATAGTACGAGTACTCTCCCAGCTCCTCCGTAAGGACGTCCGTATACGCGCTGTAGTTCAGCATCTGGCATACGACTACGGCCCTCTTCCCTGACGGGTCGTGCTCCCCAATGAGCTTGCTCATGAATGAGCGCGGCAGGAGCATGTCCGAATCGAGCAGAAGGACTACCTCCCCGCTTGCATTGGCAAATCCTACGTTGCGGGCCCTTGATACGTTCCACGGTTCCCGAACCAGCACACACCGGACCTTGAGCCCCTCGGGAAGGGAGGACACGACCTTCAGGAGGGCTGCACTGTATTCGAGACTGACGATTACGATCTCGAGCTGGTCGGTGGCGGCATCCTGCTCCGCCAGTGACTGCAGAACACGCTCGATGTATGGAAGTCTGTTGAAGTATGGAATGACGACGCTGATTCGTGGTCTTGGTAGCATAACACTTGCTCCACCCTATCGTGCCCCAGCGAAGAGTCACCGTCCCGTGACTATGGGATTGCCAGATCGCGGCCGCCGTAGAGGCGTTCTGCGGTTATTCCCCGCGATCGACAGTAGTCGACGAATTCGTCGCTCTCCCGCAATTGAATGCTTTCCGAATCATATTCGAGTCCCATGATGTACCTGAGCCATGGTTCCTGACCCATTGCATACACGTATGCTCTCTCACATCGCAGACTCTCGATCACCCGTATCGCGCGCGCGCAATCACAGCCGGAGAGCCGGCGCGAGTTGTCGTTTCGTCCTGGGACCGGTTTCGTGAGCAACGGTCCATAAAGCCAGCTCAACGGGGCTCCTTGGCATTCCATTCCCAGGAACAGAGCATCGAGCCTTGCCGGCTCGGCACCGATGATGCGTCCCGCCACCCTGGCATATAGAGCGGGGTCCCAGCCATCCGAATCCGCCAGGAACAGCAGCCTTTTGCCGTTCGCCTCGAGGAAGATCGATTGCTTGCTGTATATGTCGAGGTCTGCGTGCTCGCCCATGAACGGCATGCTGACGATCCGGCCGCCGGGAAATGAAACCGCATCGAAGTAGTCCACGGAAATCACGTCGCGAAACCCCAGCTCCCGCAGCACGCCGCGCAGCGATGGGTCCGCAACATTTCCCCTATTGTTGAGCGGCACGACGATGCGTCCGACGCGCGGCCTGATCTGCAGCAGCATCTCGGCCGAGCAGTGATCCGGATGCCCGTGAGTGATAACGACATAGTCGATTCTCTTCGGCAGATCCTGAAGTCCGTACCTCGTACAGCGGGTTGCGCACCCCTCGTCCGCGGCTCCCGTGGCGAACATCGGATCGATGAGGACTGCCACATCCGGCGTCTGAACAAGCACGCAAGCGTGCCCGAAATAGCGTAGTCGCACCACGGTGCTCGCATCTTCAGTTCTCGCTCTTTCCGGAGGCGTCGGTGTGAACAGGTTCCCATACCCAGTGGCCATTCCACTCACCCCCAGTGCTCTCTCCAGGTCCGCAAACCCCATCGCCTCCGTTCTCGTCGAAAGCAGTACGTCGAGCGACGGGTCGGAGAACGATGCGCTGAACGTCATGACTCCGGCACTCCGTATTCGCGGCGTATTCAGGAAAAAGTGCCGGCTGCCATCCGTCGTTTCGTAGACGGATACTTCCTGGGCCCCCTTTCGTACATCCCTGCCAAACTCCTCGTACACGAGATCCTCCAATAGCTGCATTTTTGGATGGCTGTTGACGTCATACATCAACTCCACGAGCCCACCCAAGTCTTGCGGAAATCGGCCATACAGCTCATTCAGGCTGTAGCCATCCGCCTCCGCCTGAATGAGACCATCCAGCGATTTTACGTGCTCTGCCAGCGTCAGCAGCCTTCCCAGTACGGAGGCCGTTCTAACCAGCAGCTCTTGGATCGCACTCAAGTCGCTCGAAGCGAGCTGAACGAATGGACCCGAAAAGCATTCCTTCTCTGCGCTCGCGGCAATGTGCACCCGCGGATTCGTCAGAAATGCCTTCAGAAGAGGCAAGTAGCGAAACCGCAGGTTCAGGGCCAACTGCACCGGTGCCAGAAGATGGGCCCAGGCGTACCAACCGCATATCAGCGGCTCGACGACTGCCGTGGACTTCAGATACACGCCACGATCGGCACCGAGCCGCCGCTGTATGCTGTAAGATGACTCCGGCTCTTTCATGGCTTTCTACATACTCCCTCAGCCCGCCGATTTCGCCACGGCGACAATCGATGTCGTCGGCGAGCACGGCGCAGCGAAATCCGTGTTCCCGGAATATTTCGACCACCTGCAGAGCTCGGCTGAGAGATGCGAGAGACTGTCCTGTACGATCGACAAAGCCGCCGTGCCCAGCACCACATTCGACGGAGGAGCAGGCAGCTGCGCGAGCTGGAATATCGTCCTCGCAAACCGTTCCGGGTCTCCCGGCTGCTTGCCGTGGCTGTGAACGGTCTGCTTACGTCGCGCGCCAGCCGTGCCTGCATACGCCCCGATGGGAGTTCTGGTGATACGCAAAGATCTACCGGAGAATTCCGTCCGAAAAGGCCCCGGCTCCACAACCGTCACTTTGATGCCGAGCGGCTCCACTTCTCGGGCCAGGGCCTGCGACAGCCCTTCCAGGGCGAATTTTGTCGCGCTGTAGTAGCCCCCACCCGCCCGGCCGATCATTCCGGCCATCGATCCGACATTGATGATGTGACCCTTCCCTCGCGCACGCATGGCGGGCAGAACGCTCTGCGTGACGGCCACCAGTCCGAACACGTTTACGTCGAACATCCTGCGTACTTCTGCGCATTCCCCCTCCTCGATGGCGGCCAGGTACGCGTATCCGGCATTGTTCACCAGGACATCGATCCGCCCGTACCGCTGCATCGTCAGCTCCACAGCGTCGTCGATCTGCGGTTGGTCCGTTACGTCGAGTTGCAACGCGAGGGCGGTATCGACGTTGGCAGCTGCCAGCCTGGAGATGACGTGAGTATCTCTTGCGGTAAGCACGACCCTTTGCTTCTGCTCCAGGAGGAGCCTCCCGAGCGCAAACCCAAGCCCACTCGAGCATCCTGTGATGAACCAGACGGCGCTATCGGTGCACGTATCTAGCATGTGTATTGCCTCCATCGTCCCGATACTGACTCCGCGTATATCACTGCCATCAACCTTCATCCTATCTACAACTCTCCCACGTACACGCCGAGCTGTGGCAGCGCTGTCGTCGCGATGGCGCCCGGCGGGATCTGCGCATGCGCGTCACTGCCGGCACTTCGTACCGCACAGATGATCTCCGAGCGACGGGCGAGCTCCATGATGGTTGGTGCTTCGAACAGATCGTGCAGAGGTAGCTCAATCGTTGTCCGATCGGCCACACGCGCAATCACCTGAGTCGCCAGGAGAGAGTGTCCGCCGAGCTCGAAGAAGTTGTCGTGGATGCCCACCCGCTCCAGGTGCAGCACCTCCGCCCATACCTCCGCCAGCACCTGCTCGGT
>Ga0134125_10006732_pt1 | contig 12983 bp, 12 predicted proteins | sample KB31751_FD_96464 | JGI IMG/M metagenome (GOLD analysis project Ga0134125, IMG submission 96464) | Terrestrial soil microbial communities with excess Nitrogen fertilizer from Kellogg Biological Station, Michigan, USA - KB3-175-1 | ecosystem: Environmental > Terrestrial > Soil > Unclassified ... | reverse complement strand
GCCTCGACCAGTTTCCGCGAAAACTCCGACGAGAAATAGGTGTCGTTGGCCGCCACCAGCCAGGTCACCGGCACCCGCGCCTGTTTGCCGAAACTGGTCGCGGCGGCAAGCAGCGTATGCGGCGCGCAGATCCGGTTCTCGAAATCATTGGCATGGCCGCCTCGGCCGGGCGCGAAGGCAATGATCGCCGCGATCGCTTTGGGATCTTCGCCGGCGAGCGCCAGCGCCCCCCACCCGCCGGCGGAATGCCCAATCACAATCGCGGGATCAGGCCGGATGAAAGGCTGGCCGTGCAGGAACTCCAGCGCCAGCCGGATCTGGTCGGCCGTCGCGCGCCCAGAGCGAGCGTAGTCGGCCTCGTCGCAGCCGCCCTGATCCTCCAGATAGGCGCCCCCGGTTGGTGCGTGGCCAAGCCGTTCCGGCACCAGAACCGCGAAGCCACGGGCGACCAGGAAAGCCGCGAGCGCGCGGTATTCCGGCTGCGGCATTTGTGCGCGGCGCAACACGTTCTGGGTCGTGGCATGCGCGATGACCGCAAGGCGGAACGGACCCTCGCCGGGCGGGCGAAACAGCACGGCATGCGCCGCGCGGTCCCCTGCGGGTGTCGGCACCAGCCATTGCTGCTCGCGGTTGGGCTCCCCCTCGTCTCCCCCCGCGCCATAGGGAGGGCGCGGCAGCGGCGTCTGCCCGGCGAAGGTCGCCAGCACCAGCAGTGCAAAAACGGATTTCAGCCAACGCATGAGAGTTTTTGACCCCGCCCGACCTCTCCAACAAAAGAACTATCTCGCGCGAATCAACACCAGCGAATTTTGCGTTCAGTGGTCGCACGCGGCTGTCACGGAATAGCGGGGCAGCGGGATATGACGCCTTGCCGCCGTGCAGCACCGGAAGACGCCGCCCGCGGCGGTAGGCCTGTCCTTTTTCGGCACAGCCTCTCGAAAAACTGATGCAGAAAATCCACAGGTTAACCGATAATTAACGATAGACCTTGAAGGCCGCCCGCCGAGTTGCTTTGATTAGGTCCATGAGCACTACGCTAATCGAAGTTCGGCCGGCCAAGGCTGCGGATGCGTCCGCGGTAGCGTCCACCCATGACGAGGCTTGGCGGGCCGCCTATCAGGGCATCATCCCCGGCGCCGAGCTGGAAAAGCTGATCAACCGCCGCGGCCCGCAATGGTGGGATTCGGCCATCCGCAAGGGCAGCCGCGTCAGCGTGCTGGTGTTTGGCGAGAAGATCGCAGGCTATGCCAATTACGGCCGCAACCGTGCCCGCAGCCTGCACTTCGAAGGCGAAATCTACGAGCTGTACCTGCGTCCGGAATTCCAGGGCCTTGGCTTCGGCCGCCGCCTGTTCGCCGCCGCCAAGCGCGACCTCGCCCAGAGCAATCTGAAGAGCATGGTGGTCTGGGCGCTCTCGGACAACGATCCCGCTACGGAATTCTACCGCGCACTCGGCGGCCGCATGGTGGCGCGCTCCTCGGAGCGGTTCGGGCCGAAGTCGCTCGACAAGGTCGCGTTCGCCTGGACGAACTAGACGTTCTCCCAAGATCGTTGCTTGCAACCAATCGTCTTTGCCGGGCTTGACCCGGCAATCCATCCTTTGGAAACGCTGTCTCTCGAGATTGATGGATACGCGGGTCAAGCCCGCGTATGACGAGTGTACATCCGGCGAGCAAGAGAGCCCTTCATGCGCATCGACGCCATCCCTATCGGGATCGATCCCCCGCGCGAGGTCAACGTCATCATCGAGGTGCCGGTTGGCGGCGAGCCGATCAAATACGAGATGGACAAGGAGGCCGGCACGCTGGTGGTCGATCGCTTCCTCTACACCGCCATGCGCTATCCCGGGAATTACGGTTTCATCCCGCACACGCTCTCCAATGATGGCGACCCCTGCGACGTGCTGATCGCCAACACCCGGGCCATCGTGCCCGGCGCAGTCATGAGCGTGCGTCCTGTCGGCGTGCTCCTGATGGAGGACGAGGCCGGCGGCGACGAGAAGATCATCGCGGTGCCGTCGTCAAAGCTGACCCAGCGCTACGACAAGATCAGGACTTTCAGCGACCTCCCCGAGATCACGTTACAGCAGATCCAGCACTTCTTCGAGCACTACAAGGACCTCGAGCCCGGCAAATGGGTGAAGGTCTTGCGCTGGGGCTCCGCCGAAGACGCGCACCGGCTGATCGAGGAGGGGATCAAAAGGGCGAAGGGGAAGTGACGGCTGTCGTTCCGGGGCGCTCGCGCAGCGAGTGAATCCGGAACCTTGAGATTCCGGGCTCGCGCTTCGCGCGCCCCCGGAACGACGGAGTCAGACAGCCGGCCTCGGCAGCCCCGCGATCGCACAAGCCGCACGCAGCGTATTCACCAGCAGACACGCCACCGTCATCTGGCCGACGCCGCCGGGCACGGGCGTGATCGCGCCCGCGACATCCATGGCTTCGGAATAGGCGACATCGCCGACCAGCCGGGGCTTGCCGCCGTCGGGCGCGGGCAACCGGTTGATGCCGACATCGATCACGGTAGCGCCCGGCTTGATCCAGTCGCCGCGCACCATTTCGGGCTTGCCGACCGCGGCATAGACGAGATCGGCGCGCGCCGTGATCTTCGGCAGATCGCGCGAGCGCGAATGCGCGATCGTCACCGTCGCGTTCTCGTTTAACAGCAACTGCAGCAGCGGCCTGCCAACCAGGTTGGAGCGGCCGATCACGATCGCATTCAGGCCCTCGAGCGAGGGATGCACACTCTTGGTCAGGATGATGCAGCCGAGCGGCGTGCAGGGAGAGAGCGCGGCAAAACCGCCGGCCAGACGCCCGGCATTGTTCGGATGCAGGCCGTCGACGTCCTTGGCAGGATCGATGGCGTTGATGATGATCTCGGTGTGCAGCGATTTCGGCAACGGCAGCTGTACCAGGATGCCATGCACCGCCGGGTCGCGGTTGAGCCTTTCGATCAGCGCCAGCAGATCGGCTTGCGAAACATCGGCCGGCAGCTTGTGCTCGAAGGAAGCCATGCCGGCCTCCTGGGTCTGCTTGTGCTTGCTGCGCACATAGATTTCGCTCGCGGGGTCGTTGCCGACCAGCACCACGGCGAGGCCCGGCAGCAAATTGTGATCGCGCTTGACGCGCGCGACCTCGCTTGCGACGCGGGAGCGCAGTTCCGCCGCAATGGCCTTTCCGTCGATGATCTTCGCCGTCATTTCAGCCCTTCGTCTTTGCCGAGATCAAAATGCGCAGGGCCTCGCCAAGCCTCTTGGGATCGCCATCAACGGCGACCTGCTTGATGCGCGAGGTGGCGCCCGACAGAAGTCGCACGCTTGCCTTGGAGACGCCGAGCGACTTCGCCAGAAGCTCCGTCACCGCGCGGTTGGCCTCGCCGGCTTCGGCGATGGCGCGCACCCGCAGCTTCACCACACTGCGGCCGTTCGCAAGCGTCTCGATCCCGTCGATATCGTCCCGGCCGCCACGCGGCGTCACCCGCAGACTGACGCTGATTCCGGCGGGGGAGTATCGCCAGGGATCCACGCACGGCCTACGGGACGAAAGGCAGAACGTAGCCCTCTAGGTACATTTCAATGAGCAAGAGCAGAAGAAAGAGGATAATCGGCGATATGTCCAATCCACCCAGATCGGGAAGTATTCGCCGAATTGGGCGCAACGCCGGCTCGGTGATCTTGTAGAGAAACTCGGATACGGCCGCCACGAACTGGTTGCGCGTGTTGATCACGTTGAAGGCGACCAACCAGGAAAGAATCACCGCGGCTATGAGCAAGTACCTATAGAGATCTATGATGTAGATCAGGATAATTATGATGGGCTTCATTAGCGGAGAACTCGCGGTAATAGGGTCGCGGTATAGATGGGGTTAGATACCGGTTCCAACCGGCCCAAACAAGGGAAGCCGGCGGCCAAACGGGTGGAAGTCCGCAATTTCCGCCCTTGCCGGACCGCGTTTCCTGTCGGGCTTTTCTTGACTTGACACGGCTGCGGACTTAAATGGCCAGCACTGTCCGCCGCCTCCTCGCAGAGGCCGCCGCGGAGGGGCCATAGCTCAGCTGGGAGAGCGCGTCGTTCGCAATGACGAGGTCGGCGGTTCGATCCCGCCTGGCTCCACCACGCTTCGCCCTTCGGGCTACGCGTGGCGCAGCCGCGCGGAGCCCGGAGGGTGAAGGCGGAGGTCAGCTTCCGTCGCAGCACACTTTCTCCATCGTCATTCCGGGGCGCGCGTTAGCGCGAATCCGAAATCCATTTCTCCCCTCTCTCCTGCGGCGCCATGGATTCCGGGTCCATCGCTTCGCGATGTCCCGGAATGACGAGGTCGTTGGGTAGCCTCACCTGCCCGTAAACCTCGGCGTCCTTTTCTCCACAAAACTCGCGACGCCCTCGCGGAAATCGGCGCTGCGCAATGACAACATCATCTCGCGGTTGGCATCAATGGTGGCTTCGGCCAAGGTCTGGAACGGCACATCGTAGAGTTGCCGCTTGATGACAGCCATCGAGCTCGGAGAAACGAAATCGGCGAGGTCCCGCGCATACGCATGGGTCTCCTCACGCAGCTTCTCCGCAGGATAGAGCCGATTCACCAGGCCCATGCGTAGCGCTTCGTCGCTGGACACGCGGCGCGCGGACATGAGCAAGTCAAGTGCATTGGCGTGTCCGACAAGGCGCGGCAGCATCCAGGAGATGCCGTGCTCGGCGATCAGCCCGCGCCGCGCGAACGCGGTGGTGAAGACCGCGCCTTCCGCGGCAAAGCGCAAATCGCAATAGAGCGCGTGCACCAGCCCGATGCCGGCGGTTGCGCCGTTCAGCATGCCGATCACCGGTTTTGCAATCGACGGGATGTAGGCGTAGCGCGTCTGCCAGTCGCTCCTGCGGTTCATATCGAAGGGCGGAATGTTTTCCGCACGCCGCATGGCATCTGGATCGATGGCCTTGAGCGCCTCCATGTCGGCACCGGCGCAGAAGGCACGGCCGGCGCCAGTCAGCACAATGACGCGGACATTGTCGTCGTCCCTTGCGGCCATCATGGCGTCACGGACTTCGTGCTCCATCACCGATGTCCACGCATTCATGCGATCGGGTCGGTTGAGCGTGATGGTCGCGATCCTGTCGCTGACCTCATACAGAATCTGTTGATAGGCCATCATCTTCCTCCCGTCGCCTGTTGTCGCAAGCAAGCTTAAAACAGAAGAGCAAGCCTATCACATTGCACAATGTTGAAAGTCTTCCGCGCGGCGGAAAAAGCGTGGCGTGCGCTATTCGGCGGCCTATGCCAGCATCGTGGCCGGCGGGGCTTGCCGAGCCGTAGCTCGCGAAGCGAGCGAAGGCTGGTTGAGCCAGCCGCACATGAAGGCCTCGAGCCATGCGCGCTCGACCACGTCATGGATCGCGCGGCCCTTGAAATGTTTTTCACGCGGCTGCGCGCCGGGCAGGTCGGTGTTGCCGTGCGTGGTCCAGCAGCACATCATCCGGAAGGTCACGTCGGGGTGAAATTGCAGGCCAAACGCATTGGCCCACTGAAACGCCTGCATTGGGAAGTCATCGCCTTCGGCGAGCAATGTCGCGCCGTGCGGAAGTTCAAAACCTTCGCGATGCCAGTGATAGACCTCGGCCGGCCAGTCCGGGCACAGCGCGAGCCCGGCCTTTGCAGGTCGGATCGGGTAATAGCCGATCTGGGTCAGGCCCTGCGGGTGCGGCGCGACCCTAGTGCCGAGATGTTTCGCAAGCATCTGCGCACCGAGGCAGATACCAAGGAAGGGCCGCGCTTCCCTGAGCGGCACCTCGATCCAGTCGATCTCGCGGCGGATGTAATCGTCGCTGTCATTGGCGCTCATCGGCCCGCCCAAGATGACGGCCCCGGCATGCCCATCCAGCGTTTGCGGCAACACATCGCCGAACCGAGGCCGGCGGATGTCGAGGGGAAATCCGAGCGTCTGCAGCACGTTCCGGATGCGGCCGGGGGTGGAGCTCTCCTGGTGCAGCACAATCAGAACCGGCCGCAAAGGGTCCACCCTGGCAGCCGATCGCAGCGGGATGATGGGTTCGTGCCGTGTCATGACAACGGCAATGATAGCTTAACAGGGGTTAACATCGTGTGAGCCCGACCACACAGGTGGTCTCCCGGCAGGCCAGGCAACCGGCGGGGGCAACAGGAGGATTTTAGTGTTTGCGAAGCTGGAAACCACCGATGGCGGCCAGGATGAAGCTGCGCGGAAACAGCCGCAACAGGAGCGGCACGGCCTTGACTCCGAGACCGGGGATCACGGCGCGTTTGTCCGCCATCAGCCCGCGATAGCCCTGACGCGCGACCTCGGCGGACGAAACGTTCAGGATCGCGGAATCGTATCCAGGCCGAAATCCCGCCCGTAGTTGGAATTCGGTCGGCACCGGCCCCGGACACAGCGCCGTCACGCGCACGCCGTGAGGCTTCATTTCCTGGCGGAGCGCCTCGGTGAACGACAGGACGAAAGCCTTCGAGGCGTAGTACATCGCCATGCCCGGTCCGGGCAGGAAGCCCGCAATTGACGCGACATTGAGAATGCCGCCGCGGCACTTGATGATGCTCGGCGCAAAACGCAGCGTGAGGTCGGCGAGCGCTCGGATATTGAGGTCGATGATGCCGAGCTGTTCAGCGCGGTCGAGCTCGACCGCATGGCCGAACAGGCCGAACCCGGCATTGTTGATGAGGTACTCGACCTCCACGTCCGCCGCCTTGAGCGCCGCTTCGAGCTTGTCCGCGGCATCCGCACTCAGCAGATCGCAGGGGATCAGGATCGGCGCCTTGCCGCCGGCGGAGGTGATCTCACCCGCGATCGCTTCCAGGCGATCGGCCCGCCGCGCCGTCAGCGCCACGCGATGACCATTGGCTGCGAACACCCGCGCAAACTCGGTGCCGATGCCCGCTGAAGCACCGGTGATCAGCGTCACACGCTCGCTCACAGTTCAGAACTCTTTCAGAAATCTCCCAGAACCCTTGAGGTCACAGGGAATGCCGCGACGACCTCTCGACGAGAGCATAGGGCCACAGTCACACGCAACCCGTCTCGCGGACATGGCGATCTGCAGAAACGCGGATACTTCAGGATGTAATTGATGTGCGGGCGTTACTTGCGAAGATTAAAGTTTCGTCATGTGCAGTTCGCTGTTGCCCGAAGCCAAGCGGGATCTCGATCCATCCCAGGCTCATCGCACTTTAGCCAGCCGAAGGGGACGTCGATCGCCTTTCGGCGACGCGGTGCTTCAGCTCCAGCCGGTCGCGCGAGGAGACGCCGAGGAGATCGGCCGCACGCCAGACCACATTGTCCTCGAACTCGGTGACATTGCCATCGGCATAAACCAGCTCCCACATCATCTCGACGATGCGGAGCCGGCCCGCTTCATCGATCGATCGCATGATGACGCTGGTGAAGTGATAGAGATCAACCGCCTCGCCTTCCACCAGCGTGGCGGATGCGATGAGGTGATCGGCGGTGCCGCGGTCGAGCCCGAAACGGCTTTCGATCAGGCTGTGAAGCTTGCGCTTCTCTACCTCCGACGGCTCGCCGTCGAGCGAGACCACGTGGATCAACAGCGCCGTCGCCGCCAGCTGGTAGCCGGTATCATCAAAGCTGCGCGCGGGCGCGTGCGGGGAAACCACGTCGGCAATGAATTGGCGTAATCCGTCCAGCATCGCAATTCCTGTCGAATGAAACGGCCCAAGGTTACATCAAAACTTACATGCTTATATGGCTCGAAACGGGCACTGCGCAATCCAAGCGATTCCGCCGCACGCATTACCTTTGAGTAAGGTCCTTCGTCATTGCGAGGAGCGCTAGCGACGAAGCAATCCAGACTATCCCCGCGGATCCGGTATGGATTGCTTCGCTTCGCTCGCAATGACGGGAGACCTTACGGAATCTCGTACACCACCATCTTGTCGGCGATGCCGCGCAGCGCCGCGTGCTTCTGGATCGGCTTGATCGCCTCTTTTTCCAGGATCGTGGCGACCTCCGGCGCGTCATTGACCGGCGCAGTGATGTGAATCTCCTGCGAGGTCGAGAGCGATTGCACCCGCGCGGCGATATTGACGGTCTGGCCGAAATAATCCTGCCGCTCGTTAAGCATCACGGCAAGACAAGGGCCTTCGTGGATGCCGATCTTGACGACGAGATCCTTGCTGCCGCGACTGGTGTTGAGTCGCTCCATCGCGGCACGCATTTTCAATCCCGCGGCAAGCGCATGTTCGGGCTTGATGAACGTCGCCATCACGGCGTCGCCGATCGTCTTCACCACCGCGCCCTTCTCGGCCGCTATGATCTCGAGCAGCGCATGGAAATGCGCCCGCACGAGATCGAAGGCGGCGAGGTCGCCGACGCGCTCGTACAGGGCGGTCGAACCCTTCAGATCGGTGAACAGGAAGGTCAGCGAGGTGATCTTCAGCCGCTGGTCGAGATTGAGGTTATCGGCCTTGAAGACGTCGCGGAACGTCTGGTTGCTCAGCATCCGTTTCGCCGTGAGAATCGGTTTACGCTTGCCGATCATTTCGTGAAGCGTTTGGTCTGCAATCCAGACCGCGGGCAGCACGCGGACCCCCGCCTGGTTTTCCAGCGAAAGCCGCAACGGTCCCGGCCGCATCACCGTTGTGCCGGTCGGCGCCTGCAGCTTGTTGAAGACGATGGAAAACTGCTGGCGTTCCGTGGTCGGCTCACCCTGAATGTCAAAGAAATGCGCCGAATGCGTCACCGGCTCGAACACGATGATGAATTGGTTCGGCAGGTTCAGCGACAGGATGGCCTTCTCGCCGGGCGGTAATTCGAGGGCCTCCAGCGTCACCTCGTTGATCTGGCGCGAGAACATCTCTTCGTTGAGGTCGACGCCCGAACTCCAGAACATCTGCCGCACATATTCCCAGATCGGCAGCGTATTCGGATCGTGCGCACCGATGCGTCTCACCCGCGGGCTGACCGTGAAAGCGACCTCGACCATCTCGTCGACCGAAGCCTCGTAGCCGGCGGCGCAGAGCGCGCAATTATAATCGTCGTGACGAAGCGATTTCAGCGTCGAATGCGCATCGAGCACGCCGCCGCAGCCGGGGCACAGCACGTTCCAGCCCATGTCGAACAGGCCGAGCCGTGAGGCGTGCAGGAAGCCGGAAATGACTTTTTCCTCGTCCAGCCCGGTACGCGCGGAAAAATCGAGCACATTGATCCGGTTGAGGTCACGGTCCGCGCCGTTCGAAATCAAGCGCTGGATGGCATCGACGACGGCCGGGTCGGCCGTCTGCTTCAGAACTGCAAATTGGGCCTGTGTGTCGCTCATGACCCCTCACCAGATGGGATGCCGAATTGCCGCCCGCAATGCCGGCGGGCTCATTCTTTGGCACCCAATCGCCCGGAGCCAGGCCGAGCATAGCCATCACCGCGATGAGCTATCGCCTCAGCGCGGCTTGATGGCAAACATCGGCGAGCGATCGGGCTGCGTCGTCACCACGCCGACGGGCATGACCGGGCTTTTATCGACCAGCTCGACGCGGAACGTTCCGATCAGCCTGGCCAGCGCCAGCGTCGCCTCCACCTGCGCGAAATGCGCTCCGATGCAGATCCGCGGGCCGGCGCCGAATGGCAGATAGGCAAAGCGCTCGGGCGGCGGGTTGGGAGCCATGAAGCGCTGCGGGATGAAGGCATTGGGATCGCGCCACAGCTTCTCATGCCGGTGCAGGAGCCACGGCGCGATCAGGATCACGTCCCTGGCCTTCACCTGCATGCCAGCGACGGTGTCGGCGGCGTAGGCCGCGCGCGCGATCAGGAAGGCGGGCGGATAAAGCCGCATGGTCTCGTCGATGACCGCGCGGGTAAATTTCAGCCGCTCGAGCTCGAGCGCGCCGGCCGCGCCGTTCACTTCCGCCGCGATCTGATCCTGGGTCGCGGGGTCGAGCGCCAGCAGATACAGCGACCAGAACAGCGCGGTGGCCGTGGTCTCGTGACCGGCGAGGATCATGGTCGCAACCTCGTCGCCAAGCTGCGCGTCGGTAAATGCCTTGCCGGTCTCGGGGTCGCGCGCGGCCTCCATCAGCTCGAACAGGTCGCGCGGGGGCGCACCCTCCTGCTTGCCGGCCCCGCGGCGTTCCGCCATCAGCATCGCGATAAAGGCGGTCCACCGCTTGCGGAAACGCGCCCGGCGGAAGTCCTGCGGGGTCTTCCACCACAAGGGCAGCGCGAGATCCAGCAGATGCGGCCGCGCCAGCTTGTCACCGTATTCCATCACGAAATCGCGCAAGGTGGCGCCATGGCGTTCCATGCCGAACGAAAACATGGTGCGGCCGGCGATCTCCAGCGTCATGCGCTGCATCGTCTCGCGCAGGTCGACCGGCGCGCCCGTTTTGCCCTTCAGCGCCGCGATGGTTTCATCGACCACCGCAACCATATGCGGGACCAGCGACGAGACCGCGCGCGGGGTGAAAGCGGGCGCGAGCGTACGGCGCTGATGCTTCCAGGCGCGGCCCTCGGCGATCAAGAGGCCCTGGCCGAGCATCGGCCGCAGCACACGGAAGCCGGTCGGCGTGCGCGTGTAGTTCTCATAGTTATCGACCAGCACATGTTTGATCGTATCCGGCGTATTGAGGATGAAGCTGGAGCGGCCGAAGAAACGGCCCCGCAATACGTCCTCCTCATAGGCGCGCTGGCTCCAGGTCTCGATCGGGCTCTTGCCCATCACGCGCATGCGCTGAAGCGCGCCCATGGTTTCCGGCGCGCGCGGTGGGAAGGGCGGCACCAGCGGACTACGCATGACGGGCGGATCGTAGACTTCAGCAATGCTCATGCAACCCTCGTCCTGGCTGTAGCCCGGATAAGCGTGAGCGACATCCGGGGAAACAGACCCCGCATATCGCTCCGCTCATGCGGCTACGTCACTGCGTCCACGAAACCTAGCTAGTAAGTCAATTCCGCGACTGCAATCCTGTTTTCGGATGCGGGCCAGGCTCGCGCCACGATCCGTTCTTCGTTGAACAGACCGATGACGCTCCGGCCGATGTCGGCGGCCGGCAGCCGCAGTGTCGTCTGGGAGTCCGTCGGCACGCCACTTTTCACATCGGTAGGCTCCTTGCCGTCGAGCAGCACCACATCGCGCGGCAGGCCAAAATAGCCGCGCGGTCGCGACATCTGCACGATCGCGCCCGCGCCTGCATCGGCCTTGCCGAGCGGCTTCGCGGCGCGCAGATGCACGATGTCGGACGAGCGCGGAAAGGGTGAGCGGTAAAAATGCGTGATCGGCTGATCCTTCTGCGTCAGCACGATCTCGAGCGGCCAGGACGGATCGACCTGCGCCGGCCCCCAGTGTCCATTATCACCGGTTTGCGAGCTGTGAATGGCCGCGCCGATCCGCATCCCCGTATCGGGCGCGACACGGAACACCTCGACGCTGGCGCCGGCGACCGGACGGTTGGTCTGCACGCCGCCGGGCGTCGCCGTGACGAGCCCGCTCAATTTCACTTGAACCTCGGGCACGATCTCGAGACGGCTGGGCTCGCGGCCCGCAATGAACTTGAAGATCTCGCGGAAGGCACGCGGATGATATGCGGTCTCGCGATGATCGACCGGACCCAGCACGAGGTTGGTCGCGCCTTTCAGCGCCGGGCCCTCATAGGTGACATTGGTCGGCATGCCCGGTTTGCCGATAAAACGGCCATCGGGCTGCGCATATTTGTCGAGACCGTCGCTGCGCAACGTGAGGAACGCCGTGCCCGGCGTCACCTCGCTCTCGCCTTCGTTCAGGCTGCGCAGGAACGTCCCGCGGCCGTTGAATTCGTTGCCGGGATTGTCGTCCCAGGCGTAGACGCCGTGATTGGGGACGCCGCAGAGCACGGCATGACTGACATCGCCGCTGCCGCCCTTCTTGATGTAGCTCCGGATCGGATTGCCGCCACGCGAATTACCGACCAGCGCGACACGCGAGGCACCTGTCCTCTGCTTCAGCGCGGCGATCGCCTCGCCGAGCTCACGGCGCTGGTCCTCGGTCGAGGAGCGGTCAGCTTGCGCCACCCCGTCGTCGTTGCGCGCCAGCGGATCCGTGAAATTGATCGCGAACATCCGCTCGCGCGGCACGCCGTTCGATTCCATCCGCCACAGCGTGGTGATCCACAACGCGGCGTGGTCGCCGTTGCCGTACACGAACAGGATCGGCGGAATTTCATTTCCGCTCGATGCCGCCGGCGTTGTCTGGGCCATCGCTGGAAGCAGCAAATTACCGCTCAGCAGCGGCAGCGCCGAGGCGCCCTTCAGAAACGTCCGTCGCGACCAGCCCATCTCTCGATCCCCCATATTTTTCAACAACCTAGCCGGACTGCCTTGCCCTGAAAGCCCTGTCAAGCTCTGGACAGAGTACGACGTTCGCGGGCATCACTTTGAGCGATAAGGGAATCAAGCCATTTCAGGCCAAACGGAGCCGGATATGACCGAAGCGCCCAACCGCCCGCCCCTTTCCGCTGACGGCATCGCCGCGCCGCTGCGTCACCCCACTTTTCGGCGGATCTGGCTCGCAAGCCTGCTGTCCAATCTCGGCATCCTGATCCAGGGCGTCGGCGCAGCCTGGGCGATGACGCAGATGACGTCGTCGGCCGACAAGGTCGCGCTGGTGCAGACCGCCCTGATGATGCCCGTCATGCTGATCTCGATGCCGGCCGGCGCCATCGCCGACATGCATGACCGCCGCGTCGTGACCATGATCTCGCTCTCGATCGCGCTCGCCGGCGCGACCACGCTGACGGTGCTGACCTGGCTCGGCTGGCTCGTGCCGAACCTGCTGCTGACGCTGTGCTTTATCGTCGGCAGCGGCATGGCGCTGTTCGGGCCGGCCTGGCAATCCTCGGTCAGCGAGCAGGTGCCGACCGAGACGCTGCCGGCCGCGGTCGCGCTGAACGGCATCAGCTACAACATCGCCCGCAGCTTCGGCCCGGCGATCGGCGGCGTGATCGTCGCGGCCCTTGGCGCAGTGGCAGCCTTTGCACTCAAT
>Ga0134125_10006731_pt1 | contig 12983 bp, 11 predicted proteins | sample KB31751_FD_96464 | JGI IMG/M metagenome (GOLD analysis project Ga0134125, IMG submission 96464) | Terrestrial soil microbial communities with excess Nitrogen fertilizer from Kellogg Biological Station, Michigan, USA - KB3-175-1 | ecosystem: Environmental > Terrestrial > Soil > Unclassified ... | reverse complement strand
TCTGACCGATTTGGCCACCAAAAACTTTACTCCCAGGAAGAGCATAAAAACAAAACTGAACAACTCCATCACTGCTTTGATATAGCCCTTGGAGAAAAACGACGCAAATCCGGTGAACGCCACAAAGCAATAAACGACTTCCATGGCTGTGGCGCCCAGCCCAATCATCAAAGCCCAATAGAAACCTCGCCGGGCGCCTTCATTCATGATCGTCAGATTGATGGGTCCAACCGGCACCGACAGCAAGAGGCCGCTGACAAATCCGGTGAGGCCGGCAAGGAGCAAGTCTTTCAGCATACCGACGTCAGCCAGGCAAAGTTTGCTCCGGCGTTTCCTCATCTTCTTCCTCGATTTCATCATCGTCTTGCGAAGGAGACATTGAGATCCCCGTCTCGAAGTCCTCTGACGAAAATTCAGCCGGCATGCGGCTCGGCAGCTCACCGGCAATCGTGGCAGCCATCATAAGCTCCGGAACGAAAAATACATCGCTCATGCCTGCCGGGCTGTATGCGGCGGTGGCTCTAGTGATTAGTGTCTGCATGCAGTTCATCCTTGTTGAAATTTGTTCGACTATGTCGCGCCCCGGCGCGTTGCGGAGATCTCCTGCACGATCATACCGAACCTTTATAGAATTTGCGCAACTGTGTTTTTTCCGATTGGATTGCATCCGTATTTTTTCTAGAGGAAGCTTCATTTGGACTCACTAACGCGAAGGAACGGGAATGCTTTTCCGAACCAGGCGTCTTCTACTTAAGGAGACTGACCTATGCCCGAATCCGATTCCGAAAAAAGCCGCCGTCCGCAGGACAGGGACTTCACCGTCGATCGTTGGGAGCAGTACCCTTTCAGACGCCCTGACGATCCTTACGAAAATCGAACGGAAGGCCGCGAGGGCCAACCAGCGGAATCGCAATACAAGTATGAGGGATGGGAGGATAATGCGTTTCGCAATAAAGGGCGCTCTGAACAACCTGTCGAAGCGAACGATGCGAAAGTGCAGAGCGGCGCAGATACCCGACTTCCGTCTGAATTGGAGCGGCAGGTGAATGCCGCGATTGCCGCTCGTCCCGAGATCGATGCCGGCCGTATTCTGGCGAGGGTCGAGAATGGAGAGGTCGTGCTTTCGGGCTTCGTTCCGGACGAGCGCAGTAGAGATGCTGCCGGCCAAGCCGCATCGGACGCAAGCAGCGCCGCTCCCGTCCAGAATCGCCTGAAGGTCGAGGGCGCCCGAGAAAAGGGCCGTGGCTAACGGAGTCGAAGGAGCTTCGGTTTTTCTGCGGCTCGAAGCGAGCCTGAACTCTCTAGATCTCAGCGAGTTTGGCGCCCGGCTCCGAAACTTGACCATGCTCCCGGAACGTAATCGCGCACGCACGGATCTGTTCGCATATTGCCGCTAGCGTAGGAGCTACGGCATCCGGTGGACTGCCGTTAAAACGGTGGCTAACCGTTTTCAATTCTTTTGAAATTCCCCAGATGCCCGCGAAAATGGGCGCGTTCGGAAAACGGATGCGCAACCGGCGATTTATGTTTCCGGTATGAGTAAATGCGAACGGAGAGAATGCCGAAACACAAATAATATCGGCGCAAATGTCACCGTCTTCCTGTACCCTCCTGGCGGCCGCGGACGAAAGATGAGCGGCGTCGGCGCCGAACGATCGTAGCAGTCTGGCAAGCAGGAGCGCGCCGAGTTCATCCGCCCGGCCGAAAGCGGGAACGCAAACTACACGCACGTTCCCAACATTCGGCCACGAGTCATTCGAGCACTCTTCACAAGAAATCTCAAGGCCGATTTCCCGCAGACTCGAAAGGACGAAATCGAAGCGGTTGCGATCCAGCAGGCCTCTGTTGCGATCGCTTTCTGCAAGAGACAGCACCGGCATCAACGCTGAATCAAATGTTTCGGCCGCTGAATTCTTCCGGGAAAACTCCATGACCTGTTCACGCGCCGGTTCGAAATCGCGCCGCAGCAAACGCTGGTACACCCTTGCCTCTATGGAAAGAGAAGGCTCCTCCGAAAGCAGAATATAAATCGTGGATAAAAAAGGAAAATAGCGTCCCAGAACAACAATGCAGACCGTGAGCGGAATCGACACCAACAAGCCGATGGGTCCCCAAATCACGGTCCAGAACACGGCCGCGATCAGGATGGCCAGTTCGGAAACCCCTGTGTGAACGCCGTAAACCAGCGGCTCGATGGCATTCGTTGTGATGAGATCGAGAGTTACAAAGAGCCCGAGAACGGCGAGCGGAGGCCACCAGTCGGGTGACGCCGCGAACGCGACGAGGATCGGAATCGATGCGGCGGTGAACACTCCAACGTAAGGCACGAACCGGAAGGCACCGGCAATTACACCCCATAACAGAGCGTGTGGCAAACCAATCAACGCCAACCCGCCGGCTATGCAAACGCCGAAGCTGACGTTTACCATCAATTGAAGCCTCAGATAGCGGCTTACCCTGGTTGCCGCTTCCTCCAGCGCTTCGGATGTGACCCGAACTTGGTCTGCGCCGGCCAAGCGCAGTAGCCGGCTCCTGAGATTTTCGCGTCTAAGCAGCATGAACGAGGTAGCTGCCAGCGTGATTATTATCAGGCCCAACGGGCGAAGCGCTAGAAGCGAGTAATGTACGACTGTCGGGTAGTTTCCGCTCTTATCCACGACATGAACGGGAACCGGCGTCGAGCGTTTGCTCCTCGATAATGTTCCTGCAGCCGGCCTGTCCGGTGTTGCGTTACCAGGATGCGATTGGTCCAAATCACGGCCGAATTCTTCAACGTTTCGAATCGCGCGTCCGACAGCGCCGTTGGCCGTTCTCCTCAGGCGATCCACTTTCTGGCGAACGTTTTCGCGGTAACCAGGAAGATCGTTGGCCGTATCAACGAACTCGTTTCCGATTGTCCAGACAAACCCGGCGAGCACGGCGCCCAAAGCTAACAAAACCAGTAAAATTGCCAGCGGCCGCGGGACGTGTATTTTTTCGAAAGTGGCGACAACCGGAGTCAACAATACGGTAGCGAGCACCGCGAACACAATCGGAACGAATACGTCTCGCCCGAAGTAAAGGGCGAGAATTACTCCGGCCAGGATAATAATCGACGACCGGTTCGAGTTCTGATGCCGCTTGTGCGGGTGCGTAGCCATTTTGAAAAGCCCGTCACGTGCGGAGAAGGATCCCCGAACTCCACACCGCGCCCGGGCGCCGCCCGCGATGTGTCATGGACAACCCTATATAGAACGACGCAGATGGACTCCCACTGTTTCTACGCCGCACGCCCTCTATGCCGCCGCGCCCGTCAGGCTAGAATTTTTGCTATTTCATCGGCAAAAATGACATTGCCGGCTCATACCCGCTGTATGCGATCAGTCATTCAGCTTCGAATTTTCTTTCGGTTAGCGCGGGCGTGCTGCTTGGCGCCCAAACTGCTCCATCTTGTATGCGTGAACGGTACGAGAGTCTTATTAGAAACAAGACTGGAGGCAATATGCTGTATTGGGCTTTAGCGTTTCTTCTCATAGCGCTTATTGCGGGATTCCTTGGTTTTGGCGGAATTGCATTCGCGGCGGCGGGCATCGCGAAGATCCTGTTCGTTCTGTTCCTGATCCTATTCCTTATTGGGCTGTTCCTGCATATAGGCAGGCGCGGATCGACACTCTAAACCCACCGACGGGCGACAAAATGGGCGAGCCTTTCTCGAACAGGCTCGCCCATTTTTTATCAAATCAAACGAGTGCCCGCGAAGCCGCCTTGACTTCGCTCCGAATCCTCAATATGCTTCATAGGAATCGCTTACTGCAACGGTGACGACGCAGGTTCTTATAACGATTTCGAGAGGCCTATGAAGATCACGAGAAGAAGCGCCGTTGGCGCGCTTGCCGGCGCTATGTCCGCCCTGAAATTGCGTGGGGTTCAACCAGAGCCACCGCCCGGCATCGAAGCCCTAAGTGGCCCATTCCAGGGCAGCCGCGAATCTCTGAGTAAATACGAGATTCCCGAATGGTTTCACGACGCGAAGTTCGGCATTTGGGCGCACTGGGGTCCGCAGTCGGCGATCGAAGACGGCGATTGGTATGCGCGGAATATGTACATCGAGGGCAGCCCGCAATACAACTATCACGTGGAAACCTACGGGCATCCTTCGAAATTCGGATACAAAGACACGATTCCGCGCTGGAAGGCCGAACGCTTCGAACCACGGGAATTGATGAAGCTCTACAAGAAAGCCGGGGCGAAGTATTTCGTAAGCATGGGCGTACACCACGACAACTTCGATCTGTGGAATTCGAAATACCAGCAATGGAACGCAGCAGATATGGGGCCCAGGAAAGATATCGTGGGACTCTGGCGCAACGCTGCGCGCGATGAGGGGCTTAAATTCGGAGTTACCGAACATCTCTGGATTACGTACAAGTGGTTTTCAGTCAGCCATGGCCACGACGAGGCAGGACGCCTAGCCGGTGTTCCCTACGATGGCGCGAACCCGGCAAATTTCAGCCTTTACGTCGACTCCGACGATATCTGGGGCGACCATGATCTCGATTGGAGCGAGAGCGGCATTCCGGAGTGGTGGAAACGCCACTGGTACATGCGCATTAAGGATCTCGTCGACAAATACGAGCCCGATTTGCTTTATACAGATGGGGCGCTCCCCTTCGAAGATTACGGCTTGAGCCTGATTGCCCACCACTACAATGCGAACGCAAAGCGCAATGGTGGAAAGACGCAAGCCGTGTACACAAGCAAGCGCCAACTCGACGCATCCCGCGGCGTGTGCGTCCTCGATGTGGAGCGCGGCGTGGTCGACAAAATTTGGCCGCATCCCTGGCAGACGGACACCTGCATCGGCGACTGGCATTACAAGCGCGGCGTCAAATATAAAACTCCCAAGACTGTCGTTGACATGCTGGTGGATATTGTCAGCAGAAACGGGAATTTGCTGTTGAACTTCCCGCTTCCGGCAAGTGGCGCGTTGGATTTCGAAGAACTGAGCGTCCTATCCGGAATCACAAAATGGATGGGCGTCAATAGCGAAGCGATCTACGGCACGCGTCCCTGGAAGATTTTCGGTGAGGGGCCTGGAACGGAGGCATCCGCCAAGAAGTCGTCGTTCAACGAGAATCAACGGAAGGACCTGACGGATGCCGATGTCCGCTTTACAACGAAGGGCGACACGCTCTACGCATTCGTGATGGGCTGGCCGGAATATCAGGCCGTTATTCGGCCGCTAGCCACAAAAACCGAACTGAGGGTTGGGAAGATACAGAATGTCGAACTGATTGGCTTCAACGGCAAACTGGAATGGACGCAGGACGAATCGGGCCTGAAGATACTCGTTCCGCAACAGAAGCCTAGCGATCACGCCGTTGTCTTCAAGATCACGGGCGCGTGACGTAAACAAGCAGCGCCAACTCCCGGCCTGTTACTATATTTGTTCTTCAACAACAATGCGCCTTACCGCTCGGGCAAGCTTATTCGGACGGAGTGCGTGTCTATCCGCGCTTCTTTTGTTGTCGTTTTCGGCGATTGCTTCGGCCGCCGACTGGCTCACTTACGCGCACGATCCACAACGTAGCGGCTGGAGCTTCGAAGAAACCACGCTCACGCCGGCGAACGTCTCGCAGCTTGGCCTGAAGTGGAAAACGAAGCTCGAAAACAAATCGTATAGCCTTTCAGCGGTTACCGCGCCCGTCGTCGCAACCAAGGTTTCCACCGCTCACGGAGTCCGTTCGGTCGTCTACGTCGCCGGCATTCAGGGAAATGTCTTCGCCGTGGACGCCGAAACGGGCGAGGAATTATGGGAGCACACGTTCCGATATGTAGTGTCTCCGGGCAAGGGCGGATACCAGGGCACGTTTCTTTGTCCGAACGGAATCACGGCGACGCCTGTCATCGACAAGGAAACAAACACGCTTTACGTACTGGGCGGCGATGGCGCGCTGTACGGTCTCGATCTGGGCAGCGGGGAAGTTCGCTACGGCCCGGTCAATTTCGTCGCGCCCTTCGCCAAGAGCTGGAGCCTGAACATTCTAAACGGCGTTGTTTATACCGTTTTATCCCAAGGTTGTGGCAATGGACTCTCAGGCTTTTACGCGATTAACGTGCAAGACCCGCACCATCCGGTCATCCGCCAAATGCTGCTTTCAAACACCAATACGGCAGGGATCTGGGGAGCGGGCGGGGCGATTCTGGGAGATAACGGGCGCATCTACGGCTCGACAGCGGACGGCCACTTCAGCCCCGCCGCGGGCGACTACTCGAACAGTGTCGTTTCCGCATCTCTACCCGATCTGAACCTCGCCGACTACTATCTGCCGCCAAACTGGCGCTATCTTCAGAAGCGCGATCTCGACATGGGCTCGGCAAGTCCTGTCTATTTCGGATGGCAGAAGCGCAAACTGGTGGCGACGGGAACCAAAGAATCGATCGTCCGCCTTCTCGATGCCGGAGCGCTCGGCGGAGGCGATCACCAGACTCCGCTTTACACATCCCCACAACTCGGAAACGACAACGGCATCTGCTGCGAAGGTCTGGGTATTTGGGGAGCGCTTTCGACGGCTCGCGATGACGAAGGCCAGACCTGGCTGTTTGTTCCGATGGGCGGCCCTCCGTCGACGCACGCCCCCCGTTTTCCGATGACGAACGGAGACAACCCGCACGGCAGCATCATGGCGTTTAAGGTAGTGGCGAATCCGGAAACTCACGATCCGGTGCTAGAGCCGGCCTGGATTTCGGGAGATTTCAACATACCGGACCCGGTGATTATTGCAAACGGCATCGTATTCGCGCTCTCGACAGGCGAAAACGCCGTGCAGCACGGTAGCGAAAAGACGCGCCTGCTGAACACGCGTCCGGCCGTTCTGAAAGCTCTCGATTTAAAGACCGGCAAAGAGCTATACAATAGCGGAACCGCAATGGCGTCATGGGTGCATTTCAGCGGCCTGGCCCTTTCGGACGGGCAAGTCTTCGCGGTGGATCACGATTCGAACGTGTATTGCTTCGGGCTGCCCCCAAAGAAATGAACATCGCCTATTCGGACGCCCGCGGTTGTTGACGCCTGGCTCAATGTCATACACTCTCTGGAAACCTATGTTCGCAAAAATCAAATACGCCTGGCTCTCCGGTCCTCTCATGCTGGCCGCGGGCTTTCTTCTAATGACGTGTCCTTCGTTTGCGCTGGATAACGGCTTGGCGAAGACGCCGCCGATGGGATGGAACAGTTGGAACAAATTCGGATGCAATGTCAGTGAAGACCTTATCCGCCAAGCCGCTGACGCGCTCGTGTCGAGCGGCATGAAGGATGCGGGCTACCAGTACGTCGTTATCGACGATTGCTGGCAGGTCTCGCGCGATAAGGAAGGCAACATCGTGCCGGATGCGCAGCGCTTTCCGTCCGGCCTGGACAAGCTCGCCGATTACATTCATTCGAAGGGCTTGAAATTCGGCATTTACTCGGACGCAGGCACTGGAACGTGCCAAAACCGGCCCGGCAGCCGCGGTTATGAATTTCAGGACGCCCGGCAATACGCGGCGTGGGGAGTCGATTATCTGAAGTACGACTGGTGCAATCACAGCACACAAAACTCGGAAGCTTCGTACTCGCTGATGCGTGATGCTTTGGCAAAATCCGGCCGCCCTATTGTGTTTAGCCTGTGCGAGTGGGGCTCGACCAAACCATGGCTATGGGCGAAAGATGTAGGCAATCTTTGGCGAACGACAGGCGACATCGTTCCCAAGTGGAGTACAAACGAAAAAAATGACGGCCTTGGCGTCGTGGAAATTCTGGATCTCCAAGACGGATTGCAAACCTATGCAGGGCCGGGGCATTGGAACGACCCGGACATGCTTGAGGTCGGGAATCCCGGCATGTCCCCGACCGAGTATCGGTCGCATTTCATCATGTGGTGCATTCTCTCCGCTCCGCTGATGGCCGGCAACGACATCATGCACATGAGCAACGAGACTCGCGACATTCTTACGAATAAAGAAATGATCGCCGTCGATCAAGACCCGCTTGGCATCCAAGGCCACCGTGTTCGGAAGGATGGGGAGCAAGAGATCTGGTCGAAGCAGTTGAGCGACGGAAGCCGCGCGGTCGCCCTGCTTAACCGCGGCGCAAGCGAGCAGAACATGACCGCGAACTGGACCGATATCGGATATCCCGCGTCATTATCGGCACAGGTGCGCGATGTCTGGAACCACAAGGATCTGGGCAACAAGACCGGAAGCTTCTCGGCGAGCGTGCCCAGTCATGGGGTGGTGGTCATCAAGGTGAAGCCGTAAGGAGAGGCTTGCATGTGGCGCACGATTTATCATGCTGGCGGGCAATTTCCTGCCCGCTCAACCCTGGGCTGAAGCCCGCGCCACAAGGCCCGAAATCTGCCCGCAAGATATCCGAAGAGCGCCACGGTCAAGCTTCCGGACGCTTTGTGTTTTTGAAAAGCTTGTTCAGCCCGGTGATGGCGCGATCGACATCCTGTTCCGTCAGGATGTAAGGCGGCAGAAACCGTAACACGGTATCGTGCGTGCAATTGAACAACAGGCCTTCTTTCATGCCGTCAAGCACGAGTTGCTTTCCTGGAAAGTCGAGTTCTACGCCGATCATGAGACCAGGACCTCGAATTTCCTTGATGAACGAGTATTGCCGGGCAAGTTCAGTTAAGCGCATCCGGAAATAACCACCCACCTGAACGATCGACGGCAGCAGCTCATCCAAAATATCGAAGAACTCGAGAGCGACACGGCAGGCCAGCGGCCCGCCGCCATAGGTGGATCCATGCATTCCAGCCTTGATGGTGGAAGCCGCCCGTTCGTTCGCCGTGATCACCCCAAGCGGAATGCCGCAAGCCATCGGCTTCGCAGCCACCATGATGTCAGGCAGCACCGGTGGGTCGAGCAATTGGTAGGCGAAATAAGTACCCGGCCGGCCAACACCGCATTGGATTTCGTCGAACAGCAGAAGAGCGTCATGCCGATCGGCCAGTTCGCGAGCTTTGCGAACGAACGCCTCCGACATCGGGAAGATGCCGCCTTCGCCTTGAACGAATTCGAGCAGAATGCCGGCAGTGTTCTCGTTAACCACCTGCTCAAGCGCGGCAATGTCGTTCCGTGGAACAAATCGCGGGCCAGGCAGCAGAGGCTCAAAATCTTTGCGGTACTTCGGCTGACCCGTGACTGAAAGCGCGCCGAAGGTCCTTCCGTGAAATGAGCCTTCGAGAGACACGATTTCAAACTTCTCCGGGCTGATGGCGTGGCCGTGAGAACGAATCATCTTCAATCCGCCTTCCATCGCCTCGGCGCCTGAGTTACAAAAGAAGCTGCGCTGCAGACCGCTGGCTTTCGCGATTCGTTCGGCCAGCTTGCCCTGGTACTCGTGATAGTAGAGATTGGAGCAGTGAAGCAGCAGTCCAGCCTGCTGCCGGATCACTTTGGTGATTCGGGGATGTGCGTAACCGAGCGAATTGACACCGATGCCGCTGATGAGATCGAGGTAACGATTTCCCTCGATGTCATATACGTAGCAGCCCTTACCGCGGCGGAGGACAAGCGGATAGCGGGCATAGTTCTGAAGCAGATATTCCTGTTCGAGCTGTTTGATGTGCTCGGTGGAAGACACTTGTCCCAACTCCGTGGGTTGCGCAATAGACATACGTACATGATAGGAAATGGCGCCTCTGCCTTAGCGACCTGCGTTCAGGAAACCAAATATCGCCTTCTTAAATTCAGCAGGGCGCTCGATGTGCGGAATGTGTCCGCAGTCCGGAATGACGACCACGGCTCCATGCGGGATCTCTTTGGCGGCGGCCCGCGCCAGCTCGGCGATGTGTCCCATGCGCCCGCGAATTTCCGGCGTCGCGTATTTGCTGAACGGCGCTGTGTGATCTTGTTCGCCCACAACAACCAGTGTTGGCGGCTTCAGCAAGCGATATTCGTAGCGGACGGGCTGTTGATAAATCATTTGATACGCAAGCGCGGACGCCTTCGCCCATCGGGGATATCCGCCGCTCAACGTGACACGGATCTGGACGTCGGCCAGAGGCTCGTAGAGATCCGGCCGCGGCGCCGCGAAGTAATGAGCGTAGAAAGCGCGAATCTCTTCGGCATCCATCTTCTGGAGTTCGGCATCGTACAGCGTTTTGTCCGATTGAGCCGGGGCCAGAGTCCGATAATCTTCGAGGCCAATCGGGTCTTCCAGGATGAGCTGGCCAACTCTTTCGGGATACATTAGCGCGAAACGCACTGCCAGCATTCCTCCAGTGGAATGCCCGAGCACGACTGCCTTCGTGACATGCAGTGCGTCGAGCAAATGCGCAGTATTGGCGGCAAGGAGCTGAAAACTGTAGCGAATGGCGGGTTTCGAAGATTTCCCCCAGCCGATCTGATCCGGCGCAATCACGCGATACCCGGCCGCGCATAGTTCCCGTATGAGCGCGCCAAAGTAATATCCGCCGAAATTCTTGCCGTGCAGCAGCACCACAGTACGGCCATTTGCCGGATGAGCCGCGGGCGCATCCATGTAAGCCATCCGGACATCCTGTCCTTGAATTTGAAGCGGAAGGAAATGAACCGGATACGGATAGGGATACGACTCAAGAGCGATCCCCAGTGGCTGGAGCGCGGGCGTATCGTGCGGTGCGCTGAGTACGGCAGATTGCAATGTCAGGGCCAGAGCCAGCCCCATCGGCGCGAACTTCATACCCTTCATTCTCCTGAAACAACAGCGTACATGCGGGGGAGCCAGATCGCGGCTAACGTCTTTTACGGGGTTACCCTGCCGCCCGCTTTCGTGTTAGAGTCTGCCGGAGGAGGTAAAGACAATGGCTGGTCAAGTGAAGGCTGTCCCACAGGGATACCACACGCTCACATCCTATCTCGTGGTTCAGGACGCGAATCGCGCGATCGATTTCTACAAGCAGGCATTCGGCGCTCAGGAATTGATGAGAATGGCGGCGCCCGGAGGAAAAATCGGACACGCCGAATTGAAAATCGGCGATTCCATGATGATGCTCTCCGATGAAATGCCGGGCGGCGCGGGCGGCCGGTCGCCGCAGTCCCTCGGTGGATCGACTGCCAGCATGTTCCTCTACGTGGACGATGTCGACGCCACGTTCAACCAAGCCGTAAAGGCGGGCGCAAAAGCAGATACGCCGCCAGCGGATATGTTCTGGGGCGACCGATTCGGGCGGCTAACAGACCCGTTCGGGCACCTATGGGGCATTGCCACGCATATCGAAGATGTCGTTCCGCAGGAGATGGAAAAACGTATGAAGGCGGCGATGGCGCAGATGTCGCAATCGGCCGGGCAAAAAGGCGGATAAGCCGTACCGGGCGCCGGCAGTCGGCGCCCGAACAAAAACTCAGTTGCCCGTACCGGAGAGACGCACGGTTTGCGGGCTCGATGGAGAGTTGTTATTCAATAAAAGCGCGGCGGTTCGCATGCCGGTAGCGGTGGGCTGGAAAGTGAATTTGATGCCGCACGTGTGATACGCCGGAAGAGTCCCGCTGCACGTATCGCGGACGATTTGAAAGTCAGCGGGATTGGCGCCACCGACAGATGCAGGCGAAAAGGTTATTGGCTCGGTGCCGTTATTGTAGATGTAAACGGTCGCGGGACCGGTGGCTTGGCCAACGCGGCGCGTACCGAACATCCAACTTGTGTTTGAGAATTGGAGCGATTTGCCCTCGCCGACGCCTCCGACCTTTACAAAGTTATTGAAATTGAAGTCGTTGTCAAACTCAAGGAATGAGTTGCGCCCACCTACCGCGGTAGGAGTGAAATCGAAGCTCACGCTGCAGGTGTGATACGCAAACAGGACTCCGGTGCAAAGGTCCTTGATGATTTTGAAATCACCGTTATTCCCGAATTCGAAGTATATTTTCGAGAACGTCACCTTCCAGGGGCCGGTATTATAGATCCAGATCGTGCCGGGACCGCTGGTTTCACCTACCGGATGGCCGCTGAATGTCCAGTTATTTCTGGAAAACTGAAGCGATTGGTTCCGGGCGCTTCCAGAAAGCTGAATTATATGCGGGCCATCGGGAGTGTTATCGTACAAAACGACGGGTCCAGTGGTGTTCTTCTCTTCCATGGACGGAGCATAGCTAAGCTCGACACCACATGTCTGTCCCGGCGGCACTTCATCCGGGCAGGCGTGAGTGAAGAAGTCCTCGCGATTTTCCGAGACGACCTTTCTCAGCGACAGCGGCGCATTTCCGCCATTGCCAAGGTTTATCGTGATGTCGCTCTCCTGGTCAACGGGTGTAAGCGGAAACTTCACACTTTTCGGGAGCCCCTCCAATGCGGGCTGGCCACTCTGAGGCAGGCCGACAAAGGCAACCTGAACACTGGGGTTGCTATTTCCCATATCGTAGACAATCGCCCCGGCAACAGTGCCATTCCCACTGATCGCTAACGGCGCTTGACTGTCAACATTGATTTTTGACGGCAAGATGCTCTGACAGTCGATGATTGGAAAGTGCCCGCTTGTATTGCGGAGAAGCGGCAACTCGTCTCCGAAACCGAAGGAGAAGGCCGCAGCAGTGACCTCGCCTTCGTTATCGATTCCATACACGGCCCAAGGTGTCGTGTAAAGAGGAAAGGAAAGCGGGGTCGAACCCCCGTCTGAATGGTAGATCTGAAAATCCCCCCAGAGGACATAGTCCTTCGAGTCGTTGATGGCGGCGGTGCGGAAATCACCCTCCTGACAACACGCCCGCCAGGGAAAAACGCTGAAATTGCCCTGCGTATCTCGAACAACAGAATGCCATTGCGAATCGTCCTGGCTGTCCGTAGGTGGATGGATCACTCCGAGAAGATTCCCATTATCGCTAATAGCCCATAGCTCCAGCGCGTCTCCGGAGAACTGCGCCGGCGGATCAATCTGCAGAAACTTGCCGTCGGCGTTGCGAATGTATCCGTGTTCGATTCCGTTTACGTCGGTGAAAGTCCCTACAATCTGGCCGCTGTTGTTAATGCTTCGGGCGCTTGT
>Ga0134125_10006730_pt1 | contig 12986 bp, 10 predicted proteins | sample KB31751_FD_96464 | JGI IMG/M metagenome (GOLD analysis project Ga0134125, IMG submission 96464) | Terrestrial soil microbial communities with excess Nitrogen fertilizer from Kellogg Biological Station, Michigan, USA - KB3-175-1 | ecosystem: Environmental > Terrestrial > Soil > Unclassified ... | reverse complement strand
TCGGATTCTGGCGATGCATCTCTCGAATGCGCCGCTCCTCCGCCCTCTGCTCGGGTGTGCGAAATACAGGAATCTTGGTCGTTTCACTCATGAGTCACACCGGGGGACACGCCTCTATTTATGAATAGTTCCCACGCGGACATGCACTCCATCGCCAGTTCGAAGGCGTCCAGCACCTGCCCATTATGCTCAATGCTCTGCTTGACGCTGATTGAATTGGGAAGGGCTCCTACGCGTAGTCCGAACGTTCGACCCTTTAACTCGGGCTGCGCACCGGATTTCAGATTTCTGTTGGGAGCGAGGTGCTTAAGACCGTTGCACAGATCGGCACAAATGCGAAGGCAGATATGCTTATCTACGTAATCCTCGACGTCCGCTCGGAGAGAGGCGGGCGCAGACTTGTCGTTCTTGATCCAATCTTTGAGGTGGTGGCAGTTTTGAAAGAAAGCAAGGATGTCGTCGACGTAGAAATCGCTCACCATGTCGTGGTGGCGGCCCGAGTTCACATCCTGAAATCGGGTGTAGTATCGCCTAACCCTTTCCCATTGCTCATTGGCCCTTTCCATTGCTAACTCCATAGCGATTGCCTTCCAATATGACATGCCGCAATTCCCAATGTTCGGGCTTAAGTTAACTCGGCAACAGTTCCTTCACGGCTTCGCGCTCTTCCTGCAACTCCATTAGCGTCGCCTTGAATTTCTCCTGCCCGAACGCGTCCAGTTTCAGCCCTTCCACGACCTTCCAGGTTTTGCCGTCCGTGGTGCAGGGGTAACCGAACACGAGGCCGGCCGGAACGCCGTATTCGCCCCTGGAGATTACGGCGGCGCTCGTCCATTCGCCGGCGGCAGTGCCGCGCAGCCACGTCTTGACGTGGTCGATGGCCCCGTTGGCCGCGGACATGGCGCTGGAAAGGCCACGGGCCTTGATGACCGCGGCGCCGCGGCTCTGGCACTGCGGCACGAACGTCCCTTCGAGCCACGTACGGTCTGTAATGACCGCCGTGGCCGGTTTGCCGCCGATCTTCGCGTTCGTGAAATCGGGATACTGCGTGTTCGAGTGGTTGCCCCAAATGGTGACGTTGGTGACGGCGCTGTTGCCGACGCCGGCCTTCCTGGCCAATGCCGCCATGGCGCGATTGTGGTCGAGGCGCGTCATCGCGCTCCACCGCTCCGCGGGGATTTCCTTGCCGTTCGAATAAGCGACCAGGCAATTCGTATTGCACGGGTTGCCGACGATCAGGATGCGCACATCCGCGGCGGCCTTCTTGGCGATGGCCTGCCCCTGGCCGACGAAAATCTTGCCGTTCATGCCGAGCAGGTCCTTGCGTTCCATCCCTTGTTTGCGAGGGGCGGCGCCGACCAGGAGTGCGAAGTTGCAGCCGTCGAACGCCTTGCTCGCGTCGTCGGTCACGTCGATGGCCTCGAGCGTGGAAAAGCCGCAATCCTCGAGTTCCATGGCGACCCCTTCGAGGGCGCCGAGCGCCGGCGTGATTTCGAGAAGCTGCAGGCGAACCTTGGTCTCCGGCCCGAAGACTTCGCCGGAAGCGAGACGGGCGAGCATGGAATATGCCACCTGGCCGGCCGCGCCGGTCACCGCCACACGTACGGACTTGGACATGAGAAATCCTTCTTCGCGATTGCGGAACGATAACAACGTGAGGCTAAGTTAGCGGTCCGGGCGAGAATCGTCCGCGCGAAGTTGGCCGCAAGAAGCGAGGAGAATCCGGTCAGCCGCAAAAACGAGGAGGATTTCGTCAGCCGCAAAAAGGGTGCAAGAATCACAAACCGGAAGTGGATGAATTCTACTTTTGCGTGTTGGCGGCTTGGCGTGAGATCAACCGATTATCGGCCGACGCCGCCGGGGCGATCATCGTAAGTGTTGGGGCCAATGGCGGGGTCGTTCTCGATGGTGGTGAGGCGCGAGCGGCCGCGGCGTTCCTGTTCCTGAATGCTGTAAAGCGGATTGCCTTTTTCGTCGCGGGCGTCGGCCACGTCGCCGGACCGATTGCGGCGATACACTTCGCGCGGCCCTTCATAGCGCTGGCAAGCCGGCAGCACGAGCAACCCAAGCAGGATTAACTTTCGCATGGTTCCTTCCCCAGAACACCGGTCGCTTACGCTCACGACTCGCCAGCAACCATTATCGCACCCTGCAAGAGCGGGATCGCAATCCGAATCGCGAATGCCGGGGACCGGCCCGCGCACCGCTTCCACAATCCGCCCCGCTTGCCCAGTTCCCCACGAATCAGCGCCCCTTGAGCCTCACCAACCTCCCCGATAGCATAATCTGCGACCTTCCCTGCAAACCGTTCCGCCAACCCGTCGAGCACCTTCGCCTCGTGGTTGGGACTCGTCCCTTCGACGACCGCGGAGGTTTACCGATGTTTGGCCGAAAAAGCCAGTCCTACGCCTATCCCGACGACATCTTCGACAGCACCCGCATGTCGTTCGGGGATCACATCGAGGAACTGCGGGCGCGGATGATCCTCGCCATCTATGGCCTGCTCGTCTGCCTCGTCATCGGCTTCATCCTCGACGCCATCGGCTCGGCTGTCGGAAACAAGAACATCGGCATCGGCAAGCCGATGATCGAGATCATCACCGACCCGGTGGAGACGCAAGTCCGCGACTTTTACTATCGCCGGGCCATCAAGCAAAACGAAGAGAAGCTCCAGGGCCTGGAAGGCACGGAGGAAGCGGAAATCGCCCGCATTCGCAAGAAGCTCAAGGACGGCGGCGACTCGCTGGAAGTGTTGACTTCCGAGGAACGGCAGAAGTTGCTTGGCGCTCCGCAGGAGATGCCGGTGGAAATCGATGCGGAGGCGTTCGTTCCCGCGTTTGGTCCGCTCAAGGAAGGGGCGCCCAAAAGAATCGCCACCAAGATTCTCGTTTACCCGGCGTACGTCAGTTCGCTCAGCGACCAGGGGCAAGTGCTTCTCGGCAGCAAGAAGTACATGGCCACGCTCAGCGCCCAGGAAGCGTTCGTGGTTTACTTCAAGGTGTCGATCATCTGCGGGCTGATTTTGGCGAGCCCGTGGATTCTCTTCCAGTTCTGGGCATTCGTCGGCGCCGGGCTCTATCCGCACGAAAGGAAAGTCGTCTATGCCATGTTCTGGCCGAGCACCATTCTCTTCCTGACCGGGGTGCTGTTGTGCCAGTTCTTCGTGCTGCCGGGGGCCGTCAAGGCCTTGCTCAAGTTCAACGAATGGCTCGGCTTCGACCCGGACATTCGACTGAACGAATGGCTCGGACTGGCTTTAATCTTGCCGCTGGTCTTCGGCATCTCGTTCCAGACGCCGCTGGTCATGATCGCCCTGAACCGGGTCGGCATGTTCACCGCGATCGATTACATGAACAAGTGGCGGTACGCCTGCTTCATCCTGGCCATCTTCGCGGCGCTGGTCACGCCGACGCCGGACGTGGTGACCATGATGTACCTGTTCGTGCCGATGTTCGGGCTCTACCTGCTCGGCATCGTCTTCTGCTATTATTTCCCCGGGTCGCTCTCCGTTCCGGATGAGGAAGAAACCCCGGTGGAAGAAATCGCCGTTTAAGAGAACACCAAGCTCACCCGTGGCAACGGGTGGGCGCTCATCCCATGATGTTCCCCGATGCGAGTCCGCGCGTGTTCCTGGTGGGGGCCGGTCCCGGCAACCCCGGCCTGCTCACGCTCCGCGCCGCCGAGGTGCTCGCCCAGGCCGACATGGTCCTTTACGATCAACTGGTTCCCGAACGCATTCTCGATTACGTCAACCCGGCGGCGGAGCGCATGTGCGTTCGCGAGCTGCCCGGCCAGCATCCCGACAAGTATCCGCACATTCACACGCTCTTGATCGAACGCGCCCGCGCCGGGCAAAAGATCGTGCGGCTTAAAGGGGGCGATCCGCTGATCTTCGGGCGCGGCGGGGAAGAGGCCGAAGCGCTGCGGAAAGCCGGCGTTCCTTATGAGATCGTTCCTGGAGTGACGGCGGCCATCGCGGCCGGGGCATTCCTGGAAGTGCCACTCACCCACCGCAACTATTCGAGCGCGGTGGCGTTCGTCACTGGCCATGAGTTGCCGAACAAGCCGGGCAACCCGCTCGACTGGAAAGCCCTCGCCGCGTTCCCCGGCACGCTCTGCATCTACATGGGCGTCGCCAAGTTGCCAGTGATCGTCGACGAACTTTTGAAGAACGGCAAGGATCCGGCCACGCCGGCGTGCATCGTGGAACGGGCCAGCACCGGCGAACAGCGGACCATCAATGCGCCCCTCGCGGAGCTAGAGGAAGCGCGGCGGAATGCCGGCCTGGAGTCGCCGGGGCTCATTGCCATCGGCGCCGCGGTGGCGCATCGGCCCGCGCAATCGTGGTGGGAATCCCGGCCGCTGTTCGGGCAGCGCGTGCTGGTGGCGCGGCCCGCGCATCAGGCTGCTGGGGCCATTCGGAAACTGGAACAACTCGGCGCCGTCGTTCATCATTTGCCGGCCGTGGAAATCCGCGAACCCGCCGACCCCGCCCCGCTCGATCGCGCCCTGGCCCAACTCCCGGGTGGCTGGAACTGGGTCGTGTTCACGAGCGTCAACGGCGTGCATGGCTTCCTTCGCCGCATCGAAACGCTCGGCGGCGACCTCCGCTGGCTCGGTTCCGCCAAACTCGCTGCCATCGGCCCCAAGACCGCCGAAGCATTGGCCGAGTACCATCTCAAAGCCGACGTGGTGCCGACCACGTTCAACTCCGAGGGGCTGGCGGCGGCATTGGTTCCCTGCGTCGCCAACAAGCGGGTGCTCCTGGCGCGCGCCAATCGCGGCCGCGACCTCCTCCGCGAACAACTGACGGACGTCGCCGCGATCGTCGAACAAGTCACCGTTTACGATCAGGTCGATGCCCTGGAAGCGGATACGGCGATCCTGGATCATCTTCGCCGCGGCGAGATTCACTTCGTCGCGCTCTCCAGTTCGAAGATTGCCGAGAACCTGCTGCGCTTCTTCGACGAGACGATCCGCGGCCGCATCGACCGCGGCGAGATTCGCCTGGTCGCGATCAGCCCGGAAACGGGCCGCGCGATTCGGGCGTTGGGCTATCCCGTCGCCGCCGAAGCGACCGAGTTTACCAGCGACGGATTAATCGATGCCGTCGTGAAGTTGGCGAGAATTGCTGATTAGCCGCGAGGCGAAGCCGAGCGCTCGGCTCACTTCAGATCGCGGCTGGCGTTCCAGGCGGCATAGCCGACGGCCGCGGAGGCCAGAATGCCGAACACATCCACGACCGTGAAGGGATTGTCCTTGCCGCCGCTGAAGATGCGCACGCCCACGATGTCGAGCAAGAAGAGCAGCAGCATCAAGGCAGCGGTGCCGAGCGCCCCGTAACAGAGCCCTTTTTCCATGGACCGACCTCTCCGCGGCGCCAATCGCAGCACAGTTCGCATGTTGGCCGTAAAGATAGGGAGAATACCGCTTGCGTCAGCGCGATGCGAACCAAATCTGTCGAAGTTCGGTGAATTCTAGCGTTCGGGAAGCGGGCCGCAACGCGGCTCCGGCCCGCTTTGCAGCTCGCCCAGTCGAGCCTCCCCCACGCCCGGCACAACCGGCAAGACCGGCACAGGTTCTCATTCGCCGAGCGGCTTGATCTGAATGCGGCGGAATGCGACCGGGTCGTTGTGGCCGGCGAATCCGAAGTGCCCGCGCGAGCGATCCTTGCCCGGATGCTCCTGGTTGTCCTTGAACTTGGTCACCTTGGTTAAGTCCGCGTCGAGGATGCGCGTGCCGTTCAACTCGATGCTTAGCCGGGGCCCCTTGGCGGTCGCTTCGATGAAGTTCCATTCGCCGGTGGGCCGGAGGTAGCCGCGGTGAGCGGCGACCATGCCGTACGCCGAGCCGTTGAATTGCCGCGGATCGAGCTTGGCATACTTCGCGGCTCCGTCGTCCAGGATTTGCACTTCGCACATGGCTTGAGTGGCGACGTGGGCCTTGCCGCCGGGCGAACGGATCGCGAGGCCATTGTTACCGCCAGCCGGCAACTTGTACTCCAGCCGCACCGAGAAGTCGGCGTACTCCGCCTTGGTGTAAATGTTGCCGCCCTTGCCTTTCTTGCAAACGATCGCGCCATCGACGATGTCGTATTGATCCGTGGGGCCGTCCCACCCTTCGAAGTCCTTGCCGTTGAAGATGTCGCTGAAGCCGGAGGCACTGTTGCGCAAGATGTCGTTGGCCTCGGCCGCGGGAATGGAGCGAACGAACAGGTTCCGCCAGCGGATTTCGCCCCCGTGCGTTTGCAAAAGAACCTTCCCTTTCGCGGGGATCGGCGGCAGCGGATCGAGTTTCGCGAGTTTGCCCCAGTAGTTCTCCATGCGGGCGTGATCGACGACCTTTTTGCCGTTCAAGAAAACGGTGGTCCGTTCGCCGACCTGAAGGATACGGAAACTGTTCCATTGGCCGAACGGTTTGTCGGCCAGCACGAGCGGGTCGCGGCCTGGCGAATCGGGGGCGTTATTGAAGAGCCCGCCGGAACCGAGGTGCGGCCGCCGCGTCGGATTCTTCGGATTGAACTTTTGGTTCACGTCCCAGATTTGTACCTGCGGCGTGTTGCGGAGATAGATGCCGCTATCGGCGCCGGCCACGGTCTTGTATTCGAGCCGCAATTCGATGTCGCCGTAATCCTGGTCGGTGGCGAGGTAAGCCCCATGGCCATCGTTGACGAGTTCGCCGCTTTGAACGCTCCAGTGCTTCTTGGCGTCGTCGTTCCATGCGGCCAGCAACTTCTCGCGTTCCTCGGTGCTGAGCTTGGCGAGGGCCGCGGGCGACGCTCCCTTGCCGTGGATGGCCCAGCCGTGCCAACCGGAGAGATCGGTTCCGTTAAAAAGGGCCGTAAAGCCCGTGGGCGGGTCCGCGGCCCGGGCTTGCGATGTGAGGAATCCGATGACCAGGGCAGCGAGCGGGCGGAGGAGCATGAGAGAGTCCGGGCAAGGGAGTTGAAGGTTGCAAGCCGATTACTTGGGCGACTCCAGTTCTCGCCACCAGTCCGGGGCGCGCAGCCACATCGGGCCGAATGCGGTTGGAGCGATTCCCGTGTCGTCCGTCCATTTATTTTTACGCGTCAACCGCTGAAGGCGATGAAAATCGCGCCGCGGCATCAGTGCGAATGAAAGCGTTTCGACGCTCGCCAATTGTTGAAGCACAGTAACGGCAACTTCCGCGGCGCGGCACCCTTCCGCATGCGCGGCCGCAAATGTAACGGAAAGGAGTTGGTGGCCGAAAGGAAGGGAATCGTCCGAGAAGTTCTTCAGGGTTCGCATTGCGACCGCAATGCGGTGCTTATCTAACTCAGCATGCGCCGCGGACTGCTCCGCCGCTTCAACGAGGTCGATAAAGGCGGCTCGCACGAGCGGATCGAGCGGTGCACTTCCACCATCGATGAGGGGTAAGATTCGCCGCGCACAGCGTGCGGCATACGCGATCCGGCCCCATCGGGTTAATTTGGCGATTTCCCCCGCGGTAGGAACCAGCGGCCGATCGCTACTTTTGCGGCGAAGCTTCCTGCGCTGCTCGCGTTGGTCAAACCCGATCGGCGGCTGCCCCGAAGCGACGATCCACTCGTCCGCAACCAACGGAACGACCGGCGTCGGGAGCGCGACGACACCGCCTTTGATGAGCACCCGTCGATGGGGAGATGCAGTGATGTTCTCCTCGACGCGGGGGAACGCCGTTAAATCTTGGGGGTCGCGGTTCGGAATCATCGCTGATACTCGATTCGTACGTATTCTCGGGCAACGACTCGGCCTTCGGTTCCTTGCCACGTCTTGAATTCGGACACCAGGCGGATTTCGTAATCGCCGAGCGCCGGAAACTGGAGCGGCCGCAGCGGCCATGCGACATTCAAGACAGCACCCGGCGAACGGAAAACAACCGGATCGAACTCATAGATAGCATATGCCGGTGCATGTTGAATTCGGATGTTCGAGCAACTTCGATCGAGAGACGGCGAGTGCCGACAACGCCGTTGGTGAGATAAAGCCGCGAGTACAACCAGAGTTCCGGGAACTCCGGGGCTTCCGTCCCTGGCGGAACTGCGTAGGTGAATCCGACGCCTTCCAAATCGCGATGCGTTCGCGGACCGGCCGGTTCTTGCCAGACGGCATTCAGGCAAGCCACGAAATGTTGAACGTGGAACCTGGGGCGAGCCATGGAACCATCCTCGACTCAATTGAATTTACGTTACCCCTTTCTAACCGTCGCTGCAACCGATGACCTGTCGCGGAGCGAATCCGGGGCTTTCACCCTATCGTCCCTGGTGTAAACTGGTGGCATGGTTCGCCTCATTCTGCCGGCTGTTTTCCTCGCCCTGATGCCTGCCGCGGCAATCGCCCAGCAGACGGACCGGCGGGCCCGCGACGAACCCGAAATCGTCGTCGAGGCCGGCGGCCGCGTCGGCACCGCCGATGCCTTGCTTTTCTCCCCGGATGGCCGCTTTCTGCTCGCCGGCGGCGACGATAAAGTCGTGCGCGTCTGGCCGCATGCCGCTGCCGGGCTGGATACCAATGGTCAAACGCTACGCTGGCGCGCCTGGCGCGAGCAGCGCGGCGGCATCAAGGCCGTGGCCATTTCGCCGGACGGGAAGCGCGTCGCCCTCGGCGGCTATGGCATGAAGCCGAGCACCGTGGCCATCGTCGATCGCGAGACCGGCGAACCGCTCGGCCTCACCTGGCCGCGCTCGCGTCCCGGCATCGATTCCTTCGGCACCGTCACCGCCATCGCGTTCCATCCGGACGGCAAGCGGATCGGTTTCGGCACCGCCGACGGCAGCTTGTGGACATGGGAGCCTGAATCGCTGGAAAAGCCCGATCGCGACGGCCGGCCCTCGAACTTGCCCCTCTGGGCCGGCAAGCATACGCCGCGCCGCGACTTCGCGGGAAAGCTTGCCGAGTTCAACTTCCCGCGGCTCGTGTTCTTTCGCGATGCGAATACGCTTGTGTCGCTGGCTCAGAGCGGCGAAATACTCTCCTGCGATCTGAAGCAGAAACTCGGCAACTCGCCGAGCGAACCATCGCCGGCCAGGCCGCTGTTCAATGTCAACGACGGTCTCAAGGACGTTTACACGGTCTATCGCGCTGCCTTGCTTAAGGGCAAATTGGCGATCGCTCAGGATGGCCCGCGGGTTCTCTTGTTTTCCCTCGACCGCAGCGTCAACGCGATACTGCTCGATAAGGATGAGTTCCCACGAAGCATCGCCTGGGCGGCGGATGGCCGGCTTGCCGTCGGTATCGGTTCGCCGTTGCCCGCCGAAGGCGGCAAGCCGCGTTTCTTCGCCGAAGGGAACGATCGCATCCACGCCTATCAAGGCCCATTCACCGGGACGCAACCGAAGCCGCAAGTGATTCCCCATCGCGGCCCGGCCGAGGCGTTGGCCTTCCATCCCTTGGAGAATCGCCTGGCCATCGCCGGCGGCGATGCGGATGAAATCACGCTTGTCGATCTCGGCAAACCGGAGAAGCCATTGAGCGTGATCCGCGGGGCCGGCCGCCGCATCTGGGGCGTCAGCCTCACCGAGGACGCATCCATTCTTGGCGTGCAGACCGAGCGCGACGCCGCCAGCCGCGACCCGAACCGCAAGGGAACTGGCCCGTGGTCGCGCTTCGAACTCAACCGCCTGCTGCCGACCAACGACGCTTCGCAGAAGTGGGTCGAGCCGCTGGCCGAAGCCGATGGCTGGAGCATCGAGCCGAGCGCCGATCGCTTTGTCTGGCATGCCGTGTTGAAGAAAGATGGCATCCGCCACAAGCTGCCGCTCGACCGGGCTCGCGATCAGGCCCCGAGTTGCTTCACGTTCCTTCCCGCGAAGGGAACGAATCCCACCCGCGTTCTCGTCGGCCATTACTACGGTTGTTCGCTGTTCGAACTGACTCCGGAGCGCGCGACGCTGGCTAAGCTATACACCGGCCACGCCGGCGAAGTGCATTGCCTGGCCGCGGCCAAGGACCAGAAGTGGTTCGTCAGCGGCGGGGCCGATCATACCGTCGCGGCGTGGAGCCTGGCCGACTGGCCTTCGCAAGCCGGGCTCGGAGCTGCATTCGCGGCAAAAGGCGAAGCGATCCAGGTCGCCGCCGTGGACACCGGTTCCCCGGGATGGGAAGCGGGCCTGCGAACCGGCGACGCCCTCGATCTCCTGGCCGTGAACGGCCGACTGGTGTTCGACCGCCGGCCCGGCCGCAAACCCCTCGGTTCGCTGGCCGATTGCCTGGCGGCGGTTCAGGCGCCGCAGGCGCGCATCGAACTCTTCTTCGGCTGGATTTCACAAGGCCAAAAAGAACGCCGCGAATCGCTGACCACGGTAAGGCAACGCCCGCTCTGGAAGTGGTTCCCGGCCTTCAACGACCGCGGCCGCCTCACCGACTGGGTCGTCTGGATGTGGCACGGTTCCTTCTATCACACCAAGAGCGCGCACGGCGACCGCCTCGTCGGCTGGCACGTCAACGCCCCGGAGCCCGGCGGACGCCCCGAGTTCTACCAACTCCAACAGTTCGAAAAGATCTTCCACCGTCTCGACGCCATCGAGAAGGTCGTCGGCTCGCGCGACGTGGGGGCGGCCATCACAGCGGTTCGCGGCAACAATCCGCTGCCGATCTCGTTCAGCGATTACGAGCCGGCGCCGGTGTTCCTCGGCCTCGGCAAAACGGCCGTGGCGAAAGAAGGGCTGCCAATTGCGGTGAGCGCCCGGCCGCGCGGCAACAACCCCGACCTGCTCCCCGAACGCGTCGAACTCTGGCTCAACGACCACCGCCTCGAATCGTGGCCGAAGGCCGGCGAGCCGCCGCTCGATTCCAAACAGCCGTTCGAAGCGAAGCTGAAGATCGATGCCGGCAAGTTCCGCTCCGGGGAGAACCACCTGGCCGTGCTGACATTCAACGCGGCTGGCGGCCGGGCCGAGACCGCTCGCACCGTTCGCAATCCGGCCGCTTATCGCGAACCGAACCTCGTCGGCCTCTCGGTGGGCATCAACGATTATTCGAATACTCGGAAGGTCGCTGCCGGTGTCCGCTCCTTCGGCGACCTCGAAAGCGCGAACCGCGACGCCCGCGACATCACCGATCGCTTCCTTCAATATCGCGGTCCCGGCAAGTTCTTCCCCAAGGGAGCCATCGACCTGCGCCTCGACGAGCAGGCCAGCCGCAAGCAGCTTCTCGCCTCGCTGCAAACATTCGCATCTTCGGCGAAGCCGGACGACTTACTGGTGGTCTTCTTCGCGGGGCACGGCGACCTGCTCGTGCCGGGCGCGAAGGGCGGAACGATCCCGGATGCACTGCAGAACGGCAAGGGCGGCTCGCGCGGCATCGCTGCCGGCGGCGGCCTCTTCGTCTTCTGCTGCCCCGAGTATTCGCTGCGCGATCCCAGATCCACGGCCATTACCGCCGAGGAACTGTTCGACGGCCTGGCCCGCGTCAATTGCCGCAAGGTGGTGCTGCTCGATGCCTGCCATTCGGGACAAGCCAGCGAAGCGAACTTGCTCCGCCGCGCCGCGCCGAACGGCCAGGGGCCCTTCATTATCGCGTCCTGCGATCAGAGCGAACTCGCCTACGAACACCCCAAACTGCAGCACGGCCTGTTCACCTACGCCGTCCTCGATTCGCTCGGCAACGGCTTCCGCAAGGCCGACCTCGATGCCGACGGCGTTCTCACCGCCGAGGAACTGTTCGACTACACCTCGGTGCAGGTGCCTTCGCTGGTGCGGCAACTGAACTTGAAGGGAAAGTCGCAGCACCCGATCTGCTTCCCGCGGCAACCGCCCAAGTTCCCGGTCGTGAAGCAGTAACGCGCTCGACTCCGCGGACTCCGCCTCGCGGCTAATCTGGTACCGATATGTTCCGTCTCGTTGTCGCCGTATTGTTGTCCGCGAATCTTGCGAGCGCGGCGGAATTGACGCCCCGGCAGCGCGGCGACCTCGCCATTCAATCCCGCGCCATTCTTCGCAAATACTGCCACGATTGCCACGGCAAGGCCGAACGCTCCTTCGACGCACTCGAATACGCGCAACTCATCGATAAGAATCGTCCCGTTCCGTTCGTGAACCTGGCCGATCCGGCGCGATCGCAGGTGATCGAATTCATCGAGGACGGCTCGATGCCGCCGGGCGGGCGGCCGCGCCCCACCGATGGCGAACTGGCAATTCTCAAGCAGTGGGTCGCCGCGAATGCGCCGCGCTATCCGCGGGCCTTCGACGATGCCGGCGTGCTGCAAACCATCGCGGCGGACTGGCCGCTGCAGCCAGCGCCCGCCAACATCCGCTACATCTCGCTGGCGCAATCGATTCGCGACGGCCAGGAGTTCACGAGCCTGGCCGCGGAGCAAGCCCGCTTGCAGCAGGCACTCGATGCCGCCACGACCAAGGAACGCGCCTTCGCCCTCCAGACGGTGGACGATGCCGCAACCGTCTTCCGCGTCGATATCGAAAAGCTCGGCTGGGCCGCCCCGGACTTGTTCCATCAAATCGGCAGCAAGGGCGAAGACCAGGGCGTCTTCGCGATGACTCCGTTCGACTTGATACTGCTGGAAAATCCCTACCGGATGGAACGAGATGCGCGGTTCGAGAAGTTCTTGGGGCAATCGAAGGCGATGCGGCCGGCGCCGTTCCTTCGCGGCGACTGGCTGGCCGATGTACTCGCGCCCGGCGCGCCGCTAGCGGCGGACCTAAAGAGCCTGGTCGAACTCGATGCCGCCCTCAAGAAGGGTGGCGAAGCGCCGTGCGGTCCCAAGGTCCGGGCGTTCGAAGCGCCGAAAATGCCGCCGAGGCCCGGGCCGCCGCCGTTGCCGCTGACGGCCTGGTACGGCATCGCCACCCCCGATGCATTCGGACTCAGCTTCACCTGGAAGAACGAAACCTCCGGCGCGGTTCGGCTCGGCGAATCGTTTCGCTTCGATCTGAAAGCGGAACGCGACTTGCGATTCCGACTACTCAACGTGCTTGCCGATGGCTCGATACGCGATGTGAAACTCGGCGGCAACGTGCTCAAGAAAGGGAT
>Ga0134125_10006729_pt1 | contig 12986 bp, 13 predicted proteins | sample KB31751_FD_96464 | JGI IMG/M metagenome (GOLD analysis project Ga0134125, IMG submission 96464) | Terrestrial soil microbial communities with excess Nitrogen fertilizer from Kellogg Biological Station, Michigan, USA - KB3-175-1 | ecosystem: Environmental > Terrestrial > Soil > Unclassified ... | reverse complement strand
TGCATCGGGGGCGCTCCCCTCGGCGGAGGATGCCGTTGCCCGGCTGCGCCATCAGGCACAGGGACTGCTCGGCGACGCCGCGTCCGCCTTTGTCCTGCATGACAGGCAATCACTGCTTTGGCCCGGAAGGCGGGGTGTCTGGCTCGGGGCGTCGTTGTTTGGGGCGGAGCGGCCGCTTGTCGCCGCCATGCAGCAGATCGGCCTGGCGGATGGCTGGTACACGCCGGACGGGGCGACCCTGACGCCCCCCTCGGTGGCGGATGCCTGGATGGCCCAGGTTGACGCCGAATCTTCGGGGGCTCCAACGCCGCCTTGCCATGTGCTGGATGCGGCGCCGCAGGCCTTGCTGCGGAACCTGGACTCCGCCGGCCAGCTTTGGTTGTCGGCATGTGGTGCATCCTTTCGGGTCCACGAGGCAGGAGAAGCCGCTGTGGTATCGGCTGCCACGCAGCGCCTGTCGCATCAGCCGCTGGATCCCCGGGCATTTGCCGGGATGCGGATGCCCGCCGGATTTTCCGCTGGCTCGGCCGTGTGGTGGGCGGCCTCGGGCCCTGTGGACTTGCAGGCCCGGGGTGAAAAACCTTTGCCGGCGCGACTCTTCAGCCTGCGTGCCGTGGATCCGGGTAATGGCCGGACGCTGCGTGCCTGGTACGCCATCGGGTCTGTCGCCCTGGAGGCGGATGGGACGCGTGCCGCGCGCGCGATCATCCTGCGCCAGGAATACCATGCCATGGGACGGCTTTCGGCAGGCCTGCTGGTCGGTGATACGGGGAGTGAGCCGCTGGTGGACCGGGCCGTCTATTTTGCCCAGCTCGGCCTGGCGGCCTGGCATCTGTGGCAAAGCCCGATCCAGGCGCCGGCGGCCCATGTGGCGGCGCGGATGATGGGACTGCGGAATCTGGCTGCGCGCCAAGCCCACGCAGGCTTGCTGAAACTGTTCACTTTGAAGGAATTGCTGGCCCGCTGACGGCGGGTCAGGCGATGGGGCGGCGCGGCATCCGGCCCCGAGCATCGTACAGTTCTTCGCCCATGAGTGCGCGCAAGGTCTCCAGCGCGCGTTGGTTGTGGCCGATGAAGGTCTGCAGGATCTGGCCGTTTTCCTGGTTCAACGACTGGGCCTGAGCGGCCCGCTGCCAGAGCGATTCGAAAGCCGGATGGAGCGCCGGATATGCCTGGCAGGCGCTTTCTATGCTGTCGCGCGTGTCAGTGAACCCCATGACGGAGAGTTCTCGACCGCGGATCCCGTCGAGCTCCGCCAGACGGCGCGCGTAGTCGTTCTTGCGCGAGGTCAACGTCCCCAGGGATTCGTCTGAAGGAGTTTCCAGCAGAAGCTGGCCTTCGACCCGCAAGGTCTCGATGAAGTCATCGAGCAGGGCGGACTGCTCGTTCACGCAACGCAGTAAGGCTTCGGCGGAGCCCATGGGCTATTTCAAAAGTTCCCGCACGCTGGCCAGCAGCCCGTCGGCGATGCGGCTGGGATCGATGTGCAGATCGCCCGAGGCCAATGCGTCGCGGATCTGCTGGACGCGTTCGGTCTGGATATCGGCGTTGCCGTCCTGCAAGGAGGCCAGGTGGCGGGCCGCCGGGCTGAGATCCACGTCCGAGCGGCCGGCGGCGACAGCCGCGGTGCTGGCGTGGGAGGCGGATTCGCCGCGTGTGGTGCCGGAGACCCCGCCCAGCAGGGGATTGGATGACGTGGAATTGATTTTCAAGATTCGTCTCCGGATTCGGTCAGGCGCGGAATCGGTCGGGTTCATCGGGTGCAGCCCTTGTAACGGAGGCGTCCCTGGATTCTTTAGACCGGTCTACATCATAACCTGAACCGTGTGCCCGTCGATGACCGTGCCCGTGATGATCTGCCCCTTGGGGGTACGCACCTGGATCTGAGTCCCGGGACCGCCCGAATCCATGGCCACGCCCTCGCTGGTCGCCACGAAACCGGGGCCTCTGGCGACTGTGCGCACCTGCTGGCCCCGTTGGATGGCATTCGGGTCTCGCAGCGCGGAAGACTCGATCGCGCTGCCCGCGCGGATGTTGCGTGTGGCAATCCACCCGAGCACGCGGCTGGGGTCGCCGACCAGCCGCCGGTTGCGCAGCAGGTCGCCTTCGCGCGTTTCCAGGTCGTCCTGGCTCAAGGCTTCACCGCGCTGGATCGCATGGCCGGCCACGAAGTAGGGACCGATGATCTGTACGCTGACCTGCAGATAAGTCGTCCAGGGTCGCGGGGCCAGACAGCGGATGCCCACGGAAGTGCGCGGTTGCAACCCGTTGCCCGCCAGGAAGGCTTCCATCTGATCGCAGGCCGGCTGGTCGAACTGGGGGGGAGGGGTCACGCTGATCACTGCACGCCCCGGGTAGGAGGCCGCCCGGTCCTTGACCAGGGCTTCAGCCCGGGAGACTAGCGCAGCCGGGTCCTGCCGTGCGGCGGCCGGAATCTGGGCAGGGGACAGCGCCGGCAGGAAGGCCAGCAGAAGCGCCACCGGTAGGCGATGTGCGGACATGGCCTCATTGTACGGGAATGAATTGCCGTCCGACATCGGCTGAATTGGCCTTCAAACCCTGCTTTGTTTGCGTCTTTGTGGGCACATCACGGGCCGTACGATGGTGGCGTGCGATAAAGCCGTCGGTGGTCCGGGATCATCGGGTGCGCGGCCGAAGCGCTGGTTTGATTTACGGACAGCCATGATCGACGGTATCGGCAAGGACTTCGCGTTCTACCAGAAAGCCCTGGCGTTGCGTCAGCAGCGGCAGGAGATTCTGGCGACCAACATCGCCAATGCGGATACGCCCAACTACAAGGCGCGCGATATCGATTTCGGCGCGACGCTTCGCCAGGCCATGGGGCAGGGCGGCGGCCTGCCGCCCCTGCCGGATACCTCGCTCACGCTGACCTCCGCCCGCCACATCCCTGGTACGGCTCATACGCCGGCGCCCGCACAGGAACTCTATCGGGTGCCGCTGCAGCCCAGCCTGGACGGCAACACGGTGAACATGGATGTGGAGCGCGTACAGTTTGCCGACAACACGACCCGGTACCAGACTGATCTTCAGGTTCTGAACCAGCGCATCAAATACATGCTGTCGGCACTGCAGCAATAACGGCATTCAGGACTTTTCATGGCGACCTTCAGCATCTTTCAGATTGCAGGATCGGCACTGGCGGCCCAATCGGAGCGCATGAACGTGTCGGCGAGCAATGTCGCCAACGCCGACAGCGCGGTCGGTCCCGGGGGACAGCCTTACCGGGCCCGCGAGGTCGTTTTTCAGATGACACCATCGGCACAGTCGGAAGCCGTCGGGGGCGTGAAGGTCGCCTCGGTGGTCGAAAGCAACGCGCCGCCGCGTCTCCAGTACAACCCGGGCAGTCCGCTGGCCGACAGTCGTGGGTACGTCACCTTGCCCAACGTGGACGTGGTGGCGGAAACCGTCAATATGATCTCCGCCTCGCGTTCCTATCAGGCCAACGTCGAGGTCATCAACACGGCCAAATCCTTGATGGCCAGGACCCTGACCCTCGGTCAGTAAGGACTACTCCAATGGCTTCCGTTTCAGGCGTCGCAAACCCCGATCCCAGCGCGGCTGCAGCGTTGGCCAGCGCGCAGACCAACAGTCTCGTGTCCGGCACCCAGAACCAGTTCCTCACGCTGCTGGTCACCCAGTTGCAGAACCAGGATCCGCTGAATCCCATGGACAATGCCGAGGTCACCTCGCAGATTGCCCAGCTCTCCACGGTCAACGGCATCCAGCAATTGAACAACACGCTGCTGGCCCTTTCCGGCCAGATGGACATGTCGCAGTCGCTCCAGGCTGCGAATCTGATCGGCAAGGACATTCTGTACCCGGGGGCGAAGGTCTCGCTGGGCAGCGACCCGAGCAGCCCTACGGTGAAGACGGCGACGCCTTTCGGGGTGGATCTCATGTCGGGCACGGCCACGACGACGGTATCCATCGCCGACGCCAGCGGCAAGGTCGTGCGCAAGATCGACCTGGGCCCCCAATCCAGCGGCATTTATCCGCTGTCCTGGGACGGCCTGGATGATACGGGGGCCCCCGTGCCGGATGGCGCCTACACCATCCAGGTCGCGGCGGCCGACGCCAAGGGACAGCCTGTCTCGGCCCAGGCGCTGACGTCGGGGTATGTCTCCAGCGTGGCTTATGCCAGCGATGGCCTGAAGCTGAACCTGGCCATGGGCGACAAGATTTCCCTGCTGGACGTCCGGCAGATCATGTAATACCTACCGGCGGCGCGCATGGCGCGCCGTCGTTCCCGCATTCACGACTCACGCTCTCTAGAGGTCAAACATGGGTTTCGGACAAGGTCTCAGCGGCTTGAACGCCGCGGCGCAAAACCTGGACGTCATCGGCAACAACATCGCAAACTCTGGCACCGTGGGCTTCAAGGCGGGCTCGGCCACGTTTGCCGACGTGTACGCCAGTTCACGCGTGGGTTTGGGCGTGCAGGTGGCGTCGATCAACCAGCGCTTCACGACGGGCACGGTTTCGTCGACCGGCAACCAGTTCGACATGGCCATTGACGGCGCCAACGGCCTGTTCGTGGTGAAGGACCCCAGCGGGCAGTCGCTCTATACCCGCAACGGGCAGTTCGTTGCCGACAAGAACAACAATATCGTGAACACTCAGGGCCAGCAGCTCATGGGCTATGCGCCCGGCGGCACCACGCTGATCGGTTTGACGGTGCCCACCGGCAATATCGATCCCCAGGCCACCAATTCCATCACCAATACGGTCAATCTGGATGCGAATGCGGCGGTAATACCGGGGACGACCGTTACGGAACAGGTCGGCTCGGTCAACCTGGGCGGGACCGACTACTACTACAAGGTTTCCGGCGGCACCTATACCTGGTACACGACTAACGCGGGAACCACCCCTGGCGGCGTTCCCCCGGATGGTACCTATTCTACGGGCGCGCCGGCGGGGAATGTCACGATCGCTTCAGGGGTGCCCAGCGGTGCCATTCCCACCGGTGGGACCAATGTTGCCTATGTGGCGCCCGTGACAGCCGTGCCATTCGATCCCAGCGACGCGAAGTCCTTCTCCAACATGACGCCGGTCACGGTCTACGACTCATTGGGCAATGCCCATACCGTGCAGCAGTACTACACCAAGCGGGAACCCACCGGGACCAACAGCGTCTGGGAGGTCAATTACGTCGTGGACGGCACCTATGATCCGGCCAACACCGTACAGCTTCAATTCGACCAGGCAGGGCGTCTGGCCGCTGGATCCCCGACCTTTGGCACCATCAACTACACGCCGGGCGGCGGTTCGTCGCCGGCTGCGCCAATGGCCATCAAGGTCGCCTACGACGGCTCCACGCAGTTCGGCGGTTCCTTCAGCCAGAACTTCATCCAGGACGGCTACTCCACGGGCGAATACGCCAGCATGTCCATCGGTACGGACGGTTCCATGGTCGCCAACTACACGAACGGCGTGACCAAGGTGGTCGGTACGCTGGCACTGGCCAACTTCAACAACCTGCAAGGCCTGCAGCCGATGGGTGGCAACGCCTGGGCGGAGACGGCCAATTCCGGCCAGCCGATCCTGGGCATTCCAGGCAGCAACGGCCTGGCCCTGATCAAGGGCCAGGCGGTGGAAGAGTCCAACGTGGACATGAGCCAGGAACTGGTCAACATGATCATTGCCCAGCGCACCTATCAGGCCAACGCCCAGACGATCAAGACCCAGGATCAGGTCCTGCAGACCTTGATCAACATGAGTTGATCGGTAGCCCGGCATGGACATGATTCTCTACACGGCGTCCAACGGCGCGGCCCGCATCCTGGAGCAGCAGACGGTCATCGCCAACAACATGGCCAATGTCTCCACCACGGGCTTTCGCGCGCAGCTCGCGATGTACCGCTCGGTGCCCGTGGTGCCGCAGGCGGGCGAGCTGCCCACGCGCGTGAGTACGGTGGCCTCTACGCCCGGAAGCGACATGACGCAGGGCGCCATGGTGGATACGGGCCACGCATTGGATGCCGCCATTGCCGGTCCGGGCTGGTTTGCGGTGCGCACGCCGCAGGGCGAGGCCTACACGCGGGCGGGCGAATTCGCCGTCAATCAGCAGAATCAGTTGGTGACGCAGACAGGCTGGCCTGTGCTCTCGGCCGATGGCCAGCCCATCGAAATTCCCGAGCGCGGCTCGGTGACTTTTGCGACAGACGGGCAGATCAGCGCGCTGGGCGCGGGCGACAATCCTCGCGATATCCAGATGCTGGCCCAGCTCAAGCTGGTGAACCCGCCACCGGGGCAATTGCAGCGGGGCGATGACGGGCTGTTCCGCCTGGCGGCCGGCCAGCCGGCGCAGCCGGACCCCGCCGTGAAGATCGCGCCGGGCTTTGTTGAAAAGAGCAACGTCAATCCGGCGGCGACCATGGTCGCCATGATATCGAACGCCCGTCAATTCGAGTTGCAGATGCAGGTCATCAAGAACGCCAGCAGCAATGAGGACCGCGGCAACTCCATCCTTTCGGTGCAGGGCTGAGGCGTTGCACCGCCATGAACAGGAACAGCTCCCATGATTCGTTCACTGTGGATCGCCAAGACCGGCCTGGAAACCCAGCAGACCGCCATGGACGTGATCTCCAACAACCTGGCCAACGTCAATACCACGGGCTTTAAGCGTGGCCGCGCCGTGTTCGAGGACTTGATGTACCAGACGGTACGTCAACCGGGCGCGGCCGTCGGTGCCGCCAACCAGCTGCCCTCGGGGTTGCAGCTCGGGACCGGCGCACGCACGGTCGCGACTGAGCGCATCCACACCCAGGGTGATCTGAAGGAAACCGGCAATGCGCTGGACGTGGCCATCCAGGGCAATGGGTTTCTGCAGGTGGAAATGCCCGACGGAACCTTCGCCTACACGCGCGATGGCAGTATCCAGCGCGACCAGAACGGCATGCTGGTGACGGCGGGCGGTTACCCGATCCAGCCGGGCATCAACATTCCCGATAACGCGCAATCCATCACCATCGCCCGCGACGGCACTGTGTCCGTGACGCAGCCGGGCGCAACCGGCACCAATGTCCAGGTCGGCCAGTTGCAGTTGGCCACCTTCATCAACCCCACCGGCCTGCAGAGCATGGGGGAAAACCTGTATGCGGAGACCGACGCCTCCGGGCCGGCCAATCTGCTGCAGCCGGGCCTGGACGGCGCGGGCATCCTGCTGCAGAACTATGTGGAAACGTCCAACGTCAACGTGGCGGAAGAGCTCGTCAATATGATCACCACGCAGCGGGCGTTCGAAATGAACAGCAAGGCCGTGGAGACATCCGATCAGATGCTGGCGCGTCTGACGCAGCTTTAAGCGGGTCCTGCATGAAGGGATTGCGTCGTTTTGCAGGAGCAGGCGCGGCCGCGCTGGCCTTGACCTTGTCGGGCTGCGCGCTTGTGCCACCGGAGCCTGTGGTAACCGGGCCGCTGACCGCGCCGCCCCCGGCGCCGCGTCCCCCTTCCGCCGAGGCGAACGGCTCCATTTACCAGCCCACGGCCTACGGCAACTATCCCTTGTTCGAGGATCGGCGGCCGCGTAATGTGGGCGATATCGTCACCATCGTGATCCAGGAAAAGACCAACGCGGCCAAGACCGTGGACACCAATACGAACCGCAATGGCAGCGCGGACATGACCATCGGGCTGGCGCCCGCCATTCTGCCCACCGACCTGGGTGCCAAGCAGAATTTCCAGGTGGCCAGCGGCAACAAATCGGACGGCAAGGGCTCCAGTAGCGCCACCAACGTGTTCAGCGGCACACTGACGACCACGGTGATCGGTGTGCTGCCCAATGGCAACCTGCAGGTCGCGGGTGAAAAGCAGATCGCCATCAACCGCGGCAGCGAGTACGTGCGATTCTCAGGCGTGGTGGATCCGCGTTCGATTACGGGGAGCGGTACCGTCGCCTCCACGCAGGTGGCCGATGCCCGCATCGAATACCGCAGCAAAGGCGTGATGGACGAGGTTCAGACCATGGGTTGGCTGCAGCGCTTCTTCCTCAACATTGCTCCCTTCTGACGTCATGATCGTGACTTTGTTTTCCCCTGGTGTTGGAACGAGACTGAAAGCGGGACCGCTGGCCCGCCGGGCCGGCATGCTGCTGCTGGCGCTGACGTTGGGGGCGCTAGCGCCGCTGCAGGCCGCGCAGGCCGAGCGGATCAAGGATCTGGCCTCGTTCACCGGGGTCCGTCAGAACCAGCTGGTGGGCTATGGCCTGGTGGTGGGGCTGGATGGCAGCGGTGATCAGGTGCGCCAGACGCCTTTCACCCAGCAGAGCCTGACCAACATGCTGTCGCAGCTTGGCGTCACGGTGCCTCAGGGCACCAACATGCAGGTCAAGAACGTGGCGGCCGTCATGGTGACCGCGCGCCTGCCCGCCTTCGCGCAACCCGGGCAAACCATGGACGTCGTGGTGTCTTCCATGGGCAACGCCAAGAGCCTGAGGGGCGGCACGCTGCTCATGACGCCCCTGAAGGGCGCCAACGGCCAGGTCTATGCGCTGGCCCAGGGCAATCTGCTGGTGGGCGGCGCGGGCGCCTCGCAGGGCGGGGCCAGCGTGCAGGTGAATCAGTTGAACGGTGGCATTGTTCCGGACGGCGCGATCGTGGAGCGGGGCGTGCCCACCACGTATGCCGAGAACGGCGTCGTGCGGCTCGAGCTCAACTCCAGCGATTTTGGGGTGGCTGAAAACGTCGTCGCCGCGCTGAACCGCCGCTTTGGCGGGCAGACGGCCACGGCGCTCAACGCGCGCACCATCGAGTTGCGCGCGCCCAGCGACCCCAAGTCCCAACTGGCCTTCCTGTCCCAGGTCGAAAACCTTCAGGTAGCCTTACCCCCCGCTCGGGCCCGTGTGGTCATCAACGCGCGGACCGGTTCGGTCGTCATGAACCGCACGGTCACCATCGACGAATCGGCTGTGGCCTATGGCAACCTGTCGGTCACCATCAGTCCGCAGCAGCAGGTCAGCCAGCCCACGACGCCGTTTGGCGGCGGCCAGACCGTAGTGACCAACAATACCCAGATCGAGATGCGCAGCGACAACGGTGTCATCAAGCGGATGAAGACCAGCGCCAATCTGGCGGACGTGGTGCGCGCCCTGAACGCATTGGGGGCGACGCCGCAGGATCTGCTGTCCATCCTGCAGAACCTGAAGAGTGCGGGTGCGTTGCACGCCGACCTGGACGTCATCTAAGGGATACCGGTACTCATCCATGGCCTTTGTCTCCAATACGCCCTTGCCCAGTTTCAGCGCCTCGGAGCCGTCCGCCCTGGATTTTTCCAGCTTGAATACGCTCAAGCGCGGCGTACAGGCCGGAGAGAAGGCGCCCGCCGATCAGCAGCGCGAGGTCGCGCGCCAGTTCGAAGCCATGTTCATCCAGATGATGCTCAAGCAGGCACGCAAGAGCCAGATGCCGACTCTGTTTGATTCGCAGGCCACCCGCATGGCACAGAGCCTGAGCGACGAACAATCGGCGCTGGCGTTGGCCAACCCGGGCCTGGGGCTCGCCAGCGCCCTCATGGCGCAGATGCGCGGGCAGTCGCCGGATGCGTCCGTCGATCCCCTGGCCAACCCGCCGGAGGCGGCGCGATCGCGCCTGCCGGGCCTGCAGTCGCGCATCGGGACAGGCCAGCGGGTTGTGGCCGACTCCATCGATTCGCTGATCGATCTGCTGGCCAGCCGGCGCCTGGGCGACAAGGTCAGCAGCGCCATCCAGGGCGCCCCCGAGCATATTCGCGCCTTTGTGGATCAGATGTCGGCGGCCGCGCAGGCCGCTTCGAACCGTAGCGGCGTGCCCGCCAAGCTGATCCTGAGTCAGGCGGCGCTGGAATCCGGCTGGGGGCAGCGCGAGATCCTGCGCCCGGATGGAACGACGACCCACAATCTGTTCGGCATCAAGGCCGGCGGCAACTGGCACGGCGAGGTCGTGAACGTCATGACCACCGAGTACGACGACAAGGGGGTGCCGCACAAGGTCGAGCAGCCCTTCCGGGCTTACAAAACCTATGCGGACTCGTTTGCGGACTACGCCAGCCTGATCGGCAACAGTGGCCGCTACAGCGAGGTGACGACCGCCCCGTCCGCCGAAGAAGCGGCGCGGCGCATCCAGACCGCCGGGTATGCGACTGACCCTTCGTATGCGGACAAGCTCATCTCCATCATGGGCTATTTCCAGGCCCGCTAAATTTCGAGGCCCGGATGCCGTTATCAGGGTCAATGACACACAGGGCGTGCCCTAGCGGCGTGCTCGCAATGGATAGGATTGCAGCGTATGAATCTGGCTAATCTGGGCAAGGCTGGGCTGCTGGTGGCACAGAACCGTCTGCAGACTGCGGGGCACAACATCAACAACGCCGCCACGCCCGGTTATAACCGTCAGAGCGTGCTGGTGCAGACGGCGGGCGCGACGCCCACGTCGGCGGGATGGATCGGCCGTGGGGCGGTGGCCGTCAGCGTGCAGCGCTCCTACGACAGCTTCCTGTATCGGCAACTCACGGATTCCCAGACCAAGAGCGCCGCGCTCACGGCCTATGGGAACCAGATCAGCCAGATCAACAATCTGGTGGCGGACCGCACGGTCGGGATTTCCCCCGCCATTCAGAAGTTCTTTGACAGCCTGGATGCGCTGGCGTCCGCGCCGGCGGATGTGGCCGCCCGACAGGACCTGATCGGCCAGTCCAACAGCCTGGCCTCGCAGGTCCGTAGCGCCAACTCCTTCCTGGACAGCCAGCGCCAGAACGTCAATACGCAGATCACGACCACGGTTTCGCAGATCAATAGCTATCTGACCCGCATCCAGGACCTGAACAAGCAGATCACGGTGGCCAAGGCGTCCACGCCGAACCAGCCGCCCAACGATCTTCTGGATCAGCGAGACCAACTGGTGGGCGAGCTGGGGCAGCTCGTCAACGTCAAGGTCTACAACCAGGATGACCAGGTCAGCATCACGGTGGGCAACGGCCAGACCGTTCTGGGCGGCAATACCGTCTACCCGTTGCAGGCACTGCCGTCGGCGGCCGATCCCAGCCGCTTTTCCGTCAGCTACACGACGACGGACGCCAGTGGGCAGCCCAAGGCGGTCGAGATGGACGACGGCATGATCACCGGAGGCCAGTTGGGCGGGTTGCTGACATTCCGCTCGGACGTGCTGGACTCTGCGCAGAATGACCTGGGGCGCATCGCGCTGGGAATCTCGGTGGCGGTCAACGCGCAGCACCTGCAGGGTTACGACACCACCGGGGCAGCCGGCGGTTATTTCTTTTCCAGCAACAGCATCACGGGTACGAACGTGACCCCGGGTGCGGGCAATACGTCCGTGGGCAATCTTGCCGTGACGGTGGATGCGGGCACGGTTCCCAATCAAAGCTATCAGCTCAGCTACGATGCGACGACGGATCCGCTCAATCCTCAGTACGTCCTGAAGACGTCCCCCCAGGGCGCTACGGTGGGCACGATCACACCGCCAGCCACCAGCGTGGCAGTCAATGGCGTGACGATAGACACGGCGGGGATGACCGCTCCGGTGGACGGCGATAGCTGGAACATCGGGCTGGTCGAGCAGCCGAAGGCCAAGGTCATCGGCAACGCGGACAATCGCGCCACGAGCGGCCCTTCAGCCTCGATTCGCGACGTCTCGAAGCTCACGAATCAGGACTATCGGGTGGACTTCGATGGCGCCGGCTACACGGTGACCCGCATACCCGACGGTGTACAGCCCTCCGATTTCGTACAGAATGGCAATGTATTGAGCTTCGACGGCATTCAGGTCGACACGAGCACCATTGCGGGGGCCGCATCCGGCGATTCCTGGTTGGTGCAGCCCACCCGCGACGCCGCTGCGGGCCTGGACGTGGCCATCTCCGATCCGTCCAAGATCGCGGCGGCCGGCTTTGACTCGGCCAGCGGCAGGCCGGCGGGTTCGGCCAATGGCGACAATGCGCTAGAGCTGGCGGCGCTGCGCACCGGCAAGGTCTTGGGCAATGGCTCCATGGGCTTGAACGAGGCCTATTCCCAACTGGTCAACAACGTCGCGGTCAAGACGCAGCAAAACACCACGGCCCAAAAGGCACAGGACACCCTGGTGCAGCAGAACACGGCTGCCCAGCAAGCTGTGTCGGGCGTCAATCTGGATGAGGAATACATCAATCTGCAGCAGTATCAGGAACAGTATCAGGCGGCCGCGCGTCTCATCGACACGGCTTCCACCCTGTTTGATACCCTGCTCAGCCTGCGCAGCTAGGCCGCACGATTAACCGGAAACCCATCATGCGTATCAGTTCCAGCCTCATGTACAGCACGGGCTTGAATACCATCAATGCCCAGCAGTCCGACTTGATGCATCTGTATCAGCAGATCGGCTCCGGCCAGAAGATGGTCACGCCAGCCGATGATCCGCTCGGCGCCGCGCAGTCCATCAATATTTCGCAGTCGCAGGCCCTGAATAGCCGCTATGCGGCCAACCGGTCGGTTGCCAACCAGAACCTGGGCACCGAGGAAAACGCGCTCAGTTCGCTCACCGATCTGCTGGTGAACGTACGCACCAGCCTGGTCCAGGCGGGGAACGGGACGCTGTCGGATGCGGACCGCGCTACGCTCGCCGATGTGTTGCGCAATGCCCAGAAAACCATGCTGGGGATTGCCAATACGACCGATGGCAACGGGCAATACGTGTTCTCGGGGTCCCAGGGCGGGACAGCGCCTTATCAGCTGGCCAACCCCAGCGATCCGACCAGCGGCTACCAGTACAAGGGCGACACGCTCCAGCGTACCATCCAGGCCGATCAAACCCGGCGGATCGCCAGCGGCGATGTGGGTTCAGACGTGTTCGATCGTGCCCAGCCGGGGACTCTGGCCTACACCACATCGGCGGCGGCGACCAACGCCGGTACGGCAGTGGTGGGCCAGCCGTCCATTTCCGACCCCTCGCAAGGCAACGCGCGTGCCGACTACAGTTTCAGCGTGGCGTTCCAGGACG
>Ga0134125_10006728_pt1 | contig 12986 bp, 12 predicted proteins | sample KB31751_FD_96464 | JGI IMG/M metagenome (GOLD analysis project Ga0134125, IMG submission 96464) | Terrestrial soil microbial communities with excess Nitrogen fertilizer from Kellogg Biological Station, Michigan, USA - KB3-175-1 | ecosystem: Environmental > Terrestrial > Soil > Unclassified ... | reverse complement strand
CTTCCGCGTCGCTGTGAGCGAGCCGGTGGACGTCGCATTGATCGAGCCGCCTGCGTACTCCGCCTGCGAGCACGTGTGGTCCGCGTCGCTCGAGAAGTTGCACGTGGTGCCGCCGAGGACCGGGAACGTGCCCTGGTCGCCCACGGGGCCGGCGAAGTAGATGAACTGCACCGCCGCCCATGCGAGCTTGGCGGCGCACGCGAGCACCACGATCGCCACGGCCGCATACAAGGCCAATCGAATCTTGCGACTCATGTATCCCTCACGACCGTGTAGGCCTGCGTCAACTGGTTCGACACGTACAGGTCGAACGAGTGCCCGACGCTAAACTGGTTGGTGAACGTGAACGCGCTGGTCACGCGCGTCATCGGGAACGGCGCTCCCCCGCTCTTGAACGTCATGGCGCTGCTCGTGTGGGCCACGAGAAGGTACCAGTACGCCGCTGCACCGGCCGGGATGTTGAACGACGCGCCCACTCCGAACGTCGCCAGCGTGCCCGTGAGCGTGCCCGAGTCACCGCTGGCAAGGCTCGCGTTGTTGCCGGACGCGGTGGCGCTCGTGCCCGCCCCCGTCGAGCCGGATCCGACGAAGTATCGATCGAGCCACGTGCTGGTGAGGCTGTTGCTCGTCTTGGTGAATCCGCCCTTGGTCAGCGTGACGGAGATGCCCTCCGTCGCTCCGGCCGTGCTCTTGGTGTACGTCGCGCTGGGGCTGGAGAGCGGGTTGGCCGTGCCGAGCACGTTGGTCGAGCCGCCGTCCGTGTCGTTGATCGTGGCCGCGGTGACTCCGGCCGCGTTGCATGCCGGCGAGCAGGTGATCCCCGTCGTGGTCCACGTCGCGCCGCACTCGAAGGTCCCGTTGCTCGAGCCGCTGAGCGTCACGGTGAGGCCGGCGGAGATCATGTCCTGGGTCGGTGTCACCCACGAGTAGACGCCGCTCGAGCGCTGGAGGATGTAGTATCCATCCGAGCCCGGCAGCGCGGGCGGAAGGGTGACATCGGTGCGCGAGGAGCCGGAGTTGTCCGCAACCGTGCCGCCAATGAAGTTGATCGTGTCCCGCTGGGTGACGGCGAGCCCGTTGGCCTCGACGGTTTGGTAGAAGATCGACCCGCCCCCACCGCTCGACGCGCTCAGGTCCGTCACCAGATTGACCGGATCGTCCGTCGCCGTGAGGTTCGCCACGAGCCGGATCGTCTGCCGCTGCGGAACGGGGATGCCGTTCGCGTTCTGGATGACGTTGTAGCCGGGGAAGAATTGGTCGAGCCAGCTCATGTCACCCCTGCGCTTGTCCGAGGCTCGTGATGTTCGTGAAGTGGACGATCGGAGCGTACCACGTGATGTGTTGCGCGGCCGTGCTGGTCTCGCTCGTGTACTCCACCACGTACGTGTACTTCGACGTGTCGATGACTTCGGTGAGGCTGCCGAGCGCCGCCACCCCACTGCTCGCGAGTTGGAGCGCCGTCACGTTGGCGCTGCCGACCGTCGATTGCGCGCCGGTGTGGTTGTTGGTCTTGTAGAGCGTGATGACTGCGGGCACCCCAGCGGTGTGCGGGGACGAGCACGAGACGAACACGGAGATCGTCGTCAGCGTCGCGCCGTTCGACATCTGCGTCAGGTGGATGTACGCGGTCTGCGCTGGGCCGCTGGTCCACCCGTCCGTGATGTTGTCGAAGTGGAGCGTTCCGGAAAAGTCGCTATCCGCCGCGTCGAGCAAGAGCGGCTGGGCGATGTCGGCCGTGCGCGGCGTGACGAAGGTGGGATTGGTGTTGTCGTTGATCGAGATGCCTTCGCCGTTGGTGAGCAGCCAGCCGACGCCCGCCGAGGTTGCGAGGATGGCCCCCGTCGCGCCAATACCAATCGTCCCGTTGTTTTGGAGCAGGCCGCCCGCGAGGATGGTCCACGTGCCGGCGTTCGGGATCTGCATCCCATAGGAGCCGCCAACGATGATCGGGGCGCTCGGCGTGTACGTGCCGCCGTACACACCGTTGATGTATTCGTGACCGACCACATAGACCTGGCGCCAAACGTACTGCGATCGGTCATAAACGAGACCGATGAGCGCCAGCATGTCCTCAGCGGTGCCGCTCTCTCCGTCAGACGGAAATGTGCCGGGAGGGCCAAGCGATACATCGTCCGCGGTGCCGCCACTCGTATATGTGCCGGATACGTACGGCGAACTGACCAGCGTGAAGGTGGTGGACGATACGATGTGTGCACGCCACTCGTTGCCAAGAGTCGTGTTCGGATCTGGACTGAGCGTGCTAGTGACGCCCGTGATCTTGATGTAGTCGCCCTCGCTGTACCCGTGCGCCGTACTCACGGTCACGAGCAGATCGCTGCCAACTCCGGCGGACGGGGCGATGTTCGTGATCGTGCGGAAGTTGAACGCGACGACGTTATCCGGGTTGCCGTTGTAGATCGTGCTCATGGGTCAGGTCCGATTGTGGACGGTGCACTGGAAGTATTGCCCGGTGCCGTCGCAGAATGCGGTGAAGGGACTGACGGTGGCCTTGCTCGTGACCCACACGCCGTTGACGTTCTTTCCGTAATCACCCCACGTTCCGTCCGGGTTGCCCGAGCCCTGCGATGAGTTGGGAGAGAACTCGTTGCCGGCCGTCGCGTCACCGCCGCCGAAACTCACGATGATGTGCGGATAGTACGTGCCCGACGACTTCCACTGCCGGAGGATGCCGCGGATCGACTCGATGGCGCTGAGCGTGCCGGCGAGCCCCCACGACCACTGCCCCCACACGAAGTTGGGAGAGCCCCACACGGGGGCCGGGCGCAGGAAGGGGTATTGCCCGATCGTCCAGTGGATCGACCCGTTGCTGGCGTCTGGCGCGACCGCGTTGGGGTTGGCGATGATGCAGGATGTGTCGTTGAGGACCGTCTGAATCTGGAACGTGCCGCGGTTGCCCGAGCTCGTCGGGTTGACCAACGTAAGCCACTGCTGGACGTTGCTCGTCTTGAGGCTGTTGAGGCCCGTGATGGTGGCGAATCCGCTGGTCACACCTGAGACACCGCTGCCGCCGGTGCTCGAGACGGTCGCGGTGATCCCGTTCTGCCCCGTCGCCACGAGGTGCATGAAGAGGACGAGCCACGAGCGGAAGTACTTGGCGTTGTCGTGCCCGTCCCAATTCCAATTGGCTGGCGTGACGGTCGCCTTGGCGGGAATGGCCCCGAGCGCGTCACCGTTCGTGAGCGTGTCCCACGTCGAATAGGTGCCGTTCCCTCCGACAATGAGCATCTCCGGCAGGGACGCAGCGACGCCAGCCTGAGAGTTTTGCATGAACGCCTGGACCTGCTGGAGCACGGCTCGGCGCGAGCCGGCGAGCTTCCAAGCGGGGAATGCGCCCTGGAGCCGGAGGATGAAGTTGGCATCCGGCTCGTTCGGTCCCTGGACCAGCAATCGGTCTTCGGCGAGGTACGGGATCTGCGACGGGTGGCCTGCGCCGGGCACGCGGATCTTCACCGCCTGATTCATCTTCTCGAGCAGAAGATCGGACATCAGGCCCATCACGTAGCCGAACTTTTCCCCGTTATCGTGGGAGAGCCACGGCGGGGAAAGCTGGAGCCACGTGTCGCGCTGCTGGGTGGACAGGACCGGCATTAGACACCCAGCACCGTGACGGAGGTGGAGGCAGAGGGGATCGCCTGGTACTGGAACGTCGGGAACGGCACGTCGACCACGCCGCCGTTCAGCGTGACGGTTGGCGTCCCGCGCACGTACGAGGCTTGACCCAGCGTGAGCACTCCCGCGTTGATGAGGGCCGCGACGATCTCATCGTACGAGACCGGAACCTGCTCGCCGTCCGGGTAGATGCCGCCCACCGGGAGCGACGCGAGGTACGTCTGGATCGCGGCCGGCGCCGCGAGCTTGTACGTCTGCACGTACGCCTGCGGAACGCTCACGGTGGCCACGACCGTCACCGGGAGCGCGAGAGCCGAGACGGTGAGGGCCGTTTCGTTGTCCGGCACCACGTTCTCTTGCAGCAGCGCGTCCACGGCGCCAAGGTCCCCGCCCTCGACGAAGCCGCCACCCGTGTACGAGCCCGCTGCGCTCGTGTCGATGGGGATCGAGAAGGACGTCGCGCTGACGTACGTTCCGAGGAAGGAGCCGTTGACGCCCGCCGTTCCGAGCACGCCGGAGATGGCCACCGTCATCGACTGGCCCGGCGCGAGAGACGTATTGGACGCGCATGTGATCACGCACGGGTTGGCGTTGGTCACGGCGGTGATGGGTAGCTGAGCGACGCCCGGAGTGACGGCCGCTCCCAGCGTGCTCGAGGCCGGAGTTGCGCTCGCGACCACCGTATAGATCAGGCCCGTCTGCGGATTGGAGTAGTTGTTGGCCGCGGTGATGCCGCCATTCGTGAACGTGTACGGGGGCGACGCTTTGGACAGGATCTGCTGCGCGCTCAGGGCGAAGTAGATGTACGCCTGCGAAGGGCCATTGGGAGACGCCGCCGCGAGCGACGCCTGGCACCGGCCCGCGTACGCAAGGTTGGACTCCCAATTGCTCGCGCTCCACGGCACGAGGTTGCTGATCTGCGCGGCCGGGATCTGCGTCACCGCCGTGGTCACCGCACCGATCGCCGCATTGCTTCCGACGCTCACCGCGTCAGCCTGCATCGATGCGACCGTGCACAGGTACACGTTCCCGCCACTCGTATACGTGCCGCTCGAGCCCAGCGAGACGGAGAAGACGTTCCCCACCGCGGCCGTCACGAGCGCGAACACGCCCGCGAGCCCGGAGACGCCGCTCGTCGTCGGCACGTTGATGTACACGCTGGCGCCCGCGGTGAGACCATGAGGCGATTGCGTCGTGATGACCGTCGTGGTGAGTCCCACGGTCACGCCGGTGACGACGCCGCCGCTCCCCGCGATGGTGCTCGGTGGGACGGAGAACGAGAGCGTGTTGGAGTACGTCGCGCCGGAACTGGTGTTCGCCGCGTGGAAGGTGCCGGCAACGTACGGGCCGGCAGTGGACACGCCGAGGTTGGCGATGGCCAGCGGACCCGCGGCGAACGTGGCGGCGAGCCGGTCGACGTCGTAGACGTTCTGCCCGAGGAGGTCCAACCACCCGAGCGCGCCGGTGGGATTCTGCGCGGGGTTGGACGGATCGGGCGTGACGGGCGTGGTGATCTGCTGGCCGTTGAGCGCCTGATACGTGACGGTGCCGGTGGCCGCCGAGTAGAGGAATGCCCCTTGTGCGAACGCGGAGACGAAGGCGTCCGACTGTGACAGCATTACGGCGTTGATGGCCAGGATCGTCCGCTCTGGCGCCCCGGGCTGCCATGACGTCGTGGGGAGTTGCACGATGGCCGCCGCCTGAAGCTCCAGGGAGAGCCATGTCCCGGAAGCCGGCGTGAGCGGCACGGCGCCGGTCTGGCTCACACCCGACGAAGCCGGTGTGAAAAGCTGGCTGACGGTGAGGCTCGGGACGTTCACGGGGTGACCTGGAGGAGCGTGACGGTGACGTTGGAGACAGCAGCGACGAGCAGGAAGGGACCGTTCGCGGTGACGATGGTGGCGCTCACCATGAGAACGCCACCAATGAGCGAAAGGGTAACTGAAGCGGAGAGGACTCGCTCGTCTTTTTGGGCTTCCTGGCCGGCCTGCTTTGCGTACGTGTTGAGGTCTTGGGAGGTGAGCGCGGAGGACAATAGCCCTGTGAGATCGAGCCCGTAATTCTGATCGTCAATCAGTCGTCCGCGCGGGGTGCTCCAGCGGCGAATGATGGCCTGAGCGACGCACGTGTTGCCGCTCACCATCACGGACGGCATCGTTAGGTCGGAGACGCAACTCCAACACGTGCCGAAATTCGCCTGAGCGCCGTTGCTCACTTCTTGACCTCGACTGGCTCGGTGGGAGGCCGGCCCTTACGCCACGGGTTGGTCGGGGCGCGGCGTTGGACGCCAAGCAGCGGCTTGTTGATCTTGGAGCCCTCGCGCGGACGCCAGCGGCCGGTGCGTGCGCCGTTCGCGTCCGTCTCATATTCCACGCGACCGATTAGCTCAGAGCCCATTGAAGAAGCCTCCCGCAATGCTCCACGTGAACGAGTCGGTCGCGGCCAGGATCGCCGCCAAGCACAGTCCGGACGTGGGGGTGAAGCCGTCTCCCCACGTCGAGGCCAGCGAGGTTGTGAGCGCCCCGCCGAGCGCGTTGCCGGCCCCCGCGTACGTGTAGCAAAAGAAGGCTCCGGGGCTGGAGAGCACGGCGCCCAGGTTCACGATGAGCCCGAATTGCGCCGTGATCGACGCCGCCAGCTTCGCAGTCGCCCCGATCGCCGCTTGCACGGACGGCGGCCCGATCGCGATGTTCGCCTCCAGGAACGCCTGGAACTTGACCAGCGCGGCGAGCGTCACGGCGAGTGTCGGAGGCGTGAGTTGCACGCTCGCTTGGATCTGGAGCGCCGCATCGAGCTGCGCTTGGATCGCCGTGTACCCCTGCCCGATCGCCGCGTTCGTCACCAGCGACAGCTCCGCAATTGCCCCAAGCTTCGCGGTGTACACGAGGCCCGAGCCCACGGAGAGCCCGTCGAGGAAGCTCGCGAGCTGCATCTGCGCCACGTTCGACACGGCGCCCAGTACGATCGCATTGCACGGCCCCGAGCTCGGCGCACCGTCCGGCCACTGCGTCGCCAGCTCTGACGTCACCGCCGCGCCCATGCTCGACGCCACGCCAGAGTACGTGAAGGCGTAGAGCCCAATCGAGGCCGACAGCAGCCCCTCCAGTGTCACGAGCAGGCCGAACGCCGCATTGAGCGATGCCACCAGCGTCGCCGCGGCCGAGGCGTCGAACGACACGGAAGGGAGACCCAGCCCGATCGCCGCCGTCATCTGCGCCTCCACATCGACGAGCGCCGCGATGTACACGCCGATCGTGGGCGGCGAGATCGAGAAGGACGCATTCAGGTCGAGCGCGCCTTGCAGGTTCGCGTTGATCGACATGGCCGGAATGCCGATTGACAAGTTGACCGAAGGCACGATGGCCGGCAGCGGAAGCTCTGCGACGAAGAGGAGCGCCATGGTTCATGCGCTGCTCACTTGCGAGCTGCCTTGAGTGATCGCGCCGGTGATCGGGTTGGCCACGGTGATCGTTCCGGTGAACGGCCCGGTGGTCCCCGTGCCTACGATGAGCAGCGACGGCGGCAGAAACGACTGCACCTGATCACCCTGCCGCGCGACCGGGTTTGGACCGCCGAGCAGCGAGGCCATCGTGGGTTGCCCCTCCGTCCACACGATGACCGGCAGCGTGGGAGAGCCGTCGAGGAACATCACGTGGCACTCGCCGCCGACCGGTGGCGTGTAGGTCGAGATGCTGTCCGAGTTGAGCGGGACCGCCTGCAAGCCTGGAAGGCCCAGGTCCAATTCGATCGGCGTGCAGTCCACCGTTTTGCTGTCCGCGGTGAGGATCGTGTAGCGGTACCGCCCGAAGAACCGCGCGCCGCTCATGCGCTGGTCGATGATGCTATGCAGCGGCCCGAGGAGTCGATCCGCGTCCGGCGACGTGAGCACCTGGACGCGCGCCACTCCGTCCGTCTTGAAGACGTAGACGCACCCGAAGCACCGGTACTGCCCGTCGAGCGTGTCGGCGGTGAACTGAGCGCCGGGGAGCCATGCCGCGTAGTCCTCGGTGGCGATCTCGATGAGTCCCTCGTCCGGCCGCTGATCGGTCGGCGTGAATGGCGTCCCAACCGTCGTCGTGGGCCACGCGGTCGTCTGCGTCACGCCATTGACGTCCACGTACCAGGATGGGCAGAACGTCCGCAGCGTGAACGAGGCCAGGTCCTTCGGTCGGACGTAGAACTGCCCCACCGTGTTGCTCCCGGACACGTTGACGGTCTCGCCGCACTCTTTCGCTGCGTCCTGGAGCACCATCGCAAGCGTCACGCCGCCGGGAGAGCCGTACGGCTTGGCCGGCAGCGTCTTGCGCCACCCACCAGCGCCGCCGATGACGCGCGCGCGAGTCTGGCCGGCGAATGTGTCGGCGCGGAAGATCGTTCCCTTCAGCGTGAGGTTGCCGACGACGATGGTGGCCGCGCCGGTCTCCGCGGCATCGGTGGCGATTGCGAGGTCCGCGGTCCACATGCCCACGAGCGGCACGGCGATCGAGCCGGAGACGACGGGGACGCCGTTTAGGGTGGCGAAACTCACGGTGCCCCCGCGGCGGCAGCGTGGTTGGCGCTGGCCTGGTAGTACGCCGCTTGCGCGGCAGCGACGGCGGGCGGTGGAGTGCCGGGGAGCTCGGGAGCCACCACGGTGTCCGCCTTGATCGGCGTGGACACGATCGACACGGGCGGGGGCGGCACCCATTCGATGTATTCCACCGTCACGGACCATAGGTTCTTTCCGATGTGCCTGCGCGGGTGGATCTTGTGTACGACGACGTTGACGATCTCGAGCAGCGCGAATTCCGGGTAGTCGATCGTGGCCGCGTTCGTGTCGCTCGCCTTCCCCGCCTGGTACTTGAGGAGCAGGTCCACGAACGACTCCCACGCGGTGAAGTGCGCCGGGAGCCATAGCCACGAGGTGATGGAGCCCTCGGCCGGCGGCTGCGTCGTCAGCGTGAGCGTCGCACCCTTCTGCCCCTTGCCCTTCTTCTTGTCCCAGCCGGTCTCGCGTGAGAAGCCGCGCACGCCGTCGATGGCAATGATGCCGGGAGCTGGTGTCCCGTTGATGCTGTAGGTGCGCCAGTCTTTCGACGACTGGATCGGGTTGCCCAGCGCCGAGCTGGAGGAGATCGTGGTGGTCGGTATGGCCATCACGCGCCCCCCATGAGCTGCTGCCGCTCGAGCGCGATCGACAGCCCGTACGCAGAGAGGTCCGTCGCGTCGGTGACACCGCTCGGAGCCGTGATGTTCACCTCCGCGCGGTCGACGCGCACGCCACCACCGCCGCCCATCACGCGGGAGAACGGCTCGCCACGGCGGTCTCGCTCGAACGCGCGGAGGTACACGCCCGCGCGCGTCGCGCTCTCCCCAACGTAGGCGGCCGCGCGCGTGACGTGGCCCACCGAGGCGCGCATGCCTAGCCCCATGCCGATGCCGACTTGCGAGCCCACCCAAAATGTCGCGCGCGAGGGGGAGTGCACCTGCGCGCCAGCCTTGGCCCCAGCGACGGCGGCCTTTCCGAGCGCGATGCCCTGGAGGTAAACCCCCTCCTCCTTCGTGATCAGTCCCTGTTTGATGCCGGCAGCGAGCGAGTCGGAGAGCTTGTCGCCCGCCTCCTGCAGCTCGGCAGGCGTGTACGCTCCCAGCGCGCGCGCTCGAGCCACGGCACCCGCGGCGGTGTACAGCGCCTGCTTCCCCTTCTGCGGGGCGCCAGGTGCACTCGGCGGCTCGGGGAAGTCGAGCGCCCCCGTCTGGCCGTGCATGAGCCCTTGGATGCGGCTCGGGAGGCTCGTGAGGTAATCGCCGATGTGCCGCAGCCGGTAGTCCACCTTGAGCAGCTCGGTGTCCACGTTGAGCGCGAAGGTGGCGATCTTGAGGTACGCGATCGTAGTGGCGTCCGTGATCTTGCCGAACGCCTTGACGATCCCGTTCACGCCCTTCGTGATGCCGCTCTCGAGGTCGTTACCCGCCGCCGTGCTCTGGTCGAGCAGCGAGAAGAAGCGCTGCATCGCATCGATCGCGGGCGTGAGGTTGACATCTTGGAAGAAGTTTTGCGCGAACTCCCGCCCCTTCTTCTCCAGTGTGTCGAGGTCCGCCCACATGGCCTTGAGCGGCCCGCGGCCCTTCTTGTCGATCGCGTTGAGCAGTGCCGTACCGAACGCCCCGGCGTCCTGCGTCCCGGCCTTGAGCTGCTGCTGGAGCTGTTGGACGGAGACCCCCATCTCGCCGGCCACGTCCGTCACGTTGACGCCGGTCTTGGCGAGCTGGGCGAGCTGCCGATCCGCGAGCTTCAGGCCGCGCCCCGTCTCCACCGCTTCCTGGACACGGCGGAGCGTGGAGATCAACGTCTCGGCCCCCTCGTTCCCCATGAGCGCTTGGGAGCCGGCGAGCGCAGAGAGCCCCTTGCGAAGGACACCCGTGTCCGTGATGCCTGCGGACTGGAGGGTCTTGGTCCACTCCGCGAGTTGCTCTTTGGCGATGGGGAGCGTCTTGGCGAGGTTCTCCACCACCGCGTAGGTGCGTTGCCCAGCGGCCTCGCTGCCACCCAGCGCGGTGTACGCGGACAGGGACTGCCGGTTGAACGCCTGCTCTGCGTTCGCCGCGCGCAGCACCGTCTCCGCGAGCTTCCCGTACGCCTCCGCCATGCCACCCAGCGCGGCGGTGGCGATCGCGACGACAGCCACGGTGGTCCCCAGCCTCGGCGCGAGCCCACCCGCGCCGAGCCGACTGCCGAGCCCCTCCGACTGCCGCGTGAGGTCGTACACTTGGCGCTGCGCGTCCGCGACGGCTGCCGTGTATCGGCGGTACCCCTCGATGTCCCCGAGGGCCTTTGCGCGCGATAGCTGCCCCTGGAACGCGGCGAGGTCCGCTTTGGCCACCCGCAGCGACGAGCCCAGCGCGGTGACGGACTGCGACGCCTGCCGGGCCGGCCCCGACATGCGATCCAACAGACCGACCGTGTACTGGATGCCCGCCACCTATCGCCTCCTCTTCAACGCCTCCAAATAAGCGTGCATGTTGAGGATGAGGTCCGCGACGAGTTCTCCTGCGGCTAGCGAATCCTCATCTTCGTCACCCCGGAGCCATCCTCTCAGCCCGTGAGCGAAGTCGTCGGGGTGCTGCTCAAAACGCGGCAGCCATCTTTTTTTTGGACGCCGCCCTCCTCCACCTGGCCGAGCAATTCGCTCAGCACCGGCGCGAAGAAGGCGTTGTCCATCGCCAGCGGGCGCGTCTTGAGCCACGCGCGGAATGCCAGCCGGAGCGGCTCGCGCTCCTTCGGCTCCGGCGCGGCCTCCCCGTCCATCGCGACGATGAGCTGGGCGGCGAGGTTGTCCGCGACGTCGGGATCGTTCGCCGCCACACCGCGCCGGAAGAAGCGGCCGTGCTCCTGATTGGGCTGCTGGAACACGAACTCATGTCCCTCGAAATGCACGACTCCGACGCGGCCGAACTTGGCCCGAAGCTGGTCCAGTTGCTCGTCACTCAGCGCCACGGGTCACCTCAGGTCATCGTGTCGAGCGGGTCGGGGTTGTCGTCGAAGATCGGGTCCGTGTAGTCGGCGCCATCCGGGATGCCGAAGTAAATCTTCAGCGGGTTGAGCTGCACGTTCGAGATGAGCGGGCTCGTGCCCTTCTGCGCGTTGATCTCGTCGTTGTCGAACGTGCAGCCGGTGATGACGTCGTAGTAGACCGGCAGGTTCTGCCCCACGTACGTGAGGAACATCGCGAACTGCTGGTCCCCGTACCCGGTGCCGAAGTTGTTCTGGATCGTCGCGAGGAGGTTGGCGTACCAATCGAAGTACAACTCGACGCTCGCCTCGTAGGTGTTCTCCCCCGTCGTCTTGCCAATCGGGTCCGCGTTGTTGCTTCGGACCATCTCACGATTGCGGGTGCGCTTCCGCATGACGGAGGCGAAGCCGCCGGGGAGCGAGAGGCCCGCGATCTCCAGTCGCACCTGGGCGATCGAGCGGACGACCCCGTTGGTGACCGGGATCTGGATGGGGCTGATCGCGTTGGACATGGTCTCAGATCCCCGCCGTGTTGAGGTTGATGGTGAAGGTGATCGCGTTGGCGTACCCGAGCGGCGTAACGGTGATCGTGACCGGGATGTTCTCCGTCTGGAGCACGTTGGCCGTGGCGCTCACGACGGCCAGGACCGACGAGGCGAGGCGTGGAGTCACCGCGACGAGCCCGATCTGGAGGGCCTGCTGGATCTTCGCCTGGAGGTTGTTGCGGTACACCGCGTCGAGCGTGCCGTTCGTCTGCACGACGAGCGAGGAGGACACGATCTGCACGCCGGTCGCGTACGCGATGTCGCTGGCCGCGTCGACGAGGTTGCCGATCACCATCTCGGTGAACTGCGACGTGTTCGGCGAGAGCAGCGGTTCCTGGCACTGGTAGAAGCCCGCGCCCTGCTTCGGCCACGTCTGGAGCGTGGCGATGCGGGCCGTGTTCAGCCCCGGGTTGACGCGCTCGTCATGGTAGATGAATCCGTCGAGCGGATCGGAGGCCGGGTTGACGGCGATCGTGCTGTACGCGCCGTCGATGACCTGGCCGGCGCGTGTGGCCAGCCCGATCTGTGTCCGCCGCACCGCCTGGCTCCACGTGCCCGGACGGCGGTAGCTGAACGTGCCGCCGCCGACGCCGGGGTACGGGCTCGGCGTGTTGTAATTGCCGGCCCCAGCGCAGATCCGTTGCTGCGACGTGAGCCCGGACACCGCCGTGGTGAGCGAGTTGATCCAAGCCACCTCGGTCTCCGCCGAGCCGCCCCAAGCCGTGGGTGCGCCAGCGTCGCGCAGCTCCACCATCGCGCGAGGGAACACGTAGCCCGCGACGCCTGCCTGGAGATAGGTCTGGAAGTTGGTGATGTCGCTCGCCCCGGCCGTCCCGACGATGTGCGTGGAGCCGACGCCCGCGACCGCGTACTGGCTGGCGAGGTACTTGTTGTACGCCGCCTGCACGCCCGCATCGTTCCAGTTGGGACCGGTGGTGGAGAAGCGCCACTTGTCCCCGACGCTCATGGTCTGCGCGCCGGTGAAGTTGAGCTGGATGCCGGTGCCGCCCACCGTTTTGGTGTTCAGCGCCGCGCCGATGCCGTACGTCGTGGCCGCGCCGAGCGACGTGGGAGCGCCGAAGTTGCGGCCGGCGTCGAGGCTGATCTGGATCGACGGGCCGGGCGATGTGCCGATGGTGCCCGCCGTGGTGCACAGGATCTCGACGTAGTACGTGTCCCAGGCGCCGAACGTGGAGTCGAGCGTGGTCGTGATCGCCGCGTTGCCGCCGTTGCCGCTGTCCGCGACGACCGCCGTGGCCGTCCCCGTCGTGGTGATCGGGCACGTCACCGCGAGGCACACCGACCCCGCTTCGCAGACG
>Ga0134125_10006727_pt1 | contig 12989 bp, 12 predicted proteins | sample KB31751_FD_96464 | JGI IMG/M metagenome (GOLD analysis project Ga0134125, IMG submission 96464) | Terrestrial soil microbial communities with excess Nitrogen fertilizer from Kellogg Biological Station, Michigan, USA - KB3-175-1 | ecosystem: Environmental > Terrestrial > Soil > Unclassified ... | reverse complement strand
TCCACGGGTATTTCATCTGCGCTACATGGGTAGCGCGAATTCTTCCCGCTGGGGGCGCTGATGCGGGATCGGAATTGAGAACACCAACAGCACGGTGGCAGGGGTCGAAAAGTGAAATTGGGGGCAGGGGACGATTCGACCGCGGGTAATGCGATTGATCCGCGGCCAATCCTAATTGTGACCGGTCTGGTGCAGGAGGCCCGTATCGCGGCCGGCCCCGGCATGGTCGTCATTTGCTCGAGTAGCGATCCCAAGCAGTTGCGCGCGCTGTTGACGGTGTTCGATCCGTCGACGATCCGCGGCGTGATCAGCTTCGGTGTGGCCGGCGGCCTCGATCCCTCGCTGAAGCCCGGCGACATTGTCCTCGCCACCGAGGTCGTGGCCGGCGACGGCCGCTGGCTCGCGGGGCTTTCATTGAACGAAGAGGTGGTCGCCAGCGTGGCGCTCAGGCGCCGACGCATCATCCGTGGCGGCCTTGCAGGGGCAGAAGAGGTCGTCGCGGCCCAGGCCCGCAAGGCGGCCCTGTGGCTGCAGACGGGCGCCGCCGCGGTCGATATGGAAAGCCACATCGCCGCCGCTTATGCGGCCGAAGCCGGCCTGCCCTTCGCGGCGCTACGCGTGATCAGTGATTCGGCCCACCGATCGCTGCCGACCCTTGCCAAGTCGGCGATCAGGCCGGATGGCAAGATCGATCTGCGCAAGATCTTTTCCGGCCTGGTCCGCAATCCGCGGGCGGTGAGCGCGCTGGTTTCAACCGGGCTCGATTTCAACCGCGCGCTGCGCTCGTTACGCGGCTGTCGAGGCTTTCTGCTTGGCAGCGAGGGCCTCCTCGCCGCGGATCTCTGACAGCTTCTTCTGGACCTGCTCTGAGAAGATGTATTGGGCCGGGCGCTGCTTGGAGAGATCGATCTCCGGCGCCATCGGGCCGGTGGTACGGATGCCGCGCAGCGCCACCCACATCGCCTTCAGCGGATTGTTGATCGCCGCCGTCGCCGCGGTCGGTTCGTAACCGCAATGCGCCATGCAGTTGGCGCACTTCTCGTACTTGCCGGTGCCGTAGGAATCCCAGTCGGTGGTTTCCATCAGCTCCTTGAACGTCTTCGCGTAGCCTTCGCCGAGCAGGTAGCAGGGCTTCTGCCAGCCGAAAATATTGCGCGCGGGCATGCCCCACGGCGTGCACTCGTAGTTTTGGTTACCGGCCAGGAAGTCCAGGAACAGGCCGGAATGCATGAAATTCCACTTCTTGCCCTTACCCAGCGCGAAGACGTCGCGGAATAGCCGCTTGGTCTTGGTGCGGTTGAGGAAGTGCTCCTGATCCGGCGCCCGCTCATAGGCGTAGCCCGGCGACATCGAAACGCCGACGCCGAGTTCAGTGCAGAAGTCGAGGAATTTGGCGATCTCCTCCGCCGGATGGCCGTCGAAGATCGTCGCGTTGACGTTGACGGTGAAGCCCTTGGCCTTCGCAGCCTTGATCGCGGAGACGGCTTTGTCGAACACGCCCGTCTGCGACACCGACTTGTCGTGATGCTCGCGCAGACCGTCGAGATGCACCGAGAAGAACAAATAGGGCGAGGGCTCGAACAGATCGAGCTTCTTTTCCAGAAGCAGCGCGTTGGTGCAGAGCGAGATGAACTTCTTGCGGGCGACAAGACCCTTCACGATCGCGCCGATGTCCTTGTGGATCAGCGGCTCGCCCCCGGGAATCGCCACCATCGGCGCGCCGCACTCATCAACGGCATCCAGGCATTCCTGCACCGTCATGCGGCGGTTGAGGATGGCGTCGGGATAGTCGATCTTGCCGCACCCGGCGCAAGCCAGATTGCATCGAAACAGCGGCTCGAGCATCAGGACCAGGGGATAACGCTTGCGGCCCATCAGCTTCTGCTTGATCAGATAGCTGCCAATGCGCAGCTCCTTTAGGAACGGTATTGCCATTACGGGTTTTCTTTCTCGACTCTCAACGGTTGCCGTTCAGCCGGCCGCCAATTCGGCAGGCAAGCGAAATTCGATGTTCTCTTCCCGACCCGGCAGCACCGATACCGTGACGGATCGGATGCGCCGGAGCGCCTCAATGACGTCGTCGACCAGCACCTCGGGCGCCGAGGCGCCGGCGGTAATGCCGACAGCCTTTGCGTTCCTGAGCCAATCGGGGTTCAACTCGCTCCCATCCGCAATCAGATAACTCGGGACGCCGGCTTCGGTGCCGATTTCGCGCAACCTGTTCGAATTGGAACTATTGGTGGCCCCCACCACCAGGATGACATCCACCAACCTGCTAAGGTCCCTTACCGCAGTTTGTCGGTTCTGTGTCGCATAGCAGATATCCCGGATATCCGGACCTTGAATATCAGTAAATTTGGCCTGGAGGGCCGCGATAATGTCCTTGGTGTCGTCCACGGATAGGGTGGTCTGGGTGATGTAGGCCACCGGCGTCTCCAAAGAAAGGGTTAACGCCTTCACATCATCGACGTTCTGCACCAGGAGTACGGGGCCGGGGACCTGACCCATGGTGCCCTCGACCTCCGGATGCCCGGCATGCCCGATCAGGATCACGGTTCGGCCTTTTGCCATGTAGCGCTTGCCCTGATTGTGGACCTTGGTAACCAACGGGCAGGTGGCATTGAGCACCGGTAAGCCGCGCTCTGCTGCTTCCTCCTCTATCGATTGCGCCACGCCATGGGCGCTGAACACGGTCACGGCAAGCGGCGGAACCTCGGAGAGGTCCTCGACGAAGATCGCGCCCTTGTTCTTGAGGCTTTCGACGACGTATTTGTTGTGCACGATCTCATGGCGCACATAGACGGGCGGCCCGTATTTTTCCAGCGCACGCTCGACGATCTCGATGGCGCGGACCACGCCGGCACAAAATCCGCGCGGCTGCGCGAGATAGACCTGCATGTCATGTCCGTTATCCATACCTAGACTCATTCCTCGTCACCTCCGGATGCCGCCAATAGGCAAATCCGCACCATCACGATGTTTCCCGTTCCCGGTACACGCCAGCCGCGCGGGAACCAGGGCTTTGTGTCAAAAATTCGGCAGCTCGAAAAGGGAGATTGGCCCAGAAACCGGCCGCGAACCGATATGGTATAATAGTAATCCACGCTAAGTTGCGGAAACTAGCGCGTTTCTAACTTCACGTGTTCGGCACTTTACCGCCCCGCAATCCCGGTTATATCAGCCGCATCGCGGGAGCGCTGTCGTTTTCCTGCCACGGCCAGACAGTCCTCACGAGGAAGAAACTTCAAAACCAGGTTAACGCGGCCTAGGAAACGCCGGCAAGCCTCCGGCGCCCCCTGAAACATTAGAAAGAAGAGAAGTGCTGACACGTATCGTTGTTTCGATCGTCAGAGCCTGTACCCGATTTGCCGTTCCAACTCTACTTGTCGGATTAATCCTGGCGGTCGGGGCCGGCTACTACACGGCCCGACACTTCTCCATCAACACCGATATCAACACGCTGATTTCCGAGAAGCTGGACTGGCGCCAACGTGACCAGCAGTTCGACCGAGCCTTCGATCGCGACAGCACGATTCTGGCCGTGGTGGACGCGCCCACCCCCGAACAGACCAGCTTGGCTGCCGGCGCGTTGCTGGACAAGCTGAAGGGCGACCACAAGCATTTCTATTCGATGCAGCCGCTTGGCTGGGGTCCGTTCTTCGACCGTGAAGGGCTGTTGTTTCTGCCGACCGATCAGGTCCGCCAGATCTCGGGCCAATTCGAGTCCGCCGCGCCTCTGATCGAGGTCATGGCGGGTGACCCCACGATCCGCGGGCTCACCGGGGCGCTGGAGACTGGGCTTGCCGGCGTCAAGCGCGGCGAGGTCAAGCTCGACAGCACTGCGCGGCCCTTCAACATGATTGCCCAGACGGTGGAGGATGTCCTCAACAAGGGCACCGCCAATTTCTCCTGGCGCGCGCTCACCAGTGACAAGCCGCTCAGCGACTCCGACAAGCGTGCTTTCATCGAGTTCAAGCCGATCCTTGACTACAACGCGCTCGAGCCGGGCAAGGCCGCGACCGATGCGATTCGCGCCGCGGCCGCCGCGCTCGATTTTCCCGCCAAGTATCAGGCGCGGGTCCGCCTGACCGGGCCAGTGCCGATCGCGAACGAGGAATATTCGACGGTGCAGGAGGGCGCGATCGTCAACGGGATCGGCACCGTGATCGTGGTGTTGTTCATCCTGTGGCTCGCGCTGCGCTCGGCCAAGATCATCCTCGCCGTCTTCGTCAATCTGTTCATCGGGCTCTCTCTCACGACCGCGCTGGGGCTCCTGATGGTCGGTTCGTTGAACCTGCTCTCGGTTGCGTTCGCGGTTCTGTTCGTCGGCTTGGGCGTGGATTTCGGCATCCAGTTCAGCGTCCGCTATCGTTCGGAGCGTTTCAAGAACGACGATCTGCGGGAGGCGCTCGCGCAGGCGGCGCGGCGCGTCGCGGTGCCGCTGTCATTGGCCGCTATGGCGACCGCGGCCGGCTTTCTGTGCTTCATGCCGACCGACTACAGGGGCATCTCCGAGCTTGGCCAGATCGCCGGCGTCGGCATGCTGATCGCCTTCGTTTCCAGCATCACGGTGCTGCCGGCGCTCTTGACGCTACTCAACCCGTCCGGCGAGAAAGAGCCGGTCGGCTACGGCTTCCTCGCCCCGCTCGATCATTTCCTGGAGAAGTATCGAATCCCGATCGTGGTCGGTACGCTCGGTGTGGCACTCGCCGGCCTGCCGCTGCTTTACCACATGCGGTTCGACTTCAACCCGATGCATCTGCGCAATCCGAACGCCGAGTCGATCGCGACGTATCTCGACCTGCGCAAGGACCCGAACACCGGCGCGAGCGCCATCGACGTGCTGACGCACTCGGAGTCCGGAGCCAAGCAGATCGAAGCGAAGCTTGAGAAACTGCCGGAAGTCCTTCGCGTGATGTCCCTGAACAGCTTTGTGCCCGAAGACCAGGATACAAAGCTGAAGCTGATTGCACAGGCTGCGAAAACGCTAGGTCCCGCCCTCAATCCGGATTCCATTGACCCTGCGCCGTCGGACCAGGAGAATATCGACGCCTTGAAGAGCACCGTCGCCGCTCTGCGCCGCACCGCCGGCGAAACAGACGGGCCCGGCGCTGCCGCCTGTCGCCGGCTCGCCGATGCGCTGAACAAGCTTGCGGCCGCGGATGAGGCGACACGCAACAAGGCGCAGGCGATCTTCGTCACCCCGATGAACGTGGTATTCAATCAGCTGAGGAGCACACTGCGGGCCCAACCGGTCAGTCTGGACACGCTGCCCCAAGGACTGGTGCGCGAATGGAAGAGTAAGGACGGCCTGATGCGGGTCGAGGCGCTGCCGCGCGGCGATCCGAACGACAACGCGAATCTCCGCAAATTCGCGCACGCCGTGCTAGCCGCCGAGCCGAAAGCGGTCGGTGGCCCGGTCTCGATCCTGAAATCGGGCGACACCGTGGTCGGCGCCTTCGTCCATGCCGGTATCTACGCGCTGGTCGTGATCAGCCTGTTGCTCTGGATCACGCTGCGGCGGGTCACCGACGTGCTGATGACGCTCGTTCCGCTTTTGGTCGCTGGCGCGGTGACGCTGGAAATTTGCGTGCTGATCGGTCTGCCGCTCAATTTCGCCAACATCGTCGCGCTACCGCTTCTCCTCGGTATCGGGGTTGCCTTCAAAATCTACTATGTCACGGCATGGCGCTCGGGCAGGACGAACCTGTTGCAGACGAGCCTGACGCGGGCGATTTTCTTCAGCGCCATGACGACGGCAACCGCCTTCGGCAGCCTCTGGCTGTCGAGCCACCCAGGCACATCCAGCATGGGCAAGCTGCTCGCGCTGTCGCTGCTGACGACGCTTGCCGCCGTGCTGCTCTTTCAGCCGGCCCTAATGGGCAAGCCCCGCGATATCAGGGAGTAGGCAGATGTCGCCGACCGGATCGTTCGGATGGGCGGCTACGTGCCTTTGTGCGCCGCTATGGGCTGTCGCGGCGCCTGTGGTCCGCGACGGCGCAGCGGCGGGATGGTGAGCGCCGCCCTTGGGCGCCCCGTTCTTGGCCATGCTGTTGACGGGGTTGGAGGGAATCGGCGGCCCCACGCGGGTCCAGGTCTCGCCCCCGCAAAGGAAGCCAAGCACGCAACCCTTGATTTCGAGATGGTTTGGATCGGTGGGCGTGATCGTTGAACTATAGGTCTGCCCGTCTTTCGCGTTGTAGACGTGGCCTTCCCACTGATCGGCGTCCGGTTTCTTCGTCATGTCAAGCAGGATTGGCATGCCCAAAGTCGGTCTGTTCCGCTTTGACGGATCGGGATTATGCGTGTCGTGGCCGCCCGGTTCTTTTTCCCAAGATATGACGCCCCACATGCTGCCGTTGCATTGTGCAACCCGGACATTTGCGACACCATCCGCCACCCGCCAATCTCCGGTCGGGTCAAGAGCAAAAGCAGGCGCGACGCTACTCAAGAGAAAAACCCCCGAAAAAATACTGGCTGTACGCATGAACTTTCGTGGGCAGTGCAACATGGCTTAAACCTGTGCTTGCTTTGATGGTGCGAATGAGGGCAAAACGCCGCATGGAGCGTTTTCAGTTGACGAAATCGTCATCAACCGAAGTATGTAGCTGATGCTAAGTCCGAATCTAGACGTTTCCGAGATGTTTGTTGAGCGTCAGGCGCAACGCAGCGCCATGCACGCGCGTCACCTGAACGAACAGCTTGTCCGCGTGCTCAAAACGATCGGGTACGACGTTGGGTTCCAGAAAGGGCAGGGCCAATATCTCTACGATCGCGACGGCGTACGCTATCTCGATTTGCTGAGCGGATTTGGCGTTTTCGCGATCGGCCGCAATCACCCGATGCTGCGAGCGGCCCTGAAGAGCGTGCTCGACAGTGACCTGCCGAACCTAGTGCAGCTCGACGTCTCCACGCTTGCAGGCGTTCTGGCCGAGCGGCTGCTCAAGCTGGTGCCGTATCTCGACAAGGTGTTTTTCGCCAATTCCGGTGCCGAGACGGTGGAGGCGGCGATCAAATTTGCCCGCGGCGCGACCGGCCGGCCCGGCATCGTTTATTGCGGTCACGCCTATCATGGCCTGTCCTACGGTGCGCTGTCGCTGACGGACGATCCGAACTTCCGCAAGGGCTTTGAGCCTCTGTTGCCCGGCTGCACGCCGATCCCCTTCAACGACCTGGCTGCGCTGGAGCAGGTGCTGTCCTCGCGCGAGATCGGCGGCTTCATCCTCGAGCCGATCCAGGGCAAGGGCGTCAATATGCCCACCGATGAGTTTCTGCCCGGCGCGGCGGCGCTGTGCAAGAAATACGGCACGCTTTTCATCGCCGACGAGATCCAGACCGGCATGGGCCGGACCGGCCGCTTTCTCGCTGTCGAGCACTGGAATGTCGAGCCCGACATGGTGCTGCTCTCCAAGGCGCTCTCGGGAGGCCATGTTCCAGTCGGCGCGCTGCTCACGCGCAAGAACATCTTCGACAAGATTTTCAACCAGATGGATCGCGCGGTCGTACACGGCTCGACCTTTGCGAAAAATGACCTCGCGATGGCGGCCGGCATTGCCACTCTTCAAGTGCTGGAGTCCGAAAAGCTGATCGAGGCCGCCGCCAAGCGCGGTGCCGAACTCCGCTTGGCGCTGACCCGGATGGTGCCGGGCTACGAGCTGATGAAGGAGGTTCGCGGCAAGGGCTTGATGATCGGCGTCGAATTCGGTCCGCCGAAATCGCTGCGGCTGAAGGCGTCATGGAACGTGCTGGAGACCGCGAGCAAGGGCCTGTTCTGCCAGCTCATCACAGTGCCGCTGTTCAAGGACCACAAGATCCTCACCCAAGTCTCGGGGCACGGCAGCCACACGATCAAGTTGTTGCCGCCGTTGACGGTGACCGAGGAAGACTGCAACTGGATCGAGACCGCCTTCGACAGCGTGATCGCCGCGAGCCACAAGGTCCCTGGTGCGATCTGGTCGCTCGGCAAGACGCTCGTTGACAACGCCGTGCGCAAGTCGGCGTGAGACTGAGCTTTTAGTCAGCCGCAGCGCGCATAAGCGCAGCGGGAATTTCCCGCGCGGGGTGTCCGTCGTTCAGCCGGCTATGAGCCGGCTCTATACGATCCTAGTCTAGCCCTCCTTATTCGCCTGTGCCGCCGCCTCGAATTTCTCGCTGAACTCGGCAAGCTCATCGGCGCCGATATCGCTGACGGCCCAGAAATTCAGGCCGCGATCGCTCCAGGTGCGGACGTTGTAGCCTTGGAACGTTTCAGTCCGTGGCGCGCGGTGCTCCATATGCGATGTCTGCGCGACGAACAAATTGATCACATGCGCCCGCCGCTTGTAGACGACGGCGCCGATCGGGCGAGCGTCGACATAGTCGAGGCGTCCGCCGATCAGTGTAAAGCCCTGCGCAGTGAGATCGATCACGGGTGGGGCGACATCGATCCTGCCGTTAAACCAGGGCTTCACCGTGTGCTGGTCGGTCGAGAGCACGTCGGTCAGGTGGCCGGCTTGCAGTGAGCGCAGATGCGCGGACACGATGTCCGAGATGATGCGCTCTTGGTCGTCATCGCGCAGCATGATGGCGACGAGTCCGGTCGCGGCGAGCGCCGAAAACGCTGAGCCCATCGCAAAGCCGCCCAGCACCAAGCGGCGGCTCGGTGCGGCCGTTCCTCCTTTCGGCAACGAAGCTTCAACGCGACGGCGCAAGTTTTCGGGCGCGGCGTAGCGTAGGTCCGCGCTCGCGATCGCCTGGCCCATCCGACGATACGCCGCGAGCGCGGCGGCGCAACGCGAGCACTCTGCGACATGCGCCTCGACCTCGCGCGCATGTCCCGCGTCGAGTTCGCCGTCGATCAGCGCGTGAATCAGGGTTTCGGCTTCATCGCAGGTCATTTCGATGGCTCCTGTTCCGCCATCCATGCCGAGCGCAGCATGGCGCGCGCCCGGGCGAGACGGGACATCACGGTGCCGACCGGAGTTCCGACGGTCTCGGCGATCTCGCGGTAGGACAGATTGTTGATCTCGCGCAGCACCAATGTCTCCCGGAACGGTTCAGCAAGCGTATCGATCAGCCGGCGGATGGTATCGGCGTCGCGGTCGCGCAGGATTTGCGCCTCCGGCGTGTCCTGTCCCTCGTGCCAGAGCGGCGCCTGCTCCGCCGCTTCGGGCGCATCTTCGATCGTCGTAGCGGGCGCGACCGCGCGGCGCGCGTATTCGGCGCGGCAGACATTGCGCAGGATCGCAAACAGCCAAGGCTTGATCGCCGGCCCGCGATAGCTGTCGAAATGCTTAAGCGCGCGCAGATAGCATTCCTGCACGGCGTCCTCGGCATCGGAGGCATCGCGCAACAGATAGCGCGCGAGCGTGTAGACCTCGTCCAGATGCGGCAGCGCCAATTCGCGAAAGCGCTGCGTCCTGTCGGGCTCCTTGTCGAAACGGAAGAGCGGCATCGCCTCTTGCCCGGCGGTTGCGGAATACGCATGTGCCCAGCCGGCTAAAGACCGCCGGCCGGGCACCATTTTGATGCAGTAGTTTACGACACTACTCAACCTTAATCATTCCGGTCATATGAGGGTGCAGCGAACAAAAATACTTGTATTCGCCGGCCGCGCTGAACGTGAACGAGAAGCTGTTGTCGGTGTCGAGGGTCTTCGACCTGAACTTGCCTGCCGACACCACGATGTGGGGAATGTCGTCGTGATTGGTCCAGGTGACGGTATCGCCGGTCTTCACCGTCAGATCGGGCGGCGTGAAAGTGAAGTTGTCAATCGTCACCTGAAGCTCTTTGGCATGCGCGCTTTGCGCGCCAAGTGTGAGGGCAATGGCCGCGGCGATCGCGAGCCGAACGAGGAGCGGGCGCCCGGTGCCCCGCAGAAGATCTGGGGTCATTTTGCACATTCCCCCTTAGCCCTGCAGCGGCGTGTCGATGACGGCGAGGCGCTGCTCGCCCTGCTTGAAATTGACGCTGGTAATACCGAGCAGGCTACGTAGCCGGCTCGCCTCGACCTTCATCGGTCCGGGCGAGGGCGCGGTACCCGGCGCGGGCTGCGGGAAGGCGGTGGAGCGCGCGGTGTGGAAGGTGACGTTGCCCTCGACCTTCTGCATGACCTGGTGGATGTGGCCATTCAGCACGGTGACGGAGCCGAACCCTTTGAGGTATTCCAACGCCCGCGCGCTGTCGTCGGTGCCCCAGCCCCATTGCGGATAGACCGTCCAGAGCGGGATATGAGCGAACAGCACGATCGGGGTGGACTTAGATTTTCCCTTGAGGTCGTCATCGAGCCATTCCAACTGCTCGGCGCCGAGATTGCCCAAGCCGCCGGCCTTCAGATCCACCACATTGACAAGACCGATGAAGTGCACGCCGTTGGCGTCGAACGAATAATAGCCCGGGCCCCTGGTGCCCTTGCCGTAGCGCTCCTTGTACAACTTCACTTCTTCGTCGAGGAAGTCGTGCTCACCCGGTACGTAATGCACATCGAGTTTTGCCTGCCCGATGATGCGGTCCGCGTCGTCGAACTCGGACGCCTTCGACAGGTGCGAGATGTCGCCTGTATGAATCATGAAGGCGGGTTTCGTCTGCAGCGCCTTGACCTTGTTGATCGCTTCTTCAAGCGTACCGAGCGCATTCGGGTTGGCCGGCTTGTCGAAGCCGACGTGGCTGTCGCTGATCTGCAGAAAGGTGAGGCCGGCGGGCTCGGCGGCTTTGGCGGCGTCGACCAGCCCCAGCGAGCGCGGCACGCCGCCCGAGACGGTCCAGAGCACGCCGGTGCCGACCCAGGTCATGCATTCCAGCACTTTGCGGCGGCTGACGCCGCCTTCTTCGTCGTTGATGTGATCGTGGTTCATCGCGCTCTCCTCGCACCCGTGATTGGGCACCGAGGCATTGATCGAGCGCTGAAGCCGTTTATTCCTGGCCTATCCTCGCCGGGAGGTCGGGGCAGATGCAGGATGGATGACGTTTTCGTGACCGAGCACAGCGAAGAATGTCAGGCGTTCTCTCAATGCGGCTTGCCGAGCATGGTCATGAAGGGCAGGGCAAAGATCTCCAAGCCGTCATCGTCGCTGACGTGCAACGTCCAGCCGCGCCAGTCTTCCACCGTTGGCTCCATGATGAGCGAATTGACGACGCAAGCGGCATATTCCTGTGCCTCGACGAGGTCCGTCACCTCGGCACGGCACGCATGGAACAACGCGCCTCGTGTGTTCGAGCACCGGAAAAACATCTGAGCCATCTTTTCGCATCCTGCGCAGTCATCTGGATGCTCTAGGATAGCAGCGAGATTGCTCTCGGAAAATTCGGGCAATTCCGGTAAGGGAAAATACGGATAAGGCGACCGCGGGTCGGTCAGGCGGTTAGGCTTGCTCGCGTTCCCGTGCACCTCCGCCTTCAGGATTTCCACGAAGCGAGCGTCGCCTGGGCACATTCATTCATCACGGTCAGCGCGCGCTGCACGGTGGCTTCGCCAAGTACGAACGGGTTCGGGCCACCGGCGGCCTTTGCCGCCAGCTTCTCGACTGCGCCGTCGTAGTGATCGTGGTTGGAGATGAAGACGTCGACGCCCTGCTGCTTGGCGATCTTGAGCGTGCGCGCGGTCGAATCGATATAGGCCTGCAGCCGTTCGAGGTTGTGGCCGAAATTGAAGGCGGTGCCGCCCCACAACAGCGCGCGATGCTTCTGCGAGCCCTGCCAGACGTCAAACAGTGGCGAGATCGTTCCCATGGTGTGACCGGGCGTAACGAGGATGTCGATGGTGGTATCGCCGAGTGTCACCTTGGCGCCGTCCTTGACCGAGACATCGCGCTTCGGCGGCCGCCCCCAGAGCGGGCTGTCGAATTCGAGCGTGCCTTCCATCAGGCTCCAGTCGACGTCGCTCGCCACGACGCGCGAACCGTACTTCTGCACGAAATAGTTGGCGCCGCCATAGTGGTCGCCATGCCCATGCGTGATGATGATGGTCTTGATCTCGGCCGGATCGAGCCCAAGCGTCTTCAGCCCGCCCTCGACAATTCGTTTGGCTTCGTCATCGTTATCCATCGCGTCGATCAGGATGATGCCACCGGATGTCGTGATCGCCCAACTGCTCACCCATTTGCTGCCGACGAAATAGAGATTGTCGAACGCCTTTCCCGGCGGCGGCGCCGGCATCTTCATCAGCGCCGCCAGATCCGGCGGCGTCGGCTTGAAATTTGGATCGGCCGATTGGCAGAGCGAGAGATATGCGCCAAGGTCGGAGCCGGCGGCTTCCTTGGCCGCCGCGAGATGCGGCGCCACCTCAGGCGAGGGCGTTTGTGCGTAAGCCATGGGTGCCGCCAGCATGGCGCAGCAGGCACATCCCAGTTTGAGGAAGCTGCGCCGGCCGAGGCTCAACTCGGCCGGCGTCTCCTCGGCACCAAATGATGATGGCGTAGCGCGCTGGAATGGCGTCATTTTACCCCCCATTGTTTGAGCGTCACCGCGCATCTTCCAGCATCATTGTGGCACCTTTTTCAGCGATCATCGCCGTCGGCGTGTTCGTATTGCCTGAGGTGATGGTGGGCATGATCGACGCATCGACGATGCGAAGGTGGCTGATGCCGTAGAACCGCAACCGCTCGTCGACGACGGCCAGCGGATCATTGGCGGTGCCCATTTTTGCCGTCCCCACGGGATGGAAGATCGTGGTGCCGATATCGCCGGCGGCCTTGGCGAGCGCGGCGGCGTCGTCGCCGACGGCCGGGCCGGGCAAGATTTCGGCCGGTGAGAAGCGCGCCAAGGCCTTCTGCCGCATCAGCCGCCGCGTGGTGCGGATGGCGTCCGCCGCGACCTGGCGGTCCTCGTCGGTCGACAGATAGTGCGGCGCGATCGACGGCTTCTCGTTCGGATCGGCCGAGCGGATCCGCACCTCGCCGCGCGAAGTCGGCTGCAGATTGCAGGCGCTCACGGTGACGGCGGGAAAGCGATGCAGGGGATCGCCGAATTTGTCGAGCGACAGCGGCTGCACGTGAAACTGGATGTTGGCGCGC
>Ga0134125_10006726_pt1 | contig 12990 bp, 11 predicted proteins | sample KB31751_FD_96464 | JGI IMG/M metagenome (GOLD analysis project Ga0134125, IMG submission 96464) | Terrestrial soil microbial communities with excess Nitrogen fertilizer from Kellogg Biological Station, Michigan, USA - KB3-175-1 | ecosystem: Environmental > Terrestrial > Soil > Unclassified ... | reverse complement strand
GCACTACGTGCAGGAGCTAAATTTAACGGCACAAGCGCAAGTGCGGGTATGTTATATTTATCTATTTACGAAACTGTTTTTAATGCTGCCAACACAGGCTCATACAGTATTAAAGTAATTTTAAAATAAACGAGTGGCTGATATTATAAATCTTTTACCCGAAAACATTGCTAATCAAATTGCAGCCGGCGAGGTGGTACAACGCCCTTCATCGGTTGTAAAAGAACTGCTTGAAAATGCAGTTGATGCTGGTGCTACACAAATTTCATTACTGGTAAAAGAAGGAGGAAAAGCTCTTATACAGGTTATAGATAATGGTAAAGGCATGAGCGAAACTGATGCACGTATGTGCTTTGAACGCCATGCAACATCTAAAATAAAAACGGCCGATGATTTATTTGCCATTAGTACTAAAGGTTTTCGTGGGGAGGCTTTAGCAGCCATATCATCTGTAGCACAGGTTGAACTTAAAACCAAAACAGCAGAGGCATTAACAGGCACTTCAGTTATTATTGAAGGTGGAAATTTTGTAAGTCAAGAACCTTGTCAGTGTGCAAATGGAACATCTTTTAGTGTTAAAAATTTGTTTTTTAATGTGCCGGCTCGGCGTAACTTTTTAAAAGATGATACTATTGAACTTCGTCATATTATTGATGAGTTTGAGCGTGTTGCTATGGCACACACCGATGTTGGTTTTAAATTAATTAGCAACACCAATGAGGTTTATAATTTACCCCCAACTAACCTACTTTTACGTGTGGCAGGCTTGGCAGGCAACACCTTAAAAGATAAACTAGTTGCCGTTAACGAGCAGACTCCTAACATTAGTATTACTGGGTATGTAGGCACTCCCGCTTCTTCTAAAAAGAAAAGAGGTTTGCAGTACTTTTTTGTAAACAACCGCTTTATTAAAAGCGCCTATTTAGATCATGCTGTTAAAAGTGCTTATTTTCAATTAATTCCTGAAGGAGAGTATCCGGCTTATTTTTTATTTATAACCGTACCACCAAATGTTATTGATGTAAACATACACCCTACAAAAACCGAAATAAAGTTTGAAGATGAAAAAACGGTTTATGCTATTTTAAAAACATCTGTTAAACGTGCTTTAGGGAAAAACAACTTAGCCCCTTCTATTGACTTTGACCAAGAGCAAATTGTAGAGTTTAATTACTCTAAAAATCAAGGTGTACCACAAGCCCCAAAAATACAGTACAACCCAAGTTATAATCCGTTTAACGATAAAGGAGATACCAAGTCAGCCGCTAATACAGATTGGAAATCATTATACGAAGATTATGTAAAGCCTGAAAACCAGCATAGTTATAGCCCTTCACATACCGAAGAAAATTTATTTCATGAACAAAAAACAGAAGTAAGCTTTGATAAGGTGTTTCAGTTGCAAAACAAATATATTGTAGCTGTTACCGGAGATGGGCTTTTATTAATAGACCAACAACGCGCACATGAGCGCATTATGTACGAGCATTATAAAAAATCGGCACAGCACCCCATTCACTCGCAACAAGAATTATTTCCACAAACGGTTGAATTATCTGGGGCAGATATGCTTTTACTAAAGGAATTAAACGATGATTTAAAAAATCTGGGTTTTGATATAGTTCCTTTTGGGAAAGACACTATTGTAGTGCAGGGTGTTCCGGCAGATTTAAGTTCGTTAAACAGTGTAGAGGTTTTAAATGGTTTGTTAGAAAACTATAAACTTAATAACTTAGATATTAAGTTAGATAAAGGAGAAAACATTTGCCGTGCCTTGGCGCAAAATACTTGTATAAAATATGGCAAAGAGTTACAATTTGAAGAAATGAAATTATTGGTAGAACATTTATTTGCCTGTGATGAGCATGCACATAGTCCGCAAGGAAAAATTGTGTACACGCAAATAAATCAAACAGATATAGACAAACTTTTTAAACGGAATTAAATGAATAATCTTCAATCGTTACCAACGGTTACCAAAAACATATTAATAATAAACATACTGCTTTATGCCGCAACATGGATATATGAGCAACAGGGCATACACCTTACTAATATTTTAGGCTTACACTATCCTACAGCACCTGACTTTAGACCTTATCAATTTATTACCTACATGTTTATGCATGGCAACCTTATGCATATATTTTTTAATATGTATGCCGTATTTATGTTTGGGGGCATATTAGAAAATGTTTGGGGGCCAAAGCGTTTTTTATTCTATTATATTTTTACAGGTTTAGGCGCAGCAGTTATACAATTATTTGTTTACTATTTACAATATAAAGGCTATTCAGGAGAAGAATTAAATCCTTTAATTGTAATTGGTGCATCGGGTTCTCTATTTTGTTTATTACTTGCCTTCGGTATGCTATTTCCTAACTCAGAACTAATGATGATGTTTATCCCAATCCCTATTAAAGCAAAATATTTTGTAGCCGGCTACGGTTTAATTGAATTATTTTCAGGTATAAACAGTAACCCAATGGACGACGTGGCCCACTTTGCTCATTTAGGAGGCATGTTGTTTGGTTTTATTTTACTAATGATTTGGAGAGTAAGAAAAATTAATTAGTTATTCTATCTATGCACAAAGGCAGATTAGAAGCATTTAGCGATGGTGTTTTAGCCATTATACTAACTATTATGGTACTTGAATTAAAAGTGCCAAAAGGTGCTGATTTTGAAGTACTAAAAGAACTCTTCCCTGTATTCATAAGCTACATATTAAGTTTTATTTATATCGGTATTTATTGGAATAATCATCACCATATGTTAAGTACCATTAAAGAAGTAAGCGGTGGCATTTTATGGGCAAACCTGCATTTATTATTTTGGTTATCATTAGTGCCTTTTGTTACCGGTTGGATAGGAGAAAATAATTTTGCGCCAGCAACTATGGCTTTATATGGATTTATACTTTTAATGGCAGCTATTGCTTATTATATATTGCAACAAACTATTATAAAAAACGAAGGTAAAACGTCTGTATTAGCTAAGGCTGTTGGCACTGATATCAAGGGAAAAATGTCCCCTATAATTTACCTTGTTGCTATACCAATGGCATTTGTAAGTTCGTGGATATCGGGAGCTTTGTATGTGCTAGTAGCTTTAATTTGGCTTATACCCGATAAGCGCATTGAGCGCAGTTTAAAGAAGTAATTTGTTTTCCATAAACAAAGTAATAGCACCTTCTTTAAGCGAATAAGTAGATAGCGTTATCTTTTTTATTTGCGTGTTGTTTAAAATAAAATCAATTAAAATATAAGATAATACAATCATATCTCTTCGCATAGGAATTAAGCCAGGCATAAGTTGTCTTTCTTCGGCAGTTGAATGAATTGTTTTTTTACTGATGCGATGATAATCCTCCAAATCAATATCGTAGCTTGTTTTGTATGCCGTTATGTCCTCTTTACCAATCATATGTAGTACGCTTTCAAAAGCGCCTGAAGAGCCAACTAAATTAGTAACCGGGTATTTTTTCAGCTCATTTAAAAGAGGTTGTAGTTCAGCTTTTAAATAGTCAATTATACTTTGCTTTGTTTTTTCACTTATAGGGTTTTCAGGATGAAACATACTCAATAAACGAGCCACACCAAGTTTAAAACTTTGCTTCCAAAAAACACCTGTGCTGTTTGCAATAATAAACTCATTGCTACCTCCACCTATGTCCATTATCAAACAAGGTTCTTCACTTATCTCTATCGCCATTTTATTACCATAATAAATAAGCTCAGCTTCTTTATCCCCACTAATAATTTCTATATCAATATTAGCTTGTTTTTTTACTTCTAAAATAAATTCAGCCGAATTTTCAGCCTCTCTTATAGCAGATGTAGCAAGTGCTTTAATGGTTTCTGCTTTATACTCTTGTATTATTTTTGACAGATTGCAAAGGGCAGCAATGCCACGCTGAAAAGCCTCGGGAGATAATATATTATTAGTTATACTCTCTTGTCCGAGTTTAACTACTTCTCTACACTGATGAATGGTTTTATACTTATTCCCTTCTACATCAACAATTAGCAATCCGAATGTATTGGTACCTAAATCTATAATGGCTACACGCATACAGAAGCTTTATCTGCAATAAATCTACCCAAAAAAATTTAAGAAAAGAAATTTTTATTTTTTGTTCTCAGTTTCGGCAAGCATGCTTTCTAGTTTTTTATCTAAAGCATCTCCTCGCAATCCAACAGCTACTATAACACCTCGTCCATCAATTAACCAATTAGTCGGAATAGAGCTTACATCATACTTTGCGCCCGCTTCAGAGTTCCATTGTTTTAAATCAGATACATGATAAGGCCACACTAAACCATCTGCTGCAATAGCTTTATTCCAGGCAGCTTTATATAAATCTAAAGACACGCTATAAACAGTAAACTCTTTTTCACCACCCTTAAATGTTTTATTTTTAAAGGTGTTGTATGCTGTTACCACATGTGGGTTTTCCATACGACACGGGCCGCACCAACTTGCCCAAAAATCTATTAAAACAATTTTACCACGCAAAGATGATAAAGTAATAGTTGAATCATTAGGGTTTTTATAAGCCAACTCAGGCGCTTTATTCCCAGGCGTTAGTCCCTCTATAACTTGAGGAGGTGTGCTCCAATCCGAGGTAAGTTGTTTTGTTTTTTTCTGAGCTACGCAGCTTATAGAAACCAATAAAAATAAGGTTAAAAAATTCTTCATTTTACAAATATAAGCTTGCATTTTTAAAACCCGACATTAAAAAGAATTCATTTACCCTTTATAGAAGCGGAATTATGATCTAAAAAATAAATATATTTTATTGATATATAATACATTACATACATAAAAATGAACTTTATATCCTTAAACCTAAATTTACTCAAAGTAAAAGGCAGTTTTACCGGTCTAAAAATTGCTTCTTTTATAAAAACCATTAAAAAAACACCACAAAATCAATTCGTTAAGCTAACATTGCCTTGTTTAAAATTACGTTACATAGTTTTAAACAAGCGTTTTATTTTGTTAATTTGCATCCGCAAATGAAAAAAGGATCTTATATTTTTGTTTATTTATTGCTTTTATCAGCTTTAGCTTTCTCTCAAGCTAAAAATAAATATAAGTATGAGCTTATTGGCGGCCTTGGCCCTACAGGCTTTTTAGGGGATTTAGGTGGGTCTAATCAAGCTGGCTCGCATTTTTTAAGAGATTACAACTTTAGTACCACACGTTTTAATCTAGATGCCGGACTTAGGTATAAAAAAATAACCTCAGCATTTGGCTTTAAAGCCATGCTTACATATGCAATGGTATCTGGTGACGATGCCTTAACCGAAGATAAAATAAGACATAACCGTAATTTAAACTTTCGTTCCTCTATATTAGAGTTGAGTGTACAGGCCGAGTACTATTTTATTGGAGAAAAAACAAAAAACCTATACTCTATTGGTGGTTTACATTCAAAAAAGAAAAACAGAAAGTTTACAGCTTATATATTTACCGGAGTTGGTATTTTTTATTACAATCCCAAAGAGAAATTAAATGGTACTTGGTATAGCGTAAGAAAATATCATACAGAAGGGCAAGGAATGCCGGGTGGCCCAAAACAGTTTTCCAATTTTAATGTGGCTATTCCAGTTGGTCTTGGTTTTCGTTATGCCATCAATAAACGTTTTAGCATAGGTGCCGAGCTTTCTGTAAGAAAAACATTTACTGATTACATTGATGGAGTTAGTGGAAAATATTATGATAATGCAAAACTTCAACAAGCATACGGGCCAACCGCTGCTGCCTTAGCTGACCCAAATCTAGGCACTATCCCAGGAGCAACAGCTCCGAATGGAGATGGTTCTGGTGCACAAAGAGGTAATCCAAAATATAAAGATTCTTATATGATGTTTACTGTTAACGTTAATTATAAATTTAAACTTAAGAAACAACACCGTACGCGTGCTAAGTTCTAATTTTATAGTAGAAGAGCCTTCTACCCCAAAAGATTTTGAAATTTATTATCAATTACGTTATGATGTTTTGCGAAAACCTTGGGGGCATCCAAAAGGATCTGAATTTGATGAAACAGATAATACAAGTATACATGCCTTTATAAAAGCTGACGGAAAAGCCATTGCTTGCTCGCGTTTACATTTTATTGATGATAAAACCTCGCAAATTCGTTACATGGCCGTACATCCTGATTATCAAGGAAAAGGCCTAGGTAAATTAGTAATTAGTTATTTAGAAAGTGTTTCTATAAAAAACAACCGTTTTGAGCTTATACTGCATGCCAGAGAAAACGCGGTAGATTTTTATAAAAGTTGTGGATATACCATAAACGAAAAATCTTACCTTTTATGGGGTAAGATTCAACATTTTTTAATGCAAAAGCATTTAAGAATTTAAGGGACCGTGATGGGGCTCGAACCCACGACCCTCAGAACCACAATCTGATGCTCTAACCAACTGAGCTACACAGTCCATAAATTCAGGCTGCAAATTTAGAAAAAATTCTGTATAAAAAAACCAAAATAACAATATAAAATAAGTTGGCTAAAACAGCGTTATGGAAAGGCTTTACAACATATTAGTAACTTTACAAACTTGAAACAAAAAAAAGCCATAGTATTTTTTTCTGCCGGCTTAGGCGATGCTGTTTTGCTTATACCGTTGGTAAAACAACTTAAAAAACAAGGTTTTTGGGTAGCAGGTTTTTTTAATTCGGCACACCCTTGTGAAGATATTTTTGCTGAAATTAATTTACTGGATGAAATAATCAGTAAAAAAAATAAACCTCAAAAGTTCTTTTTTTTGTTTTTTAATTGTTTAAAATACAATAAAGCATTTATCAATTATTTCGCTTCAAACCGTAAAAACCTTTTATGGGCAAGCTTTTTGGCTAAAGAACTTTTTGTAAACAAAAAAATAAACTCGTTTTTATGGACTTTATTAAAGTTTAAAATAAACTATATAGAGCCTATAAAAAACATACACGATGGGCAGCAAAATTTAAACCTATTACAAAGTAACACTACCGTTTCTTTACAAGACTTCCACATTAATTTCCCTACCAATAAAATTAATACCCTGCCCTACCCTTTTATAGCAGTGCAAATAAGTACGGGCAATAATAAATTTATTTATAAAAATTGGCCTGTAAACTATTGGATTGATTTTTTAAAATTGGTTTTAAAGCAATATCCCGAAAAAAAAATTGTGTTATTAGGAGATGAAAATGAAGTAAATATTTCTGCTAAAATTATTCAAGAATTAAATAATAGTGTGATATCTTTAATAGGGAAAACAAGTGTTTTAGAGGCTATGAACGTTCTACATGAGTCTGAATTTTTTATTGGTTTAGATGGCGGTTTAATGCACTTGGCTGCAGCACTTAAAAAACCAACATTTACTATTTGGGGGCCTTCTTCTATTAGCCTATATGGATATGAAAAATTTAGCCCTTTACACAAATGTGTTAGCCTAAATTTAACTTGTAACCCTTGCAGTGCCTGGATAAATGCAAACCACACAAAAGCACAAAGCCCCGAAACTTGCCCAGACCACGCCTGTATACAACAACTTATGCCGCAAGACGCGTTTAACCAATTTATTCAATATGTAAATTTGCTTCCTGCACATGCTAACTAAAATAATTCAAACCATATTTTCTAAAGGAATTATTTCCATCATTAATTTTTTGGTGGTACTTATTACAGCACGTTACTTAGGAGCAGATGGGCGCGGAGAAATAAGCATTTTGTTTTTAAACGTAACTGTTATTTTATTGTTTAACGATATTATTGGTGGAAGTGCTTTGGTATATGTTATTCCTAAAAAAAATCCATATAGTTTATTATTACCTGCGGTGCTTGTAGGCACTGTAACTGGCATTTTATTTCCATATTTGTTTCATTTATACTTTCATTTTCAAACACAAGAGTTAGTTTATTTCATATTGTTAGCCCTGCTTTCAAACCTAAGCAGTATTAGTAACGTTTTTTTAAATGGTTTTCAAAAAATAAAGCAAAACAATTTAGCCAGCATATCACAAAGTATAGCAATTATAAGTTCGTTAATTATTCAGTTTTTTTTACTGAATGAAATTTCAGTGTTTTCTTTTTATCGCTCTTTAGCTTTTGGTTATCTAATAAACCTATTAATTAGTCTGTTTTATTTAAAAGGCAGCTTTGAACGCATTTCATTTTCATGGAAAGAATCTTTTTTACTAATGGCCCGTTATGGCCTAGTAGTACAGGCTGGCAACATATTTCAGCTTTTAAACTATAGGTTTTGCTATTATGTTTTAGATAGTGCAAATGATTTGCAAAGCAGAAAAAACGTAGGAGTTTTTTCAACTGCTGCATCTATTAGCGAAGCCGTTTGGGTAATCATGAACGGTATAGCTATGGTTCAGTACGCAACTCTTTCTAACCGAAATAATCCTCAATTAGCCATTAATATTACGGTTAAATTGGCTAAAATAAGCTTTGTATTATCTGTTTTTGCTTTACTTGTTTTAAACTGTTTGCCTAGCGAAGTGTTTACTTTTTTATTTGGTAAAGATTTTAGCGACATAAAAACCTATTGCTTGTTATTAGCCCCAGGCATTGGTATATGTGGGCTTACTGGCGTATACTCCCATTATTTTTCAGCCACGGGCAATATGAAAATTAGCGCCACAAGTGCTTTAGTCGGCTTAGCAGTTACCCTATCTTGCTCTTTTATTTTAATTCCTTTATTTGGTACAAAAGGTGCTGCTTATACCAATTGCGCATCGTATATTGCATCATCATTATTTTTATTATTTATGTTTAAAAAACAAAGCCAAACTACTTTTTACAATTTGTTTTTTAACTGGAAAAAAATATTTCCTTTAACCAGTAAACAATAACAAGGTGTGTGGCATTGGCGGAATAATTAATCTTGAAAATAAATCCATCAATATTATTGATGGAGCCAAAATTATTAGCAAAACGTTACAGCACCGAGGGCCCGACGATGAAGGTTTTTTATTTTTTAAAGACAAAGATGTTATTTGTGGATACGGAGATGACACTCAAAAGCAATCAATAAACAATTCCTTTAATTTTTCAGCAAAGCAACACATCCAACAAATAGAACAAAATTACACAGGTGTATTTGTTCATAGGCGATTGTCTATTATTGATGTTAGTGAAAGTGGTCATCAACCCATGTGTGTTGCCAATGGTAAAATTTGGATAACCTTTAACGGTGAAATTTACAACTATATAGAATTACGTACAGAATTAGAACAAGTTGGTTTTATATTTAATACACAAAGTGATACAGAAGTACTTTTAAATGCCTACTTGCATTGGGGTAGTGAGTGTTTGCAAAAACTAAACGGCATGTTTGCTTTTGCTTTATATGATATAGAAAATAAAAAACTTTTTTGTGCCAGAGATAGAAGTGGTGTAAAGCCTTTTTATTATTACTTAAAAGATGGTTTGTTTTGCTTTGCATCTGAAATTAAGGCTTTGAGAGTTTTACCTTTTATTGAAACATCTTTAAATGAGCGAGCCCTACAGCATTATCTGTTGTATGATGCTATTGAATATGAGCCGGAAGGTTTTTTGAAAAATATTTTTGAATTAACCCCATCGCACTTTTTAGAGCTTGATTTATCTACCAAAGAAATTCAGTTAAAAAAATACTTTGATGCAAAAATAAATACTGATTTTACGATTTATAACGAACAAGATTTTTTAGGGTATAAAGAGAAAACAGAGCAACTTGTTACTGACTCAATTATAAAACGTTTACGCGCCGATGTACCTGTTGGCTGCTGCCTTAGTGGTGGAATTGATAGTTCAGTTATATCAGGTGTTATAGCTAACCACAATAAAAATTTTAATGCATTTACAGCTACATTTCCGGGCGATAAAATTGATGAAAGCAATTATGCAAAAGATGTAGTTGATTTTACCCAGGCAAGCTGGCATACAGTTACGCCAACGTCAGAAGAATTAATCGCTGATTTTGACAAGCTGGTTTATGCACTTGATATACCTATTTGGAGTACCAGCACTTATGCTCAATTTAGGGTAATGCAATTGGCAAAACAACAAAATATAAAAGTTGTTTTAGATGGGCAGGGCAGCGATGAATTATTTGCAGGTTACCCTCATTATTACACTACCTATGTAAATGAATTATTGCGTAACAAGCAATTTAAACAGGCTGCCGCCGAAATAAAAAGTTTTGGAAATAGTTTTTGGCTTTTATACACTAAAGAAAATGCCAAAAGAACATTGCACTATAATGCAAACAAAAAATTATTAAATACTGCCTTTGTAAAGGCACACTCAGAGCCAGAGCATATTGAAAGTAGTTTTTCTTCGTTAAATGAAAACCTGCATTACGATTTTTTTAACCACAGATTAAAAACTTATTTGCGTTGCGAAGACCGTTGTAGCATGCACCACTCGGTTGAATCGCGCACACCTTTTGCTGATGATACTAATTTAATTAATCTTGCTTTTAGTACTCCTTCATCTTACAAAATAAATAACGGTACAAGTAAATATATTCTTCGCGAAAGCATGAAAAACTATTTACCTGAATCAGTTTATAAACGTCGAGATAAGATGGGTTTTGTTACTCCACACAACAAATGGTTAGCTGATTTAGTAGAAAATAAAGCGGATTTATTGAATTCGAGCCGCTTAAAGCCCTATTTTACCGACCGTTTTTTTGTTAAAACCGACCGCTCAACAAAAAAGCACCACCGTTTAAAAAATACCACCGATTTTAAAGAAGATAGCCTTACCTTCAAAAGCCTTGTGTTTGCTACGTGGGCAGATTTAATGAAAATTTAATTGTTTGTTAATCAGTATTTTAACAAAAACAAGGAATAGCCGAAAATGTTCCTTAAATTTGTTAAAATAGTTTAATGTTTAACCAAAAATAGAAATCATGAAAAAAACACTATTATTAAGTACTGTTTTAGTAGTTAGCGTTATGGGTTTTGCCCAAAGCGCAGCTAAAAAAACAATAAACCCAAAGTATTTGCAAAAAACATCGGTAATTGCAAATGATAAAATACTTGCTGAACCCCTGCCTACCAATGCAAAAAGTATTAATAAAGCTAAGAAAAAAAATCAATCAACGTCGTCTGTATGTACAACAGGTAAAACTATTACTACTTCATGGAACTGTTTTGGTGTAGGTGGTGGTGCAAACACTTCAACACAAAACTGTTTATCTTATAACCAAGATTTAAACTCTTTGGTATGGACACAACGTGGCTCTAATACTTGGCCTTCAATGGTTACAACCAGTGGTTTTTTGCAAGCTACTATTATTAACGTCAACACGCTTGCCTTAGATTCTGTTATTTTATATAAAGACGCCACCACAAAACATGCTCGATACCCAAGTGGTACTTTTATAAACCCAATAGGTAATTCAGATTATCATAAAGCTATCGCTGTAGGTATCGGAGTGGCAACAGATAATACAAATTGGATAGGTACCCCATATGTAGCCAAACCATTATGGAGTAAAAGTGCTACCTCATATACTACCCCAACCGGTGACTCTTTATATACTGCAGCACTGGGTGGTATTTTTGGAAATAATACTTATGCATTACAATATGAAGGGGCACCTTCAACTGATGTGCAGGCTTTACCTGATGGTAAAACAATTGTTTCAATTGGTAGTATAGGTGATCGTGCCTATGCTTGTACCAATTGTAATCTTATTAACAAAGGTGTTTTTGTTAAAGCAGTTGTAAATAGTTTAGGTGACACAGTTAAATGGTCTGCTGATTCTATTTCATTAGTACCAAATGCGCACAAAGGTGCTTTAGGTTATCAGCTTACTGCGCCTCGTTTGGCTTTTGGCCCTGACGGAATGCATGGTTACGCATTGTTTTTAGGAAGATTAGCTACAACCTATGGCAACCGTTCAGCTGACTCAGCTATGACTCCAATAGTATACGCAACAACAGACGGTGGTGCTACCTGGACTCAAAAATTAGCGGGTTACGATTGGATGTGCCATCACCCGGAAGTTGATAAAAATGTAGGCGAACTTGTTGGTAACAAACGTTTTTATACGTTTGATGATTATCTTCATGGCGCTGACGTAACAGTTGATGCTAATAACGTGTTACACTATGTTACTTGTGTTGATCAAAGTACTTTTTCTACCGGCAACATTGATTCTCTTGGTATTTTCTCACCTGTTTATCAATATGACTATGTAACTTATCACCCTATTATTTGGGATTTTATGACTGATGGTAATAGTTGGTCAACTATGATGGTAGACTCTATTATTAGTGCTGGCTGCGGAAAAACAGCAAGCATTGACACAACTACTTTACACAGTGCAATGGGTGGCGGTACTCAGCCATTAAGTGTTTCATCTCACATAACCGTTAGTCGCTCAAAAGATGGGTCAAAAGTATTTTATGGTTGGGCAGATTCTGACTATGGTACTACTAACTCTCACTATAACGATCAACCCGATGTTTTAATGAAAGCTTATGATATAACTTCTGGTAAAACTAGTTCTACTTTAAATGTTACAAACGGTGCAGGAATTTGTTTTTATCCTTTTTTATCTGACATTTCCTATTTTGATGGTACTAGTTGGGTTGTGCCTGCTGTTTATACAGTTGGAGATGTTCAAGCATCAAGTACCGGTACAATAGTTTATGATCCAAGTCAACAGGCAGATTATATATTAACTAACTGTGGTACATTTAACCCTACTACTGACTTTACTGTTAGTCCTACTGTATATACATATGTTCCTACAGACCCATGCAGTGTTGGTATCCAAAAACATAACAACGCATTTGAATCTGCAGTTAGCAACTACCCTAACCCTTTTAACAATTTCACTACCATTTCAGTAACTTTAACTGAAAACAAAAATGTTGATGTAAAAGTTTACAACGCAATTGGTACTTTAGTATTCAGCAAAAAAGTTAACGGTAACGTTGGCGAAAACACGGTAAGTTTTGATGGTTCTGCTTTAAGTGCG
>Ga0134125_10006725_pt1 | contig 12992 bp, 12 predicted proteins | sample KB31751_FD_96464 | JGI IMG/M metagenome (GOLD analysis project Ga0134125, IMG submission 96464) | Terrestrial soil microbial communities with excess Nitrogen fertilizer from Kellogg Biological Station, Michigan, USA - KB3-175-1 | ecosystem: Environmental > Terrestrial > Soil > Unclassified ... | reverse complement strand
GGAACCAGGCCGGAGAGACGAATGCGCCCCGCGGAGGGAACTGACTCCCCCCTACGCTGTTTTAGATATAAGGCCGCCTGTTGAAACGCCGGGCTCTTTTCCACGTCCGCCAGGACTTCGCGGACGAATGGAAGGATCACATATCCATTTTAGCAAGAGAAAGCGCAGTTCCCTTTGGGTGGTTTTTTACTGCTTGGACGGCGTACTTGCCGCCACCGGGTTCCCGCGGTACACCTTCATTTTGTGCACGATCTCATCGGCGATCAGGCCATATACGGTTCCTGCCAGTGAATCTACTTTGCCTGCCATCACGATCGTGTCGGTCTGGCGATCGGTGACGGTGTAGGTGAAATGATTGCTGAAGGGAATACGTTTGACCTTGATCAGCAAATCGGCCATGTCTTTGCGGCCCGTGATGCGCAAACCCCACGCTTTGAATTCCGCCCGGCCGAGCAGCGAACTCTCCAGGTTCTCGCGCTTCACGTAGAAGGAATCCGATTCCACGTTAACGGTCTTTGCCCGCGTTACCAGATCCCGGTTGTCGGGAAGCGACTGCTGGGGCTCCTGCTGAGCAAAGACGAGCGATGTGGCAGCAATAAGCGATAACAACAGAACTGCTTTTCTAACCATGATGCACCTCGTTGAACTTGCAGGCGCATCATGGCATGCCGTTTACTGTGGCAGTAGCGACATTGTGCGGCAAGAGCATGGCAGAAAGTGTCGCGAAAACCGAGCACACTAATCCAGGCGTAGCGGTTGTGCGCTGCGTCACGGATGCAATTCCGCACAGTGGCAGTATATTAGGCTATGCCGGTCATGACGATTAGCCGAGAAAAAAGCAAACAGCTCCACCAGCGAGCGTCGAAAATCATCCCCGGCGGCGTGAATTCGCCGGTGCGGGCCTTCAAATCAGTGGCTTGCGATCCCCCCTACATCACTCATGGCAAAGCGGGTCATTTATGGGATGTGGATGGCCACGAGTATGTGGATTATGTTGGGTCATGGGGTCCTTTGATCCTTGGCCATGCATTTCCTCCGGTTGTTGAGGCGATCGAAAGGGCAAATCGCGATGGCTCAAGCTTCGGGGCCTGTACGCCTCTGGAAGCCGACCTCGCGGAAGAGGTCCTGAACGCGTATCCGTCGATGGCGAAAATCCGTTTCGTCAGCTCGGGCACGGAAGCCACCATGTCGGCAATCCGCCTGGCGCGGGCATTCACCAACCGCAAGTACATCATCAAGTTTGAAGGCTGTTATCACGGTCATGCCGACTCGCTCCTGGTCAAAGCCGGTTCAGGCGTGGCGACTCTGGGAATTCCGGGTTCGGCTGGAGTTTTGCCGGAGCAGGCCCAATTCACGCTGGCATTGCCCTTCAACAATCAGGACGCGGTCGAAGAATCGCTGCAAAAATTTAAAGGTCAGATCGCCTGCATCATCGTGGAGCCTGTGGTGGGAAATATGGGGACGGTGCCGCCTCGTGACGGCTACCTCAAGTTTCTGCGCAAGATCTCGGAACAGAACGGCGCCCTGCTGATTTTTGACGAAGTCATGACTGGATTTCGCGTTGCCTTTGGCGGAGCGCAACAGCTTTACGGCATAAAGCCTGACCTCACCACGCTGGGCAAAATCATAGGAGCCGGCCTGCCGGTCGGAGCATACGGCGGACGGAAAGACATCATGGATATGGTCGCCCCGGTCGGACCTGTTTATCAGGCGGGCACCCTTTCCGGTAATCCGCTGGCGATGGCCGCCGGTCTGGCCGCTGTGCGCCATCTGCGCGAGCATCCCGAAATCTACCAGCAACTCGAAGAGCACTCTGCAACGCTTGAAAAGGGAGTTCTCGCCCAGGCAAAACGACACCGGGTGCCGCTCAGCGCCAATCGCGCCGGCTCAATGCTGACATGGTTCTTCCAGCCCGGACCTGTGCACGATTGGGATACCGCTGCAAAATCCGATACCGAAGCCTTCGGCCGCTTCCACCGGGCCATGCTTGATCGCGGCATTTATCTGCCGCCATCCCAATTTGAGGCTTTGTTCGTGAGCGCCGCTCACACTGATGGGGATATAGGCAGGACCGTGGAAGCTGCCGGACATGCCTTGGAAGGCTGAAACACGTACGCCTGCGCTGAAAAAATGTAGCAATTGAGTAGCTTGGTAAGTGGAGATTTGAAATACAAACTCACCGAACACAATTATTCAATGACCAACTTACCCAATTACCAAATCCACTTAGATTCCCACCGCTCCGTAGTCCGTGCCTGTCTCTGTATCGCGACCTTTATCTTTTTCGTATGCCCGATACGGATTGCGGCGAACACCCAATCGGCGTTTCCTCAGTTCGAAACCAGCGTATAGTCCGCCGGCCAATACCGCAGCAGTGAGGGCGCTTACGGCGAGAATGCGTCCTGGATTCACTAACAATGTTCGCCGGCTTCGTGATGACGTAAACGAAGCGCGTGCCGGCAACCCGAGTGCCTCGCGAAAGTCTTTGATTGATTCTTCCCCACCGCGCTCCAACGCACGATACGAATAAAGCACCGCGTAGGAGACAGGCATGGATAGGTCCTGTCCACCCTTGACCACAGCATGTTCCACGTTCCGCTCATTCTGGATTTCGAGCAGCTCTTCAATGGCCGATGCCATTACATCCGGGTCAGCCCACATGCTGCGGAATGCCACCCGGTCTGACTTGTCGATCAGAAATGCCGGATTCGGAAGGCGCGAATATTTCTTGTGGATCGAGCCTGCAATGTCATCTACCAAAACGGGCATCGCCATGTCCTCTTCGTTGCGAAGCTGGCGTGCCGCATGGGTTTTCTCACGCATCGATCCGTGAGCGGGAATGCGCTCTCCCGGGTGAGCTTCGCGCACATACACAAAAAGAAACTCGATGTCATCACCCCGGAACCGGTCGTACAGCCTATTGATGCCAGCGATGGAACTGGCAGTCATGGGGCATGTGGCAGAACCGAAAATCAGCAGAACGTTCTTCTTGCGTTGAAAATCACTGAGTCGTACGGTGTCGCCATCCAGCGCCACTGCTTTAAAATCGGGTGCCCGCTCTCCGGTTGCAGGTCCGCCAAATGACGGCTGTGAATGTTGCTCCAGAATCTCTCGGGAGAATCGTCTGTAGTTGTACGTGCTCAGTCCCAGCATGAATGCTCCTGCTGAATGTTGTCTCGCAAACTGCCGCTTGACGACCCGACGAATTGGATGCCGCCGGCAAGCCGCCGTTTGCTCTGCTCCGGCGACCCGTCGCCAACGTCCTGCAGGTCATCAGCGGCGCAACAGCAAACCCGCGCGACACTTCTACATTACGCAGTTTCTCCGGCTTTCATCAAGTGCCCCACAGACGTTGCTCTTAGGTTTAGTTGAACGCTAAAATCATTGGTTTACATCCGCAGCCGGAATGTTCCTGAAGCTGTTGCAGCGTTTTTGTACCCAGCCAACCCCTGGAGGTTTCAATGCCAGCTTTGAAAGCAGGCGATGTTGTCCCCGATTTCGAGTTGCCGGCATGTACCGGCAAGCAAAAACATAAATTCAAGCTCAGTGACTTGCTGGGCAAAAAGAACATAGTGCTGGCGTTTTATCCGCTGGACTGGAGCCCGACTTGAACCAACGAAATGTCGGCGTACAACAGGTATCTTAAGCAGTTCGCCGACCATGACGCCCAGGTCGTGGGCATCAGTCCTGATTCCATCTACAGCCACCTGGCGTGGCAGGAAAAATCCATCGGCTGGCAGGATTATCCCCTGGCCAGCGATTATTGGCCGCATGGAGCAATCGCGGAGAAGTTCGGCATCCTGCGTCTTGGAGAACCGCTGCCAGGTATCAATGATCGAGCGGTTTTCATTGTCGATAAAAGCGGCAAAATTGCGTTCTCAAAGATCTACGAACTCGGGCAGGAGCCCGATTATGAAGAGTTGGTCGCAGAACTTGGCAAGCTGAAATAAGAGCGCGCTTTAAAATCCCGGATAGAACAGCGCACGTGCGTTCTATCCGTTTTTTTTATTTTGGGATCATCGAGCTACTCTGGATTGCATTTTGCCTTGCGGAGTGCTACAAAGCGCCCTATGTCCCGATCGATCCTAATTGCCTGCCTTTTCCTGCTCGCCAATTCCATAGTCTCAGCCCAGACAGATTCCCGCCAGACGCCTGACACCAAAGGTGAAGCCGCCGTCGTTGAACAGTATTTGACCAGGGCGCACTTTGAAAATGACGGCACCGGGTTTCGCGAAATCACAATGGCGGTTCGCGTCCAGAGTGAGGCTGGCATCCAGCGCTACGGACAGCTCGTCTTTGGATACAGCTCGGCTACCGAGAAGCTGGATATTGACTACGTCCGCGTGCGCAAACCAAATGGACAGGTGATTGAAACGCCCGCGGCGAACGCACAGGATTTTGCCCCTGAGGTCCTGCAATCTGCGCCAATGTACAGCGACTACCGCGAACGGCATGTTACCGTGTCGGGTATCAGGCCCGGCGATCTCCTGGAATATCGCACCACAACGCACATTGGTACGCCGCTGGCTGCGGGCGAATTCTGGTTCGAATACAGCTTTCCTGAACGGATTGCAGTGCGCCAGGCCCGGTTGGAGATTGATGTCCCCAAAGCTCGAGATATCAAGTTAAAGAGTCCATCCCATAAGTACACCACTGCGGAGTCTGGGGATCGCCGCATCTACTCCTGGCTGGTAGAGAACATCACACCGGATCGAAAGGACAATGACGATAACGACGATGAAGCGGCTTCAGACGATAACGACAGTCCTGACGTCCAGATGACTACGTTTCAGGATTGGCAGCAGGTAGCGCACTGGTACGCGAAGTTACAGGGAGAAAAAGTTGTTGTCGATGATGCCGTGCAGAAGAAGGCTGCCGACCTCACCCGCGGCGCAACCTCGCAACTGGAGAAAGCACGCCGTCTTTATGATTTCGTTGCCGGCGACATTCGCTATGTGAGCCTCTCTTTTGGCGTAGGCCGGTACCAGCCGCACGCGGCCAATGAAGTATTGCAGGGCAGCTACGGTGATTGCAAAGATAAACACACCCTGCTGGCGGCCCTCCTGCGCGCCGCCGGCATTCAGAGCTACCCGGTGCTCATTCATTCCGAGCGCAAGCTGGATCCGGATGTGCCTTCGCCCGCTCAGTTCGACCATGTCATTACCGCCGCGCGCATCGATAAAGACCTCGTATGGCTTGATGCCACCGCTGAAGTGGCACCGTTTGGGCTGATTCTCTATCAGTTGCGTGACAAGCAGGCGGTGCTTGCGGCTCCGGACGCCGACGGTGGTCTCATTAAAACGCCAGACACCACTCCGGTGAAAAACACGCTCAGCTATAGCCTTGATGGCAAAGTCGCGGAAGACGGCGCTCTGGATTCTGCCGTTGAACTCGATGCTTCGGGAGACAGCGCTGTCATATTCCGAATGTGGTTCCGCGCAACAGCCCAGGCTGACTGGCCGAAGATCGCCGAAACTCTTTCATTGTTGCAGGGCTATCGGGGAAAGGTTTCTGATGTCGACGTCCAGGGTCTTGCAGAGCCCGCCAAACCCCTTCGTCTGCGCTACAAATTACATCGTGACGCATATTTCACTGTACCCAGTTCAAATGTGACGTATTACGCGTTTCCTCCTGAGCGTTTTTCTGCGCTGGGGAAAAAGAAGAAGAGCAGTGAACCGCTCAGGCTCGGGCCGGCTCTGGAGGAGCAGAGCAAAGTTCATATCGAATTTCCGCCCAACTTCACGCTCCGAGTGCCTCCCGAGGTTAGGATTACCCGCGACTATGGCGAGTATTCACTCACTTATCACCTTACGAAGAATGTCCTGGTGGGAGAACGCTCGCTAGTCGTGAAGGTCAGCCAGTTGCCGCCTTCCCGCCGGAATGACGTTGAGTCGCTCCGTAGCGTTGCCACTAATTATGCAGAACAGAGCATAACCTGTGATGTGCGTCCGGCCTCGAAATCCGCGGTCGCAACCGCCGTTCCGCTGACGGGGACCCCGCAGGAGATGCACAAAGCGGCCGCGAAAGCATTGGAACACCGGGATTTCAAAGCCGCCGCAGAACTTCTGAAAGCTATTGTTGAAAAGCAGCCTGACAGCTCAGATGCATGGGATCAATTGGGCCGGGCTTATGCCGGCATCAACAACCATTCAGAAGCGGTGAACGCCTTCCGCAAGCAGGTTGAGGTTAATCCCTTTCACAAGACCGCTTATGACGATCTCGCTCTTGAGCTATATCGCACGGGCAAGCTTGAAGACGCGCTCACGGCCTACGGAAAGCAGTTGGAGAATGTCCCTGTGGACGAGATTGCCCGCAAGAACCATGCTGTTCTTCTGGCGCAGCTTGGCCACAAAGAAGCGCTGGCGGAACTTGAGAACGCCGCATCCGCCGCGCCTGACGATGCCGAGATTCAGCTCGCTCTGGCGCGTGTCTATGCCGGCAACGGAAATCTCGAGAAGTCCAAAGCCATTCTTGTCAGCGTCATTGGCAGTGCCGCGCCTGTTCCCAAAGGTGATTTTTTCGCTGCCGCTTTGCGCGAGGACATCAACCCTGAAGAGACCATGCGAAATGCCAAGAAGATTGTTGACAACATCAGCGAGCAGTTCGATTCCGGAGACTACGATCAGGACTCTCCTGACGTAACCACAGCCATGAGTTTTCTTGCGTTAAGCTGGGCCCGCATTGGCTGGGCGAAATCCATGAAAGGCGAGAGGCTGGAAGGCTTGCGCTATCTGGATTCGGCCTGGATGTTCAGCCAGTCCGGTACAGTTGCCAATCGGCTGGCGCGGCTCTATGAGCAGGCTGGAGATACTGCGCGCGCTACCCAACTTCTGGAGTGGGCTGTCGCCGCCGGAGGAGCTGACGTTGACGATTCCAAGGCTCGGCTGGCCAAAATCCGTGCTTCGCGAAAGGGAAGCGGCTCGGCCGCAAAGTTGACCACGTTGGACCAGATGCGCACGGTAAAGCTGCCGGGAATTACTCAGAAGAAGGGTCAGGCCGATTTCAACCTTGTTTTTGACGGATCAGGAAAACCCGAACGGGCGGAATTCCAGGAAGGCGATTCCGAACTGGTTTCAGGGGAGCAGTCGCTGATGGACGCCAGCTATCCGGTGACATTCCCGGATTATTCATCCGTCAAGATTGTGCGCACGGCATCAATCGCCTGTACCGCAACCGGATGTACCGCAGTGCTGAAACCGCTGGACATCACACGCATCAATATCCTGCTGCAGGTAGCAACAAACTAAAACAGTGAAGAAGGAGGCATCCTGTCAGGATGCCTTCTTCTTTTTTGCTCCTGTGTGGGTCGGCTTTGGCGTTGCTACGGGCGCAGCTTTCTTCTCCATATCGTCGATCGCCTGGCCAAGCTTGGCCGCATTTGCTGTCATGTCCTGAACTTCCTCAATCTCTATGAACGGAGAAGGCGGGCCACCGTTGCCAACGACAAACACGGTCGGTGTATGTTGCAGACCGGCCTTAGTACCAAGATCGCGGTCCGCCATGATCAGCGCCTTCAGTTTTCCTTCAGGATCAACCGCGAAAGGCAGCGGAACCTTGTTTTCATCGGCAAATTTCTGTATCCACTGATGCAGATTGTCTTTGTTGATACTGGGCTGGTTCTTGTAGATATAACCGCGGAAATCGTCGCCGAGTTTCTGTGACTTGGTATCAAAGTAGCGAGCGTACACGGCGGCGTCGAGAGACCAGTTGTGCATGGGAAGGGGATAATCGTGCAGCACAACCGGGACTTTATGGGCGGTCGCAGTTTCCCAGATCACCGGATACCACCGGGCGCAATCGGGGCATTGCAGATCTTCAAACACCACCACGGCTACCTTTGCGCCGGCTGGAGGCTTCAGGAAAGAGCCATCAGCGGCTGAACATGCCGCGGCAAAGATGAGAGTCGCCAAAAAACTAAAAATAACATTGCGGGAATGGATCATTTCATCTCCAAAGTAAAAAGAATAACAAAATTAGGCAGCCTACCTGCGTCTGATAGCAGGCTTCGCCGGTGTTGAAGCGGCTGCTTTCCTCTGCGCGTCCGCAACTGCTCGGTCAAGCCTGGCCCGGTCCACTGATTCAACAAAAACAATCGGGTCGCCTTCCTCGCTCACCACAAAGAGTGTAGGCGTATGCTCCAGACCGAGGCGCTGACCCAGAATGAAGTCAGTGCGGACTGCCTCCTCCAATTTCTTCTCCGGGTCGAGAGCAGCCGGCAACTCGATCTGCCTCTCTGCGGCAAACTTTTCTGTAAAGCGTCGCAGAGCGATTTCGTCTGCAATCTGTCTCTGGTTCTGCAGAATATAACCCCTGAATTCATTCCCAAGTTGCTGAGACTTCTGGTCAAAAAAGCGCGCGTTCACCGCCGCCGCCAAAGACCAGTTATGGCGAGGGAGGGGAAAATCGTGCAACACGACAGGCACGTTGTGAGCTTTAGCAATATCAAGGATCACCGGGTATGCAGTAGCACAGTCTGGCCACTGGAGATCCAGAAATAACACAATGCCTGCTTTAGCGCCCGTTGGCGGTTTTAAAGATGGGGTATCACTCGAGAATGCGCCTGTCCACAGCAGGCAAAGACAGGCGATCACGAGTTGCGCCTTATGAGCGATCACTGCAGCTCATTTTAAGCTCTTCAGTGCGATACAGAATTTATCTTTCTAAAACCTAGGTTCGTGAACAACCGGAAGGCGTTTCCTTATCTTATTAAGCTGGATTGATCCTTAATGTCTCTCTTCCCGATCGTCGCTCGAGTGAGCTCTGCAACCGAAACAAACTTTTTGCCCAGAACGGAATACCGATCCAGGAGCACGCGCGTGGCTTCAACGGTAAAGTGCCTGTCGGCTCCGAATGCAGTGTGGCTCCCATCGTGAAGGAGCACAATCTCGCTCTGTTTGCGGCCCCGCCCGTCCACCTGCCCAAAAACTTTTTTCACGATCTGGTGAGATGACGTGGCGCTCCAATCGAAGCCGGTGACCGACCACATGACCGGCTCCATGCCCGCTTCGCGCACGATTCTCAGCACGTTAGGCCTTCTGCCTCCAAATGGTGGCCGAAACCACAGGGTTGGCTCGCCGGTGGCATCTTCCAAGGCCTTTCGGCAACTCTCCAATTCCTGGCGCAGCCGGCCGGCCGCAACGAAGATAAGGTTTGGATGGTTGTCTGTGTGATTTCCGATTACGTGACCAGCAGCGCGGATGGCGCGAACAATGTCAGGCCTCTGGCGAACATACTTGCCGATCAGGAAAAATGTCGCTTTTGCATCGCACTCCGCCAGTGCGTCCAGCAAATGCAGTGTGTGCGGATCGTTTGGTCCATCATCGAAGGTGAGCGCCATCTGGCCGGAATCGCAGCCGTGAGTCAAAGTGCGGCCATAGAGCTGTGACTCGGGCGCCATGGTGGCGTACCCCGCATAACTGCCGGCAGCAGCCGCGACAACTGCAAGTGGAAGCAGCATTCAAGGTGCAATTCTAAATTTCAAGCTTGAAATCGCAAATCGAGTTTCTCGCTTTCCACAGCTATCTGCTGATTGCTCATTGCCAGAGCGCCGCTGCCGATATATCCTGCGCTGAGTCAGCCTTGCGACACACATGGCCAATCTTTTTGAACCGCCTCGTTACATTGCCATTGAAGGCCCCATCCGCGTGGGCAAAAGCACGCTGGCCAACATCATCGCAGACCGGCTCAACGCGCAGCGCGTGATTGAGCCGGAAGATAATGCATTTCTCTCCCCTTTCTACGAGGGAGAACGCGGTGCTGCTTTCCAGGCGCAGTTTGCCTTTATGATCCGTCGCTTTGAACAGCTGCAACGGCTGGAAGTGGGGGCAGGCTCGCAGAAGCTGGTGGTGGCGGATTACATCTTCGAAAAAGACAAGATCTTCGCCTGCATCAATTTGAGCGATTCCGAGCTCGATATTTATAACCGCTACTACCAACACTTCCGCAATCAGCTGCCTGTTCCCGATCTGGTGGTCTATCTTCAAGCCTCGCCGGAAGTTCTGAAGAAACGGTTACGAAAGAAGGGCTCGCATAGCGAATCATCCGTCAGCGATGACTACATTGAGGAAGTGATCAAGGCTTATGAACACTTCTTCTTCCATTACACGTCTTCTGACCTGCTGGTGGTGAACACCAACGACATCGATTTTGTGGAACGTCACACAGACCTGCAGGAGTTGTTGCGTCGCGTGAGCGAGCCAATCCGTGGCACTCAGTATTTTCTTCCCCTTGGCTCTGAAGGAGCGGCTGGAGCGTAGGAAATACACAATCACCCGTATCGTCTTTTTGATTACCTTCCTTCACGCCGGAACTGGCGCGCATGCTCCGGCATCTCATTAAACAAAGTCTGGGCATCCCGAGCTGTTGCTTCTCCATGAGACGATGAAGACTACAATCAGAAAAATGGCGGTAGTTCTTGCGCTCCTGTATGTCGCCCTGTGCGTCTACGCCGTCTTCATTTCAGACCGGATCATCTTTCAGCCGCACCAGTCTTCTTACCACGACACACCTGAGATACTGAAAATAACCGCGGCAGACGGCCAAAAGATATCCGCCATTTACCTGCCGAATGACGGCGCGATGTTCACATTGCTGGTCAGTCATGGGAATGCAGAGGACTTGGGAGATATTCGTGACTGGTTGGAAGACCTGAGGAGCGCCGGATTCAGCGTGTTGGCGTATGACTATGAGGGCTATGGCACCAGCGAAGGCCGCCCCAGCGAAAAGGCTACATACAACGATGAAAGTGCCGCCTATGATTTTCTGGCAATCAACCTGGGTACCCCGCCGGACAGAATCATCATCTTCGGCAGATCAGTGGGAACAGGACCGGCGGTCCAGCTTGCAACGCGACGTCCCGTAGCCGCACTCGCGTTGCAGAGTCCTTTTCTATCCGCTTTTCGTGTCCTTACGCGCGTGCCTTTGTTGCCGTTTGATCGCTTTCCCAACTACAAGCGCATAGGGCATGTGCATTGTCCGGTGCTGATCATGCACGGAACAAGCGACTCCGTGATCGGATTCTGGCATGGGCAAGAACTGTTTGAGATGGCCAACGAGCCCAAGCAGTTTGTCGCGGTCTCGGGTGCGGACCACAATGAAGCAGGCCCAGTTTTCATGAGGATCTATAGTCAGGCACTGGTTACGTTTGCCGCCAGCCTCGATGCTCACGCTTCACCTCCGGAAAGTCGCTGAGCAGGTGACTATTCACAAGCGCAAGTCACCTGGCTGGCTCCGCTCATTTAAAACCCGCCGCAAAGCGAGTATGGCCATAGGTTCCTGTCATTGACACCGGGAGCTCTGCGCCGCTCTTTTTCTTCTTGAAGAAGGGATCAAGTATCTTGAGGAAGAATGACTTTACTCCCGTAGTAGCCTGAGATACCGTTGCTTGCATCCGCATGTTGCCGTGAAAGTTGACGCGATCATTGACCAGGTTGTACTCGCCGTGCATGCGTGCGGTAGCTCCCGGCACAGAGAACGAGATGGTGGAAAAACTCGATACACCGTCTTTGAGAGTGACATGGCCTCTGAGATTCGAGAGCACGTCCAGATATTTGGAGCCATCCTTATCCTTTTTACCTCTCGCGCGCTCACTGAGCTGGTCAACATGCTCTTGAGTATTGGAAGAAGTAAATTGAGCCGGGTCGATGCGGAAATCTCCTGCAAGTTGCACCCGCTCCTTGAACGGCCGGTGTACAGGAGGCAGCAATATATGAGTCTCAAATTGGATTGGACCGTTGATCGGCGATCGTGGCGCTTTGGAAAAGAGCAGGACCAGATCCTGCACTTCGCCCTGCCCCTTCTCGACTCGCAGGTCCACCGATTTCGGATGTCCCGTGACACGAGCTTGAGCAACGAGATGAGTGTTCCCCAGCTTTGCTGAGAGTGAGGGCAGCAGAACATCGCCATTCGTCAAATCTACAGTCCCCCGAAATTGGGTGTTTAGAGGCAGATGATGACGGCTAGCTTTTACCTCGAAATCGGGCGAATTCGTGGTTCCCGTTATAGCCACTCTGGCGAGAGTCCCGGAAAAAGTCACGTGAGATTCAATGGTTCCAGCAAGGCTTTCAAATACACCCAGATTTCCGTGCTCTAGATCGCAGGAGCCCGACACCGGCGTGCCTCGCACGCTTCCTTTTTGAGTCAGCCATGGCCCGATCCATCCCCTGGCGGTCAATTCTGCGGCGGGCAACGGAAGTCGCAATGAGAGCGCAAAGGGAATCGTGCGATTGGTAGAAATATTTCGGAATGACGCATTATGAATTGCGAACGTTAACGGCTTGCCGCCTCGCTCACGCGATGTGAACTCCAGGATTCCATCTCGCGCTAGAAATTCTTCAATTAGTAACGACTCGCGATTGGAGCCTCCATTGGAGTTAAAGTGAGTTCCACCCGCCGGTATCACAATATGTATGCCATCTGCGATGATTTTGGAAATGCGTTTCTGATGTGCAAGCAGACCGGAGTAGCTGCTTGTGATCCGCAGCCGGGCAATCGTCATGAGAGGCGTGGCATTGGGATCGGCACGCGCTGTTTGTTTGCGAAAGACCACGCCTTCCGCCACGTAGCCGGGTGGAAAATAGGTGCTGCGGAACTTGCTGATGTCGACCTGCGCTTCGGAGGCCCTTTGCAGGCGCTCAATCACGCGCCCACGGGTAAATGGCCACTTGGACGCGAAAATGGCCCCGCAGACGATTGCCAGAACCAGAACCCCTGCGAGCGCAGGGTACAGCAGCTTACCCTTATGCCAGCTCCGGCCTGTAGTTTGAGGTCTGTCGATGAGGGCCCTTGGCATAAAGACTTCTTGGTTAGATGCTCGAATGAGCAGTTACCGAGCCGAACCATGGCACATCGCGAAACTCTGCTGCTAGAGCACGAATCCAACTGTTGCGAGCTTAGCGTACTGCAATCGGTTGTGAGGCAACCTCAATGATCAAACCTGTCCGCAATTCATTTCTGATTTGATAGAATGCGCCGCAGCCATGCAAACCTCAAAT
>Ga0134125_10006724_pt1 | contig 12994 bp, 11 predicted proteins | sample KB31751_FD_96464 | JGI IMG/M metagenome (GOLD analysis project Ga0134125, IMG submission 96464) | Terrestrial soil microbial communities with excess Nitrogen fertilizer from Kellogg Biological Station, Michigan, USA - KB3-175-1 | ecosystem: Environmental > Terrestrial > Soil > Unclassified ... | reverse complement strand
TCCGATGATTTCGAACCAGGCACCGCCCATGACAAATGCGGTGATTCCGGCTATCCATGCCGGAATTGCTTTTTGGCCGTCATTTGACGGCCCGCCAAAATTTCGAATGAGATACGCAACTGCCGCCAGGGCGACGATCGCTGCCAACCCCAAACCGATCAAGGCAAGTGGCGGATGATAAGGGGCCGCGTGCAATCGTGGTCGCGCCTGCTGCGTCCAACCGTACCAGGCAAGGCGGCTGCCGAGAAGAAAGGCAACGCAACCTACAATGGACCCGCGGAGCCGCAGCCATGCCTGGCCCGCTTTATGAGGGAAAAGCAATTCAGTGATTTGGACCGGAACGACGACGACCCAGATGCTCTCGAATCCCAGCATGAAGAGTAGATACACGAGATTGATTCCCCAAACGCGACCGTAGTCGGGATGGATGCCGGGAAAAGGCAACGGGGCTATCGAGGTCTGCTGGATGATGAATTCTTCCGCGATGGAAAGGGCGAGTCCCAGCAAAAGCAGGCTGGGGACGCCGGCGCGCCATCTGCGAACAAGTTCGCGGCAGAATAGTGCTCCAACACCCCAGACCATGATCTCGGGGATTAAGACAAACAGAATGCTTGTGCGTGTCGAGCCGCTCAGCAACTCTCCCACGAAGGGAGCGAGGACCAATAGCGTCCAGATCGGTCCGGCAAAACGTGGCCGGACGACTGACGATTGCTTTACATCGATTGCTGACGTGTTCATGGTTTATTTTTCCTCCTGCTGACAAAATCTTTCCCGCGGGTTTGTGCGTCCCGGAAAATCGCTTTAAGGTCCCAGGCGAGCTTGCCTGCCCGAATTTCCTTCTTGATCGCCTGTACCCAGGCGAGTTGAGCCTTGAGCATGGCGACCAGATACTCGCTTTCAATCAGATTGACGCGCAGGACCGCAGGCGAAGCGGTTTCGAGTCCAGCAGCGCGAGTTTTTATTTCTTCATCCAAATTGCGGACGCGCTGTTCGAGATGAGTGAGTGCTTCCTCGGGCGTGAGATGGATCATGAAGCTCATGGCGGCCATGAATTCCGAGGATTCATGACGCGGCGTGGCCACAATTTTTCTGAGCGTCCCGATGAATGCGTTTAAACCCGAAGGAGTGATCTGGTAGGTGGTGCGCTCGGGGCGATTGCCGTCGCGACCGGTTGCCCTGATTGCGATCAGGTCTTCGGCGACGAGCCTTTTGATGGCGTGGTACAACGATCCACGCTTTAGAACAAGGATTTCATCTTTGTGGCGAAGGCGAAGAAGCCGCAGCATCTCGTAGGGATGCATGGGCGCTTCGCGCAGCAGAGCGAGAACCGAGATTTCCCAAATGCCGAGTTCAGCCATATAGTTCATTTGAACTATATCATATGAGCTATACGAGGACAAGGCAGGCATTATGAAACAACCTTCCACGCGGGAAGGGCCCGTTTTGCACAAGCTCAATCTAGACAATCTACTAGATTAGATATAGTCTAAATTGGCGATGGAAGTTGATCCGATTAAACAGTCCCTGGAAGACGGCGGCTTGCGCTGCACGGCGCAGCGCTACGCTGTGATGGCGTTTTTGATGGAAAATAAGGGGCATCCCACGGCGGCGGAAATATTCGAGGCCGTGAATCGCGTGGATCCGCGCTCTTCCCGGGCGACGACTTATAACAATCTGCGGGATTTGGTAAAGGCGGGATTGGTGCGTGAGGTGGCTGTCGAAGGGCGCGCCGGGCGGTTCGACGCCGCCGGCATGCGGCACCACCACTTTATTTGCGACCGATGCGGCAATGTCGAGGATGTGGATTGGTATGACGTGCCCAGGCCTGCCGCTCGTTCGTTAGGAAAGCGAGTAGTCCGCGAATGCCAGCTTATTTTTCGCGGGCTGTGCGCGAAGTGCTCTGCCCGCCGCGCTTCCCATTAACTTTGGACGGCGGGCGCGTGTGTGTTCAACGGCGTTGCAAAAAGTGGCAGCGCAAAATTGCATGAGTAGGATTTGAGCGAACCGGAAGTCGGTGGTTTCGCAGCTCATCATAAGTTCTTTAAATAATTTCTAGAGGAAACCCATTATGGAAAACGCAAAACATATGGAAAATACGCTGGCATCTTCGTCGGGATCGGTTTCGCCCGAGAACATGGAAAAAGAAAAATCGAACGGAGCCAAGTGTCCCTTTAATCATGGGGCCGCCACAACAGCCACGAACCGTGATTGGTGGCCGAATCAGGTGGACCTGAAGATGCTGCACCAGCACTCTTCACTCTCCGATCCGATGGGCGAGAAGTTTGATTACGCGAAGGAATTCAAAAGTCTTGACTTGAATGCGGTGATCAAGGATCTTCATGCGTTGATGACCGACTCGCAGGATTGGTGGCCAGCCGACTTCGGGCACTACGGCGGATTGTTCATTCGCATGGCGTGGCACAGCGCGGGAACGTATCGCATTGGCGATGGACGCGGGGGGGCGGGTGCCGGGCAGCAGCGTTTTGCGCCGCTTAACAGCTGGCCCGACAACGTGAACCTCGACAAGGCGCGTCGTCTGCTTTGGCCGATCAAGCAGAAGTACGGCCGCAAAATTTCCTGGGCTGACTTGATGATTCTTGCCGGCAATGTCGCTCTCGAAGACATGGGATTCAAGACCTTCGGCTTTGGTGGCGGGCGCGAGGATGTTTGGGAGCCGGAAGAGTTTGTGAATTGGGGGCCGGAAGGCACATGGCTGGCGGACGAGCGTTACAGCGGCGATCGCGATCTGCAAAACCCTCTTGGCGCGGTCCAGATGGGACTGATTTACGTGAACCCCGAAGGGCCGAATGCGAATCCCGATCCAGTTGCGGCGGGACGGGACATTCGCGAAACGTTCAAGCGGATGGCCATGAATGACGAAGAGACTGTCGCGCTGATTGCTGGCGGGCATACATTCGGCAAAACCCACGGCGCTGCCGTGCCCGCCGATTACGTTGGGCCTGAGCCTGAAGGCGCCGAGGTCCATGACCAGGGCCTGGGCTGGAAGAATAACTTTGGCAAAGGATTTGGCGCTGACACCATTGGCAGCGGGCTGGAAGTCACCTGGACGCAGACGCCGACGAAGTGGAGCAACAACTTTTTCAAGAACCTGTTCGAGTACGAGTGGGAGTTGACCAAGAGCCCGGCGGGCGCGAGTCAGTGGACGCCGAAAAATGGCGCTGGTGCGGGCACGGTGCCGGACGCGCATGATCCTGCAAAGAAGCATGCGCCTTCCATGCTGACCACCGACCTTGCGCTGCGCTTTGATCCGGCGTACGGGAAAATTTCGCGGCGGTTCTATGAGCATCCGGATGAATTCGCGGACGCCTTTGCGCGCGCGTGGTTCAAACTCACGCACCGCGATATGGGCCCGATTGCGCGGTATCTTGGCCCGCTGGTTCCGAAGGAGACGCTGACGTGGCAGGACCCAGTGCCTGCGGTGAATCATGCGCTCATCAGTGAGCAGGATGTTGCTGCGCTGAAGGCGAAAATTCTCGCCTCTGGCTTGACGGTTTCGCAGTTGGTCTCGACGGCGTGGGCGTCGGCGTCAACCTTCCGCGGCTCTGACAAGCGCGGAGGTGCAAACGGCGCGCGCATTCGTCTTGCGCCGCAAAAATTCTGGGAGGTCAACCAGCCGACGGAACTTGCAAAGGTGCTGGACAAGCTCGAAGGCATTCAGAAAGAGTTCAACACGTCTACCTCAGGCGGAAAGAAAATTTCGCTGGCGGACCTGATCGTCCTCGGGGGCGATGCTGCGATCGAGAAAGCGGCGAAGGCTGCGGGAACTGATGTGAAGATTCCATTCAAGCCGGGGAGGATGGATACGTCGCAGGAACAGACTGACGTTGAATCTTTCGAACCACTCGAACCACGCGCGGAGGGTTTCCGGAATTATTTGCATGGCAAACAGCGGTTGTCGCCGGAGGAGTTGCTGGTGGACAAGGCGCAACTGCTGAAGCTGACTGCGCCCGAAATGACGGTGCTCGTTGGAGGGATGCGGGTATTGGGTGCCAACGCCGGGAATTCCAAGCATGGCGTCTTCACCAAGAAGCCGGAGACGCTCACGAACGACTTCTTCGTCAACCTGCTCGACATGCGCACGCAATGGCAGCCGTCCGCGAGTTCCAACGGTTCCGGGACCGTGTACGAAGGGCGCGACCGGAAGACGAACGAAGTGAAATGGACGGCCACTCGCGTTGATCTGATCTTCGGATCGCACTCGCAGCTTCGTGCGCTGGCGGAGGTTTATGCGTCGTCGGATGCGAAGGAAAAGTTCGCAAAAGACTTCGCCGCGGCGTGGAGCAAGGTGATGAACGCTGACCGGTTTGAGGCGGCGTGAGTTTGAATGAATCCCAGGTTCGCGCCCAAAAAACGGACGCAAACCTGGGGCACCAAGCACTTCCTACCTCTCTTATGATTTTTATTGTTGGTTGCTATCAGGACAACCGCGTGACGATACCGGAATCGAGTGAATAGTACGCTCCGATAATGCTCAGCTTTCCTTCATCGTGAGCTTGCCCGAGAATTTCACTCTGGGCGAGCAGGTCGTTTACGGTTTTGCGTACGTGAGTCTTTATAGCGAAATCAATAAGATCTTCCGATCCATGTTGTTCTTTCGCAATCCTGCATGACTCCATGATCGGTTGGATCAGAGTTTCCAGGTTCGAGGATGGCATTTTTTCGCCGGAGCATGCGGCCGTCACTCCGCCGCAGCGTTGATGCCCGAGCACAACGATCACCTGGGCCCCGAGAATCCTGACAGCAAATTCAAGGCTGCCGATGGCAATGGGATCGGCGCTATTGCCCGCGACACGGACGACGAACATATCGCCGAGACCCTGGTCGAAAATCGCTTCCGACGGAAGCCGGCTGTCGGAGCAGCTAAGCACGGAAACAGGCGGTTGCTGGATTTTCTCGAGACGGCGTCGCTGGGAAACGATATCGCGAGAGAGCGGCGTGCCAGCGACAAACCGCTTGTTGCCCTCTATTAACGAGTTCCAAATCTCTTCAGCAGAGGTCGTGTCGATATCTTTGGATGCGGATTGTATTTTTTCTGAAATCACAATGTCTGGAATGATAAATGATTTCTCAAGAGAACGACCTCATGCCCAAGCGTCAAGGTTCCACGGTAACGATTATTCGCCTGTAGCGCGACAACGGAGGCCTGCCCTTGTCCGTAACTCTAAGGATGATGTGAATGGTTTCAGGTTTGGAAACTTTTGGAGCAACAAATATCGCGTGATCCATATTTTCGGCGATATCCATCTTAATGGCTTGTTTGTAGGATCCGGCCTCGGGGTATTGCAGCCAAAGAAAGCTCAGGCTGTCGCCATCAGGGTCTGTGCTCCCGTGCGCGCTGAGTTCAAATTTTTCTCCCGATCGCACGGTTATCGTGTCTGGACCACTCAGGACGGGAACCGGTGGATGGTTCGCTTTCGAGTAGGGCTGGGTGGTCCAATCCATGCGGGCGGCAAAATCATTTTGGAAGTCATCTCTCCAGCGCCATAGCGTGACTTTGAAATCCTTGAATGTCTTTTCGCTTGCATGCGTCGCGCGCCCATAGTCGCCGCTGACCTCGGGAATATATTCGTCGCTTGCATTGGTCCAAATGGGACGAGTCTCAGGTTCAATGGGGACAGCGCCAATGAAAGTTTTGGGATCGGTAACGGATATCTCGGGCCGGTAAAGTTCATAGCGTCCGCCCCAACCGCCCCAGTCGGGATGGTCAGGATTGCCCAAACCGGTAGGAATCAAGCCCAGCCAGGAAGGTGTGTCGCCTTCCATGCCGTACGCAACATCGGGATAGGCCGAGCCCATGGGCCCGTGTCCTTGTTGGATATGCTCGGCCAGCCATTTGTTGCTGATGCTCGAATTATCGAGTCCGGGCACAACCGTGTTGATTCCCGTCCATGTGGCAGCACCGTAGTCGCCACCCGGCGTGACAATGTAAAAGAGCTTGGGAAAATTCTTTCGAATCCAGGGGCCGCTGTCATCCTGATCGGAGATCGTGTAGACCCGGAGTCTGGCAACCAGTAGATCAAGCGCCGCCGGTGATTTAGTGGCGCGCAGCTTATACAGCGCCTGCGCAAGCGTATTGGCGCCTCCCCAGACGGCGACCCAGAGCGGACGATCATCGTTTCGCTCGAGCGCGCGGATGATCCACTCGGATCCTTCGGAATCCTTACCCGGTCCGACTCCTTGCATGCCGTATGCAGCGAGCCCACTTTTCACCAGCTCGCCGAGAGCTTCTGCTTCAGGATAGTCCGGGTCATGCTTGAGCAAATTGCCGTGAACTTTTGCATAAGCCTGGACGACATTCCCGATCAGATCGGGCGAAACGGATGTTCGCTTCCAGGTGGAGGTGGTTGCAATCAGGCCTTCGATATCAATCGAATCAGAGTAAAGGAGCAGGCGTACCATGCTTTCGGTATCGTCTGCCTCGGCCCCAATATCGGTAAGCACGATTAAACGCTGCTTCTGGAGTAGAGATCCAGGGAATTGATGAACGGAATGAGACTGCGCGTATGCACAGCGCGAAAAACCGGCCAGCAATATAGTCAGCGCAAAGCAAGCAGCGCCGCAGGCAAACGCGAATTTTATGGCGATGGCGCTTCGGAATACACTTGTCTTTAGTTCCTTCTGCATGGCGCCGTAATTGTACCCGGCAAGCCGCTTTTTTTGGATAGTCGTTTCGCGTGCAGCAGAGGAGGCTCATTAGGTCCGCATGAATCATATCCAGATCAGACCGGCGCATGCCTCGGATCTCGCCCAACTCGCTTCAATGTTCGAAGAACTTTGGCCGAAGACCTCTGGCGAGGAGCACGCGCGGGAACTCCGCCTCATACTTGCGGGCAACACCGTTGCGGTATTGACCACGCCGCTCGCTATTTTTGTTGCAGAAGCGAGCGATGGGGCATTGGCCGGCTTTGTGGAGGTTGACTTACGTTCCCATGCCGATGGTTGCAATCCGCTGCAACCGACTGGCTACATTGAGGGCTGGTATGTTGCCGAGCATTATCGCCACAGAGGCGTGGGCAAAAAGTTGATCGCCGTTGCGGAGGATTGGGCGCGCAGTCACAAGTGCATCGAGATGGCGTCCGACGCTTTCATTGATAATGCTCTTTCGCAGAAAGCCCACGAGGCACTGGGCTACGAGGTCGTTGACCGCTGTGTACACTACCGGAAAAGACTCTGAAGGAATGATTTGGATTTATTTGCGCGCGCGACAGCCGCTCCTATTCTTCCGGCCGAATCAACTCAATTCCTGAAAATCATTTCTCCCGGCTAAATGGCTATAGCGGTTCCCGCGAGTGTGGTTATTGCATAGAATCGCAGCCTTGTTAGTATTCATCGATTTCGCACGCGCCTGTCGAACTACGAACACGCTGGATCACTAACATGAAAAAACTTTCGCTGGGACGTCACGCATTTGGGCTGGCTGCGATCGGCTTCGGAGCAATCAGCTTCGTCTCGCATGATTTTTGCGCGCCCTGGCAGCAGATTCAGGCGCTCGGCAATGTTCCTCACCGTGAGATTCTGGTCTACATTGCCGCCACGGTCGAACTCTGCGGAGGTATCGCAATTCAGTGGCGCAAAACGGCGCGGTTTGGGGCCGTCGCCCTGGGCTCCATCTTTCTTACTTTTGCGTTGCTCTGGATCCCTCGCGTTATCGGGGAACCCCGGGTGTACGACCGCTATGGCAACGTCTTTGAGCAATTGTCGCTGGTGGCGGGCGCGCTGATTGTTTATGGTGCGTTCAGTGCCAGGAACTCGGCCAGTGCGGCGAAAATTCTTCGCGTCGGGTACGTATTGTTCGGAATCTGTGTTGTCTCATTCACGCTCGAACAGCTCTTCTATCTTCGCGCGACGGCCAGCTTCGTCCCTAAGTGGATTCCTCCGGGACAAATGTTCTGGTCGATTGCGACCACCATCTTTTTCGGGCTCGCGGCCATCGCTTTGCTTTCCGGACGCTTCTCGCTTCTCGCCTCTCGTTTAGTCCTCGCCATGATCCTCGGCTTTCAATTTCTAATATGGCTGCCGGCGCCGTTTGCCGATCCGCATCAGCTCATGAACTGGGCCGGTAACGCGGAAAATTTGGCCATCGCTGGAGCCGCGTGGATCGTTGCCGAATATCTCGGCCGAAGCGCGACTGCTCCCGAAGCGGCCCTCCGCCAAGCTGCCTAGCGCTCAGTTGCCATAGTGAAACTTGTCCAACCTCCCGCAACGCGCAAAGTGGCGCGTCCGCTCGAAATCCCTGTGCAGAATCTGCACAAAATCCAAAGTTGAGAAATTGTTGAGAATTTCTTCAACGATTTTCGGAATTTAGTGTATGCTCACGTCCTTGGATAAGTGTATAGCCGATATGTCTTCGATTCTTGCCGAATGAAAGCGACATTGAGGGGGGACGCTGGACTTCTTGCAAGCCGAATGATGCTTGATTATTCAGGAGGCAATACTTATGAAGAAGCATCTCCCTCTGCACATGTGTGCGATGTGCGTATTGGCTATGGCCGTTCTGCTGGCCAGCGCCGCGCAAGCCCAAACCGCAACAATCAACCTCACGTCCAATCAACAGACAATTGACGGATTCGGATTCTCAACCGCCTGGACACCCGCCATGACGAGCGCCCAAGGCAACGTTCTCTTTGGAACGGGCAGCGGCCAGCTTGGCTTCTCGCTGTTGCGCGTGCGCATTGACCCAAACGAAAGCTGGGGCAACGAGCCTTCAAACTCTGCAACGGCCCACTCTCACGGCGCAAAAGTATTAGGGACAGCGTGGACGCCGCCCGCCTCGATGAAAAACAATAACAGCACGATTTGCGGTGACTTGCTGGCCAGCCAATATGGCGCTTACGCGTCGCATTTGAACCGGGCCGCAACTGCCCTTAATCTGGATTTCGTTTCCTTCCAAAACGAGCCCGACTTTTGTCCAAACCCCGGTTACGAGTCATCCAATCCCACGGGGAGTGAGATCGAAACCTGGGTCGCCAACAATGCGCCTGCGGTCGGCAAGCCTATCGTGGTGCCGGAAGCCGTCAACTTTAATACAGCGTACTCCGACCCCACTTTGAACAACGCCACGGCCGCAAGCCATGTGACTTATATTGCCGGCCACTTCTACGGCGGCGGCAACACGGTCCAACAGAACGCGCTGAACCACGGCAAGCATGTCTGGGAGACCGAGCACTACATCAACGGCACCGACATCGGCACTGCTATGACCGTCGCCAAAGAAGTGAGCGATGCGATGAACAACCAGTTCAGCGCTTATTTCTGGTGGTGGATCATGCCGAACGACCCAGCTTCTTTTATTGAAGGCACGACGGTGGATTTACGCGGCTATGTACTCGGGCAGTTCGCCCACTGGGTGCGGCCGGGCAAGGTAAGATGCAGCGCCACTTACAATCCTCATTCCAATATTTACGTCACCGCCTATCACAATAACGGTGTGGTGGTCGTCGCGCTGAACACGGGTACCTCCGCCGTCAATCAGACGTTTACTTTTCAGAATGCGTCGGGAATTACTTCCTTGACGCCGATCCGAACCAGTTCCAGCCAGCATATGGCGCAACTGAGTGCTGTGGCGGTTTCGAATAACACCTTCACGTATTCGCTACCAGCGCAAAGCGTCACAACGTTCGCGCAGTTTCCGTAGAAATTGGGGGCGCAGTGCTTAAGCGCCGCGATTGAATAGAGAATGCCCCATCCTGAACCGCGCTCCTTGCGATTCGGGATGGGGTTTTCTTACGCTAGCCATCGCCGCGCGCAAACTCGCGCCAAGAGATGAAAAATTCCAACAACGCACTAGTTTCTGCTCCGCTGGTGTTTATGGTGTATGATGCACGGAAATCTTCCCTTTCCTGGAGACCCTAAATGCCAACTCATCCTGAGCCGCCCAACCCGGCTCTCATATTCGACACCCTGCTTGCCTATCAGCGCTCCGCTGCCCTGCGCGCGGCCATTGAACTGGATCTGTTCCGCGCGATTGGCGAAGGTTCGACCGATGTGAAATCTCTGGCCAGCCGCTGCAAGGCATCTGAACGCGGAATCCGTATTCTTTGCGATTACCTCGCCATCATTGGTCTCCTGCAAAAAGAAAACGGCCAGTACCGCCACACTCCGACCAGCGCCACTTTTCTCGATCCGGCTTCACCCGCCTGCCTCGCCGCTGCCTCTCAGTTTCTAGGCAACTCAACCATGTCGGAGCCCTGTCTCCGGCTGGCCGAGATTGTTCGTAAAGGAACCACTGTCCTTCCCGGCGACGGATCCGTTGCGCCGGAGAATCCCATCTGGGTGGAATTTGCTCATTCAATGGTGCCGCTGATGGCGCCTATGACTGGTCCGCTGGCAGCCATTTCGCTCGCTGGACTCTCCGGTGCCGTGCGCGTACTGGATATCGCCGCCGGCCACGGGCTGTTTGGCATCGAAGTCGCAAAACAAAATCCGCAGGCGCAGATCGTCGCTCTCGACTGGGCGCCTGTTTTGGAAGTGGCAAAAGCCAACGCAAAGAAGGCGGGAGTCGAAGGACGTTACGCGCTTCTGCCGGGCAGCGCTTTCGAAGTGGACTACGGTGGCCCGTACGACATCGTTTTGCTTACCAACTTCCTCCATCACTTTGACCATTCCACTTGCGTCGGCATGCTGAAGAAAATCCGCGCCGCCCTTAAACCAGGAGGCCGCGTCGTCGCGCTGGAATTCGTCCCCAACGATGATCGCGTTTCCCCGCCTATGGCCGCCGGCTTCAGCCTCGTCATGCTGACCACCACCCCGGCCGGCGACGCTTACACTTTCCGGGAACTTGAAACGATGTATCGTGAGGCCGGCTTTTTACGCGCGGAACAGTATCCCATTCCTACCGGCCCGAACACGGCGGTAGTTGGATACCTGAGCTGAACGCGGAGAAAACCACTGCCCGCATTTGGGCTTGTGCTCCAACATGGGCCAACCTCGCCAAGTACTTCCGTAATCTCCAACTCTGGAATTCGCTATGTCGCCCCCTGGACACAGCAAATACTTTAGAGATGAAGCGTCTTTCCGTCTTGATCGCGCTGCTCATCTGCGCTCTCGCCGCCATTGCGAGCGCGCAAGACAATCGGGTTTTCGACTGGACTCCTGCTAACAGCGAGTCCATTCCCTTGGAACCCGCCAGCCTGCACGCCGGCCGCATTTACCATCCGGCCGCTGGAGGCGGCAACATGCACGTTAGCATCGACTCCCGATATCCCGTTACCGTCGCCATGACTTGGGCCGACGAATGGAACGCCGCGATGCAGAATCCCAACGCTCCCGTAAATTTCAGCTTCCTCTGCGTCAAGGAGCATGTCACCAGCGGAATTTACGAATGCCATCTGCCGTCTGAGCGGCCCATGATTATCACTTTCCGCGATGAGCGGCGGCCGGAAAAGCCTGTCGTCTCTACCATCCGCGTAATCCTCGGACCCGGCGCCCAACAATTCATTTCGCCCAACGATCTTCACATCCAGTACTACAGCTGGAATTGCGTGAACAACTGCGTGCTGCCTTGTTTCGATTGGCGCCGCATCCTGAACGAAAAATACGACCTGACTCCGGTCCCCAAGGTTTACAGCCTGATGACGCCCGACCACGATGACCAGAAACTCAGCGTGAAGATCAAGTCGCCCATTCCGCTGACGGTCGCGCTGCTGCCCTCGCATCTGGCCGACGAGGTTTATGACAAAACCGTAAGCCTTACCGACGCGCTCGACCAGACCGGATGCAAGGAACGCGGCGTGCAATCGATGAGCTTCAATTGTTCCTTCAATGTCGCCAACGGCCCGCAAACGTTGTTCATCCTTCCGGAGATGGACTTCTCCGGACACAAGAAAGCGAACGTCGAGGTCAACACCGTGAAGTGCGTGGATCACTGCGATCTGCTGAATGCGACGCCGAATCCGTAAAAAACTCTGACGATCCTGTCCATTGCGGCCGGCCAGGGTCGGCGAGTCAGGCTTTTTCCTTGCCGCCAGCCCAACGGGTTCCGCGTTGACAGTGGACATTAGAGAGAGGCCTGGTTACCCTTTCCGTTCGCCGGCGCACGCGAGGATGCACGTCGAGTAACAGTCTGGCTAATCTTTATTTGTTTGGTCTTACAGTTGTCCATCCTGCTGTGCCAATTTTGTTTATAGGAGCGTTCCATGATTACGTTGATCAACTGTTTTGAGGTGCCTGCGGAGCGTGAGGAGGATTTCTTCCGCGGGATTTCAGAAAGTCAATGCATACATGCGCGCGAAGAACGGATACGTCTCGCACAAGATGCACCGGTCGCTTGCGCCGGATGCGCGATTCCGCCTTGTGAATGTCGTGCAGTGGGCGTCGCGGGAGGCATGCGAGGCGGCGCACGATGCCGGGTTCCGCGAGCTGATCGCACAGCCGGGTCTCGCGGAGATCCGCTCGACCCCGTCACTCTATGAGGTCGTTCACGAAGCTGCGGCTGTAGCCTCGCGAATAAGTCTGCCATCGCCTCTGGGTTAAGCCGTTCTGGAAGGAATTGCGGTACTTGTGAGGTGCCTCGCATTTGCGCATAACGATGTTGCGCGGCACTTCCGTCGAGAAAGGAAAAGGCCGCATTCATCTCTGAATGTGGCCTTTATTTAAGCCGGCGACGACCTACTCTCCCACACACTTTCGCGTGCAGTACAATCGGCCCAGCGGGGCTTAACTTCCGTGTTCGGGATGGGAACGGGTGGATCCCCCGCGGTAAGATCACCGACAACCGGAGGCGCCTGCGCAGCTTCTCTGCCACGCCGAAATCCTGAGCGATAGTCGCTGCAAAGAATTTCTAAACGCCAAACTTGATGTCGTCAGAGCAACTGACTCTTAATCAGTAGCTCTGCTCGATTCTCAAAGATCGTGAGGTCAATGCCTCACAACTGAATAGATTGGTTGCTGATTCTAGACAAATCAGCTGCATGCTACAAATGGCTTGGTTTCTAAAACCGTCGGCGCACAGAGTTCAGTGTTGCATCTCAGTCAT
>Ga0134125_10006723_pt1 | contig 12994 bp, 14 predicted proteins | sample KB31751_FD_96464 | JGI IMG/M metagenome (GOLD analysis project Ga0134125, IMG submission 96464) | Terrestrial soil microbial communities with excess Nitrogen fertilizer from Kellogg Biological Station, Michigan, USA - KB3-175-1 | ecosystem: Environmental > Terrestrial > Soil > Unclassified ... | reverse complement strand
CTGCCGCAGCACCTGGCAATCGCGCCCGCCGCCCATGCCCCCGAAACCGCGATTGCGCCGCGCGATGAACCACAACGCAATCCAGAGCGCGACGACGATGCCACCGATTTCAAGAAACAGCGAGGTGAAGCCGTCCAGCCCGCCCGTCATCGCCGCGTCGGCGCCGCACCGCTCATTCGATGACCAAATTCTGGAAATAGACGTTGTTGACCAACATGCCGGCCTTGCCGCCGAGTTTGTCGACCTTTTGCGCGCCGAGCGCCACCAGCAGAACCTTGTTCGATCCCGTGGTCACGGCGGTGCGCAGCTTGTTGACGCCGTCCTGGGTTTGCAACTCGTCGATTTTGAAGCCGAGCACGGCCTGGCGGATCATGTCCTGAATTTCCGGCATCACCGTGCCGGCGGTCGCGACGGCTTCCTCATTCGGCACTTTGAGGCTCAACGCGATCTGGACGTAATGCATGCTGCCGTCCGCCGCCTTCATGGTGACGACGAACGGTTTGACTTCGACGAAGAAGGGCGCCGGCGGTGCGGTCTCCTTCGCCTCTTTCTGTTTGGCGTCGCCGCCCGCGAACAAGAACATGTAGCCGCCGCCGGCGCCGCCGAGAATCACGATCAGCGCGACGAGAACAATGATGATGAGCTTCAGCTTGCCGCGTTTTTGCGGCGCCTTTTCGGGCGCGGTTTCCGGTTCCGGGGCGCGGCGCTTGTCGGCCGCTGTGACACGGCCCTTATCGAGCTGCTTGGCCACTTGCCATAATTTCGCTTTTTGTCAACTATCCGAGTCTAGTAGCCCTAAAGCAGTTTGACAATCCTTCCCATCAGTTCGTCGATCTCGGCCTGGGATCGGCGCAGCGCGGCGCTCAGTTTTTCCGCCGCCACCTTGTCGCGCAGGATCTCGTACATGCGTTTTTCCCGCCGCGCCTCGACGACTCGGTGCCATTGTTCGATACAGGCGCGTTCGAGTCGCGCGACCTCGTTCTCCTGTTTGGCGATCACCGCCTCGATTTGGCCGATAAAGCCTAGAAACACCATGGTAGCAGTCGCTTCCATGCCGGCACTGAGCTGGCCACCCATTTGCGTGCGGTAGCGTTCGACATATTGGCCGAGTTGGGCCAACTTGCGCTTGGCATTGTCGCATTGGCCCATCAAATTCCGCCACTCGACCTGCTGCCGGTCGGCACGGTTGCCGACGAATTCGGCCAGACTGTCATAACCCGACATGCGTCACTCCACCGGTCAGTCGCCGACGGCTTGCGCCAATTCGGACACGCTGGCCGGAAGACCGACCGCAGTCGCCATGTCCTGGCGCAGGAAACTCTCCATCGCGACCCGGCGCGACACCGCACGGTCGAGTTCGACGTCGTTGCCGGCGCGATAGCCGCCGATGGCGATCATGTCGCGGCTTTCCTCGAGTCGACCGTAAAGCTGCTTAAAGCGCTGGGCGCGCGCGAGATGGTCCGGTGGAACGATGGTCGGCATCACGCGGCTGATCGACGCGCCGACATCCACCGCCGGGTACTGGCCGCGTTCGGCCATCGCGCGCGACAGCATCAAATGACCGTCGAGAATCGAGCGCGCCGCGTCGCCGATCGGATCGTTCGGGTCGTCGTTTTCGACCAGCACGGTGTAGAACGCGGTGATGCTGCCGCGTCCCGAAGCGCCGTTGCCGGCGCGTTCCACCAGCGATGCGATACGGCCCGATACCGAGGGTGGATAACCACGCGCCGACGGCATTTCGCCGACCGCAAGGCCGATTTCGCGCTGCGCCATGGCAAACCGGGTCAACGAATCCATCAACAGCAATACGTCATTGCCGCGGTCGCGGAAATATTCGGCGATCGCCATGGCGCGGTAGGCGCCGTGCAGCCGAATCAGCGCCGATTCGTTTGCTGGAGCGGCCAGCACGACTGCTTTTTTGAGTCCGTCGGCACCGAGCGTGCGCTCGATGAATTCCTTAACTTCACGGCCGCGTTCGCCGATCAGCCCGACCACGACGACGTCCGCGCCGGTATAGCGCGCCATCATGCCGAGGAGCACGCTCTTGCCGACGCCGGTGCCGGCGAACAGGCCGAGCCGGGCGCCGCGCCCGACGGTGAACAGCGCGTTGATCGAGCGCACGCCGACATCGAGCGGCGCGTCGATCAAGGCGCGCTTCATCGGATCGACCGGGCGGCCGAACAGGGGCACGCGTTCCTCGCAACCGAGCCGGCCCTTGCCGTCGATGGGCACGCCGGCGCCGTCGATCACCCGCCCAAGCATCTCCGGCCCGACCGCGATCTCGACCGCGCGCCCGACCGGCGTCACGCGCGCGCCGACTGCCAGCCCGTCGCCGTGACCTTCCGCGACCAGCAGACTGCGCCCGCCGTCGAACCCGACCACTTCGGCGGAAAATTGCTGACCGGAATCGTTTTCGATGAAACAGCGCTCGCCGATCGCGACGTGAACCCCGCGCGCCTCCATCACCAGACCCACATTGCGCACCAGGCTGCCGCTGACCTTGATGGCGGAGTCGGTGTCGGCAAGGCGGACACGATGCCGTTCCAATGCCTCGACGAGACGCGCGGACGGAACCATCGCTACGCGTCCTCGCCCTCGAACATTGCGAACATGGCGTCGCGCCAGCGCGACGCCAGGGTCAGATCGACTTCGCAGATCCCTTGCAGGGCGCGCGGATGCCAGCGCCGATCCTTGGCCGCGACGCCGTCGGCGCCATTGGCCACGATCTTGCAGCCGCCTGACTCCATGGCTTCGTCGGCCACCAGTAAGATGCCGCTATTCTCCAGGTCCGGAGCGACCGTGCGGATGACCTCCACATCCGCCGGATTGAGTACGATCGTCGGCGCACCGACATCGATCGGAACTTTGGCGACGGCTTCGCGAATCAGCTTCAGCAAATAGTCACGCGACCGCGACACTTCGTTGCCGATCACCCAACGCGACACTTCGAGCGCCAGTGCGAGCACCGCCTCTTCCACCGGACGCTCCAGCGCCCGCGCCGGCTCGCCGAGGCGGCGGACAATCGCCTCAAGCCGCTTCACGTGATCGGCGAATTGCAGATCGGCCGCCTGCCGCCCGACGGCGAAGCCCTCGGCATATCCGCGTTCGCGCCCTTCGCGGATGCCGAGCTCGAGCCCCTCGTTATAGGCGGCCGACGCACGGATGTCGGCGGATTCCGACGCGGGCGGCGGCACGTCGGTTTTGCGGACGACCGTGTCGCGCGTCGGGCTCGCTGATTGGCCGTTTTGCGGTTCCAGTCCGGCGAAGAATTCCGGCACCGGAGCCTTCTGTGCGGCGGCGTCGATGTCGGGAATTTCCCACGGCACCACGGCTGCTTCCGAGAGGTCGAGGCGGCGTTTCATCGTCTAGTGCCTCCGCGGCCGGACATGGAGTTGCGCGGCGCCGAGCGCGAGGATGCGCAGCGCGATTTGAACCAGCGAAATCACCACCCAGCCCGCGACGAAACCGGCAAGGAACCGTGTGACGACGACTACCGGCGCCGCCCATTCGGGCGCGCCGAGATCGCCCACGCCGCTCGGCACCAACGCAACCCAAAGCAGCGCCAGCACCGCCGCGAGCAGCACGGGCTTAACGGCGAGGCCGCCGTCAGCACCGTCGCTTGCCGTTTTCGAGCGTGCCATCTCGTCGAGCGCCGCCCGGCGCGACTATTCGAGTTGTTCCGGCACGATCGGCCATTCGGTCGGCTTCGCGACCGGATTGGCCGGCGCGGCCGGCGCCGGGGGGGCGAACACGGTAGGCGGCGAAGCGGTCGCCGGCATCGCGGAAAGCGGAACGCCGCCCTTGGTCTCCGGCGGTTCGAGCGGCGGCTGGCGAACGCCGACCGCGGCGTTCGCCGGATGGGTCGCGCCGGCGCGATCCGTGACAGTCGGTTGATCTCCGACCGCGGACGGCGGCGCGTTGGCGGCATCGTCGGCCGATACCACGACGATCGAGACGCGGCGATTCTTGGCCTTGTCTTCCGGAGTCTCGTTGCCCGCGACGGGGTGATATTCGCCATAGCCGGCGCCTACCAGGCGCGAGGGGTCGACGCCGTCGTTGACGAAGCGCCGCACCACCGAGATCGCGCGCATCGCCGACAATTCCCAGTTCGAGTTGAATTGCGCGGTGTGGATCGGCGCGTTGTCGGTGAAGCCGTTGACCTGAATCGAGTAGGGCTGATCCTTCAGCACCACCCCGATCTGGTCGATGACGCCAAGCGCCGACGTGGTCAGGTCCGCTTTGCCGCTGTCGAACAGCACGCTGGCGCTGATGTCGATGACGACCGACAAGCCGTTATGCGCGATGTGCACTTGGCCTTTGTCGATCACGTCCTTCAGCAAATTCGACAAATTCTTATACGCCTGATCGAGCTTGGCGATACGCTCACGGATTTTTTCCGAAACGTTGGGCACGCCCTTTTGCGGCGTGTTGAGCTTGACGACCGGTTTCGGCACCGGAGCGGGCTGATTCTGGAACATCCCGTCCGGATTGGCGCCGGTGCCCCTGTCGGGAACGATGACCTTGCCGGTGAATACAGCCGAAAGCGCCTCGGCAGCGGCACGGTAGCGCGACACGTTGATGCTCGACACCGCGTAGAGCACCACGAACGTCGCCAGCAGCAGCGTCATGAAATCGGCATAGGAGATCACCCAGCGCTCGCCGTTCTCCTTCTTGGTGTCCTGATTGCGCCGACGCCGCTCCGCCGCCAAAATCCGCGCCCCCTAGTTCGACTGCTCGGCCGGCACGGCCCCCGCCGGCGCGGCGGGTTCCTCGGCACCGTCACCGGCATGCGACGCCTCGCCTTCGTCCAAGAAACTGCGCAGCCGCATTTCGAGCTGGATCGGCTTTTCCATCACCGCGATTCCGACGAGGCCTTCCATCACCATGTCCATGCGCCGCACCTTCCAGCGCACCAGCACCTTCAGCTTGTTGCCGACCGGCAGGAAAAACAGGTTGGCTGCGCCGACGCCGTAGACCGTGGCGACGAAGGCAGTGGCGATGCCGGCGCCGAGCTTCGATGGGTCGCCGAGATTGGCCATCACCGTGATCAGGCCGAGCACCGCGCCGAGAATGCCGACCGTCGGCGCATAGCCCCCCATCGCCTCGTACATCTCGACGGCGAGATGCTCGTGATGCTCGCGCGTGTGGAGCATGGTTTCGAGCACCGAGCGGATCTGCGACGGCTCGACGCCGTCGACCACAAGACGCAACCCCTGTTTGATGAACGGGTCTTCCTGGCTGTCGGCGACCCGATCGAGTGCGAGGATCGATTCGCGGCGCGAGATCCGGACCCAGTCCATGATATCGGCAAGGAGTTCCTTCGAATTGTCCTTCGGCGGGAACACGATCCAGCGCAGCATCTTGAGGCCGAGAATGAACACCTTGAAGGGCGTCTGCAGCAGCACCGCGCTGATCGTGCCACCAATCACCATGATGAAAGCCGGGAGCTGAAGCAGCGAACCGAGATTGCCGCCGTCGAGCAGCATCGCGACGCAAATGCAGCCGATCGCCGAAACCAGGGCGACAAGGGCGACTATGTCCATTCAGCCCTCCCCCGGAGTCGCACCGTGACCGTCATTTCCAGCCTTGCAGCGCGCTGCGCAGCATCAACAGAGCGCGGCCGTGCGAGCGGCACACGGTGGATTTGTCCAAGCCGAGAATCTCCCCCACCTCGTCCATGTTCAGGCTGCGCTCGTAATAGAGCGACACCACCAGCTTCTCCCGATCTGGCAGCGATTCGACCGCGCCCGCAAGGGCGGCCACGATTCGGTCCTTGTGCAGGCTGGCTTCGGGATTATCGGCACCGCTCGGCAAATCCTCCTCGCGGTCGACGAACTGATCGAGCTCGAGGAGGCGGATGCCGGCGACTTCGATCAGCAACGCGTGATATTCGCCGAGCGACAGCTCCATCTCGGCAGCGAGCTCCTCGTCGGTGGCGCGGCGACCGAGCCGGTTTTCGATCGCGCGCATTGCGGCGGCTGCCTCCTTGGCGCGGCGCACGATGCGAACCGGCGCCCAGGATTCGCGCCGCGCCTCGTCGATCATCGCGTTCCGGATCGAACGGCGCAGCCCGCCCTCGCCGAGCCGCTCCATGTAGCCGACGCGTACCAGCCGCAGTACCGCGATCATGCCGGCTTGGATCAAGTCTTCGAGTTGTATGCTCGCCGGCAGGCGGCCCCTCATGTGCGCCGCCAGCGACTTCACCATCGGCATGTACTTTTTGACCGTCTCGGTCTCGTCGGTCTGGACGAAATCCGAGGCGGCGTAGCTGTCTTCGCTGCGCCGCGTGAGCACCGGCGGATCGCCGACGAACTCGGCCCCCGGCTGGCCCGGCACCGCCGCGGTGGGGCTAACGACGGACATTCGGCGCGTTCCCCGGCTGGCGGCCCAGCAGCTCGACGACCTTGAGGCGCTTCTCGGCCGGAATCTCGGCGTAGGACAGAACCCAGATCCACGGGCGCACAGGGCGCAGCAACCCGGCGACGAATGGGCGCAGTTCCGGCCGCACCACCAGCGCCGCGGCGGGCGCCATGGCCTCGAGCCGGATAGCCGACGCCGACGCCATGTGGCGCACGTCGCCCGCGAGCGCGGGCTCGAGGCTCGGCTCCTCGGTGGTGTCTCCGGCGAGGCGCAACGTGTCCTGGAACAGCCGCTCCAGCTCGGGCTCGAGCGCCATCAGCTTCAATTCGTCGACCGCGCCGAACACGTGCTGGACGATGAAGCCGGAAAGCCGAATGCGCAGCGCCCTGAGCAGCGCCTTCACGTCCTGCGTCACCGCGCCTTCCTCGATCAACGTCACGATAATGGTGCGCAGATTGCGCAGCGGGATGCGTTCCGCGAGCAGCGCGCACAGCACCTTATGCACGGTGGAAAGCGACAGGAGTTTTGGCGTCAGCTCCTCGATCAGCTTGGGCGATTGCTTGCCGACGACCGCCAGGACGGCATCGAGTTCGGAGCGGCCAAACAGATTCTCGACATGAGCCTTCACCACGCGCTCGAAATGCGTCGCCAGCACCACGGCGGCATCGAACACGGTGTGGCCCGAGGCGCGCGCCTGATCCGCCATCGCTGGCGCGATCCACACCGCGGGGCGGCCGAACACCGGATCGCGGGTCTTGATGCCCTGAATCTCGCCGAGCAGCTTGTCGGAGGGAATCGCGAGAAGCCGGTCGGGATGAATCTCGCCCGCTGCGCGTTCGACGCCATAGACCATGATCCGGTACGACGAGGCGCTGAGATCGGGATTGTCACGGACATGCACCACCGGCACCAGGAAGCCGAACTCGCGCGACACTTGCTTGCGCACGGCGCGCAAGCGGCGCAGCAGGCTGCCGTTCTTTTCCTTGTCGACGAGCCCGACGAGGCGATAGCCGATCTCGACCTCGAGCGGCTCGACGAGCTCGACGACACCGACATCGAGCTCCTCGTTCTCGACCGGCGCGACCACCGGCACGGCGGCTTGTTTCTCCGCCGCCTGTGCCTGACGCTGAAGCCACCAGCCGGTACCGCCGAGCGCCGCACCGAAAAAAAGGAACGGCAGATGCGGCATGCCGGGCACGATGCCGAACAGCGCGACGATCCCGGCGGCGATCCCCCATACTTTGGGATAAGCCGAGAGCTGCGCGATCACCTCGCGACCGATGTCGCGGTCGGTCGACACGCGGCTGACGACGAGGCCGGCGGCGATCGAAATCACCAGCGCCGGAATCTGCGCAACCAACCCGTCGCCGATGGTCAAGAGCGTGTAATTCTGCGCCGCCTCGGCGAGACTCATGCCGTGCTGCCACGCGCCGACGATCAGCCCGCCGATGAGATTGATGAATAGAATCAGAATGGCGGCGATGGCGTCGCCGCGGACGAACTTGCTGGCGCCGTCCATCGCGCCGAAGAAATCCGCCTCGTGCGTTACTTCGCGGCGGCGCTGCGTCGCCGTCTCCTGGTTGATGAGGCCGGCATTGAGATCGGCGTCGATCGCCATCTGTTTGCCAGGCATGCCGTCCAGGGCGAAGCGCGCCGCCACTTCGGCGATGCGGCCCGAGCCTTTGGTGATGACGACGAAATTGATGATGATTAGGATGATGAACACGATGATGCCGACGGCGTAGTTGCCGCCGACCACGAACGTGCCGAACGATTCGATTACCCGGCCTGCGGCGCCGGGACCCTGGTAGCCCTCGAGCAGAATCACCCGGGCCGCGGCGACGTTGAGCGACAGGCGCATCAGCGTCGTGGTCAAGAGCAGCGTCGGGAACGACGCGAAATCCGTCGCCTTCGCGGTGTAGAGCGCGGCGAGCAGAATCATCAGACCGAAGCAAATATTGAAGGTGAAGCACAGATCGAGCGCGAACGGCGGCAGCGGTACCACCAACATCGCCAGAATAAGAACGAACGCCGCCGGCGCCGCGAGCTGCGGCAGATGCCGCCGCCACAACGGCAGGCCCGAGGCGACCGGCGATGACGCGGTCTGGACCGTCACGTCAGCATGCCGGCGAAGCCGCCCCAGATATGCACGGCGAAGCGTTCCAGCGCACGGAGCAGCCATGGACCCAAGAGCGCCAACACCAGGGCGGTGCCGAGGAATTTCGGCACGAAGCTCAAGGTCATTTCATTGATCTGCGTCAGCGCCTGAAACAGACTGACCACCATGCCGACGGTCATCACCACGGCGAGAAAGGGCCCGGCGACGATCACCGTTGTGAGAAGCGCCCCATTAACCGCCGCCGACATCGGATCCACAGGCGAGCTCCTCTCACCGAATACGTTTGGCCCGCTCGAGCTGGCTGACGACCTCGACAAACCGAAGGCCGAGCTTTTCCTCGTTGACCACCACCACTTCGCCGCGGCCGATCAGCACGCCATTGACGCGAACGTCGAGCGGCGCGCCCGGTCCGCGATCGAGCTCCACTACCGAACCACGCCCCAAGCGCATCACGTCGCGAATCGGCAATTCGGTGCGGCCGAGCTCGACCGAGAGTTTCAGCGGAATATCGAGCACCAAATCGAGCTTGCCGGGATCGGCGGCGCGGTCGTCGCCGTTCGCGGCCCCGCCTTGCAGCGCCAGATTCTCGAACGGCGAATCCTGCGGAGCGAGATTTCCGCCCTTGTCCAATTGCTGCACCGCCTCATCCGCCATGGGTTCTGCTCCGTGCGTTCAATTTCTTTTGCTGCGGCTGCTCGTCCGGCGCGACCGGTCCGTCGACACGTACGGCGCTCTTGGCGCCGAACCGGCCCCAGCGACCGCGGAACAGCGGGATGCCTTCCGCCTCGATCACCACGCTTTGCGGCCGCTCGATCTCGAAAACGTCGCCCGGGCTGAGTTCAAGCAAGTCATGCACCGACATCTCGACCTCGGCCAGTTCGACGCGCAGCGGCATCATGACCTGTTCGACGCCGGCCTTGATCTGCTCGAACCAGTGGCTGTCGGGCTCGGCGTTTTCCGCGGCGACCGCCGAAGTCAGCCGCTCCTGAATCGGACTCAGCATCTCCGACGGGATGGCGATGATCATCGTGCCTTCGCCGTTATCGACCTTGATCTGGAACGTGGTGACGATGACCTGCTCGCCGGCCCCGGTGAAACCCGCAAATTGCGGGTTGAATTCGTGACGCAGGATTTCCGGCTGAAGCTCGGCGATGCGCTGCCACGCGCCGGCGAATTGCTCGAGTACGATCGTCACCATTCGCGACATCACTTTTTGTTCGACGGTGGTGAAGTCGCGCTGCGTCTTGGTCACGGGAAACCGGCCGTTGCCGCCGAACCGGCTTTCGACCGTGGAGATGACGAGCGATGCGTCGATGGCCACCAGCATAGTGCCGCGCAACGGCCGTAACCCGACCAGTACCATGTAGGTCGGCGACGCCAGTCGCTCGATCAGTTCGAAATGCTTGACCAGCGTGACGGTACCCGAATCGATCTGGACGCCCTTACGCAAATGATGAAACAACGCGACGCGCAGCGAGCGGGCGAACCGGTCGTTGACGACTTCGAGCGTCGGCAGACGCGTCGGCGCGCCCTGATCCTGCGCCGCTAGATCGAAGGGACGCACATTGGGCGCCGCGGGTTCCTGATTTTGTGGCGTCGCGGCGTCAGACATAGATGCTCAACCCGGACGACCGCGACGCGTCGGCATTGTCGATGGCGGCGGGCGCGATCGACGCCGGCGCGTAAGACGCGCGGCGTGATGGTGGCGCGTCGCCGTCATACGCGCCCTGTTGCATCGCGGAGGCGTCGGCCCCGACCCAGGCGCCGGCGAGATTGAAGCCGGCGCCCGCGAGATCGGCGCGCAACTGGTCAAGCGCCTGGCTGACAGCGGCCTGGACCTGCGGCTGAGCCGCGGCGAACCAAGTCGAAACGTCGTGGCCCTGGACGGCAATCCGCACGGTCAGATCGCCGAGCTGCGGCGGCTGCAACTGGAGCGTCGCTTCCTGATGCCCGTTCGCGATCAAGCCGATGACGCGCTGCGCCACGGCGTCGGCGAACGCGCCCGAATCCGAGATTCCTGTCGAACCCGTCGCATCGCCCGACGACGTCGCCGGAGCGTTAACGGTGGCGGACACCGGCGTCGCGAGTGGCGCGCCGACCGCCGCGATGTTCGTCGGGATCGGGGCGCGCGGCGACGGCGCGTCGGGCGGCGCACTGGCAATGATTGGCGCCGTAGGTGACGCTATGGCCGACATGTCGTCGCGACGGTCGTCGGCGTTTGCCGGTAGCGGCTGCGGCGGACCGACGGCAACGCCGGACGACGCATCGCCCGAGCCGGCGTCAAGGACTTGTGGGGCAGACGACTGATTTTGATTGGCGTTCGCGGACGGTGGAGACGGCGATGCGACACGGGGCAACATCGCCATCGCATCAACCGGCGCGGCAGCGACGGTTTGTGCCGCGACGACGACAGGGGGCGGCGCCGCGGCGCCGGCCTGATCGGCTGCACCCGCGAGCGGGCGTGCCGGAACGGCCGGATCCGGCGTGGCCGGCCGTGGCGCACCGAGAGCGGCGGCAATTGCAGGCGCGAGCACCGACGCTGCCTGAGTCGGAATCCCGGAAAGCGACGTTGCATTGCTGATAGCGCCGGCCGGATTTGGCGACGTCGCGGCGGCCTGATCGCCCAGCGGCGGGGAGACCGGTGCGAAAGCGCGCCGATCGCCTTGCCCGAGCGACAACCCTGTTACCGACGAGACCGGGCCGGCCGGCGCCGCATCCGCCGCGCGAGATTCGCCCGATGTAACAATCGCGGGCGGCGGCAGCGACGCGGCCGGCGCGGCGATGGACGCCAGGTCTGGCGCATTAGCGAGAATCACTGTCGCCGTCGGTTGCGGCGGCGTTTTGCTCGGCGGGTCGTCGCGCGGCGATTTCTGGCCGCCGACAATCGCCACGGGCGCGCCAGTCGCGTCAATGAGACCAGCGGCGATCGACCCGGCGGTAGTATCGGGCGTCTGGACAACATCGGTCGCCGGCACCGCGTTCGCGATGGCGGGCGGCGCCGGGGCGAGAACGGTCGCCGTCGCGGTTGAAGCCAGCGCGTTGGGCTGTGTCGTGGCGTCGCCCGTCGGCGATGCGCCATCTTCCGTCTGATTCTGTCCGTTGTCGCCCGATCCCGCGGATGCGCCGCCGGACGCATCGCCGTCGCCCCCGTTGGCCGACACACCCGCGGCCGCGACAATGGCGAGACTCATCACCGCGGCGAAAGCGCCGTCGGTCGAGCCCGCATCGGACTGGCGCGCGCCGGTGCCGACACCCGCGGCGGCATCGACGCCGCGGCCAGATCCGAGATTGCGCACCGAATTCGACAAAGTACCGCTCCGCTATGCCACGAGGTCTTGCGTGTTGACGCGCAGATTGATCTTGCCTTCGGCTTCGAGCGCCTGCGCCGCCGCCAAAATCTGGCGCTGCGCCGCCTCGACTTCCGAAAGCCGCATCGGTCCCTTGGTCTCGATCTCTTCCTTGAGCGAGTCGGCCTGACGCTGCGACATGTTGCGGAAGATTTTTTCGCGCAGTGTTTCGTCGACGCCCTTCAAGGCGGGCACCAGCAGATTCTGGTCGATCTCGCGCAACAGCGTTTGCAAGCTGCGATCCTCGACATCGACTAGATCGGCGAACACGAACATGTTGTCGTAGATGCGCTGCGCCAACTCCGCGTCGAACTGCTTGATGGCGTTGAGCATGTTCTGCGAGCGGCTGCCGTCGAAGTGATTGAGGATTTCGGCCGCCGCCTTGACGCCGCCTACCGTGGTGAGGCGGACCTGCGGCGTATCGCCGACGAGCTGGTCTTGCAGCGCTTCGTTCAATTCCTGGATTGCCGTCGGCGGAATCATGTCGAGCGTCGCAAGACGCGGAATCACCTGCTCGACCAGTTCGTCCGGCAAATGCCCAACCACCTCGATGGCCTGTTCGGCTTCCATGTAGGCGAGGATCATGGCGACGATCTGCGGATGCTCGCCCTCGATCATTTCGGCGACCGCGCGCGGATCCTGCCACTTGACCGCCTCGATCCCGGCGGAATCGCCGCCGTGCATCAAGCGCTCGAGCAGGCCCGAAGCGCGCTTCTCGCCCAAGGCTTCGGTCAACGCACCGCGCAGATATTCCTCGACGCCGACCCCGCCATTGGGTTCGGTCATCATGCTGGCGAATTCATGGAACACTGTTTCCGCCGAGCCTTTCGGGACTTTCGGCAGGCGCGCCATCGCACTGGCGAGACGATTGATCTCGCGTGGCTGCAAATGCTTGATGACTTCGGCAGCCTCTTTCTGGCCGACCAATGTCATCAGGATCGCGGCCTTCTCGATGTCGGTCAGTTCACCGTTGCTGGCTTCCGGGGACACCACTGCTGATCCACTCCTTGATAACCTGGGCGGTGCGCCCGGGGTCATTGGCGACAATCTTGCGCACGGCGCCGACATCGACCGCGAACGCGGACGGCGCGCCGGCGAATTCGTTCATGTCGAGCGAGCCGGACGACGCATCGGCAAGCGATTCGCGGCTCGGCGTCGGGCGCGACCG
>Ga0134125_10006721_pt1 | contig 12994 bp, 11 predicted proteins | sample KB31751_FD_96464 | JGI IMG/M metagenome (GOLD analysis project Ga0134125, IMG submission 96464) | Terrestrial soil microbial communities with excess Nitrogen fertilizer from Kellogg Biological Station, Michigan, USA - KB3-175-1 | ecosystem: Environmental > Terrestrial > Soil > Unclassified ... | reverse complement strand
TCATCGATGCGCTCGGGCCCGGCCGTATTGATCGCGGCAACGATGCCGGGGAGATCGTTCGAGATCATGGCGAGGTCGGCCTTGCCGGCGACGAGGTCGCGAATGCCGTCGAGCGAGCTGCTCGATTTCAGCTGCAGCGTGATGCCGGTCTTGGCTTCGAGCTCGGTCTTGTGGGGAAAGAAGATCGTGGCGAACACCTGGCTCGCGCCGGACAAGGTGAGGCTTTGCGCCGCGACGGGGTGCGTCACGATGAGGAACAGGAACAGCGCGAGCGCAATGCAGGCTGGTTTGGCCATGCCTCGGTCCGATTGCATGCGAGGGTAGGCGCGGACGCTAGCCCCGGCACGGCCCGCGGTCCAGAGCGAACGGATAGCGTGGCGGCTGGGTCTGATTTAGGTCCTAGCCCTCGACGCCGAGCTTGCCGCGCACCGCATAGCCGTGCGACGGGCCCCATTTCTCGAGGAAATTCTGCAGGTCGGCGTCGATGCGGGGCGGCAGCACCACGGTCAGGGTCGCATATTGATCGCCGGCGGCGGCGCCGTTCTTGCCTGGGATGCCGCGGCCCTTCAGGCGCAGCACGGTGCCGCTGTTGGAGCCGGGCGGCACCTTCACCGCCACCTTGCCCTCGATGGTCGGCACGGTGATGGTGGCGCCCATCGCCGCCTCCTGCAGCGTGATCGGCACCTCGAGATGGATGTCGGTGCCCTTGCGCTCGAAGAAGGCATGCGGCTCGAGCTGCACCTCGACCAGCGCATCGCCGGCCGGGCCGCCGAAGGGGCCGGGCTGGCCCTGGCCCTTGAGGCGCAGCACCACGCCTTCCTCGGTGCCGGGCGGGATCGCGATGTCGAGCGTGCGGCCGTCGGGCAGCGACAGGCGACGCTTGGTGCCGATCGCCGCCGCGATGAAATCGACGCTGATCGAGTAGGAGAGGTCGGCGCCCCGCTTCTTCGCCTGCTGCTTTTTCGTGTTGCGGGTGAACATCTCCATGATGTCTTCGGCATCGAAGCCGCCGAACCCGCCGGCCGCCTTGGCGCGCTCGCTGTAGGCGCGATAGCCGCGGGCACCGGCGCGCTCCATGCCCTCGGCATCGATCTCGCCGCGATCGAAGCGGACGCGCTTCTTGGCATCGGAGAGGAGATCGTAGGCGGCCGAGACTTCCTTGAAGCGGGTCTCGATCTTGACGTCGCCGGGATTGAGATCGGGATGCAGCTGCTTCGCCAGCTTGCGATAGGCGCGCTTGATCGTCTCCGCGTCGGCGTCGCGGGCCACGCCCAGGGTTTCGTAAGGATCACGCATGGCTCGACATCTACCCCGCTCGGGAGGAAAGCCGCTCCCGTCCGGAACCGTCTCTCACTATAGTCCCACTATAGTTAAGTATTGTGCCGCCTGCACCGCTCCATGGCGAGCGGCGCCGCGGCCGCCATCCTTGAGATGCGAGAGATGCAGGATTCCGCACTGTCCGACCCCTTTGCCCTGTTCGAGAGCTGGTACGAGGAGGCGCGGACCGCCGAGCGCGATCCGACCGCCATGGCGCTCGCGACGGCGACGGCAGAGGGCGTCCCCTCCGTCCGCATGGTCCTGCTCAAGGGGGCGGACCGGCGCGGCTTTGTCTTCTATACCAATCTCGAGAGCCGCAAATCGCTCGAGCTTGCGGCCAATCCCAGGGCCTCCTTATGCCTCTGGTGGCAGGCGATCCGTCGTCAGGTGCGCATCGAGGGCAGGGTCGAGCCGGTCAGCGAAGCGGAGGCAGACGCTTATTTCGCCAGCCGCCATCACGGCAGCCAGATCGGCGCCTGGGCGAGCCTGCAGTCGCGTCCGCTCGAGAGCCGTGCCGTCCTCGAGCGTCGCGTCACCGAGTACGAGGCCCAGTATCCTCAGAAGGTGCCGCGGCCGCCGAGCTGGTCCGGGTTTCGCGTCGTGCCGCAAGCGATCGAGTTCTGGCGCGAGCTACCGGACCGGCTGCACGAGCGGCTGCTGTTCGAGCCGGATGGCGCCGGCTGGAGCGTGACGCGGCTTTATCCGTAATCGCGCCAATATCCTGAAACCGGTGCGGCTTTCGGCGAAGCATTCGCTTCGCCTTGCGGCGCCGCGCGGAAGCTCCCGCTGCCGCGCTTAAGCCGCGTGCTTGAGGTGCAGGCGGTGCCAGACGTCGAGCAGTGCCTCGGCGAGGCGCTCGGTCATGGCGTCGTCATGCAGCGGCGACGGGGTGATGCGCAGCCGCTCGGTGCCGCGCGGCACGGTCGGGTAGTTGATCGGCTGGACATAGACGTCATGGCGATCGAGCAGATAGTCGGTCGCCTCCTTGACCAGCACCGGATCGCCGACGATCACCGGCACGATATGGCTGGTATTGGGCATCACCGGGATACCGACCTCGGCCAGCCGCTTCTTCACCGCCTTGACGCGCGCCTGATGCGCCTCGCGCTCGGCGGTGGACTTCATCAGATGCTGGATGCTGGCGCGGGCGCCGGCGGCGATGGCCGGCGGCAGCGAGGTGGTGAAGATGAAGCCCGAGCCGCAGGAGCGGATGAAATCGATGAGCGTCCCCGAGCCGACGATATAGCCGCCGATCAGGCCGAAGCCCTTGGCCAGCGTGCCCTGGATGACGGTCGGACGGTGCATGACGCCTTCGCGCTCGCAGATGCCGCCGCCGCGCGCGCCGTACATGCCGACGGCGTGCACCTCGTCGACATAGGTCATGGCGCCGTAGTGATCCGCGAGGTCGCAGATGCGCCCGATCGGCGGCACGTCGCCGTCCATCGAGTAGAGGCTCTCGCAGACGATGATCTTGGGCCGGGCGCGATCGACCGAGGCAAGCTTGGCCTCGAGGTCGTTGATGTCGTTATGGCGGAAGATCTGGCGCTCGGCCCGGCTGTGGCGCATGCCCTCGATCATCGAGGCATGGTTCAGCTGGTCCGAGAAGATAACGCAATCCTTGAGATGCCGGCCCAGGGTCGAGAGCGTCGTTTCGTTGGCGACATAGCCCGAGGTGAAGGTGAGGGCCGCTTCGCGGCCGTGCAGATCGGCCAGCGTCTGCTCCAGCAGCACATGGTAATGCGAGGTCCCGGAGATGTTGCGGGTGCCGCCGGCGCCACCGCCCACCTCCTCGATGGCCTCGTGCATGGCCTGGCGCACCGCCGGATGCTGGCCCATGCAGAGATAGTCGTTGGAGCACCAGACGGTGACCTCGCGGGTGCCGCGCGGCCCGTGGTAACGGGCGACGGGAAAGCGGCCGGCGATGCGCTCGAGATCCGCGAATACCCGGTACCGACCTTCCCGCTTGACGCTGCCGACCACACCGGCGAACAGGCTTTCGTAATCCATGACCCTCTTTCCGTCGGTGCGTCGGCTCGCCGACGAGATTGTCACCCGGCGCTTCCCACGCCAAGCGACGCGTTGTCGCTCTCCACGGGCGAATGCCAACTTTCCCTGGTTCAGGGCCGATCTTCAATCCCTAATCTGTATGAGGGACAGGCGCTTGGCGCCCGATCCGGGGTCATTCGGCCCAGGTCCGGACGGTGCGCCCGGCGAGATCGTAAGCCAGGATCCGGTGGTTGTTGCTGTCGGCCAGGAGCAGCCGATCGCCGGCCAGGGCGATGCCCGCCGGCTCGCTCGGCGCCCGGCACAGCGGGTCCTGGCAGAGGAAGCCATCATCGAGATCGGCGATCCGGCCGGGGTCGAGCTCGGCGACGCGCACCGTATCAGTGTAGCTGTCGGCGAGGTAGAGCCGCGTCCCGTCGAGCGCCAAAGCCAGCGGATGCTGCAGCAGGGCGCCGGCGAATTGGCCGTTCTCGTGGCCGAAATCGAACAGGCCCGAACCGATGAGGCTGGCGACCCCCCACCCGCCGCCGATCGCCACCAGCTTGCGCCAGATCGTGAAGTCGACGTCCTGCGCCACGGGATGGGCGATGCCGGAGCGTTCGATCGCCGCCGCCAGCTTGTCGATGTCCCGCTCGGCGGTGAATTTCGGGCTGTGCACGCCGATGACGGCGATGCGGTCGCCGAAGCGCGCCTCGAGCTCGGCCAGGATCGGCTGCAGCTGCATGCAATTGACACAGCAGGAGGTCCAGGAATCGAGGATGACCAGGCGGCCGCGCAGCTCGGCCAGGGACAGCGGGCGCGGGCTGTTGAGCCAGACGATCCCCGGCCGGGCCAGCTCGGGCGCGCGCACGGTCCGGATCGGGACCCGTCTGGGAGGATTTGCCGGGCATTGGTTAATTTACTAGCACGTAAAGTGAAATGACAGTTTGGGTAACTTCTTATAAATTTCTGTGGCATTGAATCCGGCGATTGATCTCGACGCGCTCCGGCGGCTCGGCAACGCCGACCGGGGCAGGAGTTGCCGTGGCATCCAAGGACCGAGGCTGGTCGGGCGACGGGTTGAAGCGTCTGACACAGGGTCAGCTCGACCTCGTGGTGGAGAGGCACGTCAAGGCACTGTCGAAAGCGATCGGCGGCGTCAAGGCCGACCTGTCCAATAGCGACCTGTCGCAGCTCGATCTCAGCGAGATGAATCTCGAGAGCGCCAACTTCAACGGCGCCCGCATGCATCGCTGCATCATCCAGCGCAGCTCGCTGCGCCTTTCCAACCTCGTGGCCGCCGATATGCGCATGTCGGATCTGCGCGCCAGCGATTTCACCCGCGCCGACATGCGCGGCGTCTGCCTGCGCGGCGCGGTGCTCGACGATGCGGTGCTCACCGACGTCGATCTGCGCGAAGGGCTGCAGGCACAGCGCACCAACGAGGACGACGTCACCACCCTCGACTATCAGGCCTGCCCGGCCGATCTCGCCTGCGTCGTGGCGCACCGCGCCGATCTCAGCAATGCCAAGCTGATCAAGGCGATGGTGGTGCAGACCGACTTCAGCGATGCCAATCTCACGCGCGTGAAGATGACCGGCGCCGACGTGCGCAACGCGAATTTGACGGGTGCCCATCTCGACGGCGCCGATCTCGGTGGCGCCAATCTCGGCGGCGCCAATCTGCAGGGCGCGCTGCTTACCGAGGTGAACTGGATGGGCGCCAGGCTCGATGGCGCCGATCTGCGCGGTGCCGTGCTCGATCCCGTCGCCTTCGATTTGCCGGAATTCGCCGGCCATCGCGCCGACCGCCTGCGCGACCAGGCGCATGTCGATGTCGAGGGCGCCATGCGGGCCCATGCCGAATGGATCAACAGCGCCGGCAAGTCGGGGGCGCGCGCCAAGCTGAGCCAGCTCGACCTCACCAGCAAGGGCTTGAGCGGCGCCAACCTGTCGGCGGCCCAGCTCGACTATGCCGTGCTGACCGGCGTCGACCTGTCGCGCGCCGAGCTGCTGATGGCCAACCTGTCCTTCGCCGATCTCCGGCAGGCCCGCTTGCAGAGCGCCGACCTGCGCGGCGTCAATCTTCGCCGCGCCATCATGATGGGCGCCGACCTGCGCAAGGCGCGGCTCGGGCCGGTCGATCTCGCGAGCCCCGGCCATACCTCCTGGCCGGCCGATCTCGAGCTCGCCAAGCTCAACAATGCCAATCTGCGCGGCGCCGAGCTGCGCGGGGCGCGGCTCGCCTGGGCCGATCTGCGCGGCGCCGACCTCACCGACGCCGACCTCACCAATGCCGACCTCAAGGGCGCCAACCTGACCGGCGCCAACCTCACCGGCGCCAAGCTGGCCGGTGCCGACCGCAAGGACACCCGCGGCCTCAACTAGCCCGCGAACGAGCATTGGCACCGCCGCCCGCCCGGGCCAATTATAGGGGCATGGCGGACAAGCTCCCCTCGGCGGAGTCCGAAATCGCCTCCTTCCTGGCCAAGGTCGAGGCGCTGCCCAAGCTGCCGCAGGCCGCGGGCAAGCGCGGCCGGCTGATCTTCGCGCTCGACGCGACGCAGAGCCGCGAGCCGACCTGGGACCAGGCGGCGCAGATCCAGGCCGAGATGTTCGATGCGACCGCTGCGCTCGGCGGGCTCGACATCCAGCTCGTCCATTATGGCGGCATCGGCGGCTTCGAGGCCTCGCCCTTCCTCGCCGATGCCGTCAGCCTGCGCGCCCGCATGCTCGAGGTGCGCTGCCGGCCCGGCGGCACGCAGATCGCGCGGGTATTGGCCCATGCGCGCCGCGCCGCGCTCGACGAGAAGGTGAACGCGCTGGTCTTCATCGGCGACGCGGTCGAGGAGAATGCGGGCGAGCTGTTCGACCGCGCCGGCGCGCTGGCGCTGCTCGGCCTGCCCGTCTTCCTGTTCCATGAGGGATCCGGCGCCGAGGTGCGCCGCGTCTTCGCGCATATCGCCGAGCTCACCGGCGGCGCCTGCTGCCGCTTCGATCCGGCGAGCGCGCGCCAGCTCGCCGATCTCCTGGGCGGCGTCGCAGCCTACGCCGCCGGCGGCCGTGCCGCGCTCGTGCATTATGCCGAGCGCAAGGGCGGCGAGCTGCTGCGCCTCACGGCGCAATTGAAGCGCTGATGCCATACGTCGTTCTGGCCCTTGCCGGGCTTGCCGCGCTGCTCCTGTTGATGCGTGTGGTCGCCCACATGCCGCCGGCGCAGCTCGTGCGCGGCGTCGTGATCGGCGGCACGCTGGTCGGCATCGGCACCATCGTCTTCCTGATCGCGGTCGGACGCGAGGCGCTGGCTTTCGGCCTCGCCGGTCTCGCCATCCCGCTGCTGCGCCGCTGGCGGCATTATTTCTGGCGCGGCGCGGCGGCACCCGGTCAGGCAAGCCAGAGCTCCGATGTCACCACGGCCTGGCTCGCCATGCATCTCGACCATGAATCGGGGCAGATCGGCGGCACGGTGCTGAAGGGCGTCCATGCCGGCCGGCTGCTCGCCGATCTCTCCTTCGCCGAGCTGCTCGCGCTGTGGCGCGGCGTCGCGACCGAGGATCCGCCCTCGGCGCGGCTGCTCGAGGCCTATCTCGATCGCGTGCACGAGGGCTGGCGCGGCCAGCCGGACGAGCACGCCCCGCCGGCCGGCGCGATGGATCGGGCGGAAGCGCTGCGCATCCTCGGGCTCGCGGGCGAGCCGGACGAGGCCGCCATCCGTGCCGCCCATCACCGCCTCATGATGGCCAACCATCCCGACCGCGGCGGATCGGCCTATCTGGCTGCCAAGATCAACCAGGCCCGTGACCGGCTCCTGGGCGGGTGAAGATTTTCCGCCAGGCTTGGGCGGGACAAATCGCCCCGCCGCATCGTTTAGAGGGTTCGTGCGCCACAGGGGGCGCTCGGCTTGCCAGCCTTTCGCCCGTGTGGCAAAGGAACCGGCGCCGTCGGCTGCCCCGCCCAGGCGCGGGGGGCGAGCAGAGGATCGAATGACGACACGCGTACGCAAGGCGATCTTTCCGGTCGGCGGTCTCGGAACGCGTTTTCTTCCGGCAACCAAGGCGATGCCGAAGGAAATGCTGCCGGTCGTCGACAAGCCGCTCATCCAGTATGCGGTGGATGAGGCGCGCGAGGCGGGGATCGAGCAATTCATCTTCGTGACCGGTCGCGGCAAGACGGCGATCGAGGATCACTTCGACCATTCGGCCGAGCTGCAGACCACGCTGCAAGCGCGCGGCAAGGACGATCTGTGGCAGATGCTGCGCGGCACGACCCTGCCGCCCGGCCAGGTCGCCTATACGCGCCAGCCCGAGCCGCTCGGTCTCGGCCATGCGGTGTGGTGCGCTCGCCACCTGGTCGATGGCGAGCCCTTCGCCGTGCTGCTCGCCGACGATCTCATTCTTGCGGACGAGCCCTGCCTCAAGCAGATGATCGAGGCGCATCAGACCGTCGGCGGCAATATCGTCGCGGTCATGGATGTCGTGCGCGAGCATGTCAGCCGCTACGGCATCGTCGACCCGGCACCCGACCAGCCCGCCAACAAGCGCCTCGTCGCCGTGCGCAATCTCGTCGAGAAGCCGCGGCCCGCCGTCGCGCCCTCGACCCTGGCGGTGATCGGCCGCTACATTCTCGAGCCTTCGGTCTTCGAGCATCTCGGCCGCCAGGAGCGCGGCGCCGGCGGCGAGGTCCAGCTCACCGACGCGCTCGCCGAGCAGATCGGCATGGCGCCCTTCCACGGGCTGCGCTTCGAGGGCCGGCGCTTCGATTGCGGCGACAAGGTCGGATTTCTCGAGGCCAACATCGCCTTTGCCCTCGAACGCGACGATATGAGCGAACAGATTCGCGACATATTGCGCCAATATTGTAGCGCCGAGCTGGCGGTTCGCTGATCTTCCCGCCGTCCACTTGCAGTCAAGGATAGCCCTATGCGTATCGCGATGATCGGCACCGGCTATGTCGGGCTCGTCTCGGGCGCCTGCTTCGCCGAGTTCGGCGTCGATGTCACCTGTGTCGACAAGGACGAGGCCAAGATCGAGAGCCTGAAGGAAGGCAAGATCCCGATCTACGAGCCCGGCCTCGAGCAGCTGGTCGAGAATTCGGTGAAGGCCGGCCGTCTCTCCTTCACCACGGAGCTGAAAATGGCGGTCGCCGAGGCCGATGGCGTGTTCATTGCCGTCGGCACGCCGAGCCGGCGCGGCGACGGCCATGCCGATCTTTCTTACGTCTATGCCGCCGCCAAGGAGATCGCCCAGGCGCTGCGCGGCTATACGGTGGTGGTAACGAAATCGACGGTGCCGGTCGGCACCGGCAAGGAAGTGGCCCGCATCATTCGCGAGACGCGCCCCGACGCCGAGTTCGATGTCGTGTCGAATCCGGAATTCCTGCGCGAGGGGTCGGCGATCAACGATTTCATGCGCCCCGACCGCGTCGTGATCGGCACCGGATCGGAGCGCGCGCGCGAGGTGATGCGGCAGCTCTATCGCCCGCTCTACCTGATCGAGACGCCGATGGTCCTGACCAGCGTCGAGACGTCCGAGCTCATCAAATACGCCGCCAACACCTTCCTCGCGACCAAGATCACCTTCATCAACGAGATCGCCGATCTCTGCGAAGCGCTCGGCTGCGACGTGCATGACGTGGCGCGCGGCATCGGGCTCGACGGCCGTATCGGCCGCAAGTTCCTGCATCCCGGTCCCGGTTATGGCGGCTCTTGCTTTCCCAAGGATACGCTGGCGCTCGTGCGCACCGCGCAGGAAGCCGACAGTCCTTTGCGCATCATCGAGACGGTGGTCGCCGTCAACGACCGGCGCAAGCGACGCATGGCCGACAAGATCATCGAGGCCTGCGGCGGATCGGTCGCCGGCAAGACGGTCGCCATTCTCGGCCTCACCTTCAAGCCCAATACCGACGACATGCGCGACAGCCCCAGCCTCGCCATCGTGCCGGCGCTGCAGCAGGCCGGCGCCACGGTGCGCGCCTACGATCCCGAGGGAATGGACGAGGCCAAGCGCATGCTCGACGACGTCGTCTGGTGCGACACCGCCTATGAGGGCATGGGCGGTGCCGACGCGCTGGTCATCCTCACCGAATGGAACCAGTTCCGTGCGCTCGATCTCGCGCGCGTTAAGCGGCTTCTGCGTCAGCCGGTGATCGTCGATCTGCGCAACATCTACGAGCCCGCCGACATGGTCGCAGCGGGCTTCGCCTATAGCAGCATCGGCCGCGCCAGCCGCGCGCCGGTGCTCGCCTGAGGAGCAAGAGCATTATGGATCAGACCGTAACCGTGCTTGCCGACGAGGCTCACCGGCTGGATCCCACCACGCTTCGCGAGTACGACGTGCGCGGCGTGGTCGGCAAGACGCTGAGCGAGAGGGACGCGCGCGCCATCGGCCGGGCCTTCGGCACCATGCTGCGCGAGCATGGCGGCCGCCGCATCGCCGTCGGCTATGACGGTCGGCTGAGCTCGCCGGCGCTCGAGGAGGCGCTGGTCGGCGGGCTCAGCGCCTGCGGCCTCGAGGTGCTGCGCGTCGGGCTCGGCCCGACGCCGATGCTCTATTTCGCCGTGCACAAGCTCGAGGCCGATGCCGGCATCCAGGTCACCGGCTCGCACAATCCGCCGGACTATAACGGCTTCAAGATCATGCTCGGGCGCGGCCCCTTCTATGGCGAGCAGATCCTGAAGCTCGGCGAGGTCGCGGCGTCGGGCAAATTCGCCGCCGGCGAAGGCCGCGTCGAGCACCGCGAAGTGTTCGAGGATTATGTCGCGCGCCTGATCGCCGATTTCGCTCCCGGCCGGCCGCTCGCCATCGTCTGGGACGCCGGCAACGGCGCCGCCGGCCCGGCGACGGTGGCGCTCACCGAGCGCCTGCCCGGCCGCCATGTCCTGCTCAATGTCGAGGTCGACGGCCGCTTCCCGGCGCATCATCCCGACCCCACGGTCGAGAAGAATCTGGCGCAGCTCCAGGCCGCGGTCGCCAAGGAGAAGGCCGATCTCGGCATCGCCTTCGACGGCGACGGCGACCGCATCGGCGTGATCGACGGCAAGGGCCGCGTGCTGTGGGGCGATCAGCTCCTCGCCATGCTGGCGCGCCCTGTGGTGCAGAGCCTGCCCAAAGCCGTCATCATTGCCGACGTCAAGGCGAGCCAGATCCTGTTCGACGAGGTCGCGCGCATCGGCGGCACGCCGGTCATGTGGAAGACCGGTCACTCGCTCATCAAGGCGAAGATGAAGGAGCTCGACGCACCGCTGGCCGGCGAGATGTCGGGTCACATCTTCTTCGCCCATCGCTGGTACGGATTTGACGATGCGCTCTACGCCGCCGTGCGCTTCATCGAATATGTCGCGGGCCAGGACCACAGCGTCGCCGCCCTACGCGATGCGCTGCCGCAGGTCGTCAACACGCCCGAGATCCGCTTTCCCTGCGCCGACACGCGCAAATTCGCCGTCGTCGAGGAGGTGGTGGCGCGGCTCAAGGCCGCGGGCGCCAAGTTCAACGATGTCGACGGCGTCCGGGTGCAGACGCAAGACGGCTGGTGGCTGCTGCGCGCTTCCAACACCCAGGACGTGCTGGTCGCGCGCTGCGAATCGCAAGACGAGGCCGGTCTCGCGCGGCTGAAGAAGGCGCTCGCCGACGCGCTCACGCCGAGCAAGGTCGCGCTGCCGGAGTTCTGAGGCGAGGATGTCCGGCGGATACCGCCGGGAAAAGAAAAGGGGCGCTCGAGCGCCCCTTTTTACGTCCGGCTATCTCGACGCCGTCTAGGCCTGGACGTCCGGTGCGATGGTGACGCAGGCGCCGCCCTTGTGCTCGAGCACGCGGCAGGCGTCGTGCGCCTGCTGCTGCGTCAGGCCGGTGACACGCGCGCGATGCATCTTGCCGTTCTTCACCACTTGCACATGGCCGTGCGCGAGATCGGTGTGGGCGCCGGTGATCGCGTGCTTTGCTGCGGCGCGCGCTTGGCTGACGCCGCGGAAGGCGCCGACCTGCACGGCCCATTTGCCTTGCGCGTCGGTCTTGGCCGCGACCTGCACATGCGCCGGCTTGGCGGTGACGATGGATTTGGCGGCGGTCTTCTGGACGACGACCGGCTTCGGCGGCGGCACATCCTCGGCGTCGCCTTCCTCGACCGCGGTCTGCGTGATGACGCGGTGCGCGCCCTTGGGCAGGCCGGCGAACTGGATCTCGGAGGCGCGATTGTCGAAGCCGGCATCGAGCAGCTGCGCCATGATGCGGTCGCGGCCGACGGCGCTGGTGCCGCCGAACACGGCGCCGACGAGACGCCTGCCGTCGCGCTTGGCCGAGGCCACCAGATTGAAGCCGGAGGCGTGAATAAAGCCGGTTTTTATGCCGTCGAGCCCGCCATAGGCGCCGAGCATGTGGTTATGGTTGATCAGCACCTGGCCCTTGAAGCTGTACTGCCGCGTGTCGAACCAGGCGTAATAGCGCGGGAAGTCGCGAATGAGCGCGCGACCCAGCGTCGCCATGTCGCGTGCCGTAGAGACATTTTCCGGATTGGGCAAGCCCGACGCGTTGGCGAAGTGCGTGTTGCGCATGCCGAGCCGTTCAGCGGTCGCCGTCATCTCGGCGGCGAAGGCCGGTTCCGAACCGTCGATCCCTTCGGCGATGACGACGGCGGCGTCGTTCGCGGATTTGGTGATGACGCCGAACATGAGATCTTCGACGCGCACGCTCTGGCCGGGTCGCAGGCTCAGCTTCGAGGGCTCCATCACCGACGCATGCTGGCTCGTCACGAAGGTGGTATCGAAATTGACCTTGCCCGTCGCGAGACGCTCGAACAGTAGATAGAGCGTCATCATCTTGGTGAGCGAAGCGGGGTAGGTCTGCTGGTCGGCATCGACCTGATGGAGCACCTCGCCGGTATCGGCATCGATCAGGATGGCGGCGTAGCGTGGCGTCCAGGGAGCGGCATGGTGGGCAGCCGCCGGCTTTTTCTTCGCCGCCTCGGCCGGTGCGTGGGGGAGGAGGCAAGCCAGGCCGGACAGCGCCAGCAGGAACCCCAGTCGATAGATCGCCCTACGCGCCTGCCCCATCATCAGCACCCCACTTTGCGACAGCCAAAGGCCGCATTAACCGCGACCGAATTTTGCCATGATTCTACCGAACCGTTTAAAAACTGTCTATAAACGTTTGAAACAACTGACTCTCTAACAAAACGCCAACTTGGCTGGCGGGCGCTTGGTGCCGCAGGGGAGAAGCATTAGTGCGCGAGAGGTGGGGCGGCGCCCGGCCGGGGCAGGCCGATGCGATGGCGGACGCGCGGCCTATTTGCTGCAATGCACAATCGGCCTTGACAGGGTTAACGCGAGTCTTAAGATCTTCCCTGGATGCGGCGCAGCATGAGCCGAGGGTGCGCCGCGCGCGACAGCCGAGGTGAGGCCCGATGTCCAACCCTTCCCGGAAAAAAACCCGCACCAGCGCCGGCGAGGCGATGAAGCTTATCGCCAAGCCCGAGCCCGCTTTGACCTATGCGGCGCGCGATTCCTTCGCCTTCAGCGAGGGTCCGCGCGAGCCCGCGCCCGAGCCGCCAACCCAGCCCAAATCCGAATCCGCGCCGCTGCCGGCCCCGGCCAGCCAAGCCGCGCCCGTTCAGGGCCCAGCCGCGCCAGCTCCGGCTCCGGCCAGCCAAGCCGCGCCCGTTCAGGGCCCAGCCGCGCCAGCTCCGGCTCCGGCCAGCCAAGCCG
>Ga0134125_10006719_pt1 | contig 12999 bp, 28 predicted proteins | sample KB31751_FD_96464 | JGI IMG/M metagenome (GOLD analysis project Ga0134125, IMG submission 96464) | Terrestrial soil microbial communities with excess Nitrogen fertilizer from Kellogg Biological Station, Michigan, USA - KB3-175-1 | ecosystem: Environmental > Terrestrial > Soil > Unclassified ... | reverse complement strand
GTTATTGTGGCACTGGAAGACTTTTTGTCATGGGACAACGAGTTTGTTCTCAGTCAGTGCGTGCACCGCGGTTGGTTGGTAGACTCAGCGCCGCTAAGCGCCGGCACAGTAGAGGAAGTTGGTCCCGCGGGGCTTGGCTTAGAATAGATAATCGACAGCCAAGACTGCGGAAAGACAGCCCAATCGACCATGAGTTGAATAGATACTACTAACACCCGGCAAACCAGCTGGCAAAGGAGCCTACCATGGGCAAACCCCGTAAATCGAAGCAATCACCAGAAGACAAAGCACGTGTGGTCGCGCCAGAACTTGTGGACGCTGCCGGCTCAATGAGCGTAGCAGAGCTTAAAGTGGAGATAGCCAAGCGGGCAATGCTGTTGAGCGAGTCGAAAGAAGCCGAACGCGAGGACAGCGACCTCCAACAAGCAAAAGAGACGCTGAAGTTGCTCCAGCAACCCTACCGTGACGACCAGAAGGGCGCGATGGCAGTCATTGCTTGGCTGAGCAAGTTAGTGGAGAGCCGGGGCGAGGCTGGCTCCAATGATTGAGCCCAGCTGCTTTGACCTCAGCTTGCAAGCACACCGCAACGCGGCAATCGACTTGGCGCAAGAGCTAGAGCGCCGTTCAATTGAGGGCGAGCTAGCAAAACGGCTGCGGGCTGCGCCAGCACTCTCTTGGCCACAAAGCGAAGCTGCGGGGCTCAACACGGCAACCACCGGCTGCTTAGCAGCGATGCTCAGCGCCGGAGTCGGCATGACACTAGTAATCAGCCCGCTAGTAGGCTTTCGCGGTACTATTGGTGGATTAATGCAGTTCGTCAACCCATGGCCGGCGCATCTGGTTATGGTCTATTAAGGAGCCCCAATCATGAAAATCCTCTTAGCAATCGGCGTCGCATTACTCGTCATCGGCAGCTGCGCTGCGCGTCCAGCATCTCACGGCAAAGTGACAGCGGGTAAGCCCACTGTGCACCGCGCAGCCAAGCAGCCACAGATTTTCACTGACGCATTCATTCACATGGCCGTCGAGCATTGCGCCAGCCAGGGCAAACATCTTGAAGGGTTGGTGTGCCACATTCCTGAGGGCTGCGCGCTGGTGTGCAAGGCTGGACCAACAGCATGAGTTACACAGTGGATACCAACTCTCGCTGGCCAATCAAGAACTGGGCTGTAGAAATTGAGAGTGAGGCTACCGAGCAATTACGGCGGCTGGCTCGACTGCCATTTATCCATAGCCACGTTGCTGTAATGCCGGATGCACATGCCGGCAAAGGCTCGACGGTTGGCACGGTGATTGCCACCAAAGGCGCAGTCATACCTAGTGCTGTCGGTGTGGACATTGGCTGTGGCATGATGGCAGTCGAGCTAGGCATTCCAGTCTCAGCGCTGGAGGGCAAACTGCCCGCGCTGCGGCATGATATTGAGCGCTCCGTGCCGGTAGGTTTCTATGGCAATAAGGCCCCAGATGCCATGGCAGAGACATTCTTCGCCAGCAACCCCATTGCAATGCTCACTGGGCCGGCCGACGTTGCAAAAGCATTGCTACAGTGTGGCTCTTTAGGCGGCGGCAATCACTTCATTGAAGTATGCACAGACCTCAAAGGCATGGCATGGGCAATGCTTCATAGTGGTAGCCGCAACATCGGCAAAACGCTAGCGGAGTGGCATATTGGTAAAGCTAAAGGGCTAATGAAGTCTTACTTCATTGACCTCCCTGACCCTGACCTAGCTTACTTGGTCGAGGACAGCGTGGAGTTCGAGGCTTATATGGCCGACCTCCAATGGGCACAAGCTTACGCTGCTGTAAGTAGGGAGATTATGATGCAGCGTGTGCTGTTGGCAATCTCGCGAGTTAGCTCTGTGCCCATTGCGACAGGTATGCAAGTTAACTGCCATCACAACTACACTAGTAAGGAATCCCACTTTGGTAAGAACGTCTGGGTGACGCGCAAAGGGGCAGTGTCTGCCCGCGAAGGGCAACTAGGGGTCATTCCCGGCTCGATGGGTTCAATGAGCTATATCGTTGCTGGCTTGGGCAACCGTGACAGTTTTTGCAGTTGCAGTCATGGAGCAGGCCGGCGCATGAGCCGCACGGCAGCGCGCGCACAGTTTACTATCGAAGATGTGGCAAAGCAAACCTGGGGAATTGAGTGCCGAAAGGATGCTGGCGTAATTGACGAGTTGCCTTTGGCTTACAAGAATATTGTCGAAGTCATGGCAGCGCAGACTGACCTTGTACGCCCAGTCGCGGCATTATCTCAAATTCTGTGTGTGAAAGGTTGACAGCATGAAGCGCTTGCCGTGGATTCTCGCTCTCGGAGCTGCCTTGGACGCGCTAGCTGGGTTAGGGCAAACTGGTTGCGTGGTCGAGCCCGGACAATCAGTGGATTCGATAGGTGGTTGCACACCGCCCCCGCAACTTGGGCAAATGGACACCGCATGCGGTATCGCCTGTGCCCCAGCTAACTGGCGTTTGGGCGGGCAATGCGACCTGGGTAAATGGGACGGCTTCTATTGCCGCTGCGGCGATGGTCGGGCATACAGCGTGGCTGTGGACGGAAACGTGGTGACGACAGTGGCGATGGACGGCAACTCGATAGGAGGACTGCAATGAAACCCAAAATAACAGAAGCTGGGTTTTGGGCAAAAGTAGATAAATCTGGCGGGACTGACGCCTGTTGGTCTTGGACCGGTTTCCAAAAAGACACAGGCTATGGGTTGGCGTATATTGGCGGCAACACCAAACATGCGCATCGGCACGCTTACGCACTTTACACTTCGACAACTATACCAGCTGATTTGTGTGTTATGCATTTGTGTGATAATCGTATATATTGCAATCCTAGACACCTAAAGTTAGGGACGCACAAAGAAAACATGCAAGATATGAAAAATAAAAATCGCGGACGTAGTCGACTGCGGTCTAAGACGGCTACTGACAGAATTAACAAAATTATGGAAGCATGGCGGTTAATACCAAAACGTCCAAATGGAATGGTTGCATACGGAGAGGGCTGGCTAGAAGCTTTAGCATCTAGTGCAAATTGTACTTATAGTGCTTTAGCAAAGATAATTCATCGTGCAAATCATTCCGGAGTTTCAACATGAAAGTGCTCAGTCTTTCGGGTGGTGGCGAAAAAGCTTTAACTTTCCTATCTGTCATTGAATACATAGAACAACAGACAGGCAAGCATTCTCAACAACTATTTGAGGGATTTGCGGGAACTTCTACTGGTAGTATTTCTGCATTAGCCTTAGCCAAACAAAATCCATTGTGGGCACATGAATTAGTTTCTCTTTATCTCGACAAAGCAGGAGTAATATTTCCGCAATCAATATTTAGCAAACTTGCCTCGGTGTGGGGGCTTAAAAGTGACCTCTATCCAGTAGCTGGGTTAGAAACATTGCTTAAACAAACTTTCGGGTTCGCGACCATGAGCACACTAGCAAAACCTGTCGTTATTACAACCGTGGATGCGACGAGCAAGCAGCCTGTGGTGCTGACTGAGGCGAATAAGGATTGGTCCATCGCCGAGGCAGCCCGCGCCTCTAGCGCCGGGCCGACGTTCTTCGCGCCATTCGAGAAAGCTGGGAAAGTCTACTGCGACGGCGGATTGTTCGCCAACGTGCCGGATGCTATTGCGGCAAACCGCTGGAGCATGGTCGGAGAGCGACACTTGATGCTGTCGTTGGGGACTGGCCGCTCAATGGGCGGCTGGCAACCAGCAGAGCTGCGCGAGATTGGCGAGCTGCGTTGGGCAAGCAAGGTCATCGAGATGGCCTTGGACTTGGTGAGCGCAGAAACTGTGCAAGAGACGGCAGGCTTGCTTGGACCGAGCAACTACTTGCGCATTGACCCGGTGCTGCCGCCTGAGTTGACCGCGATGGACCAAAGCGACCCTAAGAAGTTGGCGGCGCTGTATGCGCTGGGCAAGCTCGAAGTGACGTGTAATCGTACTCGACTGGATGCATTTATTAGCCGGTTGGTCGGCTAAGCGTATATTAACATCGAGCAACAAAGGAGCTTGCAATGAGAAGACTTCGCGTATTATCAGACTTTGATAATACCATCGTAGATATTCTACCGGAATGGTGCTTCGAGCTACGCTGTGCAGGCTTTGCGGATTGCAGACCCGAGCACATCAAAGTCTACAGCATGGCGACCAATCCATGCTTGGCAGGAGTGACTGAGACGGTGTTGATGGACACTCTTAGGGGTGTTCACTACGTATGGGAGCATAATGAGATGCCAACGCATGTGACTACGCCCTGGATTGCCGGTGTCACTGAGCACCTCCCTAAGCTAGTCGCTGAGCACGACTTCACTTTCGTGTCCTGCCAGCCGGTGGATGCAAAGCGCCAGACTGCCAACAAGCAACGCCGGTTACGCTTTATTGTCCCAAATGCTGTGGTCAACTACCACGCTGATGCGAAGCAACGGCTTGACATGGACGCTGACGTATTCATCGACGACCGCGCCGATTCGGTGTGGGAATGGTGCCGAAAGCATCCGGCTGGATTGGGGCTGTTGATGGCTGCGCCCTACAACACCGAGGCTAAACTGCCGAGTAATGGGCAGCGAGTAACCAATTGGGCTGAGGTTGCGGAGTCTATTGCCGACTTGGCCTCGGTAAGCGACAAGCCAGTATTGTTATCACCAGCCGAGATGGCTGTCCCCGCGCCTCCGATGCTCGACCTCTATCCCGAGGACGCGGCGGCACGTAAGCAGATTCCGCTGTATAGCGGCGGCATCAAGTACTTCCCGGATGCTTGGCGCTATGTGGGCGAGGACTTGGAGAACGCAGCAGCGCGGCCATTCGACCACATTCTGGCGGATTATGCCCGCACCAACAACCACAATTACCTAGTCGAGGCATGGCATTGTCTCGTTGACCTTCATACCGAGGGCGAGGACGGGCTGAAGCGTGATGCGGCACGGGTGAGCTACTTAGGGAATCAACAACACAATCCCGGCCAGCCGCTCCATTGGGCGCGTGGGAAGTCCATGGACCAACTCGACGCGGCGGCGAGGCATGAGGCTGAGTATCGCGCTGGGAAACGATTTGACAAGGCTGGCTATCCGGTGATTGGCCAAGCTGGTTGGCGTGTGCTGGCCGAGCTGCAACTCCGGCTGGAGGCTACTAAAGGCGAGCAATCGAGTAACAAAGTTGAAGGAGACAAGTGATGTTTATCGAAAATGTACCACAACATGACCCGAATGAAGGCAGCACTCACACCAAGCGCCGCAAGCTCATCTTGAGCCTAATTGCAAAGAAGCCGATTGGCTCGCAGCGCACGCTAGCGGAAGCGCTAGCCGGCTATGGCATCGAGGCGACGCAGGCCACCCTGAGCAGGGACCTCAAGGCCTTAAGGGTGGCCAAGGTCGCCAACAGCGAGGGCATGTGGCGGTACCAGGCGGCAGGTCAGCCGGACTTCGGCGAGCCGCGGCTTAATCCGCTAAGCCACCAAGCCTTGCTCGACCGCGTGCAACAGCTAGAAGAGGCCGTGTTCGGTCGGAGTGCGCCGTGAGGTGGCTCTGGCTGGCTATCGAGCTTGCGGCGCTCTACTTGCTCATCTCGGCCGCGCTGTGTCTTGTAGATATTGCAGTGCTGGTGGCGTACAAACTGTTTGGTGGTTAGGAGTTACCATGGGGTACCATTTACGGCCTATAAAAAAGGCGAACTCGGGCAGCTGTCGAAACTTCTCGAAGAAATTGAGGAAGCCATAGAGGCGCAAGAACAAATCAACCCAGTGCTTGTGCTTTGCGAATTGGCCGACTTAATGGGTGCGCTCGAAGCTTACTTAACAGAGCATCATCCTACGATTAGTATAGAGGCACTAACCACAATGGCAGCTGCCACAGCACGAGCTTTCAAATCAGGGGAACGCAAATGATTGACTACCATATCCTCACAAGAGCTTTGGATTTCTATCGCGCTGCGGGCTTCGAGCGAGTAGAAACACCTTGGACAGCCTCACAAGCCGCTATCAGGCATGCTTTCCCTAAGAATGCTTTTCTTGTGGGGTCCGCTGAGCAAGCCTTTCTTGATAATCCGCCTGATTTCGATGCTATGGCTATCACACCATGTTTTCGTTGGGAAGATGCAGGGCGGTCACCAGTTCACAGGCCTTATTTTATGAAAGTTGAGTTGTGGTCTCGCCGTAGAACGCCATATGAATTATGCTTACTTGCGGCCCGTTTCATGGGAGCGGATTGTGTGGTCACTCCCCATGGCTTTGATTTGGAGATAGCAGAAATCGAGGTAGGCTCATACGGCCAGCGCCATGATTTACAAAGTAGGGCCTATGTCTACGGCACAGGGGTAGCGGAACCTCGATTCAGTATGGCTAAACAGCAGTTGCGTAATCGTAAGTAGCCAGGCCGGCAGGGCACGGTGTATATAGATACGTGATGGCGGATGTTACTGTCGCCGCCTGAAACCAGCTAGCGGGCTGCAGATGCGTAAGTCCCGCTAGCGTTAACCTTAAACAAGGAGTCACCATGTTAAAGCTTATCAATCCCATTACTTTGCTCATTCTCGTTGTCGGCGGTGCAGCGTGCGCGCACAAGCCGCACTACGCGCCGATAGCAACCACTTATGCTTGCCACCTCGACCCGGCGAGCTGTGCTCTGCTCGACCAAGCGGCAGCTGAAGCGCGGCGCTGGGGCTATGCAACCAAGCGCGATGACCAGCTAGGCTTGCTGGTGTTCGAGCCGGCTGCGGACAGGGTAGCTTTTGTGGGCGGGGTCGCTGTGCGGTTCGCGCCCGGGGCGCTGGTGAGTGCAGCGCCTGAGATGCCAGTGCTGGAGCGCCATGGGCGACACATCGAGGTGCATTTGAAGCCCAGCTTAGGGGGGCCAGACAAGCTGCTCGAAGAGTCTTTCTACTGGGAGCTGCTGCGAGGTCGTGCGCAATGAAGCTCAGCCTCCACCAGCTATTGAGGCTGCAGGTGATGCTGCAACAGCTCGCCGTCTTCGCAGAGCTGGAGGGCAGCCGGTTGGAGGCGCATGCGATTCGCCTAGTTTGTAATTTTGTTGAGCAAAGAATTGCGAGGGCTGAGATTGACGCCGCTGAACGCGGTGATTAAAGGAGTTGGTTATGGAAATCAAGGTTGGACAGATTTGGAAAAATGCTGGCGGTACGGAGATTGAGGTCACTCGGCTGCTCTCAGGCAGCTTTGTGGGAGTGTCGGGAATGTATCCCAATGGGGCGCGCTATCGCGCAGAGACGCCAGGACGATATAGGTGGACTTTGCAATCTGACGTCGAGGCGTCAGCAGCAACTCAACCAGTCGCCGTTGAACATAAGTCACAACAGTTCGCCGTTGGCGACCGCTTCACTTGTGCCAAAGGACTAGCAGAGCTAGTTGAGCAATGCGGCAACGGCTTGCTGCGCTTCAGCTACAGCTGGGCTGATTGGGACCACACGTTTTGTGGCAGCGAGCACATCCAAAGCGATACATGGTTGTCAAAGCAGGTCGCAAGTGGGGCTTGGTTGCACGTTGCCGGCCCATCGTTTAAGCCCGCTGTGACGCAGAGGCCCGCAAGCTGCAACTGCGCTAGCCAGATTACTGGTAGTCCGAGCCATGGTGATTGGTGCCGCAGCTTGCCGAAGTGACATTTTCGGTAACCACACCGCCGAGTGCTGAGTAGATAAGAATGCTGCTGCCGCTTGGAAGGACAAGCACCCCGACACAAAGGGGCAGTTGGTAATGTTAGGGCAGAGGCTTAGCTAGCCTAGTGGTTCGAGACCACTACCAAACAGCCGGTGTCGAGTCCGGCCAGCAGCAAAGTCGATACGAATGGTTAGCAAGCGAGGGCCGATTCCGGAACTGGCGAGTAACTTGTAATGCCTTTATGAGGCGTAACCATAGTCCCGGGCCAGCGGGTTATCTGGCCAAAACGAGAGGTCGCTGGGTTTGCACCAGCGGTACGATAAGCGCTGGTTTGGTTTACCACGTCAGCGACCTCGGTCGATATGCGGCCCGCAAGGCCGATAGGAAGTACTGGCGGTCGAAAAATATACCCGTTGCAACGTGTCGTATATTTACCGAGGCAGCTTCCGATTTGAGACAGTGTGCGGGAAGCTTGCCGACCCGCGTAACGGCCGAGCACTATTCGTGCTGTCTCATCCTTCGATGCGAGTGAGTAAAGGAGTAGGACATGACAACGATAGAGCGCATTCAACTAGTGGCGGCCGATTTGGGTTTTGACGCCTTTCCGATGCAGAACTACGCAGCTATTGAGCTGTATCCCGCATGGTACACGGTTCCGGGCGCGAAGGACAACATTGAGGCAACACGTAGCCGCCATGGGGCCATTTTTTACGCGGCTGCGGCCAAAGCGACCGACCCCGAACTTCGCGATTTAATTCGCAGGCCGCCACTGGTTGAAGTTAAGTGCGAAAAATGCGGTCACGGCGTACTAGAACCGCGTAAGTAACAATACGAGTGAGTGTAGCGGCTCGCGGACCGCGTAACGGCAGCTGTACCGCCGTGCTCACAAGTCGCCTGGCCCAGGCGATACCCACGCAAGTGGGAGGGCACGAGCGATTAACCTGTTACAGTGAGGTGTTTGATGTATCCAAGTTTGCAAAACGAGAGCGTAGAGAAAGTTCGATACGAAGAATCTCCAATTCAAAAAGTCCAGCGCGATATTAGTGCGCTACAAGGAGCGGCTAGTCAGCTTTTATGGACCGTCAATAGCGGTGCATACGTTTCGCAAGCCGGGCGACAGGTTATCATAGAGATGCTCGAATCTGTAGTTACTATCGCACATGCCGCCCTTGCAGCGACTCCCGGCTCGCAACCAGCCACGAGCGAGTCTACGAGCACTTAACGAACGTGCAACAATTCCCTTCGAGGGGAACTAAGGGCCGCGCTTAGCTAGCGAGTGGTTCGACTCCACGCCCCAAGGCGCAAGCGCCGAGGCAATACACGGCGCACTTTTCGAGAGGTAAGCCCGCGCGGTAAACCTCACGGTGCCAAACCGGCGGACCTCAAATCCGCGACAGGGACAGAAAAGGGGTCGAAGCCGAATAGTGCGTAGCTCGGCCGCACTCGCCCGAAGTAAGACGTAAGCCGCTCCGCGTAAGAGAGCGGCACTTTCGATTAACCAAGTAGGAGTTCAGCATGCGACAAATCTCCTGGACTATTTGTCGCGTATGTAAAATCAAGCGTACAGTAAAGCCACAAGTTACTGACGCCGGCTTGGTAATCGAGGGACAGCTACGCACCTGGGACCAACTGCTGGCGGCCTACAGAGGCAATCACACGTGGGCCTTAAAACTTGCTCCATGCTGTTCTCAAGACATGCGGGACTAACCAAACGCGCCCTAGCGGTGTATGCCAAGTCAACGAGGAGAGTGAGTGATGAGCAAGCGATTGAGTGAGACGTTGTATACATACAATAACGGCGATGCTAAAAAGTGGGCTGTGTATTGCAAGGGACTGGATACGGCTAGCACTAGCGACGCTGTTATCGCCGCCGTGCGTTCGTTAGAAGACGAACTTAAGCGCGTGAAGGGCGAGCGCGACGAGGCCGAAAAAGCGCGAGTTGCCGCCATTCAGAAGCTGAATCCGCTGTGGGCACGTGCTGCCAATGCCGAGGGCGAAGGTGAAGGCGGCTGCCAAGCTGGAGGAAAGGAAATGAAACGGCGTATCAAAGTCAATCGGCATGAGTGGTCGCTGTCGAATGTGCTTGCAGATCCGGCCAACCCCGGTAGTGGCCTTGTATGGTTCTATGAATGCAAATGGTGCTCCTGTCGGGTTGAGACGCCTTGGCAAGCATCGCAACTTAAACTTTGTCGTGGAGGGTTACTCGGATGAGTTTTCAAGACGAACGCATTGCAGCAGCGCGGGCTTACCGCGAGAAACAGCAAGACAAGGCCGCGCTGACTGGCTTTGCCAACACGGCCATGCGCGCTATATTGGAGCATCCGGAAGGTTGGCGGCAGTCTTCTGAAGATGTGGCCACCAATGCTTTAGACATTGCCGACGCCATGCTCGCTGAACTCCGCAAACGTACAAACCTCGACGACTCGACGAAAGGGAAGGTGTGATGTTTATCTGCGAGTACTTAGGACAGCATGATATAGGGCCTAAAACAAAGCGCTGCATTCATTGTGCAAAGACGCTGCAAGAGCTTCACGCTGAGTTCTTAGCGGCTATGCGCGTTGCCTTTCCGCTCAAGAAAATTAACATTCCGGCCACGCTTTCTTTACCTTCTAGCTGGAGCAAACCATGACAACCCCAAACAAACCCGCCCAAAGCGCCGTGGAGTTGCTGCACGAGAAGACTGCGGAGCAAGTCCGCTGGCGAGCCCATAGTTATGCCTCAGACGGTAGGCTGGCATGGGCTGAAATGTATAATGACTGCGCAAATGAAATCGACGCGCTTATTGACGCTGCAGTCGCTGAGGCATTTGCCGCCGGGCTCCGACAAGTCATGGAGGACTGGACTAATGAGTAACAAATCCGATTTAACGACGGCGGCTGGCGTAGAAGACTGGGCGCGCGGATTGGCGCGTTGGGAATGTGCGGATGGGCGCCGCGAAGTTGTGCTGCACGAGAGCGACGACAAGACTTGCTATGTGCAGGACGCTGACGGCAAGATGCCGAAGTACGTGAACACTCCAATGCAGGCCAAGTGGTGTCCAGACTGCGGCTCGTTTCAATGTCACAGCTTTTGGGAACAACCGGCTCGGTTGAAAGTAGAGGATGAGAGATGACCACAGAGAAACGACGAGAGTGGAGCGACGAGGAATTGCGCGGCATCTTCTTTGAAGTGCCTGCTATACACTTGCTTCGGGATTTCGAAAAGGATTACTATACAATGGACAAGCGGGCTGAGGCACTTGCTCGGCTTGTCCTAGCCGCTCGTGCCGAGCGCGACGAGGCGCGTACACAAGAAGCATTTTGGAAGAACCAGCACTTCGACATATTGCCCCAATATAACAATGCAGTTAGTCTCTTGGCGCGTATGGGCTATTGGTCATGCACCGCTATCGCCTGTAATTGCAATAGCTTTCACCGCAATTCAGATGTGTCTAGCCCGTGTGCCATCGCCCGTCTTGAAGGTGCGATTGAGGCGCTGAAGGGCGTTGGCGATGGGTCGGAGTGGCACACAGCGACAGACCAGTCCGTGGACGACCGTATCTATGAACTCCGCGCCGAATTGGCCGCCCTTAAGCAGCCGAAGTGACGTTTTTGTCAACAGGAGTACATAATGCACTTACTAACCACATGCTTCTACATCGTCCTCCTTACCCGGTGCTTTGCTGTGCCGGGCAGTAACCTCGCCCAGCCATGCCAGCGGCGCTATTGGGTCTGCCCATACCAGGGCATTCCGCACGGTCAGCGCAGTGGTGGGGTACTAGAAAAGCAGCCACTACCGCCCTTGCCGCAGTATAGTAGATTATGACGTTTACTACCCACCCCACAGACCAGGAGCTTGTTGCCATTGCCTCAGCGGCAGCCGGCAAGGCTTTCAAACGGCCTTGGGTGCGACGTAACCTCGACAGCTTCGATGACGCACGGTCAGTGGCGCTGGTAGCGGCTGTACAGGCGTTACATAGCTACCGCGGCGATAAGCGGATGAGCCCCGCTAGCTGGGTCTTCCTCAAGGCCTTCTATGCCGTGCTGACGGCGGCGCGAGAGCCACTGCGGAAGGCAGGGCAGCAGAGTCAGCCTTGGCATCCCATCCCTGACCAGCTGCCTCTGGACGACCCAGAGATTGCGGCTTTGCTGGGCGAGGTTAAGCGGGCGGCGCGAGTGCTGGGCGTGACTACCGAGCTGGACATTGCGGGCTTCGGCCTGGATGGGTGCGAGGCGGCGGCTGAGGCGGGGGTTTCGAAGAGCTGGCGGTCGCGGACTGCTGGCAAAGCATTGGCAAAGCTGCGACGCTACCTCGGTAGGGGAGGCTGAGATGAAACTGAAAATTGGCGATTGGTTAATTCCCTGCGGCCCGGACAAGGAATGGCGTAAACCTATCAAGTTATTGGCCTATGATTCAGTGGAGAATTCATGGGTGTGTAGGATAGAAGATGAGCAAACGAGCAGCTTTGTGTGGAAAACACGCGATATTATCGCTCAGTTACGCACTGGTGAACTACGCGTATGTGACAATCAAATTCCGCCAGGAGAAATTGAGTTGTGAGTAAGCAGCCGCCCATTGTCGCTTTTGTGTATGGCGACTTAATGAAACAGCGCTGGGTGCACTTTTACCACCTCAAGCGCCTTGACGCAGTAGACAGCATCGCCTACCGCGGTGACCTCCGCCACTACCGCCGCGACTTGGCTGCGCTGTTTGACCCGGCTAGTCCTTGGTTGGTCCCGGGCAAGCTGCTTGCGGTCCCCAACGAGGCTGTGCTGCGGCGATTGGACTTGATGGAGCGCCCTCAGTACCGGCGGGTGCGGCTGCCGGGCGTGTGGCTCGACGGCCACGGCTGGGTCGAGCCATGGGCTTACGAGTTCGCTGGCGACAGCGGGTTGTTTGCGCGATTACCGCGTGTAAAAGAGGAGAATGCGTGATGAATGCAAAAGAGGCAAGAGCAGCGGCAATGGCTGTCAATATGGAATTCAAGCCGAATGTTTGGGAGGTATTTGACAGTTGGCAGCGAAAAGCTGAGATTATCATAGAACGTATGGCCAAAAGCGGCCAATTCTATGCTGAATTGGATGACGTACAGCTATGGTGGGATGACAATGAAACTAATCCCGGGCTTCAGCAAATGTGGCGGCAATGGAATAACGCCTATACACAGTTGATAAAGGATTGGGCCGCAAAAAACAAGTTCTCGCTGGCGTTGTATGTTAAGCGCGACAACGCTACTGGTCAGCGCACAAATGTCCTCGGTATTGGCGTTTCTTGGCTAGATTTAGAGCCAGTCAACTGCACAGAGTTGTAAGTAAGCCAACACCTCACAAGGAGCCCACCATGGGAAAGTTCTTTACCGCAATCGCCAACTTCTTCCGACGCATCTTCACCCCGGGCAATATTG
>Ga0134125_10006717_pt1 | contig 13001 bp, 15 predicted proteins | sample KB31751_FD_96464 | JGI IMG/M metagenome (GOLD analysis project Ga0134125, IMG submission 96464) | Terrestrial soil microbial communities with excess Nitrogen fertilizer from Kellogg Biological Station, Michigan, USA - KB3-175-1 | ecosystem: Environmental > Terrestrial > Soil > Unclassified ... | reverse complement strand
GCCCCAGTTCCAGTCGCTTGGGAACAACGGGCTCTCCGGCAACTCTTACAACCTGTTCATCCGGCGCACCCGGTTCCTCGTCGGTGGGACCGTGCTCGGGGTGTTCGACTACTTCTTCGAGACCGACTACCCGAACTTGTTCCTGGCGAGTAACGAGGGGCCGACCGCCGCGGGCGCGCCCGCCATGACCGCCAAAAACACCCCGGGAATGAACATCCAGGACGCGTTCATCACGTGGAAGCCGCTGGAAGGCCCGATGAAGGACTGGCTCAAGATCGATGCCGGTTACATGCTGCCGCCGCTGGCGCACAACGCGGTCCAGAGCGCGGGGACGCTCTACTCCTGGGACTACTTCATGTTCTCGTTCTCCTACCTCGGGGCCGCCGGCACCAACCTCGGCGCGGCGGGAAACGCGATCGGGCGAGACCTGGGGGTCGAGGCGCGCGGACTGGTGCTCGACGGACGCCTCGAGTACCGCATCGGCTTGTTCCAGGGCCTGCGCGTCGCCGAGACGCCGGTTGCGGCACCGACCACGGTCGGCTCGAACAACTTCTTTGCGATCGCCGGCCGTCTGCAGCTGAACATCCTCGACGCCGAGCCGGGCTTCTTCTACGCCGGCACTTACCTCGGCAAGAAGAAGATCCTCTCCTTCGGCATCTCCGGCGAGACGCAGGACCCCTTTCACTACTACTACGTGGCCGGCGACGGCTTCGCCGACCTGCCGGTCGGGCCGGGCGTCTTCACCGCCCAGGTCAACGTCGCGCGCTGGAACGGTGGAACCTTCGCTACGGCAATGCCCAAACAGACGGCGGTCATGAGCGAAATCGGGTTCAACTTCAACCTGATGATCTCCCCGATCGCCCGCATCGAGTATCTCTGGGGGCCGGCGAACATCTATCACATGGGCGGGGGTCTCGCGTTCTGGCCGTTCGGGCACACCTCGAACCTGAAGGCCTTCTACACGCGGAACTGGGAGCAAGGAACACTGCACGCCGACAACCAAGTCAACCTGCAGTGGCAGCTCTTCTTCTTTTAAAAGGACCTTCGAAGGGTCCTTTAAATCCCCCGCGAAGAGCGCCGCCGGGCAGAGCCCGTCGTCGCTCACGCGATTTCTAGGAGGGACAGCATGACCGCACCAGCAACGGTGGCACCGGCAGGCGGGCTCAGCAGGGCGGAGATCCGGAAGGTCATCTTCGCCTCGTCGCTCGGCACCGTGTTCGAGTGGTACGACTTCTACATCTACGCCACGCTGACGCCGTTCTTCGCGGCGTTGTTCTTCCCCAAGGGGAACGCGACGGCGGCGCTGCTCGGCAGCTTCGGGGCCTACGCGGCCGGATTCCTGGTGCGGCCGTTCGGCGCGCTGGTGTTCGGGCGGGTCGGCGATCTCGTCGGCCGCAAGTACACCTTCCTGGTCACCATCATGGTGATGGGGCTCTCGACGGCGGCGGTCGGCCTGTTGCCGACCTACGCGAGCGTGGGGATGCTGTCGCCCACCATCCTGGTGCTGCTGCGCCTGGCGCAGGGGCTGGCGCTGGGGGGCGAGTACGGCGGCGCGGCGACCTACGTCGCCGAGCACGCGCCCGACGACAAACGAGGGCTGCACACCAGCTGGATCCAGACCACGGCGACGCTCGGGTTCTTCGTGTCGCTGGTGGTGATCGGGGTCTGCCGGGGGACGATGGCGGAGGCGACCTTCAAGTCGTGGGGCTGGCGGCTCCCGTTCCTCATCTCGATCCTCCTGCTGGTCATCTCCGTCTACATCCGGCTCAAGCTGAACGAGTCGCCGATCTTCCTGGAGATGAAGGCGCAGGGGAAAGGGAGCAAGGCGCCGCTGCGCGAGAGCTTCACCAACTGGGCCAACCTCAAGATCGTGCTCGTCGCGCTGTTTGGCGCGGCGGCCGGGCAGGGGGTGGTCTGGTACACGGGGCAGTTCTACGCGCTCTTCTTCCTGACCGGGACGCTCAAGCTCCCCTGGCAGACCGCCTACGAGATCATCGCCATCACGCTGGTGCTCGGCACGGGCCTGTTCGTCTTCTTCGGCTGGCTCTCCGATCGGATCGGCCGCAAGAAGATCATGCTCGCCGGCTGCCTGCTCGGCGCGGTCACCTACTTCCCCATCTACAAGGCGATGACCCACTTCGGGAACCCCGCGCTGGAGAGCTTCGCCGCGCGCACCAAGATCACGCTGACCGCCAGCAACTGCCAGATGCACCTCTTCCCCAACCCGCGGACGGTCTACAGCCCCTGCGACAAGGTGCAGGACTTGCTGGCCAAGAAGAGCCTCTCCTACGAGACGCTGGAGGGGCCGGGCGTCGCGCAGCCGGTCACGCACATCAACGACACGGTCGTCGTGGGCTTCGACGAGGCCAGGCTGGGCGCCGTGCTCAAGGCGGCGGGCTACCCGGCCGCGCCCAAGCCCGAAGAGATCAACGTGCCGATGCTGGTCATCCTGGTGCTCATCCAGCTCGTCTACGTGACGATGGTCTATGGTCCCATCGCCGCGTTCCTCGTCGAGCTCTTTCCGGCGCGCATCCGCTACACCTCGATGTCGCTGCCCTACCACATCGGCAACGGCTGGTTCGGCGGCATGCTGCCGCTCACCGCGGCGGCGCTGGTGGCGGCCAAGGGGGACATCTTCGCCGGGCTCTGGTACCCGGTGATCGTCTCAGCGCTCACCGTGGTCATCGGCCTCTTCTTCGTGCGCGAGAGCCGCAACCACCGCATCAACACGCTGTGACGGCGGGGTCGTGTCAGTCGCCGGCGGCGGTGCCTTGCTGCCGCTGCCGCCGGCGACCATCACGATTCCGCCCAGAATGAGCGCTCCGCCCACGACACCGAGCGGGCGGAGCGGCTCGGCGAGGAGCCAGGCGGCGAGGAGCGGCGTCGCCACCTGCTGCATCTGCAACCCGATCGCCCCGGTCGCCGCGTCGACGTGGCCGAGGCCCCAGCTGTTGAGCCACCAGCCGACGATCTGCACGACCAGCCCCAGGCCGACCAGCGAGGCCCAGGCCCGCGCGTCATAGCCGCCCAGAGGCTCGCCGGCCAGCGGAACGGCGAAGGCGAAGCACACCAGCGCGCCGACGGTCATCCAGAACAACGCCTGGGGCGCGTTCAGCGTGCGACGGCTGCGCGTGAAGGCCAGGGTGACCGCCGCGTAACAGACGCTGGCGGCCATGGCCATCAATTCGCCGCTGCCGTCGCCGGTGCGGGCGCCGCGCGCGAGCGCCAGCACGAGCGCGCCCGCCAGGCCGACTGCCTGGCCCAGCCAACCAACCAGGCCTGCCCGGCGCCCAAAGACGATCGCCGAGAACAGCGCGACCCAGATCGGCGACAGGCCGCCGACCAGCAACGTCGCGTTGGCGGCCGTGGTCGCGCGCATCGCCTGATGCCAGAGCGCGAGATCCAGGAAGAAAGCCGCGCCGGCGGCGAGCGCCCAGCGCCGCCCGATCCCCATGCCGAGCCCGCCCGAACGCCGCGCCAGCCCCCAGGCGATCGGCAGCGCGAACAACATCCGGAAGAGACCAACGGTCAGCGCCGAGGCGCCGCCGGCGATCGCCCACTTGACGAAGATGGCCGAGAACCCGACCACCGACGCGCCGGCGAGCACCGCCGTCAGTCCTCGCCAGCGGACGTCGCGCGTGCTCACGGCGACGGAGACTTTGCACGTTTGCGCCGAGCGGGACAATCGTGGCGGTGGTAACCTTGGCCCATGGCGCCGGACGACGACTCGCCGGAGTTGTTCGAAGACGAGCCGACCCACCTCGACGAGATGAAGCCGCTCGGAGGCTCGGAACGCCAGACCCGCACCTACAAGAGCGAGGAGTTCTTGGCCGGGCGCGACGCCGGCCTCAAGGAAGGGGTCGAGGCGACGGTGGCGGCGCTGCGCGAGGAGCTGGTTCGCGCCGGCTGCACCGAGGACGAGATCAAGCACATCATCGCCCGCGTCCGCGCCGGGACCGGCGTCCCGCGTTAGCGGTCGAGCTCGGCGCGGGTCAGGCGCTTCCGCATACTGACGGAGGTGTTTAGCTTTCCCTTGCACAACCGTGGGAGGGAAGATGAACAAGATTCGTGGGATCGTGGTGGCCGCGCTGTTGGCGGTCTGGTGTTTCCCGGCGGTGAGCTCGGCCAAGACCTTGGCCCCGGACTCCAAGCCTCTGCCGGCGTTGATCACGGAGTCGTCGGCCGTTCCGGCCGCACAGCGCGGAAGCGCGGCCGAGGCGCCGAACCTGGCGGCGCGCGAGCAGCAGTCACGTGAGCTCCAGGACTTCAAAGGTGGCGCGGTGGCCGTCTATGTCAGCAGCGGCGTCTTGCTGGTGGCAGTGATCGTCCTGCTCCTCCTGCTCGTCTGATGCGGGCGGCGTTCAGGCTGGCGCTGATCGTTCTTCTGGCGCCAGCCTGCTACGCCGGCAGCGCGCGCAGCGTCTCGGCGGAGCGGGCCTCGGCGCTGGCTGCCGACCCGGCCTGGACGTTCGCGCGCGACGTCCCGTTCGTGCGGCAGCAGTCGGACGCCGACTGCGGCCCGGCGGCGCTGGCCATGGTGCTGCAGCACTTCGGTCTGCGCACCACGCTGGCCGAGCTGGTGGCGCGCGAGCCGCCGCGCGACGGCGGCGTGCGAGCCGGCGACCTGCGCGACGTCGCCCGGGAGAAGGGTCTGGCGGCGTTCGTGGTGGCGGGGACGTTCGGCGATCTCTCCGAACAGCTCGCGCGCGGGCGCCCTGTCCTGGTGGGCCTGGCCACGCCGATGACCGGTGGGCGCGCGCTGGCGCACTACGAAGTGGTCGTGGCCATCGACCGCCGCGACGGCCGGCTCCTCACGCTCGATCCGGGGCGGGGCCTCCGCGAGGACAGCCTGGCGGGGTTCGCACGCGAGTGGGCGCCGACCGGCCGGGTCACCCTGATCGTGTTTCGCCCCGAATCGGCCGATGGTAGAGCCTCCTGAGCTCGTCCTTGGCCCGCATCAAGGTCCGCTTCTCCCGCGCCGGCAGGTTCTTGCCGCCGCGGTTGAGATAGAAGGTCAACATCGACATCGCCGAGCGAAACGGCGGTGACTTACGCCGCTGGCTCCGCTCGGCCGAGCGCTTCACGGAGAGCGCGATGGCCCGGGGGCTCTTCTTCTTGAACACCCCCGCCTCGAGATCCAGCGCGTCGCTGGTCTTCATCACCTGCTTCGACCAGCGTTTCGCCGGCGCGCGCGTCGCCATGGTCGCGCTACGCGTGGTGGCGCTTCTGGGGGGCCGGCGACAGCTCGCCTGGCTGGCGCAGGGCATCGCCCGGCAGCGGCCACCGCTGGACCTGCCAGCGCTCCTGCCAGTCGAGCCGCCGCTCCGCGCGCCGCGCGTCCTCCTCCGGCGTCACGATGCGCGGCTCGACCGTCGCCTCCTCCGGAACGCCGTCGTTCTCCACCTTCCCAGGCATGTCCAAGAAGCTGGCCACGCCGGTGACTTCGCGCTAGCCCGCCTCGGAGCCCCAACCCGGCTTGGCGACGACGATTTCGGTCTCGTCGATGGTCACCAGGCCCCGCGGAAGCATCTGCTCGAGCTTGGGGAGCAGCCGCGCGACGCGCTCCGGCGTGTCCACCCACTCGATGACCACCGGCAGCTTCTCGACCAGGTCGCCCAGGTTGACGGTGTGGACCACGCCCGAGCCGCCGAACCCTTCGAACCCGCGCACCACCGTCGCGCCGGCTGCCCGCTCGCGCCGCAGCAGCTCGACGATGGCCAGGTGGGCGGGCCGGTGCCCGACCTGATCGTCCTCGTTGACGTAGATGCGAAGCCGTTTGGCCTTTTCGGGCTGCATCAGCTCTCCTGCCGACCCCCGGCGTGGTCTTTTCATTTGAAATGTAGGATCGGCGGCAGCTGGGGTATACGAGGCGCATGATCGAACCCTCAACCATTCCCGCGGCCGAGGCGCTGGCCCGCCTCAAGGCGGGGAACGATCGCTACGTCCAGAACGTCCGCAGCGTCGACTCGATGCTCAGCCACAGCAAGCGCGACATCGCCACGCCGCAGTCGCCGTTCGCCATCGTGCTCGGCTGCTCCGACTCGCGCGCGCCGGCCGAGATCGTCTTCGATCAGGGGCTGGGCGATCTGTTCGTGATCCGGGTGGCCGGGAACATCGTGGCGCCGTCGCAGGTGGGGAGCGTCGAGTTCGCGGCCGAGCGCTTCGGAACCCGGCTGGTGGTGGTCATGGGACACACCAACTGCGGCGCCATCCACGCGGCCATCGAAGCGATCACCGGCGATCCGGGCCCGGCCTCTCGCAACCTGATGTCGATCGTGAACCGCGTCCGACCTGGCATCGAGGCGCTGATGGCGACCGAGCTCGTGCGCGATTCCGTGCGGCTACATCGGGAGGCCATGCGCGCGAACGTGCGCGCGTCGGTCAACCACCTGCGCCACGGGTCGGAGGTGCTCGAGCGCCTCGCCGACGAGGGGGGGCTGGCCGTCGTCGGCAGTGAGCTGGATCTCACGACGGGCGAGGTGCGCTTCTTCGACGACGTCCAGGTCTGACGCGGCTGGGCCGGCCCGCCGGGGGCGGGACGCGGCCGGGATGTTTCGCTGAAGAAAACGGGCGCCGCGCGAACCAAAGAGAGCATGAGCTGGCTCTTCGGGCGGACGCCGCGGGCGGGCGAACCACGCCTTCGTTCGAGGCCCGCGCTGGTCGTCTGCGCGGCCGCCTGCCTCACCGGCTGTGGCGGCGGCGCCGGGCCGCACCAAGACGCCGCGGTGGACCGTCCCTTGCCGGTCGATCCGCGGGCCGCGATCTGCAGCGAGGTCGAGGCCGGAGCGACCACGGTGGGACTCACCACCGTGCAGACGATCTTCACGCAGAGCTGCGTAATCTGTCACGGGTCGGGCTACGAGGTCGATCTGAGCGCCGGCCACGCCTGGGCCAGTCTGGTGAACCAGCCGGCGCCGGCCTCCGAGTCGTGCGGCGGAATTCTGGTCGTCCCCGGAGATCCCGCCTCGAGCTACCTCTACCAGAAGCTCACCAATCCCCACCCCTGCACGGGTTCGCAGATGCCGCGTACCGATCTCTTCCCCGATCCGCTCCCGAGCTGCGTGATCGCTTTGATCGAGGGTTGGATCGCCGAGGGTGCGCCGGGCGGGGCGGCCGACGCCGGGGTGGACGCCCCGAGCGGCGGATGACCGGACGTCGAGGCGGGAGCTAACCAAAGCGCGCGCGTTCTGGGCGGGTTCAAACGAGAGAAAGAGCTTCGTTGCTGAGCCGCGACAAACCAACGAGCTGAGTTGAGCTGAGCTGAGCCGCTGCAGCGGCTTTTCGCGGCTTTCCGAGCAGTCAGGCTTCCCAGGCGCCTTCGAGCCGGCTACACTGACTGACCCCTTCGTGAGCCTTCGCAGCACCTGGCCCTCACGCTTCGCACTCGCCGTCGTCTTGTTCGTCGTGGTGGGGATCTTCGGATTGCGGGGCCTGGGCCTGCGGGGCCTGGGCCTGCGGGGGAACCGGCGGCAAGGTCGTGGGGCGGGCGTCCGCAGCGCCGCCGCCTCGACGCGCCTCCGGTCGCCGGAGCCGCTCGCCCGTGACGACGCCGATCGCGACGGCTTGCCCGACTCGCTCGAGGCGGCGCTGGCCGCGCGCTACGCGCCGGCGGTGGTCCTGGCGCCCGAGGAGCAGCACCGCCCGGCCTCGGTTCCCTGGCTGCTCGCGCGCGTCGCGCCCGCCGGCATGTCGGCCGAGGCGGCCGCCCGAGGCCTCCTCACGGGGAGCTTCGAGATGGGCAGGCACGACTTTTCCGACGAGGTGCGCGCGGGCAGCGCCGACCCGCGCGACTGGGTGACCTACGTCCACGTCTACCCGAGCGTGAATGGCGGCGTCAGTATCCAGTACTGGTTCTTCTATCCGTACAACCGAGCGCCCCTCTTCTTCGACCACGAAGGGGACTGGGAGCACATCACCGTCGAGCTGGGCGCCGACGGCGCGCCCCGGACCGTCGACTTCGCGCAGCACTCGAACAATGATCCGGGGGTCGTTCGTTCCTGGCGCGACGCCCGGCGCCTCGGCGATCACCCGATCGTCCTCTCTGCCCGGGGGACCCACGCGAGCTACCCCGATCAGGCGTCGGTCTCCTGGTTCGACCGCGTCAGCGGCTGCCGCGCGCTCGAAGGCTGCGCCGATCCGGTCTGGCTCACCTGGCAGGGGGGCGGTCTCACCAACGTCGGCGAGCGCGGTGCGGCGCTCGGCGGGGGCGAGGTCCTCGCCTACGGCGGCCGGTGGGGGAGCAACGGTCACTGGCTCCGTTCGCGCCCGGCGCCGCGCAGCCCGTTTCAGCAACGAAGCTTCCACAGCGCCGGGTTCGACGGACCGGTCGCCGAGCGCAGCGCCGAGCTCCGATCGACGTCCGCGAACGACTGAGCCGGGCGAGATCTGGGAAGGCGGCGGGACCCGAGCGGGCTTGCTCGAGCGGCGGCGGGCCTCACCTTGCTGGCATGGCCACCAAGGCGGAACGGTACCGGAGCGCGAGCGAGAGGTCGGGGCCCAAGCGCGCGCCGCGCCCGAAGAAGCAGACGTCGCGGCACGAGCCGCACAACGAAGCGGCGCGCGTCGCCGCGCACGCCGGGTACCAACTGGAGGCCGGCGCGCCGGGACGGCCGTCGCGCAAGTCGACGCGCAAGGCCGCCAACCGCCAAAAGGCCGGCGCCAGCCTGAAGCGGCGACAGGCGGATCGCATCGGTTCTCCCGAAGGGCGCCGCACGAAGCGCTGACCGGTCGGCGCGTTTCGACCGCGTCGGGCCGGCCCGGGCCGAGGCGCCACTTTTGCGGCGTGGGCGCCACTTTTGCGCCATTGACGTAAATTCGGCATCGGAACAGCCTTGGCCATGCTCAAGCGGTCGCGCGGGCTGAGCCTTCTGTCGTTCGGGTTGTTCCTGGCGGGGGGCTGCAGCGGCGGCGGAGCGACGGGCGGGGCCGGAACCGGCGGCGCACCGTCGGGCGGAACCGGCGGCGCCGCGGCCGCGGGCGGGCAGGGCGCCGCGGGCGGTCGCACCTCCGGCACCGGCGGGGCGGCGACGGGCGGCGCGGGTGGCGGGGCGACAGGGGGCGCGACCGGCGGAGCGTCGGGTGGCGGCGCCGGGCAGAGCAGCGGCGGCACGGCCGGCCGGGCGGCGACCGGCGGCGTCGGAGGCGGCGCGGGCGGAGCGACGGGGTCCGGCGGCGCGGCCGGGGCCACGGGCGCGGGCGGCGGCGGTGCCGGCGGTGCGACAGCGGCCAGTGCGTGGGTCACGTTCACGAACGGCATCTTCTGGAACGACACCGGCGGCCAGCGGATCGAGGCGCACGGCGGCGGCTTCATCCAGGTGGGCAGCACCTGGTACTGGGCCGGCGAGGACAAGTCGATGAACTCGGGGAACTTCTTCGCCGTGAACCTCTACGCCTCGACCGATCTGGTGAATTGGCAGTTCAAGAACGCCATCATCACCCGCCAGACCTCGACCGATCTGGCCGCCGCCGACCGGATCATCGAGCGGCCCAAGATCATCTACAACGACACCACCAAGCAGTACGTGATGTGGCTGCACTGGGACGGGGCGAATTACGCGACGGCGCAGGCGGGCGTCTTCACCTGCGCGACGATCGACGGCAACTACACGCAGGTGGGCCACTTCCAGCCCAACAGCAACATGGCGCGCGACGATTCTCTGTTCAAGGACGACGACGGCAAGGCCTACTTCATGGCCGCCGCCAACAACAACCAGGACATGATCATCTATCAGCTCTCCGACGACTACCTGTCGATCAAGAGCCAGGTGGTGACGGTGTTCGCCGGCAAGCAGCGCGAGGCGCCGGCGATGTTCAAACAGAACGGCCGCTACTACCTCCTCACCTCGGCGGCGACGGGGTGGGACCCGAACCAGGCGCAGGTCGCCTCGGCAACCAACATCGCCGGTCCCTGGAGCAGCCTCACCAACCTCGGCGACGGCATCACCTACGACACGCAGTCGGCGTTCGTCATCCCCTTCGTGGGCAGCCAGACGACGACCTACATCTTCGCCGGCGACCGCTGGCAGGACCCCGACCTCGTGAGCTCGAAGTACATCTGGATCCCGATCCAGATCTCCGGGACGTCGCTGACGCTCGCCGATTACGAGCGCTGGCAGCTCGACGTGACGACGGGCAATTGGTCGAGCGACCAGAACCTCATCTCGCAGAGCGGCTGGTCGCTGATCTCCGCCGACAGCCAGGAGACCTCCGCCGAGGACGGCAAGGCGACCAACGCCTTCGACGGCTCGACGTCGACCTTCTGGCACACCCAGTACACGGGCGGCGCGACGCCGTACCCGCACGAGATCCAGATCGATCTCGGCGCCACGTACGCGCTCGACGGGTTCCGCTACGTCCCGCGCCAGGACGGCAGCACCCACGGCATGGTCGCCAACTGGCAGTTCTACGCCAGCACCGACAAGACCAACTGGGGAACCGCGGTCGCCACCGGGGTCTTCGGCTCCGACACCGACACCAGCGAGGAGCGGGTGATGTTCACCCGCACCACCGCCCGCTACGTGCGCTTCGTGGCGCTGTCGGAGATCGGCGGCAACCCCTGGGCCTCGGTCGCCGAGCTGCGCATGGTCGGCGGGTCGCCGTAGCCGGCCGCGGGACATGATCGCAAAGTCGCGGTCGCGTGAGCGGCTCGCCGCGTAACGCCCCGGAAACGCACGTCCGCGCGGGGCGGATCGGTTATTGCTGATCACCGCGGCCATGAAACCAACGACGATTCGTGGGCTGCTCCTTCGGCTCGGGCTGCTTGCCGGCGTTGGCGCCGCCGCAGCGAACTGCAGTAACGGCATCGGAATGGGGAACGGCGTCGTTGACGGTACCGGCGGTGGTGGCGCCGGGGTCGGCGGCTCGCCGGGGACGGGCGGCGGCACCGGCGGCATCGGTTTCAGCCAGGGCGGCGGCTCCCGCGGCGGCGGAGGCGCGCCAGGCACCGGTGGCACCAGCAGCGGTGGTAGCGGTGGCGGTGGTAGCGGTGGCGGTGGCGGTGCGGCTGGCACCGGCGGCATCGGTTTCAGCCAGGGCGGCGGCTCCAGGAGCAGCGGCGGCGGGACGAGTGGCATCGGCGGCTTCATTGGCACCGGCGGGAGCGGTGGCGCCGGTGGCACGGGCAACGAGGGCGCGGCCGGCATCGGCGGCGGCGGCGGCCAATCAGACGATGGCTCCGCCGACGGAAGCACCGACGGAGGTCAATGATGCCGCGCCACCCGTTGCCCGGGGCGCCACGGGTCCCGCCGCCGGACCTCGATCGTCTGTCGCTCTCCGCCGACACCGTCGCCAAGCTCGTCGTCAGCTGGAGCGCGCTCTGCGAGGATGAACGCGACTCCGTCATCGCAGCGACGCTCGTGGCGGGCGACCTCGCCCGACTCGGCGCCCCTCCGTCCATCCTCGCGGCGGCGGCGCGGGTGATCGAGGACGAGGCTCGGCACGTCGCTGTGTGCGCGACCGTGCTCGAACGTCTGGGCGCCGTCGCCGCCGAGGTGCCCGCCGAAGATCGGCGCCGCAACGTCGGCGACGAGCCGTCGATCGAGCGCCGGACGGCGCTGGCCCTGGTGGCCGGTATGGGCGTGGGCGAGCCGATGTCAGCAGGGTGGTTCGCGGCGGCCAGGCAGGCCTGCCGGCAGCCCCTGCTGCACTGGGCGCTGACGGAGCTCCTGCGCGACGAGGCGCGACATGGAGCGTTCGGGATCGACGCCGGACGTTGGCTCATCAGAGACTGGACGGAGGTCCAACGTCGCGCGCTCTGGCCAGGATGCGTCGTCGAGATGGAGTACTTCGAGCGACGTCTCGGAGGCCCGGTCACGGCCAACGAAGCGATCGCGCCGGACCCCGAAGAGTGGGCGGTCGGTCTCTTGAGCCCAGAGCAGGGCTGCGCCGCGGCGATTCGAGCCGTCGAACGCTGGGTCCTCCCGCCGCTCGCGCAGCTCGGCGTGCTTGCGCCGACCTAAGCGCCGACCTAAGCGCCGGCGGCGCGGGCGCGGCCGGGGCCGAAGCGGGCGCGGTAGGCTTGCGGCGGCGCGCCGGTGTGGCGCTTGAAGAGGCGGCGGAAGAAGCCGAGGTCGTCATAGCCGACGGCCTGGCCGACGTCGGCGATGCTCTTGCCGCGCGTCTCCAGCAGGTGGCGGGCGGCGTCGATGCGCAGGCGGTGCAGGTAGCCGAGCGGCGTCTCGCCGGTGGCGGCGGTGAAGCGGCGCGCGAAGTTGCGGGGGCTCATGCCGACGCGGGCGGCGAGCTCGTCGAGGCCGACCTCCTGCTTGAAGTTGCGGAACAGCCAGTCCTGCGCGCGCTTCACTGCCTCGTCGTCATGCGCCGAGCGCGGCGGCTCGGCGCCGTAGCCTGACTGCCACATGCGCGGCGTCTCCAGCAGCAGCGCCTTGGCGGTCTCGACGGCCAGCTCGTGCCCGCCGTAGCGCTCGACGAGGTAGAGGCTGAGATCGATGGCGGAGTAGACGCCGCCGCCGCAGAACAGGCGCCCCGACTCGGTGACGAAGCGATCGGGCTGCCAGTCGACGGCCGGGTAGCGCCGGCGGAACTCACCGACCATCGCCCAGTGCGTGGTGGCCGGGCGGCCGTCCAGCAGCCCGGCCTCGGCCAGCAGCGAGACGCCGGTGCAGATGCCGGCGATGCTGGCGCCGCGGGCGTACCAGCGCCGCAGCCAGGGGATGAGCACGGCGTTGGCGCGGTTGGAGCCGTCGAGATCGAACTCGGCGGTGGGCACGACGATGAGGTCGGTCCGCTTGACCGAGGCCAGCGTCCCCTCGGGCTGCAGCTGTACGGGGACGGTGTGCTTGGTGGCGCGGCCGTCGAGGGAGACGGTCCGCACCCGGAAGCGCGGCGCCATCGGCTGGCCGTGGAGCTTCTGCCAGAGCACGCCCGCGCAGCTGAAGATCTCGATCGGCGCCACCGACGTCGAGGGGAGCGCCCGCTCGAGGAGGACGACCGTCACGTCGATGACGGCGGGGGCCTTCTTGCCAGTTGGCCGAATCACCACG
>Ga0134125_10006716_pt1 | contig 13002 bp, 13 predicted proteins | sample KB31751_FD_96464 | JGI IMG/M metagenome (GOLD analysis project Ga0134125, IMG submission 96464) | Terrestrial soil microbial communities with excess Nitrogen fertilizer from Kellogg Biological Station, Michigan, USA - KB3-175-1 | ecosystem: Environmental > Terrestrial > Soil > Unclassified ... | reverse complement strand
GACGGCGCCGCCTTCGTTGCGGACGATGATCCCGCGCGCCGGCCTGCCCTTCGGCAGCAGCTGCGTCACGCGCTCGCGCGCTGCGCCGCGCACGGCCATGCCGACGACGCCGTAGCACTCGGCCGCGACCCGGCCGACGATCTGTGCGACGGCCTCCGGCGCGATCGTGATCCGACCGCGATCGGACGGCACGGTGAGAGCGGGCTCCGCCACGGTTCGTTAGACGACGCGCGGCCCGATCGAGGTTGCGAGACTAGGCGCGACCGGTTCGAGGAAAGGAGAGGCGATGTCCGTGATCATGACGCTCTGGGGGCGCGGCGACCCGGCGAAGCTCGAGCAGTACGCGGCGGAGCACAAGGACGACATGCAGGCGATCCTCGACCGCGCGAAGGAGCACGGCCTGATCGCGCACCGCTTTTATGGAACCGACGGCCAGATCATGGTCGTCGACGAGTGGCCCGACCCGGAGAGCTTCCAGCGGTTCTTCTCCAGCGTCGAGGACCAGGTCGCGCCGATGATGGCAGCGGGCGGGATCACCGAGGAGCCCGCGGTGAGCTTCTGGCGGAAGCTCGACACGCACGACGACTACGGCTGGGACTGACCCGGCCGGCCGTCGAGTCGGTTAGACGGCCTTCTGAACCTTGTTGCCCTTGAGGCAGCGCGTGCAGACGTACGCGCGCGTCGGCTTGCCGTCGAGCAGGACGCGGACGCGCTGGAGGTTCGGGTTGAAGCGCCGCTTCGTGGCCACCATCGAGTGGCTCCGGTTGTTGCCGAAGCCGGGCTTCTTCCCGCAGATTGCGCATACCTTGGACATCGGCGGCGCAGTCTAGCGAACCGTGCACGTCACGCCCTTGCCCCAAGGCCGTCGGTCAACATGCCGCGTGTTGTGGGCGCCGTCTTGACGGGCCAGCGTCGGACAGGCGCCCACAACACGAAGTGGCTCGACCCAACCGGAGCCACAGATAGAACACACGACCAGCGGCACCGTGTCCATAGGCCGTTCGGCCTGTTCTGCACGGCGTTCGACCCATCTCGACGGCTGCAGAGTGCCCTCGCCCCCATACCCCTGAGCGAGCAACCATTCGCCGAAGGTCGGGCTGGTGCAGGACGAATCGCCGGTGCGGTTGCGCCCGGAAGCCACTGAACTCCGGACGGGCGGTCGGTACTGCGGTGCTGACCGCCCCGAATGGAGCCGGGGGCTGGGCGGCTCGGCTCTGCGGTTGTCAGCCGACGCCCGCGGCGGAGGGCGGCTCCGCTGCCCCCGGCTACCAGCGCGTTCGACGTCGCGTCAGACAGTCCCGCCGAGGTGCATCGGGGTACGACTACCCGTTGGCGGTGCCGGCCGCAGCGCGCAGCTGCGCGAAGACGTCAGCCATCTCGAGCGCCGTGCGGACGGCCTCGGCGCCCTTGTCGAGCCGTTCGCGCGCCTGTTCCTCGTCGTCGGTCGTCAGCACGCCGAACGCGACCGGGACACCGGTCTCGAGGCCCGCAAGCTGCAGGCCGCTGGCGGCCTCGCTCGCGACGTACTCGAAGTGCGGCGTCTCCCCGCGGATGACGGCGCCGAGCGCGACGATGCACGAGTAGCGGCGGGTCTTCGCGAGCGCCATCGCTGCGAGCGGCAGCTCGAACGCGCCGGGGACCGGGATCACCGTGACCGCCTCGCGGCCCACGCCCAGCCGCTCGAGCTCGTCGAGCGCACGACGCAGGAGCTCGTTCGTCAGCTCGCCGTTGAACCGGGCGACGACGACTCCGACAGCGCGGCGGCCGCCGCTCGGCTCGCCCTCGATCACGCCGTAGCCGTCGGGCACGTCGAGCTCGCCGGCCGCGTGCTCCGGCCCACGCAGGCGCGGGAGCTCGTCTTCTTCCGCCGGAACCTCCTCGGGCTCCTGCTCGGGCGCCGGTTCCGCCTCCTCTCCGCGCTCCGGCTCAGGCTCGGCCTCGGCCTCCGGCTCCTGCTCTGGCGCCTGCCCCTCGCCGTCGGGGTCATCCCAGACGTCCTCCCGGCGTTCCTCTTCCGGCTCGTCGATCGCGAACCGCGGCTGGTCGAGCCCGTCGCTCATCTTTCCTCCGTCTCGAACTTCAGGTCTTGGTGGTGCAGCCTGTGACCAAGCTTGTCGCGCTTGGCGGCTAGATACCGCCGGTTCTCGGCATTCGGCGGCACCTCGATCGGCACCTGCTCGACGACCGTCAGGCCGTACCCCTCGAGGCCGCTGATCTTCTTCGGGTTGTTGGTCAGGATCCGGATCGTCGTTAGCCCGAGGTCGGCGAGGATCTGGTTGCCGATCCCCCACTCGCGGGCGTCGGCGGCAAAGCCCAGCTCGAGGTTCGCCTCGACCGTGTCGAGCCCCTGCTCCTGCAGCTCGTACGCCTTGAGCTTGTTCAGCAGGCCGATGCCTCGGCCTTCCTGCGCCATGTACAGCAGGACGCCGCGGTCTTCCCGGGCGATCTGGCCCAGCGCGTGGTCGAGCTGCTCGCCGCAGTCGCAGCGCAGCGAGTGGAAGACGTCGCCCGTCAGGCACTCGGAATGGACGCGGACGAGCACGTCGTGCGCGCCGTCGACGTCGCCTTTCACGAGCGCGAGGTGATCTTTGCCGGTCAGCTTCTCGCGGAAAGCGACGGCGGTGAACTCGCCGTACGCGGTCGGCAGACGGATCGCGGTGGTGCGCTCGACGAGCTTCTCGTGGCGGCGGCGGTACTCGATCAGGTCGGCAACGGTGATCAGCTTCAGGCCGTGGCGCTCGCAGTACGGGATCAGGTCGCGGACGCGCGCCATCGTGCCGTCCTCGTTCATCACTTCGCAGACGACGCCCGCGGGGTTGAGGCCCGCGAGCCGCGCGAGATCGACCGCCGCCTCGGTCTGGCCCGTGCGCCTCAGCACGCCTCCCGCACGCGCCCTCAGCGGGAACACGTGGCCGGGCTGGACGAGGTCACCCGCGCCTTTGCTCGGGTCGATCGCAACCTGGATCGTGCGCGAGCGGTCCTGCGCCGAGATGCCGGTCGAAATGCCCTCGCGCGCCTCGATCGAGACGGTGAAGGCGGTGCCGAACGGCGTCTCGTTGCGGTCGCTCATCGGCCGGAGCCGCAGCGCGTCGCAGCGCTCCTCGGTGAGGCAGAGGCAGATCAGGCCACGGCCGTGCGTGGCCATGAAGTTGATCGCCTCGGGCGTGGCGAACTGCGCCGCGATCGTCAGGTCGCCCTCGTTCTCCCGGTCGGCGGCGTCGACGACCACGACGAACTTCCCGTCGCGGATGTCCTCGATCGCCTCCTCGACCGTGGCGAACCCGGCTGCGCGCTCGGTGGCGTCCATCCGAGGGATCGTAGTCTCAGGCGCTGCCGAGTCGCTCCGCGTACTTCGCGAGCAGGTCGACCTCGACGTTGAGCTCGTCGCCGGGAGCGGCCGCGGCGAGGGTCGTGTGCTCGAGCGTGAACGGCACGAGCGCGATCTCGATCCCGTCGTCACGAAGCGCGGCGATCGTCAGCGAGACGCCGTCGAGGGCGATCGAGCCCTTCTCGACGCAGTAGCGCAAGAGGTCGGGCGGGAGCGCAAGCGTCAGGCGCGCGCCGGCCCCTTCAGGCTCGAGCCGCTCGACTCGGGCGGTGCCGTCGACATGCCCCTGGACGAAGTGACCGCCGAGCGGCTCACCCGCGCGCAGCGCGGGCTCGAGGTTGACCCTCGAGCCGGCGGCCAGGCGCCCGAGGCTCGTGCGCGCGATCGTCTCCGGGACCGCGTCGAACGCGAGGCTCCCGTTCGTCGCGGCCGTGACGGTCAGGCAGACGCCGCTGACGGAGACCGAGTCGCCCGGCGCGGCGGTCGAAGCCGTCTCCGGCGCTTCGACGCGCAGGCGAAGCCCATCGCCGTTCAGCTCGGCAGCGGCCACTCGGCCGCGCTCCCTGACGATCCCGGTGAACACGGCTCGAAGCCTAGTCGGGCGCCTGTGGACGACCCGTCACGCTCTCGACGCGAAGCGTCACAGACACGCGCGGCCGCCCGGCATATGCTCGCCTCGGGGAGGAGGCCGGGCGAACCGAAGTACAGAACGGTGAGTGGTTCACGGCTCCCGCAGGTGGCCGCTCAGCAGCACGTCTCGGCCGAGACGCTCGAGCGAGACGTGCCGCACGTCCTGCGGCGAAGGCAGGTCACCGAACGCGCGCGGCCCAGCGCCGGCGAGCGTCGGGGCGACGAAGACGAGCAGCTTGTCGACCAGGCCGGCGGCCAGGAACGATCCCGCCAGGGTCGGGCCGCCTTCCAGCAGCAGCGAGCGCACGCCCTCCGATCCGAGTGCCCCGAGCTCCTGCTCGAGCGGCCCGTCCCGCAACTCGAGCTCCGATCCCTCGGGCAGCGGCCCTCGCCCGAATGCGAGCCGCCGTGGCTGCCGGTCGGCACCTACGTCGCGCGCCGTCAGTGCCGGATCGTCGGCGCGAACCGTGCCCATCCCGACCGCGACCGCGTCCGAGGCTGAGCGCAGCTCGTGCACGCGCCGCCGGCTCTGCTCGCCCGAGACCCAGCGCGAGCCGGGCACCGTCACGCGGCCGTCGACCGTCATCGCGACCTTGTAGGTCACGAACGGCCGCCCCTCTGCGATCCAGACCCGCCAGGCCTCGTTCTGCACCCGCGCCTGCCAGAGGTTCGTCACCTCGACCTCCAACCCGCCCGCGCGCAACCGCTCGAAGCCCTGCCCGCTCACCTTCGGGTTCGGGTCGCCGACCGCCGCGACGACGCGGGCCACCCCTGCCACCACGACCGCGTCCGCGCACGGCGGAGTCGAGCCGTGGTGCGAGCACGGCTCGAGCGAGACGTAGAGCGTCGCTCCTCGCGCCCGCTCGCCAGCCGCCGCCAATGCCGCCACCTCGGCGTGCGGCGTTCCGCGCCCGGCGTACCACCCCTCGCCGACGATCTGCCCGTCCCGCTCGAGCACCGCGCCGACGAGCGGGTGCGTTCCCTCCACCAGTCCGCGACCCCGCTCGGCTAGCTCGAGCGCGCGCTCCAGGCTCAAGCGAGGTCCTGGACGAGCCGCCTGTACGCGCGCGGCAGGTCCTCGCGCCCGAAGATCGCCGTCGCGGCGACGAAGAGCGTCGCGCCCGCGTCGTGGAGCTCGCGGATGTTCTGCGGTCCGACGCCGCCATCGACCTGGACATGCATCGACTCAGGCACGAGCGACCGAAGCTCGCGCACCCGCTCGACCGACTCCGGGATGAACGCCTGACCGGAGTAGCCGGGGAAGACGCTCATGCAGAGCACGACGTCGACCTCCGCCTCGCGTGCGGCTCGGGCGGCGTCCTCGACCGGCGTGTCCGGATTGAAGGCCATCCCGACCTCCAGCCCATGTTCGCGCGCGAGCGCGACCACGCCGGGCAGGTTCTCCGTGACCTCGAAATGGACGGTGACGCTGTCGGCGCCGGCTTCCGCGAACTGCGGGATGTGCCGCTCGGGCGCCTCGACCATCAGGTGGCAGTCGAGCGCCCCGCCCACGCGGTGGACGATCGGCGCGATCCACTGGAGCACGATCGGCCCGGTCGTGATCGGCGTGATGAAGTGGCCGTCGCCGACGTCGTAGTGGAAGACACGGCACCCGGCGCGCAGCAGGATCTCGACCTGCTCGCCGAGCCGCGAGAAGTCGGCCGCGTAGAGCGACGGCTCGACCTCGACCGTCCGGATCCAGTCGTCCCAGCTCATGCGCCGGATCTTGTCAGCCGCGCGACGAAGAACCCGGAGGTGTGGTGGCGATGAGGCAGCGTCAACAGGAACTCCGGCCGCGTCGGGTGGACAAACACCGGCCACTCCGCCCCGAGCGTCGGATCAGGCTCGAGCCCGCTCGCGTCGACGACGGCTTCGTTCTCGTCGGCGTTGATCGTGCAGACCGAGTAGGTCACGACCCCCCCGGGCCGCGTCCGCTCCGCGGCTGCGCGCAGCAGGTCGAGCTGGAGCTCCGGCAGCGGCTCGGCGCGCCAGCGCAAGTCGGGCCGGTTCGCGAGCACGCCGAGCCCGGAGCAAGGCGCGTCGACGAGCACACGGTCGAACTCCCCCAGGTCGTCCGGCAGCTCGAGCGCGTCCGCGTGCACGACGCGCACGTTCTTTGCGCCGAGCTGCTTGCAGTTCTGCTCGAGCTCGCGCGCGCGGCCCTCGTGCCGCTCGACCGCGATCACCTCTTCGGCCGCCTCGGCCAGCTGCGTCGTCTTGCCGCCGGGCGCGGCGCAGAGGTCGAGCACGCGCTCGCCTTCCTGCGCGCCGACGGCGAGGCCGGCGAGCTGTGAGCCGCGGCTCTGCGGCCAGACGAAACCGACGGCGAGGTCGCAGTCCTCGATCCGGTCGACGTGGAGGGCGCCCGGAATCTGCTCGTCGGGCTCGCCCGCGACCGGCCCGCGCCGCAGCGTGTTCAGCCGCACCACGGTCTCCGGCGCCTCGTTCTGGGCGCGCATCAGCGCGAGCGCGTCGTCGCGGCCGAGGTCGCGCCACCACACCTGCGCGACCCAGTCCGGGTACGAATGCTTCAGCGCCGCTTCGTCGGCGGTTCCCTCGGGCAGCAACTCGACCAGCTCGGCGAGTCCGAGCGCCAGCCGCCGCATGACCGCGTTCGTGAACTTGACCGCCCGCTCGAGCCCGGCGGTGCGGACGAGCTCGACCGACTCGTTCACGGCCGCGTGGGCGGCGACGTCCGAGAACGCGAGCTGGTACGCCCCGAGCCGTAGCGCTGCCCGCACCGGCGGATCGAGCTTCACGACCGGCCGCTTGCCGAGCTGCTCGATCCCGTGGTCGAGCGTACGGACGCGCTGCACCGTCCCGTAGGCGAGCCGTTGGCCAAGCGCCCGCTCGCGCGGCTCGAGCCCTTCGGCCGCGGAGCGAAACGCACGGTCGGCGTACGCGTCGTCCTCGAAGACGCGCCGCACCGTCTCGAAAGCCGCACGACGAGCGGGCGAAATGTTCACCGCAGCCCGCGCAGCCAGGCGTCGTACTCCATCCGCCGCCCGCCGTCGGGCTGCACCTCGACCGGCACGAGCTCGCCTCCGTCGACACGCGCGCGCCAGACCGTCACGGGGCGGCCGTGCAGCTCGGCGCGCGCGCCGATGTGCGGCGAGAGGGCGCGCACGCGGTTCGCGAGCTCCTGCGGGGGGCGGCTCCAGTCGAGCTGCCGGTCCTCGGGCCGGATCTTCTCGGCATACGTCACGCCTTCTGATGGCTGCTCCCTCAGGTCCGGTTCCGGAAGCGCCTGCTCGAGCAGCCCGGCGGCGAGCTCGCCCGCGCGAGCCGAGACCGTGCCGAAGTCGTCCTCCGGGCCGATCGGGAACGCCTGCTGGGCAGCGATCGGGCCCGCATCGAGCTCCTCGACGAGCTCGATGATCGTCACGCCCGTCTCGTCGTCGCCCGCCATCAGCGCCCGCTCGATCGGCGCGGCTCCGCGCCAGCGCGGGAGCAGCGACGGGTGGACGTTCAACCAGAGCGCACGGTCGAGCGCGTCCGCGGGAATCAGCACCCCGTAGGCCGCCACGACCACCGTGTCTACCTCGGGGTCGAAGGCATCCAGCCGGTCGGGCTGGCGCACCTCGATCCCGAGCCGCTCGGCGACCTCCTTCGCGGGCGGCGGCGCTACCTTGCGACCGCGGCCCTGAGGCCGGTCGGGCCGCGTCAGCAGGTAGGCGACGTCGTGCTTCGAGGCCACCCGCTCGAGCACGTCCGCGCCGAGCGGAGCCGTCGCGGCAACGGCCAGCCGCATGCGCTACCGGACGAGGACCGGCTGCGGCCGGAGGATCGCCAACGCCTCGCGCCGCGCCTCTGGCGTCGTCCGGTCGAGGATCAGCACGCCGTCGAGGTGGTCGAGCTCGTGCTGCGCGATCCGCGCGGGCAGCCCTTCGAGCTCGAGCGTCACGTCGTTCCCTTCGGGATCCTTGCCCTCGACGGTGACCGAGACGTGCCGCTCGACGGGAATCACGACGCCTTGTAGCGAGAGGCAGCCCTCCGTGTCGCTCTCACGCTCCTCCGACGTGAGAGTGAAGCGGGGGTTGACGAGCACGACCGGGTCTTCCTCCGGGTCGGGGAGGAAGGCGAAGACCCGACGCAGGACGCCGATCTGCGTCGCCGCGAGGCCGAGGCCGTTGGCCTCGCGGAGCAGGTGCCGCAGGCGCTCGACCAGCTGGCCGAGGTCGGCGTCGAACTGCTCGACCTCGTGTGCGCGCATCCGCAGCACGGGGTCGGGGTACTGCCGAACCTGTGCCAGCGCGACGCGCCGACGCGCCTCCGCCTCGGGGTCGAGCTTCTGGGTCCGGACCTCGCCGCTTTCCTCCGCCACGGCTTCAATTCTATGAGCGGTCAGAGGCTCTGCGGGTCCACATCGACGACCGCCGTGACTCCCGCCTTGCGCATCGCCGGCGCGGCCGCCGCGAGCAACCTCGCGGCGCGCGCCGCGACCCGTCTCGGCTCGTCCGTCTTCGCCACGAGCTGTGCGCGGTGGCGGCCGCGCAGCCGGAGCAGCGGCGCCGGACCGAGCGGCTCGTCGCCGAGGCCTGCCTTCAACTCTTCGAGCAGGGCGGCCGGTGCGCGATCGTCCGGGCCCGTCGCGACCACCCGGACGAGGTGCCTGAACGGCGGGTAGCCGAGCTCTCGGCGGCGCGCCAGCTCGTCGGCGAGGAAGCGCGGGACGTCGTGGTTGGCCGCGAGCGCGAGCGGCCGTGCGTCGGGCTGGAACGTCTGCACCAGCACGCGGCCGGGAGCGTCCCGCCCGCTGCGGCCGGCGAGCTGTGTGACGAGCTGGAATGTCCGCTCCTCCGCGCGGAAGTCGGGCAGGCCGAGGCCGGTGTCGGCGTCGACGACCGCGGCCAGCGCAACGCCGGCGAAGTGATGGCCCTTCGCCACCATCTGCGTGCCGAGCAGCACGACGCGGTCGGCTTCGCGGAAGCGTCGCAGCGCGGCTGCCAGCTCTTCGGGATCGGAGGCCGTGTCGGCGTCGAGCCGGATCAGCTCGAGCTCCGGCACCTTGGCCGCGAGCTCCCGCTCGAGCCGCTGCGTGCCGGCGCCGATCCGGGCGAGCTCGAGCGAGCGGCAAGCCGGGCACTCGGCCGGCTCGGCCTCGGCGTGCCCGCAGTGGTGGCAGTGGAGCCGCCCGTCGCGGTGGAGGACGAGCGCGACGTCGCAGAGCGGGCAGCGGAAAGTCGTGCCGCACGCCCGGCAATGGAGCGCCGGCGCGATGCCGCGGCGGTTGAGAAGCAGGATCGCCTTGCCGCCTTGCTCGGCGATCGTTCCCAGCTCGGCGAGCAGCGGCGCCGAGAGCGGGTAGCCGGCCTCACGGCGCAGGTCGACGACCCGCACCGGCGGCAGCTTCGCGCCCAGGCGCGTGCCCAGCTCCAGCCGCTCGAGCCGCTCCCAGCTCTCGGGCCGCGGCGTGGCCGAGCCGTAGAGCGCGACCGCGCCCTCGAGCGCCGCCCGCTTGGCCGCGACCGTGCGCGCGTCGTAGCGCGGGTCGGAGTCCTGCTTGTACGACTGGTCGTGCTCCTCGTCGACGCAGATCAGTCCGACGCCGTGCATGGGCGCGAAGATCGCCGAGCGCGCGCCGACGACCACGCGCGCCTCGCCGCTCGCGATCCGTTCCCGCTCGTCCCGCCGCTCGGCGTCGCTGAGGCCCGAATGCAGGATCGCCACGGATTCGCCGAACCGCGCTCGGAAGCGGCCGACCGTCTGCGGCGCGAGCGCGATCTCGGGCACGAGCACGATCGTCCCGAGCCCTCGCTCGAGCGCGGCTGCGGCGGCTTGGAGGTAGACCTCGGTCTTGCCACTGCCTGTAGCGCCGTAGAGCAGGAAGTGGCCGCCGCCCGTGTCAAGCGCCCCCGTCACTCGCGCGAGCGCCGCTTGCTGGGCCTCGCTCAGGTGACGCGGCGGCGCCTCGCCGTCGAGTGACTGCCGCTCGGCAGGCGGCGACTGCTCCTTCCTGCGTGTGCGGCGTACGGGCGCAACGAGCTCCAGTGCCCGCGCCGGCGTCGTGCCGTAGTACTCGGCCAGCCAGAGCGCGAGGTCGACGAGCGCCGGCGGCAGCTCGTGCACGACCTTCTCGACAGGCCGAGCATCCACCCCGCTCGGTGGCGCCTCCACGACGTCGACGACGACCCCGCGAGCCCGTGCACGGCCGAACGGCACCGAGACGACCGCGCCCTTGCCGGCGCCGTCCGGCAGCTCGTAGGTGAACTCGCGCCCGCCGAGCGCGCGTGTCGTGACGAGCGGGACTACGGTGCCGTAACGCAGGCCGAAGAGGCTAGACGCCCGCGGCGACGAGAACGAAGTCCGTCGCGAACCCGAGCGTCAGTCCGAGGAGCAGCCCCCACGCTGTGATCGTCTTGGACGAGAAGAGCCGGCAGACGTTCAGCAGCTCCATCACGACGTAGAGGATCGAGCCCGCGGCGAGCGAGAGGAAGAGGATCGAGACGCCGGTGGACGTCCACGCCTGGCCGACGAGCGTGCCGAAGAACGTCGGGAAGCCGCCGATCACGCCGAGCATCGCGAGGAAGCGCCAGCTCGGCGGCTCCGCGTCTCCGGTCAGCGGCGCTGTGATGCCGAAGCCCTCGGTCGCGTTGTGGAGCCCGAAGCCGATCACCAGCACGTAGGCGAGGCTGAGCTTGTCGAGCGCCGCCGCCTGCCCGATCGCGAGGCCCTCGGAGAAGTTGTGCAGGCCGATCCCGGTAGCGATGAAGAGCGCGAGCCACCGCGCGGGCGTTAGGCCGACGAAGTGGGAGCGCTCGGCCTCGGTCGCCGACGCCGCACCGGGCCCGAGGAAGGCCTTGCGGCGGCGCGCCTTCATCCACGAGTCGTAGTAGACGAGGCTGAGCAGTCCGACCGCGAAGCCGCCGAACGCGAGCGCCGAGTAGCCCGTGAACTGGCCCCAGTCGCGGGCGTTCAGCGCGCTCTCGACGGGTTCCACGGCGGCCGTGAGCACGTCCCAGAGCAGGAACAGCAGGATTCCGGTCGCGGTGGCGCTGAGGAATGCCTTGAAGCCCTGGCCGACGTTGTGCAGGCGCCCCATCGGCAGGCCGATGAAAATCGTCAGCCCCGCGATCAGGCCGAGCAGCAGGATGTGTCCCGTGGACATGCGATCGCACCGTAGCACGACCTGTAAGGGCGCCCTTACAACAACCGGCGACTAGCATTGCGGTGTGGCGCAGGGACATTCGGTCGACGAGTACCTCGAGACGATCTACTTCCTCGCGTTCCCGATCGGGGAGTACCGGCCGCAGCGCACCGGGTCGCCTACCCTGGCGTCGCGCGTGGCCGAGATGCTCGGGGTGTCGCGGGCCTCGGCCGGCGAGATGCTGAAACGGCTCGAGGCCGAAGGGCTCGTCGAGCGCGGCGAGCACAAGGAGGCGATCCTCACCGCCGCCGGCCGTGAGCGGGCCGAGCACGTCGTGCGCAAGCACCGCATCGTCGAGCGCCTGCTGACGGACTTCATGGGCTACACGCCGGCCGAGGCGCACGTGCACGCCGACGAGATCGGCGAGAGCTTCAGCGACGACATGATCGAGCGCGTCAGCGAGAAGCTCGGCAACCCCGACCGCTGCCCGCACGGCTGGCCCGTCGACACGGACTTCGAGCAGGCCGAGAACCGCGAGCTCGCGCCCCTGGCTGATCTCTCGCCGGGCACGCGCGCAGAGATCGTCCGGCTCGCCGAGCACGACGGCGAGCTGCTGCACTGGTTCTACGACCAGGGCTTCATCCCCGGCGCGGAGGTCGAGATACGCGAGGCCCAGCCCGCCGCCGAGCAGCTCACCGTGCGGCTCGACGGCCACGAGCAGACGATCGCCGAGAAGGCCGCCGCGGGCCTCTTCGTGCGCCCCTCCGGCTCCAAGTAACAGTCTGCTACTTGATCCTGAAGCGCGTCTGAGTACCGGAGACGTGCTGGATGAACGCGTTCGGATGCTCGACCCGGAGAGCTACGTCCAGCAGCACTTTCGCGGTCGAGATGCGCCTCGGCCGGCGCCGGGCCGCCTTCACGTGGAGCCGCACCTGCTCGTAGCTCGGCCTGCGAAATCCCTGCTCCTCGGCACATTCTCCGATGGCGCGGCAGATCTCGGCTGCGCGTAACGGCCGCTCGGCGAGGCGGTCGATCTCGTCCCGTAGGCGCGTCGAGATCCGTGGCGCGAAGAACCCCACAGCGCGAACGGTGCCCGACCAGCCACCACGCGTCCGTAACGGCTTCGTGCCGAAACCGTGTCTAGTAACAGAGTGTTACTTGCGCCTTAGGCGGTGGCGGGAGCCGTGATCCCGGCGGCCGCGCGCAGCGCCGCTGCCTTGTCGGTGCGCTCCCACGTGAAGTCGTGCTCGTCGCGTCCGAAGTGGCCGTACGCCGCCGTCTTCGCGTAGATCGGCCGGCGCAGGTCGAGGTCGCGCAGGATCGCCGCCGGGCGCAGGTCGAAGTGCTCGCGGATCAGCTCCTCGATCCGCGAAACCTCGACGTGCTCCGTGCCGAACGTCCGCACCGCGACCGAGACCGGATGCGCGACGCCGATCGCGTACGCGACGTTGACCTCGCAGCGGTCGGCGAGCCCCGCGGCGACCACGTTCTTCGCAACGTAGCGGGCCGCGTACGCCGCCGAGCGGTCGACCTTCGTCGGATCCTTGCCCGAGAACGCGCCGCCGCCGTGGCGGGCCGCGCCGCCGTACGTGTCGACGATGATCTTGCGGCCGGTCAACCCGGTGTCCCCCATCGGGCCGCCGATCACGAACTTCCCGGTGGGGTTGACGTAGACGAAATCCCGGTCCTGCAGGCGCCGCTCGTCGTACAGGTCGCCGGGCAGGATCGGGCGGAGAACGCGCTCGACCAGGTCGGGCTTGATCAGCGTCTGCGCGTCGCAGCCGTCGGCGTGCTGGGTGGAGATGAGAATGCGCTCGATCTCGACCGGCGTGTGCCGGCCCTCGTCGTCGACCTCGTAGCGCACCGTCACCTGCGCCTTGCCGTCGGGCCGCAAGTAGGGCAGGTCGCCGACCTTGCGCACCTCGGCAAGGCGCTTGCAGATCTTGTGGGCGAGCAT
>Ga0134125_10006715_pt1 | contig 13004 bp, 5 predicted proteins | sample KB31751_FD_96464 | JGI IMG/M metagenome (GOLD analysis project Ga0134125, IMG submission 96464) | Terrestrial soil microbial communities with excess Nitrogen fertilizer from Kellogg Biological Station, Michigan, USA - KB3-175-1 | ecosystem: Environmental > Terrestrial > Soil > Unclassified ... | reverse complement strand
GAAAAATCGAGACGAAAAGCGCAAAGATTTTGAAGAGTTGAAGAAGCGCATCGACGAGAACCCGAATATTTTTGTGGCCGGCTTTGAAAAGCTGACGGTGGCGCAGGATTATGAACTCCGGAAGGTGGTTCGCGGAGCGGGTGGCAACTACAAAGTCGTTAAGAACAACGTGGCTCAAAAGGCCGCGGAAGGAACTCCCGCAAAGCCGTTGATGGACGATTTGAAGGGGATGACGTCGGTAGCCTACACATCGGGCGATCCGGTGGCCCTGGCCAAGGCTTTAACGAAGTACGCCAAGGATAATTCGCAATTCACATTTAAGGCGGGTATGGTGGAAGGCCGCGTTGTCGACCTTGCGTCCATTAATGACTTGGCCAATATGCCGCCGAAGGAAGAGCTTTATGCAAAGCTGCTTTTCCTGATCAACGCTTCGGCGCAGCGGCTGGTCACCGCGATTTCGGGTGTTAGCCGAAATCTGGCGGTGGTCATCGATCAGGGTGTGAAAGAAAACAAGTTTCAGCAGTAATGAAGTCAAGGTTTGGCGGGTGATCCGCCATCAAGCCGGACGATCGAATTAATTTTTTTAGTGATAGGAAGACGAAAATGGCGGATATTAACGCAATAGCAGAACAGATTCAGGGATTGACGCTGATTGAAGCATCCCAGCTTGTCAAATTGCTTGAGGAGAAGTTGGGCGTTTCTGCCGCGGCAGCGGCGGTGGCGGCGGCTCCGGCGGCCGCCGGTGGTGCGGCTGCGGCGGCTCCGGCGGAAGAAAAGACCGAGTTTAACGTGGTCCTCACCGCGGCGGGCGCCAACAAGATCAACGTCATTAAGGTGGTGCGTGAAGTTACCAGTCTTGGCCTGAAGGAGGCGAAGGATCTGGTGGACGGCGCTCCGAAGACGGTAAAGGAAGGCGTCAATAAAGACGAGGCGGAGACGATTCGCAAGAAGTTTGTCGATGCCGGCGCCACCGTCGAAGTGAAGTAAACTTTCTGGCGCGCGCGTCGTGCAGGCGGGCAGCACCGTTGCCCGCCTTGCGTCATTTGACGCGGCTGGAATTGTATGTTAGCTTAAAGAGGACGTCACTGGGAGCGCTGCGAAATCGCTTAGTGATTCTAGTTTTAAACAATGTATCCCGCTGGTTATGGGTGGCCATGCGGGAATTCGGCGTGTCCGAAAATCGCTTCCCCCATCCCTGTGGTATTCTAGTGAATACTGCGCAGAGCAGACTCTTTCCGATTTGTCTCCCTTTTCTCGAAGAAGTGTTTCACTGTTCCCAAGTGCGGCTAATCGCAGCTTTGCCGCCACAGTTTCCGCCGGTATCGCCATTCTTTGCGCGTCCGGCCGCCGTTTCTGCTGATTGTTGCAGTCCGGTCTATTGATTTGCGACGTGTCGAATTAGTTCGGGGTACGTGTTTGATTAGCGCGGCCCCTGTTGTATTTGCCGTTGGTTTCCAAAGGACAAGCGTAGATGCCTAACCTGTCAGACGGTTCTCCCCGCGAGCGAGTTGATTTTTCTAAGATTAAGACCTCGATTCCTATCCCGAATCTCATCGAAGTGCAGCGGCGTTCTTATGAGCGCTTCCTGCAGATGGACCTTTTGCCCAAAGAACGCGAAGACGCGGGATTGCAGAGCGTTTTCAGTTCCGTTTTCCCGATTTCCGATTTCCGCGGCTTGAGCCAGTTGGAATTTGTTGATTATTCGATCGGCAATTGGGAGTGCAAATGCGGCAACCTCAAGGGGCTGCATCACCTTCGAACGATTTGCCGTAATCCGAACTGCGGAGCGGAAATCCGCACCGATCCGTTCCATGCCGGCGATGTGCTTTGCCATCGCTGCGGCACGTTCAACAAGAATATTGTTACCTTCTGCAACCGCTGCGGCGATCCGGTCGCGCTGCAGTTGAAATACGACGTTCCCGAATGCGAAGAGCGCGGAATGACCTACGCGGCGCCGCTCAAAGTCACGATCCGCCTGACCGTTTACGACAAGGATGCCGAGAGCGGCAATAAAACCGTTCGCGATATCAAGGAGCAGGAGGTCTTCTTCGGTGAAATTCCGCTGATGACCGATAACGGCACCTTCATCATCAACGGCACCGAGCGCGTTATCGTATCGCAGCTTCACCGCTCGCCGGGCGTTTTCTTCGAAAAGGTGCCGGCGCAGGGCTACTTCCTCGGCAAAATTATTCCGTACCGCGGAAGCTGGGTGGAATTCGAGTACGACAACAAAAACCTGTTGTATGTGCGCATCGATCGAAAGCGCAAGTTTTACGGCACCGTGTTTCTGCGCGCGCTCGGTCTCAAGACCGATGCCGATATTATTCGGTCTTTCTATAAGCTGAGCTCGATCCGCCTTAAAGAAAACAAGCTTTTCTGGCAAATGAGCGACAGCCTCGTCGGCATGAAGCTCTCCCACGCGGTTCATTCGAAATCAGGTGAAACGGTGGTGCCGCAGGGCCGTAAGATCACTAATTCCGTTTACCGCGAAATTCAGAAGGCCAAGATCGATCAGGTGGAAGTAGCGATTAACGATCTCGAAGGCGCTTTTGTCGCCGCCGACGTAATCGACATGGAAACCGGCGAAGTGCTCATCGAGGCCAATCACGAACTGACGGCCACCGCCGTTACCCGGCTGGCCGATTCGGGCATCGACAGCTTCGAAGTGTTTTTCCCCGAGCGTGACGACGCGGGGAACGTTATCTCCGCAACCCTGCGCAAGGACGCGGTAAAGACGCAGAACGATGCATTGCTCGAAATCTACCGGAAACTTCGTCCTGGCGATCCTCCGACGCTCGATACGGCTACACAGCTTTTCCAAGGCATGTTCTTCGACGCGCGCAAATACGATTTTTCGCGCGTAGGCCGGATGAAGTTCAACATCAAGCTGTACGACAAGGCGGATGCAACGCCGCTCGATAAGCGCACGCTCGATCACAAGGACTTCATCGACACGATCCTTTATCTTCTGCGCCTCCGCAGAGGTATCGGCGCGGTAGACGACATCGATCACCTCGGCAACCGGCGCGTGCGCGCGGTGGGCGAGCTGCTCGAAAACCAGTTCCGCATCGGTTTAGTCCGCATGGAGCGCGCGATCAAGGAAAAGATGTCGGTTTACCAGGAAATGTCGACGGCCATGCCGCACGACCTCGTAAACGCGAAGCCTGTGATGGCGGCGATCCGCGAATTCTTCGGATCGAGCCAGCTTTCGCAGTTCATGGATCAGACCAATCCGCTTTCGGAAATCACCCATAAGCGCCGTCTATCGGCATTGGGACCGGGCGGATTGTCGAGAGAACGGGCCGGCTTCGAAGTTCGCGATGTTCACCCGACGCACTATGGCCGCATCTGTCCGATTGAAACGCCCGAAGGCCCGAACATCGGCCTGATTTCTTCGCTCTCCTGCTTTGCGCGCATCAACGAATACGGATTTATCGAAAGCCCGTACCGGCGCGTAAAAGAAGGTTCTCTGGTTGATGAGGTGAAGCTTCTGAATCCAGGCGACACTTCCTTCAAGGTGAATCAGGTGATCGATCGCGCGGAAATCGAAAAAGCGAACCGCGGATTGAAAGCCAACCAGCAGGCGGCTGAATTCGAAGCCTATTGCGATTACCTTTCGGCATGGGAAGAGGACAAATACCTCATCGCCCAGGCTAATGTGAAGATCAGCGATAGCGGTCGCATCGAAGACGATCTCGTAAACGCTCGTCAGGCCGGCAACTTCGTGTTGAAGCATCGCGACGAAGTGGAGTACATGGACGTCAGCCCGAAACAATTGGTCTCGGTCGCGGCGAGCCTGATTCCATTCCTCGAAAACGATGACGCAAACCGCGCCTTAATGGGTTCGAACATGCAACGCCAGGCGGTTCCGCTGCTGCGGGCCGAAGCTCCGTATGTGGGCACTGGCATGGAACGCGTGACGGCACGTGACTCGGGCGCTGTTGTTATTTGTAAGCGCGCCGGAATCGTCGATTCCGTCGATAGCGAACGGATTATCGTTCGTGTTGAAGGCGGTCATGAAGGCCAGCTTTCGCGCGAAGTGGGCGCCGATATCTATCAGCTCACGAAGTTCAAGCGGTCGAACCAGAACACCTGCATCAATCAGAAGCCGATTGTCCATGTCGGGCAAAAGGTAAAGAAAGGCGATGTGCTGGCCGACGGACCATGCACCGATTCAGGCGAATTAGCGCTTGGCCGCAACGTGCTGGTGGCTTTCATGCCATGGCGCGGCTACAACTTCGAAGACGCAATCATCGTCAGCGAGAAGCTGGTGAAGGAGGACTACTACACCTCCATCCACATCGAAGAGTTTGAAGTCGAATCTCGCGATACGAAGCTCGGACCGGAAGAAATCACCCGCGATATTCCGAATATTTCCGAATCGTTCCTACGCAACCTCGATGAAAGCGGCATTATCCGTATCGGAGCCACGGTAAAACCCGGCGACATCCTGGTCGGCAAAGTGACGCCGAAAGGCGAAACCCAGTTGACTCCGGAAGAAAAACTGCTTCGCGCCATTTTTGGTGAAAAAGCAGGCGACGTAAAAGACGCCTCGCTCTATTGCCCTCCCGGCATCGAAGGCACTATCGTCGATGCCAAAGTGTTCTCGCGCAAAGGTGCGGAACTCGACGAGCGGTCGAAGCAGATACTCGGCGAACAGGAAGCGCGTTTGCAGCGGAACCTTGAAGACGAAAAGCGCATTCTGAACGACGAGCGCGCGAAACGTCTCGAAAAGCTTCTCGAAGGCAAGCAGTTGCTGGCCGACCTGCACGACGAGAAGACGAATAAGCGTTTGATCGCGAAAGAGACGCCGCTCACCGGCGACGCGCTCGAAAAGCTGAAAGGACGCGACATCAAGCGCCTGAAACTTTCAAGCAAGGATGCGCGCTTGAACGAGTTCGTAGACGAAATCGAAGAAATGACATCGCGCCAGATCGCGGTGCTCGAAAAAATCACGGAAGAGAAAGTTGCGAAGCTGCGCAAAGGCGATGAACTGCCTCCTGGCGTCATCAAGCTGGTGAAGATCTACATCGCCATGAAACGCAAGCTGTCGGTCGGCGACAAGATGGCCGGCCGTCACGGTAACAAAGGTGTTATCTCGCGCATCGTGCCCGAAGAGGATATGCCGTATCTTCCCGACGGCACGCCGGTTGAAATCATTCTGAATCCGCTCGGCGTTCCTTCCCGAATGAACGTCGGCCAGATTCTCGAAACCCACCTCGGTTGGGCAGCGGCAAAGCTGGGTGTCCATTTTGCAACCCCGGTGTTTGATGGCGCAACCGAGCGCGACATCAAGGCGCAACTGACTTCGGCTGACTTGCCGACTTCCGGCAAGATCAATCTACACGACGGCGTGACGGGGCAGGGATTCGAACAGCCGGTAACGGTTGGCTACATCTACATGCTGAAGTTAAGCCACCTGGTGGACGACAAGATTCACGCGCGATCCATCGGGCCGTATTCGCTGATTACGCAGCAGCCGCTCGGCGGCAAGGCGCAGTTCGGCGGCCAGCGTTTCGGCGAAATGGAAGTGTGGGCGCTCGAAGCCTACGGTGCCGCGTACATTCTTCAGGAGTTGCTCACCGCGAAATCCGACGATGTGTACGGCCGCGCGAAAATCTACGAAGCCATCGTTAAGGGCGAGGCTGCCGCGGAGCCGGGCGTACCCGAATCGTTCAACGTCCTGATCCGCGAATTGCAGAGCCTCTGTCTCGATGTCGAGCTGATGAAGAAGCCGCGCGAGTTGCAGGACCTGGCCCACGCAGCAGATTAAAGCATTCGCGGTGTTATCCGGCGAGGGTGGGTTTAACGCCAAAACCCATCCTCGTTACAAAATTTTGGTTAGGCGAAAGGTTAACAAGGACTCATTTCATGTATCGTTCCTCTCCGTATGACAGAGCCAATTTAATCGCCGACTTCGATTCGCTACGAATCAGCCTGGCCTCCCCGGAAAAAATCCGAAGCTGGTCTCACGGTGAAGTCACAAAGCCGGAGACCATCAACTACCGCACATTTAAACCCGAGCGCGACGGCTTGTTCTGCGCCCGCATTTTCGGTCCTGTAGCCGATTGGGAATGCTTGTGCGGCAAGTATAAACGCATGAAGCACCGCGGCGTTATTTGCGACAAGTGCGGTGTTGAAGTAACGCTATCTCGCGTCCGCCGCGAGCGCCTCGGCCACATTGAACTGGCCAGCCCTTCTTCTCACGTCTGGTTCTTTAAGGGCCTGCCGAGCCGCATCGGCTACCTGCTCGATATCACGCTGCGTGAGTTAGAGCGCGTCCTCTACTACGAAGCCTACGTCATCGTGGATCCCGGCGAAGCCACCGGCCTCAATCTTGGCGAAGTCATCAGCGATGAGCGCAAACGGCAGCTCGATCAGGAGTTTCCCGGCAAATTTGCTGCCATGATGGGTGCCGAAGGCGTTAAGGAACTGCTGCGCCGCGTCGATGTGGAATCTCTGAGCCAGGAAATCCGCGAAAAGATGCGCACGGAAACTTCGGCGCAGAAGAAACTGAAATACGCCAAGCGTCTGCGCGTCGTGGAAAGCTTCCGCAAATCGGGCAATAAGCCCGAGTGGATGATTCTGGACGTAATTCCCGTAATTCCGCCGGAATTACGGCCGCTGGTGCCGCTCGATGGCGGACGTTTCGCGACATCCGACCTGAACGATTTGTACCGCCGCGTGATTAACCGCAACAACCGGTTGAAGAAGCTGATGGAGCTTCATGCGCCCGACGTAATTGTGCGCAACGAAAAGCGAATGTTGCAGGAAGCCGTGGACGCGTTGTTCGACAACGGACGCCGCGGCCGCGTTCTTCGCGGAGCCAACAACCGCCCGCTCAAATCGCTGTCGGACACGCTCAAAGGAAAGCAAGGACGCTTCCGCCAGAACTTGCTCGGCAAGCGCGTTGATTACTCCGGCCGTTCGGTGATTGTGGTCGGTCCCGAGCTGCGCCTGAATCAGTGCGGCCTTCCGAAGAAGATGGCGCTCGAATTGTTCAAGCCGTTCATTTATCACCGGCTGGAGCAACGCGGTCACTGCACCACGATCAAGCAAGCGAAGGAACTGGTAGAGCAGCAGGATCCGGTTGTTTGGGACATTCTCGAAGAAGTCATTAAAGACCATCCCATTCTGTTGAATCGCGCTCCCACGCTGCACCGTCTCGGCATTCAAGCGTTTGAGCCGACACTGGTGGAAGGCAAAGCGATTAAGCTGCACCCGCTCACCTGTACGGCGTTCAACGCGGACTTTGACGGCGACCAGATGGCGGTTCACATTCCGCTATCGCCGGAAGCCCAGATTGAAGCATCGACGCTGATGCTTTCCTCGAACAACATTCTGTCGCCGGCACACGGCTCACCAATCGCAACCCCGTCTCAGGACATGGTTCTCGGTCTGTACTATCTGACGAAATCGCGTCCCGGCACCAAGGGCGAGGGCCGCACGTTCGCTTCTATCGATGACGTGCTGATCGCGCTCGAAATGGGCGAAGTGGAAACGCTCAGCCCCATTAAGCTGCGCTATACCGGCCGCGTGATCGATCTCAGCAAGGCATTCGATAACCAGAACGTTCTGCATACCCAGCCGATCGAGTTCGTAAAGCAGTACATGGATACGACGGTTGGCCGCGTCATCTTAAACGACGTGCTTCCGAAGGAGATGCCGTTCATCAACGGCCTTCTGAAGAAGAAAGCCCTCACGCAGCTTGTCCAATACTGCTATCTGAACTTCGGATTGCAGATAACGGTTCAGGCACTCGATGAAATCAAGAAGCTTGGCTTCCTCTATGCGACGCGGTCCGGCATGTCCATCGGTATCGACGACATGGTGGTGCCCGAAGACAAGCCGACGCTGGTCAAAGAAGCGCAAAAACAGGTAATCGAAGTTCAGCAGCAGTATCAGGAAGGCGCGATTACCACGTCCGAGCGCTACAACAAGATCATTGAAATCTGGTCGAAAGTCACGGAAGAAGTCTCCGACAAGATGTTCAAATTGATGGAATCGGACGACAAGAGCGGCCGCGTTCTGAATCCGATTTACATCATGGCTGACTCGGGCGCTCGCGGTTCGAAGCAGCAGATTCGCCAGCTTTCCGGTATGCGCGGATTGATGGCGCGTCCTTCGGGTGAAATTATCGAGAATCCGATTACCGCGAATTTCCGTGAGGGTCTGGACGTTCTCCAGTACTTCATTTCGACACACGGAGCCCGCAAAGGCCTGGCCGATACGGCGCTTAAAACCGCCGACTCCGGCTATCTGACGCGACGCCTGTGCGACGTCGCTCAGGATGTCATCATCACCGAGAACGATTGCGGCACACAAGATGGCATTTACGTGGAGCCGATCATCGAATCTGGTGAAATTATCGAGCCGTTGCGAGACCGCATTGTCGGCCGCGTGGCGCTTGAAGACCAGATCGATTATGAAGGCAACGTCATCGTCAAGGTAAACCAGGAAATTACGGAAGAGCTGGCGAGTTCCATTCAATCGGCCGGTATTGAACGCGTCAAAATCCGTTCGGTATTGACCTGCGAATCGAAGCGCGGCGTTTGCCAGCTTTGCTATGGTCGTAACCTTGCAACTGGCCGAATGGTCGAACGCGGCGAAGCGGTCGGCATCATCTCCGCTCAGTCCATCGGCGAGCCGGGAACGCAGCTTACGATGCGTACGTTCCACATCGGCGGCGCGGCGACGAGAATCAGTGAGCAATCTACTCAAGATTCAAAATCGGACGGCTTCATCAAATTCATCGGTGTCAACACCGTTCGCAACAAAGAAGGTAATCTAATCGCGATGAACCGCAACGGCATTCTCGCCATTATCGACGAGAAGGGTCGCGAGCGCGAACGTTATCCGGTGGTTTACGGCGCGAAGATCAACCTGGAAGAAGGGGCGCCCGTGAAGCAGAACCAGATTCTGCTCGAATGGGATCCTTACACCTTCTCGATTCTCACGGAAGTCAGCGGCGTGGTTCACTTCAAAGACTTGATCGATGGCTTGACGGTGCAGGAGCGAGTCGACGAAATTACCGGTTATACGCAACTCGTCGTAATGGATTCGCCGGACGAGAAGCGCCTGCCGACTCTGATTGTCCGCCCTGAAGGCGGGCACAAGGCCGAGGAAAAGCGCTATTTGATGCCGACGCATGCGCACCTTACCGTCAGCGATGGGGAAGAGGTTCATGCCGGCGACGTTCTGGCCAAGATTCCTCGCGCAACCACGAAGACCAAAGACATCACCGGCGGTCTGCCGCGCGTGGTGGAACTGTTCGAAGCGCGCAAGCCGCGCGAGACGGCCATTATGGCGGAAATCACCGGCACGGTGAAATACGGCGAAGTAACGAAGGGATCGCGCAAGCTCTACATTGTCGGTGACGACAACGAGCAGCGGGAATACTCCATTCCGCGCGGTATCCACATAAACGTGCAGGAAGGCGAGCGGGTGAAGGCAGGCGATCCGCTGATGGATGGCCCGCGCAATCCGCACGACATTCTTGCCGTACTCGGTGAGAAGGAGCTGCAGAAGTATCTGGTTAACGAGATTCAGGAGGTCTATCGCCTCCAGGGTGTGAACATCAACGACAAGCACCTGGAAGTAATTTCGCGCCAGATGATGCGCTGGATCAAAGTCGATGATATCGGCGACACCGAATTCCTTCCCGAGGAAGTGGTCGATAAGTTCCGCTTCCGCGAAGAGAATCAACGTGTGCTCGATGCGGGCGGGCGTCCGGCTTACGGTAAGCCCGTGCTGCTTGGTATCACCAAGGCATCGCTCTCTACCGATTCGTTCATCTCGGCAGCGAGCTTCCAGGAAACCACGCGCGTGCTGACCGAAGCAGCCATCAACGGCAAGGTCGATTATCTCCGCGGCCTCAAGGAAAACGTCATCATGGGACGTTTGATTCCTGCCGGCACTGGACTGGACTACTATCGCCAGGTACGGATTGCGGGCGAGGACGTTGTGGAAGAAGAGACGGCGATCGAGCAGGAAATGTCGCTCAACGACACGCTGCAAGACTACAGCGATGAGACTCCCGGCATTTACCGCGGTGGTCTCAGCGAAGATACTGGCGACGAAGCCATGACGGCAGAAGAAATATAACCTTTACAATCGAGCGAAGTACAATTGAGGCGATTCCTTTGGAATCGCCTCTTTTATTTGCAAATGTCCTCAGCCGATACTCTTAGTTCGCTCCGGCAGCAATTGGTGCGTGGAGAAATTTCCGCGCCGGAATTGATTCGCCGGACCATTGCTCAGATCGAATCGCAAAATCCAAAAATTAATGCTTTCATCGAAAATTATTTCGACGAAGCATTACAAAAGGCTGCGCAGTCACAGCAGCGCATTCAGAAGAAGCAAGCGAGACCGCTCGAAGGGTTGCCCGTCACGATCAAGGACAGCATCGATATTGCCGGTCGGCCAACGGCCTGCGGGAGCCTGTTGTATCGCGATGTGAAACCGGCCCACGATGCAACATGCGTGCGGCTGTTACGGGAAGCCGGAGCGATCGTCGTCGGTAAGACAAGTTGTCCCGAATTCCTGATGAACTATGAAACGGACAACCGTCTCGTCGGCAGAACAAACAATCCGTGGGACTTGTCGCTAACACCCGGCGGTTCCAGTGGCGGTGAAGCAGCGGCGGTTGCCAGCTTTTGCTCCGTCGGAGGAATGGGGAGCGACGGCGGTGGCTCGGTGCGCTTCCCGGCGCACTGCTGCGGGATTGCAGGATTGAAACCAACCCCGGGCCGCATTTCGGCAGCAGGCCACATGCCGCCCATCGCGCATCCGGGAGGGTTGCTTGGAGTTGTTGGACCGATGGCGCGAACGGCGGAAGATGTGAAGGCGCTTTTTGAAGTGCTGGCGCACTACGATATTGGCGATCCGTTCTCGGCGCCTGTTCCGCAGCGGAAACCGGATCTGGATCCGTTCAAGAAGAAGCAGTGGAAAATCGGGATTATGCATGGCTGGCTCGATGTTCCTGTCCAACCGGCGATGGTGGAAGCAGTTTCGAAAGCAGCTTCTGTTTTATCGGAGTTAGGTTATGTGATCGAGGAGTTTCGGCCGCGCGGCGTGGAGCGAGCGCCAAACCTCTGGTGGTTCTTCTTCGGCCAGATTCATTCGCGCGTTACTGCGGCAAGTCTTAAAGGCAAAGAGAGCGAGTTGCATTGGACGGGGTTGGAACTGTTGGAGCGGGCGATGTCGGAAGCAGAACCGTCGGTTGAGCGAACGCTGATAAATTTCGCGGCTCGGGATGCTATGCGAATCGCGATGCTGGAGCAAATGGACACCTGCCGCGTGCTGCTACTGCCGGTCTCGGGTGTTGTGGCGTTCCCGCATCGCACGCGCCGCTGGCAAACGCCGAAGAAAGAAATCGGCTTGTTTGAAGCAATGATGCCGCTGACGCCATTTAATCTGTTCGGCATGCCCGGTATGGCGATTCCGTTCGGATTGAACGAGCGCGGCCTGCCCTGCGGTATTCAGCTTATAGGACGCCCGTATGACGAAGAACGGCTGCTCGAAATTGCGATCGAAATGGAGCGGGCACGCGGACCGTTTCCAACTCCGCCGGGATGTTAAGGAACTAATTTGTATTGCAAGCCGCGGCTGGTCCGTGAGTCATAGGCATCTGATCCATCGTGCCAGGAAGCGTAGCGGACTTCGCCGCGAAGCGCTCGGGATGATCAATACGCATTTGCTGTAACGGAATCGCGCACGCCGATAATGGGGTGGCGGTTGTGATTCCCGGCAAATAAAGCTGTATATGGCCAGGTACGAATGAAGGGTCGCGCAGTTGAGCGGGCTCGGTGTGCAATTTCATGAATTCCTGAATTGCGTTCTTCGCGGCTAAAGGAAGCTCGTTCGTTTGAGCGGCCGGCAATAACGACGCACCGAAACCTACAGTCGCAAATCCCAGCAGTAGTTTCCGAATAGGCATTCCGCCCTCCGGAAACATTCTATTGGAAAAAAATGAGGTCGTCGCTCGCACTCGCAACTCATTTTCATCTTGATTGCGGACCTAATATGTCCTATATTCAAAAAGAGCGGCTTTTCGGCCAAAAGAAGGGCCTGAGAAGTTCTAAGCACAGCAACCGGGTCGTCAGGACTCGCAGTTGGGTTGCGCTCTCGTTTCGACTGGAGAGGGTTTGAATGCGGAGTGGTTTCGGCCGCGCGCGCTATGCGGGCGTGGTGTTGGGTTTTGTGTGTTCGATTGCAGCCTGGAGCCAAACGGCGCAAATTTCAGGAGTTGTTACGGATCCGGCGGGCGCGGTGATTTCGGGCGCCCGTGTCGAATTGACGAACCAGAAAACGCAGGCGTCGCTAACCACTTCAACCAATTCGCAAGGACTCTATACAATTCCGTCGCTTGAGCCGGGCGCTTATACTCTCCGCATAGCCGCGGAGAATTTTGAAACCGCTGTGATTCGCGATGTAACTGTAGATGTTGCCGGAAAGCTCTCCCGCGATGTCACGCTTCACTTGGGTTCGACGAATCAGGAAGTGGAAGTAAACGGTAGTGTGCAGCCGATTAACACGACGGATGCAGCGGTGAGCACTGTGATTAATCGCCGCTTCGTGGAAAATGTGCCATTGAATGGGCGGAGTTTTCAGTCGTTAATGACGCTTGCGCCGGGAACGCAGGTGGTGCCTTCGGCCGGATCGGGTTCGAGCGGCGAAATCAGCGTGAACGGGCAGCGCACGGAAGCCAATTACTACACGGTAGACGGGATCAGCGCGAATACGGGCGCGACGGTTTCGACGGATGGCTATCCGGGCGCGGGATTCAGCGGATCGACACCGCAGAGCAGCGCGCTCGGAACTACGCAAAGCATTATTTCAATCGATGCATTAGAGGAATTTCGTGCAACGACTTCATCGTATTCGGCGGAATACGGGCGCACGCCGGGCGGGCAATTTAGTTTTAGTTCCCGGTCGGGAACGAACGACTGGCACGGCACGGCTTTCGATTTTTTGCGTAATGATGCGTTGGATGCGCGCAATGT
>Ga0134125_10006712_pt1 | contig 13009 bp, 12 predicted proteins | sample KB31751_FD_96464 | JGI IMG/M metagenome (GOLD analysis project Ga0134125, IMG submission 96464) | Terrestrial soil microbial communities with excess Nitrogen fertilizer from Kellogg Biological Station, Michigan, USA - KB3-175-1 | ecosystem: Environmental > Terrestrial > Soil > Unclassified ... | reverse complement strand
CGGCGGGCTGGTCGGCGTCAGCGTCCGCAGCATCACGGCCGCCCCGGAACTGACGAACGTTCCCGGCTGCAGCGTCGGCGCGAAGTTCGGAATGTTCGCCCCGAGCGAGAAGTTGTTCTGGACCGTGACCCACCCCTGCTTCACGTGTGTGTTTCCGGTGTAGGTATTCGCCACGGGCAGGATGAGTTGGCCGAGATCGACCTTGTCGAGCACGCCGCTGCCGGTGCCGGCGAAGTCGCGGATGGCGTTCGTGGTGGTGAGGCTGTAATCGTTGGTGAAGTAGTTGGAATCGGCGGTGGGGTGGCCGGGCCGCGGGTCGAGATCGACGCCAATGGCTGCCGTGCCGATAAAGATCCGCGCCGTCCAGATGTTGATGCCGGTCGCGCTGTACAAGGCGCCGACGGGCCCGTTCGGGCCAACCACGCCCTGGCCGAACAGCGTCAAGGTGTTCGAGATCTGCAAACGGTTGGCGTCGAGGGTGACCGAGTCGAGGTTGAGATTGCGGCCATGGGCATCGACCTGGGAAACGCCGGTGCCGCCGATCCCCGCTTCCACGTCCAACTGGAGCGTCGCTCCATTGGCGACTTGAGCGGCCCCGGTGCCGAGCGCGTTCGAATCGCGCAGGTCGAGCGTCCCCTGGCTCACGAAGGTCGGGCAACTATAGACGTTGTCGTTGTTGAAAATCAGTTCGCCCGCGTCGACCTTTTGCAACGACGACGAACCGGATTGGCCGCTCGTGCCGTTGTGCGAATCGATGACGCCGCTGATGGTGAGCGTGCCCTTGCCGGTGCCGATGGTGACGGGGACGCCGTTGGGGAAGGCGCTGCCGAGCGTCACCGGCCCGGCCCAGGTGTTGTCCGAGTTGGTGTTCGTCAGGGCGCCGGCATTGGCGATCGCGAAGCCCGTGGGGCCCTGGCCGTTCAGCGTCAGCGCTTCGTTGAGGATGGTGAAGCCGCTGCCGGCCGAGGCGAGGCGCAGCTGCCCTTGCTCGGTGGTCGAGGAATTCACGACGGTGCCGTTGGCGGCGCCGGTCTGGTTGGTCGCGGCCCCAAGGGCCAGGGCGTTGCCGACCGTCAGGATGCCGTTATTGACGAAGGTGGTGCCGCGATAAGTGTTGGCGGCCTCGAGTTGAACTTCACCTGCTCCTTCCTTCGTCAGGTTTTCGCCCGAGCCGTTGTCGCTGATGATGCCCGTGATGGTAAGGACGGAACGGGTCGCGGTGGGCGGCGGCGGTGGGGGCGGCGGCGGCGATGCCGGAGGACCGGGCGGCAGCGGCGGCGGAGTCCAGAGCCCGGCGCCGATCACCACGCCCGTCGAGCCGTTGCTGCTGTCGAGCACGATCGACCCGGCCCAGGTGTTGTTCCCCGAGACGTTGAAGAGCGCGCCCTGGCCGTCGGTGCCGATGCCGTTGAGCGTCAACGGTTCGCTGACCGTACCGGCGCCATCCAGCACGTCGAGGCTCGAGTTCACGCCGATGACCGTACCCTTGGTAATCGTTCCCAGGGCCGTGGGCGTGGAAATGGCAAGGGTGCCGGCGTTCGATTCGACCGTGATCGCTCCCTGGTAGCCACTGTTGTCGCCCGCCAGCGTGAAGATGCCCGGGGCCTGCACGTTGCCGGTCTGCGTCAGCGTGGCGTTGGCCGCACCGGTGAGTTGACCCGAGAGCGTCAACTGGCCGCCGGCCGGGATCGAGATCGTGTTCAAGCCGACGGCGATGTTGTTGCTGATGCTGACGGCGGTCTGCGTGTTGACGCTGATGGAGCCGGTGGCGGGGTTCAGGGCAAAGTCGTTGCCGCTGATGGTGTAGCCGGCGCCGTTGGCGGAGGAGAAGACGAGGGAGTGGAAGACGCCGCCGGCGATGTCGTCGGTCACGCTGCGATTGGCGACTCCGGCGGGGAATACGAGGTCGTCGCTTCCGGATGTGCCGAGTGGGGCGATTCCGCCTTGCCAGTTGGCGCCGGTACTGAAGTTGGCGTTGAGTCCCTGTCCGGTCCAGGTGAAGGACGCGGGCGCGAGTCGGGATTCCAGCTCTTCGAACCGCAGCGTCGGGAATGGACGCAGGATCGATGGGCGACGCTTCCGCCAGCCGTTCCATCGATGGTTGCGGGGCTCCAGTGCCATGAGTTGGCTCGCTCGTTGCTCGAGGATGAGGGGCGCGCGTGGTCATCGGCCGCGCGGCGCGCGCGGTACACAAGAATAACCGGACACCGCATCCGCGCCAGCGAATCGCCCTGAATCGGGCCGCGAATTACGGCGGGGATCATCCGCATGGGGCGAAAGGTGCGGTTCTTCGGTTCCGGTGGGCTTTCCGGGAGGCCGCGCAAACCGTTCCCATTATGCCGGATTCTCCGATTCGGGGGGTAGCGAGGCGCGCTCGCTCCCCGGTCGGAACGCGGTGTCTTTCTAACAGACGAATGGAAGCGCATCGCGGTTTGCCCAACCGCGAAAGTCGATGTGGAGTTTTACAAGCCCACCCGCAGCCGCGGGCGGGCTTTGGAAGTGAGCTCAAGAATTCGACCAGTCCAGACCTGGCCACTGCTCGCCACTCCCCAGCCAGCGGGCAAGCGCCATACGCGCCTGCTCTGTCGTTACCGCATCGGCCGCGGGCACGGCGAAGACTCCGCCTTGTCAGTCGGGGAATCCGCCCAGTACGCCTTCAAGCCCGGCTCGCCCCGGATCGCGGGCTAAGTGTTCGCAATGCTTGTCGAGTCGGACGAATGCCATGCCTTCGCTATTGAGCCACGTCCACATGCAACCCAGCGACACGTCGGACGGTTCGTTCGGCCGGTGGAGCACAGCGTCCACTTCCAGCAGTAGCGGCCCGGTGGCGAGCGCGGCCAGCACCGCGGCCGAGTCCTGGGTCGTGAACTCGCGGACCGGCGCTGTGCCGCGCCGGAGCGTCACCTCGAACTGGCTATTGACGGTCAAGAAAACAATGTCCGCTTGCTCTCCTCAGCCCGAAGGGCTGGGACAACATAGCCCAGGGCAACGCCCTGGGAATCGAGGTAGAAAGCAGGCCAGCCTGAAAGGCTGGGACAGTAGCTTGTCGCAGCCTTTCAGGCTGCTTTTCAATGGCATAGCTATCCCAGGGCGATGCCCTGGGCTATGTTGTACCAGCCCTTCGGGCTGAAGAAGGGCTGCCCACCAAAGCCGAGTCAATCAGCAACGGCCGCATTGCCGATTCAATCCTGCGGATAGAGCGCCGTGCTGAGATAGCGTTCGCCCAGGTCCGGCAAAATCACGACAATCAACTTGCCGGCGTTCTCCGGGCGGCTGGCGACCTTGACGGCCGCGGAGGCCGCCGCACCGCACGAGATGCCGCATAGCATCCCTTCTTCCTTCGCCAGGCGGCGGGCCATCTCGAACGATTCGTCGTCCGTCACCTGGACCACTTCATCGATGATCGCGACGTTCAGCACGTCCGGGATGAAGCCGGCGCCGAGCCCCTGAATCTTGTGCGGCCCCGGCTTCAACTGGTCGCGCGGAATTCCCTGCACGATGTGCTGCGTGATGACCGGGCTCGCCGTCGGTTCCACGGCGATGCACTTCACCCCCGGCTTGCGGCTCTTGAGCACTTCCCCGCAGCCGGTGATGGTGCCGCCCGTGCCCACGCCCGAAACCAGGATGTCGATCTTTCCGGCCGTCGCCTTCCAGATTTCCTCCGCCGTCGTCTTGCGGTGAATCTCCGGGTTGGCGGGGTTCTTGAATTGCTGGGGAATGAAGGTCTTCGACTCGCCGCCGAGTTCCTGCTGCAGTTCGTTGGCCTTGGCGATGGCGCCTTTCATGCCGAGTTCGCGCGGCGTCAGGTACAACTTCGCCCCCATCGCCTTGAGCAACCGCTGCCGTTCCAGCGACATGCTTTCGGGCATGGTAATGGCGAGTTTATAGCCGCGGGCGGCGCACACAAAGGCCAGGCCGATGCCGGTGTTGCCGCTGGTCGCCTCGATGATGGTCGTATCCTCGGTGACCTTGCCGGCCTTCTCGGCGGCATCGATCATGGCCACGCCGATGCGATCCTTCACCGACCAGAGCGGGTTGAAGTTCTCCAGTTTGCCGACGACGGTGGCTTTGGCGTCGCCAACCACGCGGCGGAGGCGAACGAGCGGCGTGTGCCCGACGGTCTGCGAGATGTCGTCGTAAATGTGGCCGCGGATGGAGGTTTCAGCCATTATAGAATCCCTCGGAAGAGGAGAAAAACCGTAGCGGCACTTTAGCCCGATGCCCTTGGCGGGGCAAGGCAGTTCAAGAAGCCGAGCCAGCATTGGATGTGCCAACGATTCTTGGGTCTCACGAACTCGTGTCGGGCACAGCCCGACCTACAGGGCGGTTTTGTAGGTCGGGCTGTGCCCGACGCTCTTTAGCTCCGAGAATCTTGCTACTCCTCGCTGGCTTTCGCATCAGCCGCGGCGGAGCTTTTCGCCCAGCCGCCGGAGGCCTTCCTCCACGCTAATGGCCGGGGCGTAGCCGAGGTCGCGGCGCGCCGCCGCGATGTCGTACCAGTGCGACGTGGCCATCTGGCTCGCCACATAGCGCGTCATCGATGGTTCGCCCGGCAATCGGAAGACGCGAAACACGCCCTCCAGGATGCGGCCGGCCAATCGCGCCTTCCACACGGCGACGCTCCGCGTCACCGGCGGTATGCCTGCTTCCGCCAGCACCCGGTTCAAGAAATCCCATAGATCGACCGGTTCGCCGTTGGTGATGAAGTAGGCCCGGCCCGAAATCGTCGCGCCGATATCGAGCCGTTCGGCGGCGAGCCAGTGAGCCTCGGCGGCGTTGTCGATGTAGGTCGCGTCGATGCGGACCGGCCGCTTGCCGAGGCGGCGAAGTTTGCCCTCCTTGGCCCGGGCCATGAGGCGCGGGATGAGATGCGGGTCGCCGGGACCCCAGATGAGGTGCGGCCGCAATGCGACCGTGGCCAACTCCGGCCCATTCGCGGCCAGCACGGCCTTCTCCGCAACGGCCTTGCTTTCGGGGTAAGCCGCTTCAAAGTGCTTCGCGTAGGGGGCAGTTTCGTTAACTCCCTCCAGATCGCGGCCGCCATGCACCACGCTCGGCGTCGATGTGTAAATCAGCTTGCGAATGCCGAGCTTTTTGCAGGCCGCGATGACGTTTTGAGTTCCCGCGACGTTGGTGGCGAAGTAGTCGTCGCGGCGGCCCCAGACGCCGGCCTTGGCCGCGACATGGAACACCATATCGCAGCCGGCGGCAGCGACTTCCACGGCGGAGGGGTCGGCCAGGTCGCCAAGCGACTGCTCGATGCCGAGTTCGGCAAGCCACGGGTAGGAGGTGCGGGTGAAGGACCGGACGCCGTGGCCGCGCTCCCGCAGCAGGCGCACGATCGCGCCGCCGAGGAATCCGCCGCCGCCCGTGACGAGTGCCTTCATATCCGCTTGTTATCTTGCGGCCGCCACGCTTTGCCAAGCGTTCGGTCCGCCCACGCGGCCAGTTTCTCACGGAAGATCTTCGAGTTATGGCGAACGTCCACTGGGAAGCCTCCGCGATAGTTCAGGAACGTCGCGATCCGCCGCGTGTGTTCGTATTGTGACGCCGCGACGTGCAGATCGCGTAAGAGTTCCTCCCACGGTCGCGTCGGGAGAGCCTCAATGCACAAAACGGGATGCGTCGCGCCATAGCGAGCGACGCCGACCAGTGCTGACCGGAAAACGCCGGACACCGCGTTGAAAACCGGTTCCACCTGGTCCGTGAACAGCGTGCCCCACGGCGCATTGACGCGGTGCGATTTGCGCCCGCAAAACCACAAGCGGCCCTGTTCGTCCCGATAGCCGACATCGCCCATGCGATGCAGCATTTCACCGGTGCGAGGGTCGAGCATCTTGGCCAGTTTCGTCGCCTCGGGCCGGCGAAAGTATTCCTTCGTCACGATCGGCCCGCGGACGGCGAACTCTCCGATTTCGCCCCGCGCCAATTCCAGCGACTCGTCCCACTCCGGAATCGCCTCGTCGCGAATGGGGATGATCTGAACGATGACCCCGCTGACGTGCCGGCCAATACAGACGCCCTTGCCCTGTTCGGTAAACCGGCGCGTCTCGCCGAGAACCTCGCGGCTGCCGATGTTCGCGACCGGCAGCGCCTCGGTGGCCCCATAGGGGGTGAACACCTGCACTCGATCCGGGAGTAGCGGCATGAAGCGTTCCAGGTCGCGCGCGGAGGCCGGCGCCCCGGCGGAGATGACGCGCCGCAGAGTGGTGAATCCAAGCACACCCACGGCCGTGGGTGGGCTTTCCGCCAACTCTCCCAATCGCCGAATGACCGCGGGCGAGCCGAACAGATTGGTGACGCCGAACCGGCGGATTTGCGCCGCGGCTTTATGCGGATCGATGCGTGCCGGCCGCCGCGCGTCCATGTCCGGGATCACGCAGGTCATGCCAAGGGCCGGCGCGAACAGGGCGAACAGCGGGAAGGTGCAGTAGTCGATCTCGCCGGGCGCGATGCCATACGTGGACTTCAGCAGTTCAATTTGCGCGGCGAAGATGCCGTGTGTGTAGACGACCCCCTTGGCGACGCCGGTGCTGCCGCTCGTGAACAGAATGGCGGCCATTCCATCGGGCTGAACCGCGGGGCCGGCATCCTGTTGTCCCGGAGTATTCCGCAGGCGGTTCAAGGACGCATCGCAATAGAATCGCCCGCGGCCCGCGTTCACCGTGATGCGGATCGATCGCCTGGCCCAACCGAAAAGCCGGCGCGCCATGTGGGCCTTGGGAATTCCAATGAATGCTTCCGGCGCCGCTTCGCCGAGGCACTTGCCCAGGTTCTTGATCCCCATGCCCGGATCGATGAATACCGGAACCGCGCCGAGTTTGAACAGTGCGAAGGTCGTCGCGAAGAAATCCGGCGACGGCGGGACCATGAGCGCCGTTCGCATTCCCCGAGTGATTCCGAGTGTGAGCAATCCCCGGGCGATCGCATCGCTCTCGGCATTCAGTTGTGCGAAGGTGAGGCTGCCGGCGGGAAAGTGAATCGCCGGGCGATCCGGCTCGGCGGCGGCCATGCGGACGAGATGCTCGGCGACATTGACGGAAACCATCTCAGCCGATTTCCGTGACGAGGGCGTGGGGATCGCGCGGTTGCAGCTTTTGGGCGCCGCAATCGACGATCAGGTCGAGATCTTCCATCACGATGGCGCCGAGGAGAGCGTCGGTGCGGGTCGGTTCGAGAATGGCGTGGAAGACGCCGGAACGCCCCATGAGTTGGACGTAGGCATCATTGGCGACATCGCGCTGAGCCGTGCGTTGATCGGCGAAACGGACGAGCGCCTGGCCGGAAACCGGCAAGCCGAGTTGTTTCCCGACTGCTTCGGGCAACACCAATCGCGCGGCCCCGGTCTCCACAATGCCCGCCAGTTTGATCTTCCGAATCTTGTCGGAAGTCAAATGCCCGCCTTCTACCATCTTCACATCGGCATAGTTCGATACTTCGAATTCAACGGTGACGCGACCCATCGGATTTCTCTTAATGGTCGTCATGGAATTGCTCCTTCCGATGCCATTGTAGCAAGCCAATAGAATTGCTCGTCACCCTTGATTGGGCTCCTCGCCGAGCTTCTTGAGGGAACCTTCCTGCGGAAGCGGATAGATCTCCTCGATGACGGGGAGTGCGGTGCCGGGGTAGAGCCAGCGGCCCACACTCGCGATCGAGGGTGTTTTGCCGTCGTCTCCGCTTTTTTTGCTTTCGAACAATTCCAGGACGACGGTGCCGCTTTCCCGGCAGGATTCGCAATAATGAACGTGCAATTCGGTCTCGCCGATCTCCGCGGTCTCTTCGTAAGCTCGCAGCGCTGCGAGTGCCGCAATTTGGCCGCTGGCAATGAGGGGCTGGATTTCTTCCCGACTCGACGGCAGAGCCCCGATGCGCCGATCGATGAGCCAGGCCTCGCATGCCGAGCAGAATGGCTGCCGGGCCAGGTGTCGATTCAAAAAGAGCCCGGTTACGGCAGTGATCGGGCCCAGTAGATAAGCAACTCGGTGCGGGCCAGGCTCAGTTCCCGCGACGAGATAGATCGCGCCGGCAAAAAGCAGCGGACCGCTCAAGCCAGCCACGGTTGCCAATCTCGTGCCGCGAATCCGCCAGCGGCGAATCAAAATCGGATTGGCGACGGCCGCGAGCAGAAATAGTGGGCCGCCGGTGAGCACGACGCCGAAGCCCCAGCGGAACGATAATCCGAAGCAGGCCAATCCCAGGGGCATGAGACAGGCCAGCCCCCCGAGGAGACCGAGGATAAGAACGCCGCTCCGGGTGAACGCATATGTCTTGAAAAACGGAACGAAGAACGCTATCGCCACGGCTGCAGATAAACAGAGAAATCGCCAGTCGTGTGGCGCCCACGCGGCCGTGGCTTCGGCAATTTCGATCGAAGCAAAGGCAATCGCGACGCCGATGATTACCGCGACCGCGGCCACGACCGCCAACACGCGAACCGACAGATCAGTCGGGCAATTCCAGACCGGCCGGTACTCCTCGACTGGGAACCGAACGGAATCCGGAGTGTCCGGCGGCGCTGGCTGCGGTCGATCCCGGAATGCCGCGGCAAAATCACGACATACTCCGGCGACAATCGTCCTCCGTCCGTTCACACTCACGACGCGGATCGACGACTTGACCCAGGACACTGCAAGCAGCCCAAGGGGAATCGCGGATAGGAATCCCACAATTATCGTGAGGCTGATGCGTCCATTCTCATTCTTGATATTCTGCGGTGCGATGAGCGGCAGAAGTTCCCACGCGGCCGCTGCGGTGACGACCGTGCCGAAAAGCACGAGGGCGGCACCGACCCGAGCTCGAAAACGTGCCGTCTCGCAGTCGTCAAAATGATCTCGGCAGAGAGGAATCGCAAGCCCATCGATCCGTTTGGCATAGCGTGCCGGAATGGGACACAAACGGGCACCTTCCGCACCGCAGCGGGCACAGCGATCCGGCCAGAACCCGGGGTCAGAGCATCGCTGGGCATCAATCACGATCTGGGGCACGTTACGTTCCTCTCGTGCAGTCACGGCACGGCTTCCAGCACTTCCACTTCGGGCACGCGCTTGCGCAGTTCGGCTTCCAGAGAGGTGATGACGGTCATGATGGTGGCGGGGCAGCCGGAGCAAGCGCCACTGAGCCGCACCTGGGCAATGCCGTCAGCCACGCCGAGCACCTCGATGCCGTTGCCGTCGAGCATCAGGGCCGGCGCGATCTCGTTGCGAAGAGCATACTCAATGCGATCTTTCAGGCTCATGGCACGCTCCGCTTCGCTTCCTCAACATCCCGTTTCAACTGGGCGATCAGGTCGTCTTTGCCGGCGAACGCACGGACGTCGCGGATGCGGCGCAGGAACTCGACGGCCAGCGGTCGGCCGTAGAGATCGCCGGTGAAGCCGATGAGGTGGACTTCCACCTTGGCGGCACTTTCGCCGAAAGTCGGGTTGGGGCCGATGTTGATCGCGGCAGGCCAGGCCGTGCCATCTTCCAGCTTCGCGCGGCCGGCGTAAACGCCATGACCTGGGAGCACGGTCGGGATGGCTCCCAGGTTCGCCGTTGGGAAGCCGAGGGTGCTGCCGCGCTTCGCGCCGGCCACCACCGTTCCGCAAACACGGTAATGTCGGCCGAGCATGGCCGCGGCCCGGGCCACGTCGCCCGTCATGAGAGCCGTACGCACCCGACTGCTCGACACCGGGTCGCCCTCGTGCAAGAACGGCGGCACTTCCTCGAAGCGGATTTCCTCGCCGGAACAGAGGCTGCGCAGGGTGCCGGTGTTGCCGACGCGATTGCAACCGAAGCGGAAGTTGTACCCTTCGATCACGGCCTTCGCGCCGAGTTGCCGGATCAGCACTTCCTGGAAAAACGCCTCGGGCGAAAGGGCCAGCAAGTCCGCCGTGGTGCGGAGCACGAGCACCCAGTCCGCCCCGGCGGCTTCAAGCAGTTCGATGCGTTCGGGCAAGGTCGTGAGCGGCGGCCGCGGCGGAGCGGTTGGAAAAAGCACCTGATACGGCGGCGGGTCGAAGGTCACGGCGACGGCCGGGCCGCCGACCCGCTTGGCCCACGCCGCGGCCATGTCCACGAGAGCGCGGTGGCCGCGATGCACGCCGTCGAAATTCCCCACGGTCGCGGCGCCCTCCGCGAACTCGGGAAGCCGCGCGTCCGTCCATTGAATGTTAGCCGAAGGCATGATGTTATCTTCACGGATTGGCCGCGAATCGGTAAGGTGGAAAGCGGGTCCGTCGGTCGGCTGGACGGTCGCTGGGATCGGTGTGAATAACACTGATCCGAGAGGAAAGTCCGGGCTCCTCAGGGCGCGGTGGTGGGTAACGCCCACCCCCGGCAACGGTTCGCGCTTCGGCGCGGGCCGCCATCGGGCGGGACAGTGCAACAGAAAGATACCGCCCCTTTCGAATTCGGAATTCGGAATGCAGAATGCGGATTCGAAGTCTTCAATTCCGAATTCCGCGTTCCGAATTCCGCGTTCGATCGGGGTAAGGGTGAAATGGTGCGGGGCTTCGGCCCTTAAAGTAAGAGCGCACCAGCAGTCGGGCGACCGGCTGGCTCGGCAAACCCCACCGGGAGCAAGGCCAAGCAGGGGAGAGGACCGGCCCGGTCCGCTACCATCCCCGGGTAGGCTGCTCGATCCCGCGGGCAACCGCGGGGCTAGATAAATGACCGTCGCCCGCTTCGGCGGGAGACAAAACCCGGCTTATAGGCCGACCGACGGACCCTCTTTTCGCGTAGCCGCGACCCAGCGGGGAGCGCGATTGTTTCATCTCAGCCGGGCTTTTCACGGTTCCCTCCTCACGCTATAAGGGCGCATTCTCCGACGGCGGCGCGGAGCGTTTCGGACGCCGCCGAGATGGTTTGAGGAGACGCACACCATGCGAACCGTCGGCTATTCGTCTGCCGTGGTGCTGGCCGCTGCCCTGGTCGCTTCCGCCCAGCCGCCGGGCACCCCCGCGCTTCCCGCCGCCGCACTCCCCGCCGCCGATCCCGAACTCGATCGCCACTTGCTCGGCTGGCAAAAAACCATGGCCGAAGCCAAAAACTTCTCCGCCCAGTTCGAACAGGTCAAAATGCAAGCGCCTTTGAACAAGGCGCACAAGTACGCCGGCAGCGTCCTGTGCATGAAGCCGAACCTCGCCCGCATGAGCAACGCCAACGTCAAGGATAAGAACGACTTCGTCGCTTACATCTGCAATGGCAAATCCTTGTTCCAGTACGAGTGGCAGCAGAAGCTGGTGACCGAGATTCCGCTCGCGGATGGGATGGGCGACAACTTGATGCTCGACTTCCTGAGCGGCATGTCGGCCGACGCCGCCAAGAAGCGCTTCCACATCAAGCTCGAACGGCGCAATCCCCCGGACACCAATTACATCTACCTGAACATTGCGCCGAAGTTGCCGAAGGACGCCCAGGAATTCTCGATGCTGCAGATGGCTCTCTATCACCCCGCGGTGCCGAAGCCGTACGTTCCCTATCTTCCGGCCATGGTGAAGATGAAGAAGCCGAACGGCGACTCGGAGACGTGGGCGTTCAGCAAGCAGACGGTGAATGCGACGAACGTGGGTCCGCAGATGTTCCAGTACGAGAAACCGCAAGGAACGGGGTGGCAGTACAAGAAGGAGCAGGTGCGGCCGCCGGCGCCGGGATTCGCCGCGCCGCCGATGCTGCCGGGTGGCAACGGCCTGCGTCCCGGCGAGGGCGCCGTCAAGCCGCAGCGCTAACGATTCGCGATCGAAAGGGAGCGCGCTCGCGGCTGTTGGCAGTCATCAAAGTTAAGACATCGAGCCAGCCAGTCCCATGCCTCTCCCCGTTGGGGAGAGGCCGCAATCTCGCGCTAGCGAGATTGCGGGTGAGGGGTCTTGTAATTCAATTCAGCCCCTCACCCGGTTTGCTCGCTGCGCTCGCAAACCACCCTCTCCCCAACGGGGAGAGGGTCAGAGTCGCTGGTTGGCTCGATGTAAATAAACGGCTCACTTGCCCGCGTGCGGGCTCTTCACCGCTAAGCGCTTCAGATCTTCCAGGTCCACGAACTCGAGCGCGTGCATGTGCGTCGCTTCTAAATCAACGGGGCACGCCATCCCGGCTTCCAGCGATTCCTTCCACCGCGTGATGCAGACGCACCACTGGTCGCCCGGCTTCAATCCCGGGAACCCGAACGGAGGGAACGGCGTGCTCAGATCGTTGCCGATCGACCGCTGATGGGCGAGGAACCCCGCCGTCACCCGGCAGCAGATCGTATGCAGCCCCTCGTCGTCCGGCCCCGTGTTGCAGCAACCGTCGCGATAAAAGCCAGTCAGCGGGTCGGTGGAGCAGCTTTTCAGCGGCCCGCCGAGGACGTTCTTGGCGTTGGCCATGGTGCACCTCAGGATGGAGAAAGATCGGGGTGTGCAGTCATCATAGCCGCGATCACGGCGCGTTGCACGGCGCGATCGTCCATGATGAAGGAATGGATGGCCGGGAAGGTGAGCGGTTGGTCGGCGTCGCGGATGCGGGTTTCCGAAACGGCGACGATACCGTCGTTGGGTTCGTCGCCGAAGGCGAGCCGCGAGTGGAAGGCGCTCCGCGTTCCAGCGATGAGGGTGTAGGGAACGGTCGGCGGCGGGATGGTGGGTATGGCATCCGCCGAAGCGAGGAAGCGGCCGCAATCGCGGGTGAGCATGCGGAAGAGCCGCCATCGCCAGAAGTAGGCGGCCAGCCGCGGCGGCCGGTTCGGCGTCCCCATCATCGCTAGCCGACGGACGCGCAATTCCGGCACATCGAGCAAGGCTTTTCGCAACAGCAGGCCGCCGAGGGAATGGGCCGCCAGACCGACGGGTTCTTTCAACGATGCCAGCTTGCGAAGCCGGTGCGTGAGCCGAGCCAGGATGCCCGCCAGCGATTGGAAGGTCGGCATGTAACCGAAGTAAGCGGTGCGATGCCCGGCCCGGCGCAGCGCCGCCCCGAGCCGGAACATCGACGCCGGCGTCCGCCCCATCCCGTGCACCAACAGGATGTTCATGGCTTAAAACTAACCACAGAGG
>Ga0134125_10006710_pt1 | contig 13014 bp, 7 predicted proteins | sample KB31751_FD_96464 | JGI IMG/M metagenome (GOLD analysis project Ga0134125, IMG submission 96464) | Terrestrial soil microbial communities with excess Nitrogen fertilizer from Kellogg Biological Station, Michigan, USA - KB3-175-1 | ecosystem: Environmental > Terrestrial > Soil > Unclassified ... | reverse complement strand
GTGCACCGCGATATCAAGCCCGAGAACGTCCTGCTTTCGGGCGGTGCCGCGGTGGTCACCGATTTCGGCATTGCGAAAGCGTTGAGCGACGCGCGCGGTCACGTCACGGGCGCGACGCTCACCCAGTTCGGCACGTCGCTCGGCACTCCCGCGTATATGGCACCGGAGCAGGTGGCCGCGGATCCCGACGTCGATCATCGCGCCGATCTCTATGCTTTCGGCTGTCTGGCGTACGAGCTGCTGACGGGACGCGCGCCGTTCGCGGGCCGCTCGCCGCAGAAGCTGCTCGTTGCGCAGATGGCCGAGAATCCGCAGCCGGTGACCGAGTTGAGGCCCGACACGCCACCCGAGCTCGCCGAGCTCGTGATGCAGTGTCTGGCCAAGGATGCCGCCGCGCGTCCGCAAAACGCCGCCGACGTGGTGCGCGTGCTCGACGTGGTGACGAGCAGCGGAACGCGCGCCGCGATGCCGGCTATTCTGTTAGGCGGCCGCAACGCGGTGTGGAAGGCGCTCGGCCTCTACGCGGCCGCGTTCGCGGTCGTGGCGGTCGTTGCGAAGGCGGCGATCATCGCGATCGGGCTGCCCGAGTGGGTGTTGACCGGCGCCATCGTCGTCATGGCGCTCGGGTTGCCGGTGATTCTGTTCACGGCGTTCGTGCAGCATGCGGCGCGGCGCGCGGCGTCGGCGACCCCGGGCGCCACGTTAGGCGGCAGCACGGCCAACGGCCCGGTGGCGACGATCGCGATCAAGGCGAGCCCGCACGTGAGCTGGCACCGGACGATGGTGGGCGGGGCAGCGGCGCTCGCCGCCTTCGCCGTGCTCGTGGTCGCCTTCATGGCGCTCCGCGCGTTAGGCATCGGACCGGCCGGGTCGCTCCTCGCCTCGGGACGCATGGATGCCAACCAGCCGCTGCTGGTGAGCGAGTTCGCGGTATCCGGCGGCGCCGACACGGCGCTCGGCGCGGTCGTCACCGAAGGTGTCCGCGCGGACCTCGAGCAGTCGCGGGCGGTGCACGTGATGCAGGCGAACGCGATCCAGTCGGCGCTCCAGCGCATGCAGCGTCCGGCGAACACCCGCTTGGATGCGGGCCTCGCCCGCGAGATCGCCCAACGCGAAGGCCTCAAGGCCATCGTGGACGGCACGATCACGCCGTTAGGCACCGGCTTCGTGGTCACCGCCCGGATCATCGCTGCCGAGTCCGGCAACGAGCTGGCGTCGTTCCAGGAAACCGCCGACAACCCGTCGGGGCTCATCCCCACGGTCGACCGGCTCAGCCGCGACCTGCGCCGGAAGATCGGCGAATCGCTGCGCGCCGTGCAGGCGTCGCCCAGGCTCGAGGCGGTGACCACGTCGTCGCTGCCGGCGCTCAAGCTGTACGCCGCCGGTCTCAAGGCGTTCGACGCGGGAGACTATGGCAAGGCAGCCGACCTGCTCAAGCAGTCGGTCATGCTGGACACGACGTTCGCCATGGCGTGGCGCAAGCTCTCCGTGACGTACACCGACGCCGGCATGTCGCCGCTCCTCGTGGATTCGGCCATCACCAGGGCGTACGCGAACCGCGACCACCTGAGCGATCAGGAGCGATACACGACGATCGGCTCGTACTACCAGAGCGGCCCCGGACACGACCGTGGCAAGGCCATCCAGGCGTTCGAGCAGGCTGTTGCGTTAGGCGACTACGCCGCCTCGGCGATCAACCTCGGGTCACTGTACCTCAACCGGCGTCAATACGCCGCCGCCGATTCGGCGCTCCTGGCCAGCATCCACCACGATCCGAACGCATCGAGTCTCGCCTACTACGCGCTGGCGCAATCCATGGGTGACCAGGGCAAGCAGCGCGAGCGCGACTCGGTGCTCGACATGGTCGACAAGCGATTCGGCAGGCGCACGGCCACGCAACAGCTCCGGGTGCTCGCGTTGTACAACGAAGGCAAGATCGATTCGTCGGCGGTGCTGGCGCGCGCCCTCCAGGCGCAGGCGGGGCCGCTCGACCGCGCGACGCTGCTGACCATTTCGGCCGCGCTGAACCAGATGCGCGGCCGGTTAGGCGACTACGCACGCGATATCGCGTCGGCGCGTGCGATCCAGCGCACCATCGGCGTGTACGCGCCCGCCATCAACGATTCGATCCAGTCTGCCTTCTTCGACGCGTGGGTGCGCGAGCAGCCGGAGCGCGCCGTGCGCGAGCTGGATGCCGCGCTCGCCGCGACGCCGCTGCGATCGATGCCGCTCGCGGCGCGCCCCTATGCCGACGCCGCGTCCGTGTATGCCATTGCCCGACGTCCCGATCAGGGCCGCGCCATCCTGGCGCAGTACGATGCCGACGTGCGCGACACGGCCCTGCGGCGTGCGCTCGAGCCACGCCACGCCTACGCGTTGGCCACGATCTCGCTTGCCGAGAAGCGCCCGCTCGACGCCGTGCGGCAATTTTATGCGTCGGATTCGCTCCCCGACGGCCCGGTGAGCGACTGCTCGTCGTGCATCGACGCGCTGGTGGGCCTGGCCTTCGATCGCGCAAACATGCCCGACTCCGCGATCCAGCACTACGAGCGGTACATCGGTACGGAAGCGGAGTACAAGTTGTTCAACGACGCGGAAGATCTGCCGCTGGTCTATCGCCGGTTAGGCGAGCTGTACGAGGAGAAGGGCAATCGGGGCGAAGCTGCGGCGTACTACCAGAAGTTCGTCGACCTGTGGAAGAACGCCGACCCTGATCTCCAGCCGACGGTGCTGCAAGTGAAGCGGCACCTGGCGGATTTGCAGGTCGCAGAGAAGCATTCCTGATCCACCAATGACCGATCTGCTCATCCGCATCAAGCGCGCGACGGACGGATCCGCCGCGCTCACCTGCGTGCGCGCCGATGGCTCGGTCACCTGGCAGCGCCAGCCGGGCCGGTTAGGCGCGTTTTTTCCCACCCACGATCTCACCCACTACGCCGTCGAGACCACCCTCGGCTACCGGCAGGGCTTTTTCGGTCTGATCGCCGACGGTTGGGAGATCGCCGATTTCGAGACCGCCAAGGGCGACATCCCCCAGGAAGCGCGTGAGGCCGAGCTCGTTGTGGGCGTGTTCGAGATGGAGCTGCGGATGGGGCGCGGTTGGTCGAACACCGAGGTGCGAGAACAGGGAGAACGCTACGCCGCGAGCACGCGGCCGGAACGCAACCGGATTCCTCTGCCCGCCCTGAGCGACGACGACATCGCGCGCATTCGCGCGCTCCGGGCATCGGCGTTCGAGCAATGGGACGCTGTCGCACCCGGCGAAACGCTGGAACTGGCGTTCTCGCGACCCGGCTGACAGTATCTCCGCATGCGACTCACACCACTTTTCGCGCTCGCCTCCGTCCTCACGCTCGTCCCGTTCGCCACGCCGCCGGCGCCGCCGGCCGGCCTAACGGGATTCTCGCCCGCCGCCGCGCGCGCCGAGCGTGATTGGGAAACCAGGTTCAAGGCGATACCATCACCAGACAGCCAGCGCGCGTACATGCGCCACCTCACGGCGAGGCCGCACCACGTGGGCTCGCCGTACGACAGCGCGAACGCGCAGTGGATTCTGGCGCACTTCAAGTCGTGGGGACTCGACGCCCACATCGAGCGCTTCGAGGTGCTGTTCCCGACGCCGCGCGAGCGCCTGGTCGAGATGGTGGCGCCCACGCATTTCCGCGCATCGCTGCAAGAGCCGACGGTCGCCGGCGATCCGACCTCGTCGCAGCATGCCGAACAATTGCCCACGTACAACGCGTACTCGATCGACGGCGACGTCACCGCGCCGCTCGTGTACGTGAACTACGGGCTGCAAGAGGATTACGACTCGCTCGAGCGGCACGGTGTGTCGGTGAAGGGCGCGATCGTCATCGCGCGCTACGGCAACTCGTGGCGCGGCGTGAAACCGATGGTTGCCGCCGAGCACGGAGCGGTGGGGTGCATCATCTACTCGGATCCGGCAGACGACGGCTACGGCCAGGGCGATGTGTTCCCGAAGGGGCCGTATCGCCCGCGCGAGGGTGTGCAGCGCGGCAGCGTGATGGAGATGCAGTTGTATCCGGGCGACCCGCTCACGCCGGGCGTCGGCGCGACGCACGATGCGAAGCGGTTGTCGCGGGCGGACGCGCAGACGATCACCAAGATTCCGGTACTGCCGATCTCGTACGGCGATGCGCAACCGCTGCTCGCTGCGTTAGGCGGACCCGTGGCGCCGGCGGAATGGCGCGGCGGACTCGCGGTGACGTATCACATGGGCCCGGGACCGGCGCGCGTGCATCTCGTGGTCAAGTCCAACTGGGACATCAAGCCGGTCTACGACGTGATCGCGACCATTCGTGGCGCCACGGAGCCCGACCAATGGGTGGTGAGCGGCAATCACGAGGCCGCGTGGGTGAACGGCGCCGAGGATCCCACCGCCGGGCAGGTGGCGCTGATGGAAGAAGCGCGCGCGTTAGGCACGCTGCTCGCCCAGGGCTGGCACCCCCGTCGCACCATCATCTACGCGGCCTGGGATGGCGAAGAGCCGATGCTGCTCGGCTCGACGGAGTGGGTGGAGGAGCACGCCGACGAGCTGCGCCAGAAGGCGGTGGCCTACATCAATAGCGACACCAACGACCGCGGCTATCTGTTCGCGGGCGGCACCCCGTCGATGGCGCCGTTCATCAGCGACGTGGCCAAGGATGTCGAGGACCCCGAGACGCATCTCTCGGTCTGGAAGCGTCGCAAGCTCGCCGACATTCGCTCGGCGCGATCGGATGAGCAGCGGCGCCAGATGCGCGCGAGCGACGTGCTGCGCGTCGGACCGTTAGGCTCGGGTTCCGACTACTCGGGTTTCGTCGATCACATCGGCGTCGCCACACTCAACATCGGCTTTGGCGGCGAGAGCGACGGCGGCGTCTACCACTCGGTGTACGACGACTTCTACTGGTACACGCATTTCAGCGACACGTCGTTCGTGTACGGGCGCGCGCTGTCGCAGATCGGCGGCACGGCGGTGATGCGGCTCGCCGATGCGCAGGTGCTGCCGTACGACTTCGTCGCGCTCGCATCGACGGTGCAAGATTATGTGTCCGACCTGCAGCGGCTCGTGCAGACGGAGCAGGACGAGACCACCGAGCGAAATCGTGAGATCCAGGACGGCGTGTTCGCGGCGACGTCAGACCCGTGGCACCCGACCAGCGCGCCGCCCGTTGAGCCTGTCCCGCCGTATCTCGGCTTCGCGCCGCTGCAGAACGGCGCCGACTCGCTGACGCACGCCGCCGCCCGCTATGCCAAGGCCTTCGCCGCGCTGCAGGCGGACACGTCCTACGGCGCGGGCGCGACCGCGGGAGTGAACGCGCTGCTGTGCCAAGCGGCCCGCCGCCTAACGGACAAGCGCGGCCTGCCCGGGCGCCCGTGGTACGTGTTCGAGCTCGAGGCGCCGGGCATGTACACCGGTTACGGCGCGAAGACGATGCCCGCCGTGCGCGAAGCGATCGAACAGCGCAAATTCCCGCTGGCGCAGGAGCAGATTCAGACGGTGGGCGCCGTGCTCGACGCCGAGGCCGCGTTGGTCGACTCGGCGGCGCGCATGCTCGGGTCGCGGTCGCCGTGAGGCGCGCTCACTCCTCCGGTGCACCGCCGCTCCGCGCGACCTGATCCGCACGAATCTTGGCGGAGTCGAAGCGGCGGGCGCTCCCGAGCATCTTGTCGATGGTTTCGTCGAAGTCCGCCTCGCCGCGCTTGAAGCGCAACGGGTTGATGCGCGCCACGACGAACGCACGCAGATACGGGCTCTCGAAGCCGCGCGACTTGAGGCTCGCGACCGCCGCGGTCACGGCGTCGTTCAGCTCGAGCAGCTTCGCGGCGCGTTCGCGCCTCACCTCGAGCGCGCGCGGCAGTTTCATGGACAGGAACTTGTCGCAGCGCTTGAGCACCGGGTGATACGCGCCGCCGGCGAAGCGTCCATTCTTCTCGTAGCAGAAGCCGAGCGTGATGAGGGCCGCCTCCTCGAACTCGATGGCGTACTCGCGCTCGGGGCGATCATCGAGCTCGGCGAGTGCGACGGCCAGGCGGGCGACCTCGAGCGCGCGCTCGCGCAGATTGTGCGCTTTCTCGGTGTTGAGCAGGAGGATACGGTGGGCGACCTCCGGCTCGGGGATGACGAGCGCGACGATGGCCTTCGCGCCTAACCGACGCATCGCGCCGAGGCGGTGGTAGCCGTTGGGCGTCCAGTAGAGTCCATCCGCGGTGGGGACTGCCGTTACCGGGTCGACGTATCGGTCGAGCCGATCGATGGCGTCCGTGAGCCGGCCGACGTGCGCATCGGACAGGTCGCGCTGGAACGGTGTCGGTTCGATCTTGTCGATGGGGAGCGCGGCGAGGATCTGCCAATGGCTGCCCAACGGATCGCGGTAGATGCCCAACACGGCGCCGCCGTCGCTCGCGATGCGCTCGGCGAGGTCAGTGACCGCGGCGGGGTGCGCGGCTGTGGCGAGGCGGCGGGCATCGAGGCCGCGGGACTGTGGCTCGGCCTGGGCTTTCTTGCGCTTCGCACGGGGCATGTGGCGCGCCTAGTTGAGGTGCAGGTGGTACGCGGCGACTGCATTGTCGCGCATCACCATCCGTGCCAACTGTTCGGCGCGCGGCCGGTCGATCTCGCCATCGCGCATCATTCCGGTGAGCGCCATGGCCAGCGCACGCCGCGCCGTCTTCGCGCCTAACAACGCCGATTCGGCCCAACCGTAGGTCGGGCTGTTGTCGAAGGCATCGGTGCCGAACAACACCTTGTCCGGCCATTCGCCTAACCATTGGCGCAGGACGCGCGCCAACTCGGCCGGCTCGAGGATCAACGTCATGGCGGACATGTCGGTGTAGACGTTGGGCTTGGCGAGGAGTGTCTGCGTTTCACCGACCAGCGGCCATCCGCCGTGAATGAGGATGATGGTCGTGCCGCGCAGCGTGGAGTCATCCAGCGCCGGCTCGAGCAAATGCGGTGCGCTGCCCGCCGCGTCGTAGAATCCGCCGTAGGTCTCGAGGCAGTGAATCTGCACGGACATGCCGTGATGCCCGGCCTCCCGTACGATCACGCGAAATAGGTAGTCCTCGAGCGCTTTGTACTCGGCGTGCGTTGGCGTGCCGCCGGCCGCGTAGCGCGCGTATACGCGGTGGGCGAGTGCGGCATCGGGGTCGTCGAAATCGAGCGGGCGGAGATACGCGGCTTCGAATTTGATCGCCGCGGCGCCGCCGGCCTTCTGCTTCGCGAGTGCGGGCACGACAATGCGCACGATGTAGGCGTCGAGCGAGCGCGGCAGCGCGGAGACGCCGAGGTCGTGCATGTAACGGCGGAGGAGCTTCGACTCTCTGGGATAGAGCGAGCGTGTGTCGGGCGTGCGCGCGGCCTCGGTGCGGGTGTCGAGTGGCAGCATGAGCGCGTCGTCGAACGCGACCCATCGAAAACGCGGCGGCGCGAGCCCCGGTCCGAGCGCGATGCGGTTAGCCATCATGACCTCGATGCCCGCTTGGTCGAGTGCCCACGACGGAAACCGATCGCCTTCGCGTTGGGCGACGCTCCGTTGGGCGGAGGCGAGCGCATCGCGGTACGCCGCGCCGGTGTCGCTCGATGTGACGCCGTAGAGCGCGCGTTGGGCAAGGCGCCACTCGGGATTGTCCGGACGAAGGCGAGCCTGGAGCGGGAAGGGCGGGACGCCGTCGAGCGGCAACGCATCGAACTCGGTATCGGGCGGCGCGCCGGGAGCAACCGGCAGCATGGGGTGCGCGTGGCTGTCGATCGCCTTGATGCCATCGATATACGTAGCGAGCGCGGAGTCGACCGGCGTTTGCGCGGACGCGCGGCCTGTGACCAGCACCACGCATACCACGAAGACGAGCGTGCGATTGATCATAAGTACTGTAGGCGAAGGGGTCGCGGCGACCGCTGGCAGTCTTCAATCTCTCGACGCGCCGCCGCTTCGCCAGAGGCTCAGTGCCACCGGCGGGCTGGGTATGGTCAGTTTGAGTTAAAGCTGGCTGCGGTGGGTTTCGAGATTGTACAACTCGTCGAGCCGCATGGAGGATCTCCACGGTGCGGTGTTCGTTTCTAGAGAGCAACGCCCCGATCACGGGAACGCGCAAAACCGAGTGACACGCCACCCGGCCTGTTGCCCCATTGACATTTAGGGAAGACGTTGTTCCTTCCCCAAGTCATTCTATGGGGCACGTGCGCAGAACGGCATGCGGCGGTTCACTCCTCCAGGAGGGCGGGAGTCATGGCATCGGATTCGGATACGGTGGAGCTCTTGCAAGGCACGCTGGACGTGCTCGTCCTCAAGGCCATCTCGTGGGGACCCGCGCACGGCTACGGCGTCGCGCGATGGCTGCAAGACGTCACCGATGATGCGCTGCGCATCGAGGAAGGCTCGCTCTATCCGGCACTGCACCGGCTCGAGAAGCGCGGTTGCGTCGAAGCGAGCTGGGGTCTGTCCGAAAACAATCGGAAGGCGAAGTACTACCGCATCACCGTGCGCGGACGCCAGCAGCTCAAGCAGGAAGCGTCGTCGTGGTCCGCGTTCGCATCGGCGGTCGCAAAGGTGCTCACGAGCACCAAGCGGCCGGCCTGGGCATAGACACAGCGGAGCATCGCGATGTCGGCGAGTCCATCGAACCCCGCCTGGTTTCGCTACCTCACGTTCTGGCGACACGATCCGCGCGCCGAGCTCGACCAGGAACTGGCGTTCCATTTCGAGGCGCGCGTGGACGAGTACATCGCGAGCGGCCTCGACCCGGATGCGGCTCGCGCGCTGGCTGTCGACCGACTGGGCGATCTGGCCCGCGTGCGCAACGACTGCCAGCGCATCGAAGCCCAGTATGTCCGAAGGCGGTCCATGACCGACACGGTGTCCAGCGCGTTAGGCGATCTGCGGCACGCGCTGCGCCAACTCGTGCGCCAGCGCGCGTTCGCGGCGGCCGCCATCGCGTGTCTGGTGTTAGGCATCGGCGTCAATACGGCCATCTTTTCGGTGGTCGACGCCGTGCTGTTTCGTCCGCTGCCGTTCCGCGATCCGGGCCGCCTGGTGATGGTGGGCGAGGCGCTGCCCGCGATCAGCGACCAGAACATGGGCACGATCTCCACGCCCGATTTCGGCGACTTCGCGACATTGAACGGGTCCCTGTTCGCGTCGTCGAGCGTGTTCGGCGCGGCATCGGTCACGCTCACGGGCGACGGGCCCGCCGAGCGGCTGAGCGGACTCGAGGTGTCGGCGTCGTTGTTCCACGTGTTGGGCGTGGCGCCTGCGTTAGGCCGAGCGTTTCAGGATGGAGACGACACGCCCGGCTCTCCCGACGCCGTCGTGCTGAGTGACGCGCTCTGGCACCGGCGGTTTGGCGGCGATCGCGCGATCGTCGGCCGCACGATTCTACTCGACGGACGGCCGACCACCGTGCTCGGCGTGATGCCGGCGGCTTTCACGTTCCCGCTCCCCGGCCTGGGTCTCCCGGCGGCCGCCTTCTTCCTGCCGCTGCGATTGACGCCCGACGTGGTCCAGCAACGCGGCAATTCGTTTAACGCCTACATGATCGCGCGGCTTGCCCCCGGCATTTCCCTCGCGCAGGCGACGGCCGGGGTGGGTACGATCGCCGCGCGCCTGCCGGCGCTCTATCCCAACTTCTACTCGCCCGCATTCCGGGTCGCCGCCGGGGCGCTGCCGCTGCGGGCGCATCTCGTGTCCGATGTGCGCGGACCGCTCATCATTCTGTTGGGCGCGGTGGGCTTCGTGTTGCTCATCGCCTGCATCAACGTGGCGGCCCTGCTCCTGGCGCGCGCCGCCGCGCGGAGCCGCGAGCTCGCCGTGCGCAGGGCGTTAGGCGCGAGCCGCGGCCGCCTCGCGGGGCAGTATCTCATTGAAGGCGTGGTGCTGGCGCTCCCCGGCGCGTTAGGCGCACTCGTGTTGGCCCATTGGTGCGCCATCGCGCTGGCCCGGCTCGCGCCCGACGAGATGTTGTCCGGCTATCGCATCGGCCTCGATCTGCGCGTGCTCGCCTTCACGCTCGGCGTGACCGTGCTCGTTGTTCTCGTCTTCTCGCTCGTCCCGGTCTGGTCGGGCGGCCCGCTCGGGCTGGCCAACACGCTGCGCGATGAGGGGCGCGGCACGAGCGCCGGGCGGGCGCGACAGCGCGGCCGTCGCATCCTGGTCGCGAGCGAGATGGCGCTTGCCCTGGTGCTCACCACCGGAGCCGGCCTCCTCGCGCGGAGCTTTGCCAACGTCGTGAACGCGGATCCGGGTTTCGTTCCGGCGCACCTCCTGTCGTTCCGGATCGCGTTCCCGACATACCGGTATCCGAACCGGGCGCGCCTCATCGACGTGGAGCACGGCGTAGTCGATTCGCTCGCCCACGTACCGGGCGTCCGCCGTGCGACGGCCGCCGTCAACGTCCCGACGTTAGGCGGATGGCAGATCGCCTTCAGCCCAGAAGGCGTATCGCTCCCCAAGGTGCCGCTCGCGGCCAATTTCGTCGTGTTGTCCGACTACTTCCACACGATGGGTATCCCCGTCGTACAGGGGCGCGCATTCGACGCGCGCGACGACACGACATCGGGGGACGTCGCCATCATCGACGAACGCTTGGCGCACGAGTTCTATCGGAACGAGAATCCGATCGGGCGGCGTCTCAAGTGGGGTGCGCCGCAATCCACGGATCCGTGGAAAACGATCGTAGGCGTCGTGCGAACCGTCCCGACACGGGCGTTAGACAGAGCGAGCCCGCCCGAACTGTACTTTCCCGCGCGTCAGTTGGCGCGAGACACGGCGTTCGTGGACGCCGGCCTCCGCGAATTGACCTTCGTCGTCCGCACCGACGGCGATCCGCTCGCAGTCACGCCGCGCGTAACGAAGGCCGTGCGCGACATCGATCCGCAGCTCGTCGTGACGCACGTGAGAAGCGTCGAATCGCTCGTCTCGCAATCGGTTGGGACGCGGCGCTTCGACCTGCTCCTCATCGCCGCGTTCGCGGCGCTTGCTCTCGTGCTCGCCGCGGTGGGATTGTCCGGACTCGTGGCGTATTCGGTGGTGCAACGCCAGCGCGAAATCGGTGTGCGCATCGCGGTCGGCGCGACGACGCATCGCATCGTCCGGCTCGTACTGCGCGATGGGCTCGGCACTGCTGTCTGGGGAGCGGTCGCCGGTCTGGCCGGTGCGGTCGCGCTCACGCGCCTCATGCGATCGTTGCTCTTCGGCGTCGGCGCGCTCGATGCCGCGACCTTTCTGGCGACCACAACGATTTTGATAGCCGTCGCTGCGCTCGCGAGTTGGCTTCCGGCGCGCCGAGCCGCGCGGATCGATCCGATGGTGGCGATCCGGGAAGAGTAGAGAAGGGGGCTAAGGGCCGCTCGTCGTCTTCCGCACGGCGCCATCGCGGCGTAGCGTACCGGTCAACACATCACCGACCGGAGCAGAACCATGCTTGCCCGCCGTGTTCTTTGTGTGACCGGAGCTGCCGTCCTAACCGCGACGGCGTGCACGATGCAGCGACGCGTGCCTGAGTCCAGGCGCCTGGCAATGGACGATCACATGGCCGGTATGAGCGCGAGCGACATGGCCGCGCCCCGTATCGTTAGGCGCGCCGATGCGCAGGGCGTGCCCGGCCTGCCGCCGAGCGCCAGCACGGCCAAGGCGCGAATCGGTGCGAGCCCGCGGCACGGCGAATGGGTCAAGATCGCCTGGGAGCCGGGCTCGAAAGATTCGCTCATGGCGTGGATCGTGTACCCGGAAACCTCGCGGCCGCACACGCCGGTCGTGGTCGTCGTGCACGAGATTTTCGGCCTCTCGACGTGGATTCGCGGCGTGGCCGACCAGGTCGCCGCCGACGGCTTCATCGCGATCGCGCCCGATCTGCTCTCGCGTGTGCGCGGCGGCGCCTCCGCCGACGAGCTGCCGTCCGACTCTGCGGTCAAGCTCATCCGCAGCGTGGCACCGGCCGAGCGCAACATGGGCATCACGGCAGCCGCGCGGTATGCGATGTCGCAGCCGTCGGCGGATCACAAGTACGCGGTGATCGGCTTCTGCTGGGGCGGCTACACCACGTGGGGTTACGCGACCAACGAAGGCACGTCCGGCTTTTCGGGCGGCGTGGCGTTCTACGGGCTGCCGTACATGCAGGACTCCGTGCCTAACGCAGACTCGCTCAAGAAAATCCGGGTGCCGATGATGCTCTTGAACGGCTCCAAGGACGCGCGCATCGGCGCGGCCATGCCGTCGGTTGACGCGGCGATGCACGCACTGCACAAGGACTATTTCGGCAAGAACTACGAGGGGGCGATCCACGGTTTCGCGCGGGCGCAGGACGATCCCAAGGCGCAGCGCGACACGGTGGAAGAGCAGGCGAATCTATCGGCGATCAAGGACGCGTGGCCGAGGACGGTCGCGTTCCTCAAGAAGCATCTGGGGATGTAGAAGGGGTCGACGCCGCGGGTCAGTCGCGCGGGCGCGCCGCCGCGGCGTCGCCTTTCCGGGCTAAGGCCTCGCGGACTTCGCCCGCGCTCACCGAGGCCGCGCCTAACTTTCCAACTTCGACGCCCGCCGCGAGGTTTGCCACCTCGGCTGCCTCGCGCGCCGACGCGCCCGCGGCGAGCATGGCGGCGAGATAGGCGGTCACCGTGTCGCCTGCACCGACCACGTCGTACACCTCGCGCGCGGTCGCCGCGATCCGGTGCAGCGCACCGTCACGGTCGGCCAGCACCATGCCGCGCTCGCCCAGCGTGAGCAGCAAGTGCTCCACACCGAGGCGCGCGAGCGCCGCCGGCAGGGCTTCGGGGTGATCGAGGTCGACCGCCGCGCCTAACGCAGCCTCGAGCTCGCGCCGATTGGGCTTGAACACCGTCGACCCGCGATACGAGAAGAAGTTCCGGTATTTCGGATCCACGACCACCGGAATCCCGCGGCGCCGAGCATGGGAAATCACGTCCTCGATGAGACCGGGGACCAGCACGCCCTTGTTGTAGTCCTCGAGGACCAGCGCCTCGGCATCGTCGATCGCGCGGCGCGCCGCGGCGATCAG